>Ga0207701_10000413_pt1 | contig 44020 bp, 34 predicted proteins | sample KBSSwiSSwithPhiX_FD_184294 | JGI IMG/M metagenome (GOLD analysis project Ga0207701, IMG submission 184294) | Switchgrass rhizosphere bulk soil microbial communities from Kellogg Biological Station, Michigan, USA, with PhiX - S5 (SPAdes) (version 2) | ecosystem: Environmental > Terrestrial >... | reverse complement strand
TCTCCGTCGAGCGTGAGCTGCCCTGGTCGATGGCGGCAAGCATCGCCTACACCGGCAATCGCGGGCTCAACCTCTATCGACGCACCGATATGAATCCGGTGATCCCGTTCGGGACTCCATCGACAGATGCCGCTGGCAACCGCTTCTGCGCGAACACCGGTGGTCCTATTCCGGACCTTGCCGGGCCAAAATGCTGGGTCGGCGGCGAGCCGCGGCTCAACCGCAACTGGTCCTTCGCCAATTTTCTCGAAGCTGACTCAGAGTCCTGGTACCACGGTCTCCAGCTCCAGGTGCGGAAACGGATGACACAGGGCCTGCAGTTCCAGAGTTCCTACACGTACTCGAAGGCGACCGACACGACCCAGGGAATCGTTGACGCCGAGAACACGACGAGCCACTTCGCTGCGGTGGATCCGTTCAACCGCTTGTTCGACAAGGCGCCGAGCTCGTTCGACCTCCGGCACAACTGGTCGGTGAACACCATCTACAGGCTGCCTGATTTCAACAACGCCGTCGCGAGCGGGTGGTGGCTGAGCGGCATCGTGCGGACCCGCAGCGGCTATCCGTTCACCCCCGTGCTCGGCGCGAACCGCTCGAAGTCCGGAGTCCTCGGCGGCGTCAATGGTCTCGACCGGCCCGACGTCATCCCCGGTGTGAAACTGAGTGAGATCACGCAGGGCGTCTCGCGCGGGTGCGATTTCATCCCGGCCGGCACACCGGTGGGCACGCCGGATCTCTGGTTCGATCCGTGCGTCTTCGCCGTGCCGCCCGAGGGTTTCCTCGGTAACGCGCCGCGCAACAGCGTCAGAGGACCGGGCCTTGTGAATCTCGACATCGCGCTGGCGAAGGACACCGCGATGCCTGCGCTCGGTTCCAATGGCAGAATCGAGTTCCGGGCGGAGGTTTTCAATGTCCTCAACCACGCGAATTTCGCGACGCCGGAGGTTGGCGTCGCAGATTCGCCCGCGGCCGCGGTCGTATTCCCGGGCGGGCCGGACGAACGGAATGCCGCGGGTCAGGTCATTCCGCAGCGGCGGCTGCCCACGGTCGGGAAGATCCTGAAGACCACGACGTCGTCGCGGCAGATCCAGTTTTCACTGCGTCTGCTTTTCTAGAGAGGTCTTCTTTTCTAGGATTTCGTAGGGGCCGACCTTCAGGTCGGCCCTACCGAAGAAAGAGTGCTCCGTATGCAGGACAGCAAGACCTCAATCGACCGGCGCGGGTTTCTCAAGGGCGCGACGGCTGGAGCGGCCGGGTTCGTCGCGCAAAGCGCCTTCGCCGACGCACAGGCGCCGGCGCCGGCAACGCAGGGCGGAACCGCGGGCTCGAGTGAGTCTGCACCGACGCCTGCGTCACCTGCGGCCAACGAGCGCCCCGCCTCGGATTTCATGGTCGACGTCTTCAAGTCGCTCGGCATCGAGTACGCGATGGCGATGCCGGCGGGGAACTTCGCCGGGATCATCGAATCGGTCGTGCACTACGGCGGCAACCGGAATCCCGAGTGGCTGACGTGCATGAACGAGGAGAGCTCGGTCGAAATGGCGATCGGCTACGCCAAGATCGAGGGAAAACCAGCGCTGGTGTGCGCGCACGCGACGGTCGGCCTGCAGCACGCCGCGATGGGCATCTACGACGCCTGGTGCGATCGAGTTCCTGTTTACATGATGCTCGGCAACACGCAGGACTCCGCCGAACGGAACGATCCGATCACGTGGGTTCACAGCGCCAACGACCCGTGTGCGCTCGTCCGGGACATGACGAAATGGGACGACAACCCCATTTCAATGGTGGGTTGGGCCGATGCCGCCGTCCGCGCGTATCGCATCGCGATGACGCCGCCGTACGGTCCCACGGCGGTCGTGGTGGACGAGCATCGACACGTGTCGAATGTCCCGGCAACGCTTCGTGTGCCCAGTTTCACGATGCCTGCGGCGCCGCAGGGGTCAATCGAGGCTGTCCGCGAGGCGGCCAAGCTGCTGGTGGCGGCGCAGAACCCCGTCATCATCACGGGCGCGCACGCGCGAACACCCGCAGGACTCGCGCTGCTGGTCGAGCTCGCCGAAACGCTGCAGGCGGGTGTCATCGATCGCAAACGCCGGATGAATTTCCCGACGCGTCATCCGCTCAACGGCGGACAGGCCGGCCAGGCGGACGTCGTCCTGGCGCTCGAAGCCGGTTACGTCACGGGCGACGCGAGAGCCGCGCGGCAGCGGAACGCGAAGTTCATCAGCATCAGCACGAACGAGCTGTTCATCAAGAGCAATTACGGCGATCAATACCGCTTCGCGGAGATTGATCTACCGATCACGGGCGATGCGGAAGCGACCTTGCCGACGCTGATCGAAGAAGTGAAGAAGCTGGTCACCGCCGATCGTCGGCGCGTCTTCCAGGAGCGCGGGGCAAAAATCGCCGAGGCGAACCGTGCGGCGTACGAACGCGCGAAACAGGAAGCGGCGCTCGGGTGGGACGCCAATCCGATCAGCACAGCACGTCTCTCGATGGAGCTGTGGAATCAGATCAGGAACGAGGACTGGTCGCTGGTCACAGGGTGGGTGAACTGGCCATTGCGTTTGTGGAATATGGACAAGCACTACCAGTACATCGGCCGCTCGGGAGGAGAGGCGATCGGCTATCACCTGCCGGCGAGCATCGGTGCCGCGCTCGCGAACCGCAAACACGGACGCTTGACGGTGGCGATTCAGCCCGATGGCGACTTCATGGTGGCCAACGGCGCACTCTGGACCGCCGCTCACCATCGCATTCCGCTGCTGATCGTGATGCAGAACAACCGCGCCTATCACCAGGACTTCATGGACGCGCAGCGCATCGCGCTCGTGCGCAATCGCGGCGCGCTCGAAACGATGGCGATCGGGACGGAGATTACCAACCCGAACATCGACTACGCAAAGCTCGCGCAGAGTATGGGCGTCGCGGCGGAAGGGCCGATCAACAACCCCAACGATCTGGCCGCGGCGATTCGCCGCGGCATCCAGGTCGTCAAACGAGGCGAGCCGTATCTGATCGATGCGGTGACGCAGCCACGATGAACAGAATCCTCTGCGGCGCCGTCGTTCTCATCGGCTTGGCGGCCGCGGGCACGCAGGCGCAGGGCACGGCGCCTGCGGGTAACGCGGAAAACGGCAAGGCCGTCTTCATCAAGGCGAAGTGTTTCTCATGCCACGGTACGGTGGGGCAGGGCGGACCGGGCGGCCGGCTTGCGCCAAAGCCCGTGGCCTTCGCCGCATTCCGCACCTTCGTCCGGCAGGGGAAAGTGAATTCGCCTGCGACCAATCGCAACTGGGCAGGGATGCCGCCGTTCTCGACGAAGTTCATCTCGGACGCAGAGTTGGCGGATATCTACGCCTATCTGATGAGCATCCCCGAGCCGCCCGCGACCGCGAGCATCCCGCTGCTATCGCAGCCCTGATATGGCGTAGACTAACCGGTCCGTTCAAGTGAACGGCCCTTACATATGACCGACACAACGACCACTCCTTCGTCGTTTGCCGTTGCAGGTGCGCCGCCTCGAGACGAGGTCGCCGTTGCACGCGAACGTCAACCGCTCGTCGGTGAAGACTGGCTTGCCGTATTTGTCGGCGCTGCGCTGATCGCGCTCGTCCTGGCAGGCGTGCGGCCGGCGATGCCGCGCTTCGCGTGGGGCACAGCCGAAACGCCGATTGCTCAATTGGTGGCCGCCGACAACCTCGCACGCACGGTGCAGACGGTGTTGCTCGTCCTTGGCCCGGTGATCGCCGGCGCCGCCGTCCTGCGCGCGAACATGCCCACCTTCGTGCCGGGCGCGCTGCTCCTGTACGTGCTCGGGTGGCTGTCGCAGGCGATGGCGGGTTATGTCGGCGCGGCCGGCTTCGGTCTCGAATACGTGATCTTCGCGCTCGTGATCGGTCTCGTCGTTAACCACACGATCGGTGTGCCGAACTGGCTTCGCGAAGGGCTGCGCACCGAGTACTACATCAAGACCGGTCTCGTGGTGCTCGGCGCGACGATTCTCTTCGACGAGATTGTCGGCGCAGGCATGCTCGGCATCATGCAGGCGCTCGTCGTCGTGCTGAGCGTGTGGGCATTCGCGTTCTGGCTCGCCCGGCGGCTGCGCGTTGACGACGAGATGGCGACGATGCTGGCGAGCGCGGTGTCGATTTGCGGCGTCTCGGCAGCCATCGCGACATGCGGCGCCATTCAGGGCGACAAGAAGAAGCTGTCGTACGTGACATCGCTCGTCCTGCTCGTCGCGATGCCGATGATGGTGCTGATGCCACTGGCGGCAAAGGCGATGGGGATGTCGGCGGTCGTTGCCGGCGCCTGGCTGGGTGGGACGCTCGACACGAGCGCGGCGGTGGTCGCCGCCGGTGAGCTGCTCGGCGATGCGGGCCGCAACGCGGCAGTGGTTGTGAAGTTGTCGCAGAACGCGCTCATCGGGTTTGCCGCGTTCTTCCTGACCATCTGGTGGGCCATGCGCCATCAAGGCGGCAAGCACGGGGCGAGCGTCGGACTGATCTGGGATCGCTTCCCGAAATTCGTGTTCGGGTTTCTGCTCGCGTCGCTGCTCTTCTCGTTTGTGTTGAACGATGGCACCGTCGCTGCCACGCGCGGTCTGGTGAATGACATCCGCACGGTACTGTTCGCGATGGCGTTCGTCTCGATCGGTCTCGAGACGTCGCTGACCAGCGTCGTCAGCACCGGCGGCGGAAGGCCGGCGGCCGCGTTCCTGGGCGGTCAGGCGTTCAATTTGATCGTGACGCTGATAGCCGCGTACGCGTTCTTCGGCGGGCTGCTCTTCGCCCTGCCCGCCTTGTAGGTATCAGGTTCAGGTGTCAGCGGGACGCGTTATCAAGGCGTCAACCGCAGTGGCACCGTCCTGGTCTGGTCGGAGTGGCTGGCAGTAATTTCCAGGTGTGTGTCCAAGGCGACTGGCCTGGTAGAGACAACGAATCCTGCATTGAGCTCACCAGACTGGATCAGAACCGTGGCGGGAGCAACAGCTGCCGCGTTGCTGCTCCTGATGGTCACAGACAAGCCACCCGTCGGCGCGGGAGCGGTCAGTCCCACCGTGCCGTGTAGGTCTTGACCGCCGCGCACGCTCGCCGCCTCCAACATCAGCGCGTCGAGGGTGGCCGGACGTGCGACCGGTGCGACGACCTGTAATGCGATTTCCTGCTTGACGTCTCCCGCCGTCGCGGTGATCCGCGCAGTCGTGTTCGCAGCGACGACCTGTGTTCTCACGCTGAACGCTGAACGTGTTCCCGGAGCAACGAGAATCGATGACGGCACCGACGCGACCGCGTCACTACTCGACAGATCGATGCGAACAAGCTGATGCGTTCCGGCGCGCACGGTGATGGTGCCGACGCTCGTTGCGCCGGCGGCAACCGTTGACGGCGACAATGCGAATTCGAAGAGTTCGCTTGGAGCGGCCGGGGTAGCGGCGCACGCGAGCAGCAGCACAATCGCCGCAGACGTCGAAATGACCAGGAAAGCGAGTCGAGTCCGCATCAGCGGCTCACGACGATGTTGTCTACGCCCATCGGATTGCCACAGCACGGCGCCGACGGATTGGACAATCGAATGCGAATCTCCTTCACCGGAACGTCCGCTTTAGGGTTCGAGCGCCGCGCAAATGCCCCGAAGGTGTTCCCGACCACATCGACGACCGAAAACATCAGTTCCGAGTTCAGGAATCCCTCGATGACGTACGGGATCTTTGTCGTACTCGAGTAGACGTCGATTGAATTCAACCAGAATGGCGCACCGCCCGCGGTGACGCGGAGTTCGCCCGTCATCGTTACGCCCGCCGGGCCGATGAACTCGATAAACGGCTGTGGATTGCCGTAGGTGGTGACCGCGATCCAATCTGCCGAGACGACCGAGATGGTGAAGCCCGATTCGGCATGACTGCTGAACGGGGCGCGATTCTCGCGAAGTGAGGAAAAGCCAAGCGTGTACGTTGCGGATGGCGTCACCGCGTCGATTGGTGGCGGCGGCTCGGTCGCCTGGTCCCGGCTGACGGATGGACCGGTTATCGGTTCGGTTGATGGAGACGCTCCGCATCCAATCACGATCGTGACGAGGGCGATCACGACGATGACGCGGGCTGCTCGAAGGGCTTGGCGCATGCGCGACGGCGGCGCCACCAGCGAATTTCGTGCCTATCCCATCCCAGTCACAAGCGAGGCCGCGTGCAGCAATAGCGAATAACTGTGTGTCTTCGCAGCCACAGGCGCCGTGGCCTTCGCGCAACGTCGGCTCCTTCGCTCTACATGAACCTCGGAGGCACCAACGGCACGGAGAACAACGCCACGAATCTGCGTGTTCTCCGTGTCTCCGTGATTCGGATCTCAGATTGAAGCGAACTGGATGCAGACCGGCCGAGGCACCTCCGCTTTCGCGCCGGCCGGCGTCAGCTTTCCAGTCTCGCCGTCGACGGTGAACGTGACGACGTTGCCGGTCCCCTGATTTCCCGCGAAGAGAAACCGTCCGCCCGGCTCGAAGTTGAAGCCGCGCGGCGTCGCTCCCTGCGTCGACACAATCTCGACGAGCGTCATGCGTCCGCTCGCCTCATCGATGCGGAAGATCGCGATGCTGTTGTGCCCGCGATTGCTGCTGTAGACGAACCTGCCGTTGGGATGCACGTGAACGTCGGCGGGCGAATTGTTCATGGTGTAGTCAGCCGGAATCGTCGGCATCGTCTGCACCAGGCTGATGTCCGCCGTGCTGGCATCGTAGCGGTAGCACGAGAGACTCGACTGCCGCTCGTTGACCACGTACACGTAGGGGAGCGTGGGATGGAACGACGAGTGGCGCGGCGCGATGCCAGGCTCCGTCTTCAGCACCTTGCCATCTGCGAGCTTCTGTGAACCGTTTGCCACGCGATACGTGTAGACGCGATCGCATCCCTTATCGCACGCAAGGACCATCCGTTGACTCGGATCCCAGTTGACCGAGTGGGCATGCGCGCTGCGCTGCGTCACCTTGTCCACGCTCGTCGTTCTCTCGAGGATGGCGACGTCCGAGGGCCGGTCGAGAATCCCGTCCGCCTTCACGGGCAGGAGCGACACCGTGCCGTCATCCCAGACCTTCTCGATCTCCGGAACGCCGTTCTTCTTCACGATCCGGACTGACGGATCGTAATTGCCGTGGTTGGCGACAGCGACGCGCGAGCCGGTCTTGTCGATCGAGATGTACGCAGGCCAGACGCCCATCGACGGCTGCGTGCCGACGTGGGCGATCGACCCGTCCGACGGGCTGATCGCGAACGTCAGCACCGCGCCGCCGCCGTACTCGCTGTCGTAGCTCTCGACCTCGTTGGTAGCGTAGAGAAACCGGCCGTTCGGGTGGACGGCGAGGTATCCGGTGTTCATCCGATCGAATTCCTGGCCGGTCCGCATCACGGGTGTAAGTACGCCGGTCGCCATGTCAACCGAGAAGACGCTGATGCCTCCGCCGTTCCCGACGCCGATGCCGGGTCCTGACGTCCAGGAGGCCACGTAGGCGAAGAGCCGCTTCGGAGCTTGTGCGCGAAGAACGGCCGCACTTGCCGTCAAAGTGACCGTCGCGGCAGCGAGAAATTCACGTCGGGAGAGTTCGGTGGTCATGACGCGCAAGATTCTGGCACGGAATTAGGAACGTCGCCGCCACATGACTGTCTTCCGTCACCTCATCATCGACGTCCTGCTGCTGGCCGTCACCGCGCTGCCGGCGAGTGCGGAGCGGTTGAAGATTAGTTACGTTTTCCCGGCCGATCGTCCAGCGGTCGCCGCAAAGATGCATCCTGCGGCGAAAGGCGCGGTCATTGGTGGAATCGCCGGTGCCGGCTTCTGGGGCGGTGTCGGCATCTGGTACTGCACGGTCGGCCCGAATGAGGTCGGCGAGTGCGACAACGCAGGCCAGTGGGCGAAGGGCATGCTCCTGTGGAGCGCGATTGGCGCGGGCGTCGGTGCGCTGATCGGCGCGCTTCGATAAAGATCACGTTCGGATCGTCCGGACCGTTTGAGTCGTTCGGGTCGATCCGAGCGTTTCGCTATTCGCCCAACGCGCGGGTCAGCACCGGCTTGAGGATTTTCGCGAATCCCTCGTACGCCGGCGGACGGAGATGCAGTTCGTCGCCCATGTACAGATCGAGGCGCGGCTTTCCGCTGACATCGAACAGCACCGGGTTGACGTCGACGTACTCGACGCGTGGGTGGGAAGCTGCGTACATCCCGATCTGACGATTGACGTCGTCAACCACATCCCAGCGATCTTCTTTGGAAGGCGCCCGGTTGATTGAGACGAACACGACGCGCGTATCCGGCAGTGCAGCCGATACGCGCTCGATGAAGCGAACAATACGTCCGACAATCGCCGCTGCGGGCTCGCCCAGCGACACATCATTGCTGCCGCAATAGTACGCAATGACTTTCGGCCGCAGCGGAATGACGCGCGAGTCAACCATCCGCAGCATGTCGGCGGTCACCGATCCGTCGAATGCGACATTGGTGATCGGCAGCGGTGCCATCTGCGACTCGAGCCTGGTCCAGCGATGGAAGATGCTGCTGCCGACAAAGACGATGCCGCGAGCGTCAGCGAGTCGAGGGGCTTGCTGGGCGAGGAGCGCTGGCGCCGCAACAGCAGCGGCCAGCGCCAACGCTACGAACGCTCGACGTCTCACGACGTCAGCGGCTCTGGGCCGTGGTGCTAGACGCGCCATCCGGGACGAGCATGCGGATCCACCCATCTTGCCTGGAGGTGATGAAGAGCTCGCCGTCCTTGCTGCGGCCGATGTGCAGATCGGCGCGGCTGATGGTCGCGCCCATCGTCTTGTTCACCAGCTCCTGCAGCGAGACGTTCGTCCGGTTGCCGCTCGCGTCGCGTGTGTAGAGCTGGATTTCTTCAATCGGGGCGACCGTCTGCGGGATCCCGTCGTCGGCCTTCTTCAACGCTGCCACGTCAGCCGCGAACACGCGGCCGCGCTGGATGTCGCCGAACACGAACTTGCCGCGGAGCGCCGGGATGCGACCGTGATACGTGAAGCCGTCGGTGACCGCGGCCCCTTCGTCGTGGTCGTAGATGGCGACGGGATACGTGAAGCCATCCTTCTGGCGGCCGCTGAGGATCTCCGCCGGCAGCGGAAGGAGCTGGTTCAGCTCGCCGCGCTTGCTGCCCCGCGCGTTTTCGAAGAAGCCCTCACGCTTCATCCAGCCGTAGTTCTCCCCGTTGCGGACGATATTGATCTCCTCGACCTGATTCATCCCAATATCTGAGGCGAACATCGTCCCGTCGGTAAGGTCCCACGACAGGCGATGCGCGTTGCGGAAGCCGTACGCGTAGATTTCGCCCAGCGTCTTCGGATCGTTGTCCGACGCGAACTTGTTGGCCATCGGGACTGTGTAGTCGCCCAGTCCCTTCACGCCTTTTGAGACCGACGGGCTGCGCGGATCGATCCGCAGGATGGCGGTCATGATCGAGTCGAGGCGCTGCGTCTGGTCGGGATTGTTCGCTTTCGGACCACCGCCGTTGCTGAAGCCGTGATCGCTGCCGCTCGTGTAGAGCAGCCCGTAATCGGCGTCGCCCGGCTTCGCGGTTGGATTGAACTCCAGCGCACCCATGGGATGCGTGAGGTTCATGACGACGTGCGCTTCCCGCAGCAGCTCGCGCCGCGTCCCCTGGAACGTGTTTGCGGCCGGATTGGTCGCGTGCCACTCGGTGATGATGTTGTGGTAGCTCACATCATCGGCCGTGTATCCGGGAGGAATGAAGTCTGGCTTCTTCGGGTTGCCCGGTCCCCGCTCCGCGTGCACCGTGTAGAAGAGCCCGTTGCGCGCGAACTCTGGATGGAACGCGAACCCGATGAAGCCGCTCTCGAGGCGGTTGTAGACCGCCAGCGGAAACGCTTCGGACACGTTCGCATACACGTGCGGCTGATTGTTCGCGTCGATGAGATACAGGAAGCCGCGCGAATCGTTCGAGAACCGGCGGCCGTCGGGCAAATCGCGAACGAAACTGACGCGTGCCCATCCTGACGGCGACACGTCCTGATCGAGCGGACGAACGCCGCGCGTATCAGGCAGCCGCACGAGGTCTCTGATTTGAACCGCAAGGGTTCCCTTTTGGATCGGAGCCGGAAGCGGGTTGCTGGTGATCTGGCCGAACAGAGATATGCCGCTGCCAATCGTCAGAAGCAGGGCTGCGACGAGCCGCATGGGTGCGCGCATGTGCGTCTCCTCGAAAAGGTGCACCACGCTTATACCAGATCGGCGGCACAGATATAATCCGCGCCCATGCGCGTGACTCTTCTCGCGGCGGCGTGCGTTCTGGCGTGTACGGCGGGCGTGGCGGCTCAGCAGGATACATGGACGGAGTTCGTATCGCGGGAGGACGGGTTCAGGATCACCTTTCCGGGCACGCCAGACGTCCAGGCGATCACCTGGACGTCTCAGATGGGTTACTCGTTGCCGGCGCGTGTGTTCACGGTCGACCGCGGGCGCGAGCGTTACGCCGTGACGGTCGTCGATTACCGCGGCATCGAGAAGCTGGGAATCGCCAAATCGCAGTCCTGCACGCCCGGCGCCGAGACCTGCATCGGTGGACAGACACGCATCGTCGGCCCTGGCTACTGGAAAAGCGACGTCCACGGGGCGATCACCTACGCGGTGTTCAAGCTGCTGCAGCGCGACGTGAAGCTGACCGGGATGACGTGGAACTGGGCGGAGCAGGTCGAGGGCACCCTGCTGCAGTTCACGAACAGCGCGGACCAATCGCGTTTATCCGCGTCAATCTACATGCACGACAACCGGCTGTATGTGATTGAAGGAACAGTGCCGAAGGGTTCCCCCGAGCCGGAGCTGTTCAAGATGTCGATTGGCTTTATCCGTCCTGATGGAACGGAGAGCAACATCTACTCGTCGGTCTACAACAACTACATGGGGCTCGGCGAATCGCCGACGCCGGATCTCTGCGGCCTTCGCGGCTGCAACGCGGCTGCTGCGGGCGGCGCGAGGGCTGCCGTCTCGGCGCCAAAGACGCGCCGTGAAGACTTCCCCGGCCTCGCCAGTTACTTCCCGATCGATGGCACCGCGTCGAACGGAGGACCGATCCAATCCGGCGACTGGGTGGCGTCCGAGTTGTGGCGTCGCGGATTCAAGACGTTCATCGACGTCGCGCCCGGTCGTGACACAGAGGCTGTCGCCGCGGCAGCACGAGGTGTCGGTATGAAGTACATGGCGATGCCGATTGTGCGCGGTAGTGCCGGCAGCCAGCTCGACGCAGCGAAAATCGAACCGGCAATCAGAGCGATCAGCGATCCTGCCAATCAGCCTGTCTTCCTTCACTCCGCAAACGGTCGTGCGACAGCGATGCTGTGGATGATCAAGCGCGTTGTCAACGATGGATGGACCGTCGAGCAGGCCGGTGCCGAAGCGGCGACGATCGGCCTGGTCAACGATGACCCCTCGGCGCCCGCGTTGTGGAAGTTCGCGCAGGACTACATCGCCGCACACGGCAGGAAGTAGCTCCGATGCCCGCGCCCATGCGATCGCTGTTCGTAATCGTGCTCGTGCTGGTCGGTGCCGGACGCATCGGGTTCGCCTGGGATCTGCCGGCGGATAACGCCACACTCGGCCGGCAGGCCGTTGCCGAAATTCTCGCCGGCACGGAATACCCTGAGACCGGCTCGTACACACAGCGCGTCGAGTTCATCGATTTCTCAGCGCACGGCCAGCCGTTCACGCAAGTCGTCATCACGCTGACACCCGACAAGCCGCGGCTGCACAACGGCCGCCGGCTGGTCGTCGTCGGCGGAGAGCCTGGCAGTGAATACGGGATGGATTTCGTCTCAACGGTGGAGAAGCGCGACGGCCCGGCTATCTGGCTGGCGCGTCGCGGCATCACGTTCGTCGCGCTAACGCGCGTCGGCCGATGGAATTTCCTCGCGCCGGGCAATGACGGCTCGTGGGAGATGATCCCGCTCGACCGGCGGATGCCGATCTTCAGCCGCAGCCAAAAGACGAATTGGGCGCGCACCGACTACGAGGTGAAATCATCGGGCGTCGCCGTCACGTCCTCGCCTAGCGCGAGCGCGTTCTACCGATTTCCGAAGACGGGGACCGCGCTCGAACAACAAATGCTCGCAGCCACACCGCAGGTGTTTCTGGAGGGATACCATCTCGCGCTCGAGAAGGCCATTCCCGATCGACGCAACGCGTTTGTGCTCTTCTGGGGGATGTCAACTGGCGGCGCGAGCCTGTACCCGCTGGCGAAGTACGACACGCCTGATGGCTATCTTGGGTGGGGGACCAGCACCACGGGCCTCGCCTACTTGAATAATCGAGCGCGGACCGGAAACCTCGACGATCTCTACGAACACAGCGCGCTCCGGGTTCGAGAACGGGGCGCCGACGACTTCGAGGTGTATACGAAACACGTGGACGCGGCGACGCGGGCGGTGTGGTGGCAAGCGGCGTTGCGATCGCCGCGTTTCAAGAGCACGGAAGACGCGGCGATGTATCTCGATGCCTCGGCGCTGGCCGACCACGGCGTCCGGCTGTGGCGGTCGGGATTTCTTCCTACGGCCGATCGCGCGCGCGGTTTCGCGGCGCTCATGCAGTCGATGTTCGAGCCAAGCTACCCGCCGTCGGAACTCAAGCGAGTCGCGGTGCTCGATCTGAACGGAACCGAAGACGAAACGCTGCCGCCGGCAACTGTCGACGCCAATCGCAGCGTGATGGAACCGTACGCACGAAAATACCGCGTCGGACGCGTCGAGGGGTTTCATCACTATCTCTTCACGCAGGACAGCATCAAGGTGGTGGGCACGCTATGGCTGCGATACATCGACTCGGGATATTTCGACTGAACCGACCGGGCGGCATGTCGCGCCGCGAGCTGCTCAATCGAGGTGCGCTGGCGCTCTGCGCCGCGGCGCTGCCGTCGGTCCGCCTTCGCGCGCAGGCGGTCAGCCCCGTGATGACGACGCTGAGCGGCTATATGGCGGCGGCGAAAGATCGCATGCTGCCAGCTGAGGTTATCGAAAAGGCGAAGCATCACATCCTGGATACCTTCGCGGCGATGATTTCCGGTTCCGAGCTGCCGCCGGGCAAGGCGGCACTCGCGCTCGCGCGCGCGCAAGCCGGCCGTCCGGTGGCGACGGTGCTCGGCTCGAACATCACGACCGGCCCCATTGACGCCGCGCTCGTGAATGGCGTCTTCGCCCATTCGGATGAAACGGACGATTCGCATGGCCCATCGCAGTCGCACCCCGGAGCGTCGATCGTCCCGTCGGCTCTCGCGCTCGGAGAGGAGCTCGGCGCCACAGGCGAGCATTACCTGCGGGCAGTCACGCTCGGATATGACATCGGTACGCGCCTGACGATAGCGCTTGGCGGGATTGATTTCAGAAACGATACGCGCCGGAGCACGCATGCGTTTGCGGGGAACTTCGGTTCCGCGGCCGCGGCAGGATGCGTCGCGGCGCTCAGCGCGCAGCAGATGCGCTGGCTGTTGGACTACGCGTCGCAGCAAACGGGTGGATATGCGATTTGGGAACGCGACACCGACCACATCGAAAAGGGATTCGTGTTTGCGGGAATGCCGGCGCGCAACGGCGTCACCGCGGCGTTGCTGGTCCGATCAGGGTGGAACGGTGTGGACGACGTGTTGTCCGGTGATGACAACTTCTTCCAGGTCAACGCTCCCAAGGGGAATCCCGCGAACCTGATCGACAAGCTTGGCGAGCGCTACGAAATCGTCAACACCGACATCAAGAAATGGACGGTCGGCACGCCGATCCAGGCGCCGCTCGACGCGATGGAGAACCTGCGGAAGAAGCGGCCGTTCGAAGCCGATGATGTGAAAGCCGTCACCGTCCGTCTCGCGCCCTCGGTCGGCAGTGTCGTCGACAATCGCGACATTCCCGATATCTGCCTGCAGCACATGGTCGCGGTGATGCTGCTCGACAAGACCGCATCATTCAAGGCGGCGCACGACAAGCCGCGCATGCGCGACGCGGCGGTGCTACGTCAGCGAAGCAAGGTCACCTATGTGCCCGACGCCGCGCTGACGCAGTTGCTGCCCGCACGCGTGGCGATTGTGGACGTCACACTCAACGACGGGACGACGCTCTCGGATCGGGTTGAAGCCGTGCGTGGAACCGTGCGCAATCCGATGACACGCGCCGAGGTGGTCGACAAGGCGAGAGATCTGATGGGCCCCGTGCTTGGGTCGGCCACCACAGGAAAACTGATCGACACGCTGCTCTCGATCGAGAGCGTGAAGGACGTTCGCACGCTGCGGCCCCTGCTGCAGCGTGCGTGATTAGCTGTCGATTTCTATCGTTCGAGCGTGCCCTGATAAGGAAGCACCTCGCCGCTTACGATGTCGGCGTCGAACTCCATCGCCCGGTAGCCCGGCGCGGTGATCCGAACATGATGACGACCGACCGTCAGCCCAAGCGGCTGCGACGTCGGTGAGAACTGTCCGACCGTACCCACATATCGACCGTCCACATAGATCTGCGCATCAGACGGCTGAATCTCGAAGCTCATGCCTCCAGTGTTCGGCTGCGATGGACTGATTGATCCCTGCGGTGGATATCCCGACTGCGGATACGCCGGTTGTGGTGATCCTGACGGATATCCCGACTGTGGATACACCGGTTGTGGTGATCCTGGCGGATATCCGGACTGCGGGTACGTCGGTTGTGCTGATCCTGGCGGGTACGCCGACGGCGGATAAGCACTCGGTGGATACGTCGCGGGCGGATATGCCGGAGGCGGGTACGCCGGATACGCCGGATACGCTGATGGGTACGAATACGGGTACGGATACGGCGACGGGTAGGCGTAGCCGTACGGGTAGTACGGGTAGCTGTAGAACGGATCGTAATAGCCGTAGTACGAGGTGTAGCGCACCGGATATCCAAGCGAAAGGCCGACGCCGAGACTCAGACGCGGTCGGAACCTGTAATACGGTTGATAAAACCGAATCGGTGCGACACGCACCACACGCGCCCCGGCGTACACGCGCGGCGCGACGCGGCCTTCACCACGCGGTACAGCCCTGCCGACGACGGCGCCACCGCGCGCACGGCCCCCGCCACGGCGCTGCGCGTCAGCCGGCGCAATGCCTACGAGCAGCACGAGCGTCGCTGCGACGAGTGTTCTGGAACCAACCATGATGGCCCCCTTAACGGCGGACAGCATAATGCTGTCAAGGTACTGTGCCGCAAGTGTACTGCCAGCTGAGGTTGCCGATTTTCAGTCGAATTTCACGCGAGCAACGCCGCGGGCCGACCTCGTCGTCGCTCGGAGAGGACGCGTGCGTCGCCGTCGAGGACGGTTACACATCGTCCGTCGTGTTCAATATCGAGCCATCTGCTCGCATTTAGAACTGACGCTCATCGGTGCGCGAACACGGCGAGCGCGGTCTGGCTGACGGGCACGCAGTCGAGCATGTCGCGTCGTGGATGGTTGGCGCAGAAGTCGGCGCGGAGAAACGCCGCCCGGTCCATACGATCGTAGGGCGCGTTGCGGACGAAGACGTACTCGCTCTGAAACCGCGGCGACGACACCATCTCGAGAACCATCTTGCGTCGCAGGAGACCGACGATCTCATCCGGGTTCCCGCCGCGGAGCAGCGCCTTACCGGACAGGTAACCTTCGATGATGTCGGGACGCTGCTCGACCACCCAGCCCATATCGGTCTTGGAATCCTGAGGGCCATCCGGATCGAACGTGCCATTCCTGGCGATGTACGGCGTGCTGAGTCCAAGCGCATCGATATGGATCGCATCCACGATGAACGGCAACGCGCCTCCATAGCTGCTCGAGATAGTGGTCGTCGGTGTCGACAGTGACGCGAGCCAGGCTACGTAATCGAGGGCGCCCGGTCGCGGACCACCGCGCCCCTGGACGAGGACGACACCGAGATTTGCTGCAAGCGCCAGCCCCACCACGGCAGCGACCTGCCTCCATGGGCGGTGCCGGACGACGTTGGTGAGACCAGTCATCGCGACGAGCAGCCATACAGGTGCGATGTGCACGAATTGGCGCCAGAGAGGGAATGCGGTGGGCGGATCGCCGCCCGCGCTCGCGATGTAGAGGATGTACGCGACTAGGAACGCCACCCACGTGAGTCCGCGGCGATCGCGTGCGCGCCACAGTGCCGCTGCCCCGATCGCCAGAAAGGCGACGACGAGCAGGTGCGCGAGTATCCAGCTGCCGGCGTAGACCACGCCGAGCTTGACGTGTCCGATGCCGCCGCCGGCCACCTTCGCGTAGTACGTATTCGGCGCGAGAGCGTGATAGGTCACCCAGCGGTGAACCGCGATTACTGCGAACGTCAGCCCACCCGCGACCGCCGTCGCCACTATCCACCGCCGGCGCTCGCCGCGCCAGGCGAGCGACAGCACGTCGAAGGCTGTGACGAGCGCGCCCTCGGGCCGCATTGCGACGAGAAGCGCCGCGATGATCGGCTGCGACGCGGCTGGACCAACCACCGCCAGCGTGACGAGGCTGGTGAATGCGACCGCCTCCATGCCCGTCGCGGCGTACAGCAGGAACGGCACATATAGCGCGAGAAAGAGACCGGCGAGAAAGGCCGGTCGATCGTCGCGCCGCCAGACGAGCGTAGCGATCACGATGAGCGCCGACCCGATGCCCAACACTTTGGACGCTATCAGGACATCGCCGCCGAGCCGCGCAGCGCCTGCGAGCAGCAGCATCCACACCAGCGACGAGTATCCTTCGACGTGCTCGCCGCTATGGTTCCATGCGCCGAATCCATAACCTTCGGCCAGGTGGCGCGCATATCGAAACGTGATGTACGCATCGTCGAACGTCGCGCGCGACAGAATCATCGTCACTGACGTGGCGACGATCATCGCCGCGAGCGCGAGCAGGAGGGCGCTGCGTCTCGAAAGCGCATCGGGGGACCGACGTGTGGCTGAGTCGAAGTCGAGGCTCGTCATTGTCGGTGAGAGGCGACGGCCAAATTATGCCGGAACCTCCAAATACGGTGGCGACTCCCAGTACCTCGAAATGGAGCGAACGTGAAGTGCTTTGCAACTCGCGTTTGGTCGTGGCCGCCCGCTTGCCCGCATATATCGCAGGAGATACTTCAATGAAACGGATTGCGTTGCTCCTGCTTACACTTTTTATGGTCGCGGCGATTGTCGTTGTCCGGGCGCAGACACCTTCGGCGAGCGATGTAAAGTCCTCGCCTCAAAGCGCGAAAGAGATGCGCGGCGCCTCGCCGTACCTCGAACTAAAGAACGAGCCTCCACCCAAGCTGATCGTCGACTCGCCGCTTCCCGATCTGTTGGATCAGGGCGTCGTGTGGATCCAATGGCGAGCGGAGAACGTGAATATCGTCCCGGTGTTCGGGAAGGGCGCCCTCAACGTATCTCCAAGGGTCGGGCATCTGCATATACACGTGGACGACCTGCCTTGGTTGTGGGCGGACGCGAGCAACATCAATACGATCGACCTGGCTGGGATGCCGCCGGGGCCGCACAAGATACTGATCGAATTAGTGAATGCCAACCACGAAGTCTTCCCCGGACAGGCCAAAACCGTGACGTTCACCGTAGGTAAGGGAGGCTCTCGCTCTCACTCTCACTGATGTCGCGGACGTCGACGCGGAAAACTATTCCGGCAGCACGCCACGAAAGTGCCTTCGACAGAACTGCCCTTGTGCGCCGAGGCCCGCCTTATTAAGATGCGCGGTTCCGGTTCACATTTTCAGCTGACCCCTCTGGAAGACCCCAGCTTCGGAGGGACGCGTGGTTCTGATCAAGACAGTCCTCGAAGGGGCATCACTTCGCTACAGCCTTGCCGTCGTCGTCATGGCGTGCGTTGGATGTGGAAGTGTCGCTCCGAGTAGTGTTGCGCCAGGAGTGCTGCCCACACCCACGCCAGCGCCGTCACCGACAGCGACGCCTGCACCTACGCCGACGCCATCGCCGGCGCCCCTGCGGTTCTCCTATACCGGACGTGTGATCGAAACACTCACCGGCATTCCGGTGACCGGTGCAACGGTGACGTCCGGAGCCATCTCTGTGCAGTCAGAAAGCGGGGGCGCCTTCAGTCTCGACTTGAGCGTATCGTCGGCGCGCATCACCGTGTCGGCGCCTGGGTACCTTACGCGTGAGACGACGATCACCACTGGACGCGACGTGGCGGTGGACATCATTCACGACGCGCCACCCTTCTCGTTGGTGTTTTACAGGCAGATGGCGCGAAACACATGGGAAGGCGGGACAGCTTTGCAGCTGTATGTTCTGCCTGTGGCGCCCGCCTTCTATCTCCAGACGAAGGGATTGACCTCGGAAAACATCAGCGCGCTCGCGCAAACGACGAGAAGCATGGTGGCGGCATTCACGGGTGGTCGCTTCGCGGTTACGACGTTTGAGACCGGTGTCGAGACGCGCGCCGTACGCGCCGGCTGGATCGTCATCGAGCTCATACACGACGCAGCGGAATGGTGGTGCGGAAAGGCGCTTGTCGGCGCGACCGCTGGGCATATCTGGATGAACACGGCCCACGACGCGTGCCTTGTCCGAGGGAGCCTCGACGAAGGTGTGCTGTCGCACGAAATCGGCCACGCGCTCGGGTTCTGGCATCTGGACTTCCAGAACGCATTGATGCACTCGGAGTTTGAGTTACATCACAGGACCATTACCGATGGCGAGCGATATCACGCTTCGATCGCGTACAAGAGGTTTGCTGGCAACAGGGACCTCGATGTCGATGCGACCAATGTAGGACCGCGAAGCGTGACGAGCGATCCGGTGCTGATCGTCGATTAGCTTCCTCCGAAATCGCCTCTCTGAATCAGCAATTCGCAGTACTATGAGCCGCGTTCCATGAGCAAGAAGGGCCGACGGCTCCTGCTGGCCGGCGTGCTGACGACGATCGTGGTGGCGTCGTTGGCGATTTTCGTCACGGGACTTCCTTCTGCCACGGCCCGCAAACCTGAGCTGAAGACGCCCTGGGGCGAGCCGGATCTTCAAGGCATCTGGACGAGAGATGTCGATATCCCTCTGGAGCGTCCCGCCAAGTACGCCAACCAGGAATTCTTTTCGGATGCCGAACGGAAAGATCTCGATCGGCAGATTTCCGACATCATCAAGCGCGACAGCACTGACGAGCGTCGCGCACGAGGGACCGAGCGCGACGTCAACAGTGAATTCACCCAGGAACCGTTCACGATCCATCTGCCCGTCGGCAGTCGGACGTCACTCATCGTGGACCCGCCGGACGGAAGAATTCCTCCCCTCACACCAGAGGCTCAGAAGGCGCGTGAGGCCTTTCGACAGTTCCAGCTCGCGCTCCTGCAGCCCACTGCGGCCTGCAAGGATCATCACCCAGGCTGCGCCGGCGGAACGTACGGGCCCGTTTCACCAAAACGAAACGAGACGTCTCCGAGTTACATCGGCGCCGGGGCAAACGCAGGAATCAACCGTGCGGATGGCCCCGAGGATCGCACGCTCGGCGAACGCTGCCTCAATGGCACCCTCCCGGATTTCGGAAATTTCATCGGCGGGTTCAGTCGAATCGTCCAGGCGCCTGGCGTGATCTCGATCGTGTACGACCTTGGTCCGGGCCTGGGACGCCCTCGCACGATCCCGATCACCACGACCCCGCACCTTCCTGCAGCCGTGCAGCAATACTGGGGCGACTCACGAGGACGCTGGGAGGGCAACACGCTGGTCGTCGACGTCACGAACTTCTCGCCGAAGTCGGATTTCCAGGGCGCGAATGAACACCTGCATCTGGTGGAGCGATGGACGCGCGTCGATGCGGAAACGATCGACTACGTCGTGACCATTGACGACCCGACGACGTGGGTCAGATCGTGGACGGTCAGGCAGGAGCTGAAGAAGCAGAGCGACGCCGAGAACCGCCTCTACTACGAGCCGCGGTGTCACGAAGGCAACTACGGCCTAATCGCGCTGCTGAGCGGTGCCCGCGAATCGGAGCGCGCATTTGCCGAGAGACGCGGTCCTGATCCCGCGACGATGTGCATCGTGATTGGCGGATGCGGCGGATTCGTTCGCGGCGGATTTGCCGACGATGGTGCTGACGCCGATCCGTTCCGAAGCCCACCGCCACGAGTGCCGTGACTGATCCATCGCGCACGTCTGCGTGATGGATGGACACCCGCTTACGCGAACAAGCGATCAGTTCCCGCCGACCTGACAAAAATCCGCTGACAGCCGCCTCATCCGCGCTGTCGAGAGGGAAGGTGACTGGCTGAGAACAAGCTTATGCTAACCGCGAGCTGGGCCTAATGTTTCGGATCCACATTGCGCCAATCAGACGGTTTCGCACCGGACTTTCAGGTCTCCCTGCGTTGCTTGGTGCCGTGCTTGGCGTGTGGTGGTTCGTGGTGACGCCTACCTTCGGGACCGACTTTTCCAGGATTCCCGGCGACTTTGGCGATGCCCGATTGAACAATTACTTGCTGGAGCATGGCTATCAATGCCTCATGCACCCTGGGAAGCCATTTTGGGATGCGCCGTTCTTCTATCCGCACAAGAACGTCGTGGCCTACTCGGACAACTACATCGGCAGCGCGCCGTTCTACCTGTTGCCTCGCCTGTTTCTCGATCGAGAGAGCGCCTTCCAAGCGTGGATTGTGATCGGCTACGTGTTGAATTTCATTGCGGCCGCCTGGGTCCTGCGGCGCTTGTCGGCGACGTGGATCGCTGCCGCGATTGGGGCGGCCATCTTCGCCTTTTCCATCACGCAGCAATTGCGCCTCGGACACGCTCAGTTGCTCTGGCGGTTTCCCGTTCCGCTGGCATGGTATTTCTTCGACAGATTCGTGCGTGGCCGTGAGCTGAAGGCCCTGCCGATCGCAGCCGCGCTCGTGTGCTGGCAGTTTTATCTCAGCCCGTATCTGGCGTACTTCCTGGTGCTCGTGCTGTCCGCCTACGGAGTCGCTTGTATCATTCGCCGGGAACTCAGCGTCGACCGTCGTGCGGCGCCGTGGGTGGTGGGTTCCGCCGCCGTTGCCGTGCTGATGCTTTCTCCTGCGCTTCTGCACTATTTGTCGGCACCGTCGAACGATCCTCGAGCAATCGCCGATTTGCTTCCACAACCCAAGAGCTACCTCCTGGGAAGCCGCGGTGACGTCGCCGTGGCGATGCTGGGCCTCGCTAATAGCGTCGACTCCACCATGCCGTGGGAGCATTGGAACTTCGTCGGCTTCCTGCCCTTGGCCTGCGTCTTTGGCGCTCTGGCGTTGGTCGTCACGAAGAAGGCAGACCCTCTGCTGACGAGAGTCCTCTTGGCGCTGGCGATTGTCGTGGGCCTCACGATCAAGATCGATGGCCACAGCCCCTACTCGATCGTCACGGATCTCGTTCCCGCCGTCGCCGCTTTCCGCGTGATGACGCGCATTGTAATGGTGCTGCTGCTGCTGGTTTCAATCGTGAGCGCTCTCGTGATTGATGCGATGCTCAAGGCCAGTCGATTCAGCACCTGGCAAAAGGCGCTCTTTGCGGTCTGCGTAGTCGTGTTCATGCTCTGGGAAAATCGCGTCGCGACGCCGGTGACGTTTCAAAAGGCACAGTCGCAAACCAGAATCGCGGCCATTGTTTCTTCCGTTGCCCCGCGAATCACCGGCGGAAGCGTCCTTGCCGTGATGTCCAAGAGCCCGGAACCGTGGTATTACGCGAATACCGACGCCATGATGGCGGCCCAGCAACTTGGAATACCGACCATCAACGGCCATAGTCGCGTCACTCCGGCAGGATTTCGCGAGCTGGCGTCCTGTGAAGCCTTGCCATCGGCGCACGACATTCCGAACCTGGTGGTTTACTTCGGCGGCCGCGAATGCGCGGAGCGTACTCAATGAAGCGCTTGCGCGCTGACGGGTTCGCAGTTGCTGAGTCGAATTCGGGATTCGTCATTAAATTCCGCCGATCGAAAGTCTGTCATTCGCCACACATTCCAATCGACGGCTCCAAAATCCGCCACGACTTCTTCGACGCGCACGGCAATGCGTTTGCGTGTGGCGGTGCGCGAAAGGAGCCGAGCTCATGTCTTTGCGTTTTGTTCTTGTTGCGTTGGTACTGCTCGCGTTTGGCTGCGGCCCCGGAAGCCCGTCCAACACGTCGTCGACGCTCATCACCCCTTCGGGAATTGCTTCCAACACGCTCGCTGAGGGGACGGGCGTCAGCCACCTGATGAAAGCATCAGGTGACGTCCTCGTGAACCTGATGGATGCCTGCGACCCCGAGACATTCAACGCCCCACCGCCAGCAGGTGTTGGCCCAGGCACGTGCGTTCGAAACGGAGGCGTCACGTTCCAGAACTTCATCGAACAGCTGACACGTTTCGGATCGATCGGTGCGTGGCACATGGCGCCGCCCAACTCGAACCTGCTTGTTGGTCAGCATTTCCTGGCGGTGAACCACGGGGGCGAGGTGCACACCTTCACCGAGGTCGAGGAGTTTGGTGGAGGCAGGGTGGATGCGCTGAACCAGATACTGCACCTGACGACTGTCGCACCCGAATGTCTCGCGCTCGATCCAGCGGTCCATCCCGAGGACTTCATCGCTCCTGGTGCGACCTTCGAATCCGACACCGAGGACGAAGAGGGAGACGAGAAATACCAGTGCTGCATTCATCCGTGGATGCGGCTGACCGCACACATCCGGGAGAAATGAAACAGCTTCGCGGTGGGGTCCGGCTTCCGCCGGACCTTGCTAGTTGGTTTGGCTCGGCGCGTCTCCCGTGACGCACGAGAAGCTTGATGCCGCGCTGAGATCCCCGCTTCCCTTGTATTGCGGCCAGGACGGGTAGACGCACATCGGCCGACGGCGCTGATGGTTCTCTGGATTGATATCAACGGCTTCGAGAGTGCCCGGCGCGCGGCCACCATCCACCCACGCGTCCAGTGTGGCCAACGCGTCGAACTTTGCGTTGAACAGCCCGTTGCCGTGCGCGAAGCCGGGGATGCGATAGAAGCGGACGAAGGTGTCGGCGACCGCCTGACCGAATCGCGTCACCAGCCGCTCGTAATAGTTGACCGTGTTGTACGGGGTGATCGTGTGATCGATTGATCCCACCGTCAGAATCACCTTTCCGCCTTTGCTCATGAACTGCGACAGGTCGACGCTGTTCGCGTCCCAGATCTCCGAGACCTCGGTGATCCGTGTGGCCCACTTGCTTGGATCGAACGCCAGCGGATCAGCCATCACATCACGAGTGATCACGTATCGCACGGTGCCAGACGCTTCAGCGTACTGAGTCGCATCCTGGTTGGTCGGAAACTTCGAAGGTACCGGACTCTGTCCAAGTGCGTTCACGAACGTGGCGCCGTCGAGCATCGCGAGCTTCGGAAAGACGCTCAAGCCCGCCGATACAGGGAATCCCAGCGAGAACGGCGTGTTAAAGGTCTCAACCGTCGCAAGCTGACCGTCGGACAGACAGGCTGCACTGCTGTCGCGGCCGTCCGGACATCGCAGCTTCGCACGCAGCGCATCCACCGTCATCACGCGATTGCAGCCCGCGACGTTGCTGATGATGCCGTCGGTTGCGCCGTCCAGGCCATCACACGCGCCGTAGACCGCTGTCGCGATCGTTTTCATCTTGTCGGGACTGATCCACGTGTCGGGACTGCGGAACAATGCACGTGCCCGGTACTGAGCGGCCAAATGCATCAACGTGATGTCGTACGCCGGATAGTGCGCGACGATTCCGTCGTAATCAGCGGGGTAAAAGAGCGCGGCTATCAACGCTTCGTGACCACCCTGCGAGCCCCCAATGAAATACGAGTGCCTGGGTGAAGCGCCGTACCGCTTCTGCACGAGCGTCGTCGCGACGTCGTGCGTCTTCTTGATTTGAAGCCGGCCGAAGTTGGCGAACGATTCAGCATTCAACCCAAAACGGCCGTCGAACCCGCCGGCCGTTTCATGGCCGGAGTCGCTGCCCAGCGTGACGTAGCCGATCGCCAGCGGCGTCGGTGAGGTTGGAATCTGGTTCGACGCACCGCCAAGACCTGTCACGAGTGTGCCGTCGAAACCGCCGCCGCCCATTTGAAGCATGCGGTTGTTCCACCGGGTCGGCAGGTTCACTTCGAACTTGATGTCGGGCGCAGTCGGATCGACCGCATGGATCCCGCCGAGCACCTTGCAGAACTCGCCGTTCGTGTTGCCGGTGTCAGTCGCCGTGACGAATGTGGCGGACACGACCGTCGCGCCATTGGTCGGCAGGCCAATGGACGCGGCGGGAATCGTCAGATGGCTCAGCGCGAGACAACGCTCGCGTGCGCTGAGTGTGGCTGCTGTGCCCTGCGCCGCTGTCGTTCCAATCCAGACACCTGTGGTCGAGACGAGCAGAACGACAACGGCGACAGTGCGGCTCATGCCCTTCTCCGGTTCCTTCTTTCATTTCCAGGCCGCGTAGACAGGCGGACCGACGAGCAGCGCCTTGTTCGCATTCGCCCGCGGACGGAACTTCTGCAGGCGGCCGTTGCCGACCTCGGCGATGTAGAGATTGCCCTGTTGATCCACGCTTGCGCCGTGCATGTTGAAGAAACCACCCGGGTGGTCGCCGAGCGTCCCCCACGCATACAGGAAGTGCCCCTCGAAGTCGTACTTGACCACCTTCGCGGTGGTGTCCTCGAACGCCCAGATGCCTGAACGGTCGGCGGGGATGATCAGGAACTGCGTGTTCGACGCCGGCGAGAACGGCCACTGGTCGAGGAACTTGCCGTTCTCGTCGAACACCTGCATCCGCTTGTTGCCGCGGTCGCTCACGTAGACGCGTCGCGTCATCGGATCCGACGTGATGCCGTGGACCACGTTGAACTGGCCCGGGCCATTGCCGCGCGTCCCCCATGCCGTGACGAACTTGCCATCCTTGTCGAACTTGGCCACGCGTGTACCGTTATACCCGTCGGCGACGAACATCGAGCTGTCGGGCAGCCACGTGAGGAACGTCGGCCGGTTGAAGTGCGCGGCGTCGGCGCCCGATTTGTTCGGCGTGCCAATCGTCTGCACCAGCGTCTTGCCGTCGTGCGTGAACTTGAAGATCGCGTGACTGTGATCGTCGACGATCCAGACGTGCTTCTCCGCGTCGTACGGGTTGATGTACACCGAGTGCGGACGCCGCAGCATCTTGTCCCACTGCGTCCATTGCTCGACGATATCGCCGGCGGCGTTGAAGGCGACGACTGTGTGCTCCCAGCGAGCGTCGACGCCCATGCGTCCCTTCCAGGCCTGCGCGGGATCATCCGGGTCCGCGCCGGGCCCGCCCGCGCCCGGCGGGCTCGCCACCATTCCCTGCGACGCGTTCCGGAACGGCGCCTGTCCAACGGGGAACGAGAGGCTCGGCCCCATCTCCGGGAACGCTTTCGGCATGGGACGCTGGATCGCGGGCAGCTCACCGCGCTCGAGCATGAAGACGCGATCGGGGCTTTCGGCAAAGACGCCCTGCACCGCGCCCCATGTCCAGTTCTCGTGGCCTGGCAGCTGCGAGAGCGGCTTCGGCCAGTTGGGCGCGACCTCGTAGGGGCCGCTCAACACATCGAGGCCACCCTTATAGCCAGCGACGGCAGGACCGCCGACGTTCGCCGTCTGACCCTGCACCGGCTTGGCCGATGCACCGATGATGAATCCGGCGATCAACGCAGCGGCCACGCTCCCCACGACAACAAAAGACTGACGCATGGTTAGCCGTATCTCCTTCCAATTCAGGAATTGCCGCGTGGTCGCGGCCATCCGAAATCTCAGCGGAATGTGCGGCAGAGTATATGTCACGTATTGCGCCTGTCGTTCGTCTTATGGGCATGAAGAGTAGACCCGATCGTCCCTGGATCTGGCTCGCCGCCGTGGTCATCGCACACCTGGCAATCTCATTCGTCCACGGCGCGGCGCATGCTCAGGCACATATCTCGATGTCGCCTGCCGGCAACTTGTTCGTCTTCGGCGTGATTCTCGCAGGACCGGTGATCGGCCTTGCGCTGGCGCTGCGGTTCAGGCGAGTTGGCGCGTGGGTCATCGGGATCACAATGGCTGCGTCGCTGGTATTCGGAGTCGCCAATCATTTCGTGTTGGCGAGCGCCGATCATGTCGCGCATGTGGCCCCTCGATGGCAGCCGTTGTTCGCAGCCACGGCCGTTCTGCTGGCTCTCACGGAGGCGCTCGGCTCTGGTCTGGCGTTCCGACTGGTCGGGGAACCGAGACACACATGAATATCTTTATTGCTGGTGGGTCGGGGACAATCGGCGTCCCACTGGTTCGCGCTCTCGTCAGTGCCGGACATCAAGTCACCGCGTTGACGAGATCGCCCGACAAGTGGCAGACCCTCGAGGCGCTGGGAGCATCGGCGACGGTGGCGGATGCCCTTGACCCCCAAGCACTTATGGCGGCGGTTACTGCGGCGCACCCGACACATGTGATCCATCAGCTCACCGCGCTGCCAAAGGAAGGACCACGCCGGACGAGTGATGTCGACGCGACGAACCGCCTGCGCATCGACGGCACCCGCAATCTTCTGCAGGCCGCCATCGCCGTCCATGCACGCCGCTTCATCGTCGGTTCGTTTGCGCCCCTTGCTGGGAGCGATCCCGTCAAGGCACCGAATGCAGCAGCCGCCGTTCGTTCGATGGAAAGTCAGGTACTCAAGGCGACCGAGCAGGGATTGATTGAGGGTGTCGTGCTTCGCTACGGAGGGTTCTATGGGCCCGGCGTTCCGTCAACGACCGCTCTGGTGGAACTGGTGCGAAGACGTCGAGTGCCTGTCGTCCGCGGAGACGCCGGACAGCTGCCGGTCATCCACATCGACGATGCCGTGAGCGCAACCGTTCTTGCTTTGGACAGGGCACCCGGCGGCAGCACGTACGACATTGTCGACGATCACCCGGCAAGCATGACCGAGATCGTGACGACGTTGGCGAAATACGCGGGGTCGGCTCCGCCCCTTCGCGTCCCCGCGTGGCTGCCACGATTGGTTTCGCCTTATATGGCGCGCGTGACGGCGATTCGAATGCCGCTCTCGAATGCGCGAGCGAAAGCCGAGCTCGGATGGCAGCCGAAGTATCCGACAATACAGCACGGTATCGCACAGATGTTCCGACGCGCAGCGTGAACGAGAACGATGGACATCGACGTCTTCAACCTCGATCGGCCGCTGCTGTTTTCGATCGCGTACCGCATGCTCGGCAGCGCGTCGGATGCCGAGGACGTTGTGCAGGATGCGTGGCTACGCTACCGGAGCGCAGACGAGACGGCGATCCGCTCGCCGAAAGCATTCGCCACCACCATCGTCACGCGTCTTTGCCTGGATCGTCTGAAGTCGGCACGGGCGGCACGGGAGAAGTACGTCGGGCCATGGCTGCCCGAGCCGGTGCTGACCTCGGAGGTGGAGCGGCCTGACAGCGTCCTCCAACGCGCGGAGTCGGTCACGCTGGCGTTCCTCGTGCTGCTCGAAACACTGTCACCGGAGGAACGCGCGGTATTTCTGCTCAAGGAGATTTTCGAGTACGCGCATTCGGAAATCGCCGAGATCCTCGGCATCACCATCGACAACTCCCGTCAACTGCTGCATCGCGCGAAGGCCCGTCTTGCGGAGGCGCGGCCGCGGCTGAGCGGCACCGCGCATTCGCGACGTGCGGTCGCGGAGCGCTTTGCGCACGCGTTTGCGACGGGCGACGGGTCAGCACTGACGGCGCTGCTCGCCAGCGACGTCGGCATGTGGAGCGACGGTGGCGGCAAGGTGTCGGCAGCGCGACGGCCGCTGGTCGGCCGCGACCAGGTGCTCAACTTCCTGATCGGCGTGCACCGCGCGGCAGAGACTGCGGGACTGACGCGGGACGCCTCGGCGACGATCGAGGATGTCAACTCCGAGCCGGCGGTTGTGCTGCGCGTCGGTCAGCGACTCGAGTCCGTCTTCGTGCTGTCGATCGAAGACGAAACGATTTGCGCGATCCGGGCAGTGCGCAATCCCGAGAAGCTGGCGCACATCGATCGGCAGCTCGAACGGCGGACCTAAAGGTCCGCCTCTACTGGGCGTGACCCTCGAAGGCGGGTCTGAAGATCCGCCTCTACTTCGCGCGCCCCTGAATGCCCTGCGCGATCATCGCCACCTTCCAGACCGCGCCGCCGCCAACAATGTACAGCGTCTTCTTATCGGGTCCGGCAAACGCTGTCGCCTGCGCGCCGAGCGGCGTGGGAATCGTACCGAGGTGTTCGCCTTTCGCGCTGAACACCTGCACGCCGGCCATGCCCGTCCCGACGTAGAGCCGTCCGTCGTTGTCGACGCTCATGCTGTCGGCATTGCCGCCCTTGAGCATCGCGAACTTCCGGAAGTTGCGCAGCGTGCCATCGGGCTGCACGTCGAGCGCGTCGATCGCGGGTCCGTCGGACGCATAGAACACGGTGCCATCCGGACTAAGCGCGACGCCGTTCGGCCGCTCCACCTCCTCGCTGACCGGCATCGCCTTGCCGTCGGGGCGCACGTAGACAATCCACTGTTTCGTGCGGCTCGCCGGCGTCGGCCTGAAACGGCTGTTCAGCGGATCGCTGAAGTAGATCCCGCCTTTCTTGTCGGCGACGAGATCGTTCGGTGCGACCAGCGGCAGTCCGTTCACCTGCTCGACGAGCGTCATGCGAGTCGGCGCGAGCACCGCGACACGCGCGATATTCGACTGCACGCCGATCAAACGCCCCTTCGTGTCATACGCGAGTCCGATCGTTCGATTCGTGTTGGTGAGGAAGACCGACACCTTGTCGTCCTTGTCGATCTTCACCAGTTGTCCGTCGCCCGCATCCTGCTCGGTGAAGAGCACGCTGCCGTCCGGCATCGCGATCGGACCTTCGGTGCTGTGAAACAGGTCGCGAATGAGCTGCACCTTCGTGCCGCCGCGGACGACGCCAGGGATGTCGGGAGCGGTCGTATCCGGCGGCGCCTTCACCGGGGGCGCAGGAAGCCTTGGGTACGGCTGCTCGTCGCCGCGGCCCTGACTCCACACGGACGTCGACACAAACACTGCAGCGACCAGGACGAATGCCGCTAATCTCGCCATCGAAATTCCTTTCGCGTTGGGTGTGAGACGGCGCAGTATGGCCCCACCGTCAGGGTGATCGTCAAGTCCGCGATCGACATGGACGAAGCATTCGTTTGTGTCGTCGCCAGACAGATTTTGCCGTCTTTAACAACCTTTATTTTATGGCTCAGGTTGCGATCACTGCGACCGCAGTAATCGTTACATCGTGATTCGTTACAAAGTCATCGTTCGCGATCACACATCTCTCTGAGGACGTCGCAGACCCGCCACCCACCGAGCGGGAATTCAACGACAACTGCTCTGGCCCTGCGATTGCTCTTCGGCGCGTTTCGATCCGCGCGTCCACGACTACCCACGGAGAACGCTTGATCGGGACACCTCCATCGACCGCGCAGCGCGATTACAAAACCGTGGCTGCCGGAAAATTTCTACGCGTCTCGAACGAGGACTTTCTTGTCCGCGGTGTCGCGTATGGCACTTTTGCGCCGCGCGGCGACCGCCACCAGTTTCCCGAAGCCGACCAGGTGCGTCGCGATTTCGAGCTGATGCGCGCCTGTGGAATCAATACGGTTCGGACGTACCTCGTTCCGCCGCCGGACGTCCTCGATCTGGCGATTGAAAGCGGACTGCGCGTCATGGTCGGCGTGAGCTGGCCGCAGCACATCGCCTTTCTCGACGATCGATCGCTGCGGCGAGACATCATTCGCGCGATCGGTGCGCAGGCGCGTTCGATCGCGAACCATCCCGCGGTCCTTCTCACCGCCATCGGCAACGAGATACCGGCGGGAGTCGTGCGATGGCACGGCAGGCGGAACGTCGAAGGGTTTCTGCGAGCGGCATTCGACGAAGCACGCGACGCGGCGCCAGACATGCTGCTTACCTATGTCAACTTTCCGCCCACCGAATTTCTGGAGCTGCCGTTCCTCGACGTCCAGGCCTTCAACGTGTACCTCCACGACGAGGCGGCCATGCGCGCATATGTGGCGCGCCTGCATCACCTCGCGGGGAACCGTCCGTTGCTCCTCGCCGAATGCGGAGCGGACAGCCAGCGCGAGACCCTGAACGGGCAGGCGCGCATTGCAGCCATGCAGGCGCGTGTGGCGTTCGGTGAAGGCGCCTGCGGCGCAATCATGTTCAGCTGGACCGACGAGTGGTGGCGCGCAGGGGCGTTCATCGACAACTGGTCGTTCGGCCTCGTCGATCGCGAGCGTCGCCCGAAGCCCGCGTTGGCAGCGGTATCCGACGTCTTCTCCACCGCCCCGTTTCGCCCTGACGACGAGGCGCGGTGGCCGTCCGTTTCCGTTGTCGTCTGCGCCTACAACGCCGCAGAGACGATTGACGACTGTCTCACGGCGCTCGCCGACGTCAACTATCCACGCTTCGAGATTATCGTCGTCGACGACGGTTCAAACGATGACACGGCGTCGCGAGTGCGTCGACATGCGCGAGCGCGGCTCATTCAGACACCGAACGACGGCCTCAGCGCCGCGAGGAACGTGGGACTGGACGCGGCGTCGGGCGACGTCGTCGCGTATGTCGATGCGGACGTGCGCGTTGACCCGTTGTGGCTGATGCATCTGGTGCAGCCCTTTGTCACGTCGACCGCCGTGGCCGCCGGTGGTCCGAACGTCGCGCCTCCCGACGATGGGTTTTTCTCACAATGCGTTGCGCGTGCGCCAGGCGCGCCCAGCCACGTCATGTTCGACGACCGCCAGGCGGAGCACATCCCGGGTTGCAACTTTGCTGCGCGCCGCGAGGCGCTGCTGGCGATCGGCGGCTTCGATCGCATCTTCCTTCGCGCCGGCGACGACGTGGACGTGTGCTGGCGACTTCAGGACAGCGGAGGATGGATCGCCTTTGCACCGTCCGCGCTGGTGTGGCACCACCATCGGCCGCGACTCGTCGCGTACTGGCGGCAGCAGGTCGGTTACGGCGAAGGGGAGGCGTGGCTTCGCCTCCGACATCGCCATCGATTCTCACGATCCGGCGTAGCTTGGCGCGGGCGCATCTATAGCGGTCTTCCGTTCGTCCGCGCCCTCACCGAGAGCCGCCTTCATTCAGGCGTGTGGGGAAGCGCCGCATTTCCGAGCGTCTACCACATGCGCGCTCACGCGCTGCGCGCTCTTCCACACAGGCCCGAGTGGTTGATCGCCTCTCTGCTGCTCCTGCTGACGGGCGTATCGACGTTCGCGTCCGAGCAGGGGTGGCTGTTTCCCAGTAGCGCGATCGCGCTCGGCCTCGCTGGTATCGGACTCACGCTGGTGAAGTGCGCCGCGTACGGCTGGTCATCGGATCTGAACGGCCTGCCCGACGTCACCGGTTGCGGACCGGCGATGAGCCGCGGCCTTTATCGCGCGACGATCGCCGCGTTGCACGTGATCCAGCCGTTCGCGCGTACGTACGGATTCGCGCGGGGCGTGATGCGGCCGCCGAAGCGTCCTCACGAAGCGGCGCCGCCTGCAATGGAACCGGCCCTCGACGCCCCACCGCGGATCCGACAGCGGCACCCGGCGCTGCTGCTCGGCGCAGGTGAGTGTCGTTTCTGGAGCCAGACATGGACGGGCGTTGACGCGTTGTTGACGACGATCGTGGAACGGTTGCGCACAGCACGGTTTGGCCGCGGCGTCCACGTTGACGATGGCTGGCGATCGGATCGCGACATCACCGTCGGTCTGGGTTTATGGGGGTGGGTCGACCTGCGCGCCCTGGTCGAGGATCACGGGGCTGGGAAATGCCTCCTCCGCGTACGCCTACAGCTTCGTCTTCGACCCGGGACCATGCTGCTGCTCGCGCTCCCTGCGGTTCTCGTCGCAGTCACCGCGATACGCGGGCTCGATGCGCTTGCCGGAGCCGTCGCGGCGGGCGGCGTGCTGCTGCTCGCGAAAATTGCCCGCGACGTGGCGTCTGAGGCGACCGACATCGTCGACGCTGTTGCAGCCGCTGCGGATGAATTCGGCATGCAACGGCTCGGCGGTCCCGCTCTCGATCCCCCGGCACGTGGGGAATCGTCGTGGACGCAGCGATTGACGCGTCCCGAGGGAACCCAGGGCGCCTGACACAGATGGATTTGCTCCTTCGCGTACTCCCGTACGTGCGGCCGTACTCGAGGCTGGCGGTGCTCTCCGTCGGTGCGACGGTTGGCTCGGTCGCTATCGGACTGCTGCTGCCATGGCCGCTGAAGATCGTGGTCGACAGTGTGCTTGGGTCGCGGCCGTTGCCTGCGTGGCTGAACGATTGGTTCGGGGGCGTCGACCGCGTCACGCTGCTCATCCTCGCGGTGCTGGCCGGTCTCACGTTCACGCTGCTCGTCAACGGCCTGTCCGTGGCGATGAGTTACCTGAACACTCGACTCGAACAGGGAATCATCCTCGACTTCCGAAGCGATCTCTTTCACCACGCCGAGCGGCTGTCGGTCGCGTACCGCGATCACGTCAGTACGGGCCGACTGATCTACGCGATCAACTTCGAATCAGTTGCTGCCGGGCGTCTCGTCATGGCGCTGCAGCCGCTGGGGCAAGGCGTGCTGACGATGGTCGGCATGGCATGGATCACATTCCGGATCGATCACATGCTCGCGCTCCTCTCGGTTGTCGTGGTGCCCGTCCTCTATTACGCCATCGGGTACTACGCCACCCACATGCAGCCGCGGCTCATGCAGGTAAAAGGACTCGAGGCCGATGCCCTTTCGGTGATTCACGACGCCATGATGATGGTGCCGGTGGTCACGGCCTTCGGGCGCGAGGATCATGAGCTGTCGCGATTCCGGCGCCACAGCCTGACGACGCTGCGCGCACGCGTCGGCATCACGGTTCGCCAGACGCTGTTCTCGCTCTGCGTGAACATGACGACCGCGACCGGCACGGCGCTCGTGCTCGGCGCTGGCTCGTATCAGGCGCTCCGCGGCCGGTTGACCGCCGGCGACCTGCTGGTCGTGCTCGCCTATGTGGCGGCTGTCTACAAACCGCTGGAGTCGATCAGCTATACCCTCGGTTCGCTTCAGGACAACCTGACAGGCCTCCGAATGGGGTTCCATGTCCTGGACACGAAACCCGTGATCCAGGAGGCGCACGACGCGGTCAGCCTGCCACGCATCGCGGGCAGCGTCACGTTCGAGGACGTGTCATTCAGCTACCCAGGGCGCGTCGACACGCTGAAACGGATCTCCTTTGACGTGTTGCCCGGACAAGTCGTCGCCGTCGTCGGTCCGACAGGCGCGGGCAAGACCACGCTCGCCAGCCTCATTCCGCGCTTCTACGACCCGATGAGCGGCCGAATCCTGATCGACGGTCGCGATACTCGTGGCCTCACGCTCAAGTCGCTGCGGGATCACATCAGCATCGTCCCGCAGGAGCCGCTCCTGTTCTCCGGCACGATCGCAGACAACATCCGCTATGGACGGCTCGACGCGACGATGGACGAAGTCGTCGCTGCGGCGACCGCTGCCAACGCTCACGACTTCATCGTGCGTCTCGGCGAGGGGTACGACACCCAGATTGGCGAGCGTGGTGTTCGTCTCTCCGGCGGCGAGCGCCAGCGCCTCTGCGTGGCGCGCGCCTTCCTCAAGAACGCCACGATTCTGATTCTCGACGAGCCGACGGCCTCCATCGATTCGCGTACGGAGGGTGTGATCCTCGATGCGCTCGACACGCTGATGGTGGGGCGGACGACATTCATGATCGCGCACCGTCTGTCGACGGTGCGGCACGCAGACGTCATTCTCGTGTTGGACGGCGGCGCGATCGTCGAGCAGGGCTCCCACGAGCAGCTGCTTGCTCGCGGAGCACTCTATGCGCAGCTCCACGCGGTGCAAACCTCGCAGCGCGAGCGCCGCCGGCCGGAGCTGATCGCGTCTGCCGTGGGAGCGCCGGTATGACACGCACGCCGATTGTCGTGCTCGGCGCGATGACGCGCTACCCGGTCGCGGGCATCATCTGGCTGACGCTCCAGTACGTGCTCGGCTTCCGGCGTCTGGGCTATGACTGCTATTACGTCGAAAGCCATGGTGGAACGCCACGTCCGTTTGTCGTCGATGGTGACGACGGCGCGGCGGGTGCCGCAGGATTTCTCGCGCGCCTGATGGACCGGTTCGATCTTTCCGATCGATGGGCCTTTCATGCGCTTCACACCGACGGCCGCTGCTACGGACTGTCCGCGCTGGAACTGTCACGCCTCTACTCGTCGGCCGCGTTGATTGTGAATCTCCATGGGGCCACCAAGCCGCAGCCCGAGCATGCGGCTACGGGTCGTCTGGTGTACGTCGGGACCGATCCGGTCCTCCTCGAGCTTCAGCTGAGTGAAGGTTCGCCGGAAGCGCATGCGTTCCTCGAACCGCACGTCGCATTCTTCACGTGGGCGGCCAACCACGGACACGACGACTGCAAGCTACCGGTGTCGGACCGGTTCACATTCCACTCGACGCGCCAGCCTGTCCTGCTCGACCAGTGGTGCAGCAACGGACGCGGCGACAGCGATCGGTTCACCACCGTTGCCGGTTGGAAGCAGCTCTGGCGCGAGGTGACGTTCGGAGGCGAGACGTACCACTGGAGCAAGCATTTCGAGTTCCTCAAATTCCTGGCGCTGCCGTCGCAGTGCGGTGCGGCCTTCGAGCTGGCACTGACCGGCTACGAGCCGGAGGATCGCGCGCTGCTCGAACAGCACGGATGGCAGGTCGTCGATGCGGCGGCACTCTCTGCGGACGTCGATCGTTACCGCGACTACATCCGCGAGTCCGCTGGCGAGTTCACGGTCGCCAAAGACCAGAACGTTCGTTTTCGCACCGGCTGGTTCAGCGATCGGAGCGCGGCCTATCTGGCGGCGGGACGGCCCGTCGTCACACAGGAAACGGGCTTCAGCTCGAGCCTGCCAACAGGGCGCGGTTTGTTTGCGTTCTCCACCCTCGAGGAAGCGGCGACGGCGGTGGACGCGATTGTGTCCGATTACGAACGCCATCGGACCGCGGCGCGTGCGATTGCCGCCGAGTACTTCGACCATGCGGTCGTGCTTCCGGCACTGCTCAAGGAATGCGGAGCGTAGCGATGAATTCACCACGCCGGCGCGGAAACGGCGCGCCAACAACCAGCACACGAACGGCGCCGCCCGGTACCCTCGATCGCGCGATCGAAGCTGTCGTGCAGGCACGGGCGAACGGGAGCAGGACGGTGACGGCATCCGTCGCGACGCGTGCAGCGGTGTCATCGCATCGGTCGCGCGCGCTCCAGACGATCTCGGCGAAACCGCTGCCGCCAATCGACGTCGCGATGCTGCGGACGGAGCCTGCGGAGGCGGTCGTCGCCGGCGACGCGCTTGCGCGGGCGCTGCGTTACTTGCCGCATATCCCGATCTCCGTGATCGGATCGCGAGCCGGAGCCGTGGCCAGATGGCTCCGCCGAAATGGCCACCACGCCGAACCGTTGAAGCCGCAGGCGCAAAGTGAGACGACGAGGCCGGCGATTCTTGCACCCGACCTGCTTGAAGCTCCAACCGACGCCGCGAAAGCGTTTGCCGCAATCCGGCAGATGCTCGCGCCTGACGGCGTGCTCGTCGCTGTCGTACCCAATCTGATGCACGCGCGCACCCGTATTGCGGTGTTGCTCGGCAGGTACCCCGTGCCATCCAACGGCAGCGGTGCGGCACTCACGCTGGAAGCGGTTGATCGCATGTTGCACGAGGCGGCATTCACGGTCATCGACATCGAACGGCAGATCGACAGCAAGGATGCGCTGCAGGACATCAGCGAGGGCGTACCGGAGTCGGTCGTCAACATGCTGGCCAACGACCTTGATGCGATGACATCGCATTTCGTTATCGTCGCCGAGCCGACCGTCTCTGCCAGTGTGGGTCGATGCCACCGGCGCATCGGCGAGATCTCGAATGCGCAGCGCGCCACGACACGCGAGGTCGCGCGTGTCGAGGGTCGAGTTGCCGATCTCGAGATGCGTGTCCAGCATTGGGCGAGCGAGACCGATCGGCTCGTGCCGCGTGATGTCACGCAGGAGGTGGCCGCTCGCACGCAAGCGAACACCAGGCTCGAGGACGAAATGCGTGGCCTCAGTGAGCGCGTGGCCTCGGACCGCGTGGCCGAAGGGGAGCGCGACGCGCTGCTGAATCGTGCACGTGAGTCGCTGCTGTCGCGTATCGGCGACGTCAAGACATTGACGTCGCGGATCGAGCAGGCGCGGTATCGGCGTGAGGTCGCGCGAATCCGTCAGCTCGTCTGCCGTCACGTGCCTGCGGGATCGATTGTGGCGGTCGTCAGCCGCGGCGACGACGAGCTGCTCGCGTTCGATCGGCGGCGGGGCTGGCACTTTCCGCGAACGGACAAGGGTGTGTATGCCGGGCATCATCCGGCGGACAGCACGGAGGCGATCGCGCACGTCGCGGAGCTGCGGAAGCGTGGCGCGAAGTACCTCCTGATACCCCGCACCGGCTTCTGGTGGCTCGAGCACTACACCGAGCTGCGTGATTACCTCGAGTACCGGTGCCGTCGCGTGTGGCGTGATGAGCGCACCTGTGTGCTGTATGCGCTCGCCCGCAGGAGGGCGGCCAAATGACGGGCGCCGCCGCGGTCGCGCTCGAACGGCTTCACCGCTTCAACGGCTGGTTCGCGTCTCGCCTCGAACACGGTCAACCGGCTCGCGACGATGTCCGAGGTGTCCGTGTGACCGGCTACCTGTCGGATGAAAGTGGATGGGGCGCTGCAGGACGCGGCTATGCGCGCGCGCTGCACCGCCTCCAGGTTCCGATGCGGATTCACGACGTGTCCGCTCTCACGACGAACCGGTCGCAAGACCATAGCCTCGTCGTCGCGCACACCACCGAAGACACGGACGTGAATCTCGTGTGCGTCGATGCCGGCCAGCACTTCGCGCTGCTGTCAGAGGTTGGCGAATCGTTCTTCGCCGGGCACTACAACATCGGCGCGTGGGCGTGGGAGCTGCCGCACTTTCCGGAGAGCTGGTATAACCGCTTCGCCTACTACGACGAAATCTGGGTCGGGACGTCCTTCATCGCTGCAACGCTGAGCCCGATCTCACCGGTGCCGGTCGTGCGTATTCCACCTGTCGTGTCACCCACACAGGGGTCTCGTTTACGAGGCCGCCGACGGCTGAACGTGGATTACGGCACGTTCGTGTTCGCGTTCATGTTCGACGTCCACAGTCACCTGCCACGGAAGAACCCGCACGCGATTATCGCGGCGTTTCGGCGCGCGTTCCCTCAACGGAAGGATGTGCGCCTGGTCCTCAAATCGGTCAACGGCGCGGCCGACCCAGACGGATACGCTGAGTTGCGCCAACGTGCCGCGGGCGCACGCATCGACTTTTACGACGAGTACTGGCCGGCGCAGGACGTCCAGGACCTGATGGCCGCGTGCGATGCGTACGTCTCGCTGCATCGCTCGGAAGGAACCGGCCTCACGATTGCCGAGGCGATGGCGTGCGGCAAGCCCGTGATCACCACGGACTGGTCCGGGAACACCGACTTCGCGGACATTTCCAACAGCTTTCCTGTCGGCTACGAGCTGACCACGGTCGCCAGCAATGTCGGTCCGTACAAAGCGGGCGAGACGTGGGCCGAGCCAGACGAGGAGCATGCCGCGTGGCTGATGCGACAGGTCGTCGACGATTCGACCCTCGCCGCTCGCCGCGCTCACGCCGCTCGTCGACGTATTCGACGCGACTTTTCAGAGGAGGCGGTGGCGGCTCTCGTGCGACAACGGCTCGACGCGATCCGTTCCCGCGATCGATTGGGCGTGCTGCGGCGGACGATGTCGGCGTTCGCAGATGGATACCGGGATCTCGTCGGCGACATTCGCCACATCGCAGCCACAGTTGTGCCGCCGGGAGACGTGATTGCGGTTGTGAGTCGCGGCGATCCGGAGCTGCTGAAGATCGAGCATGCGCAGGCCTGGCACTTTCCAGAGGCTCGTCCCGGTGTCTACGCGGGCTGCCATCCGGCTGACAGCACCGCCGCCATCGGGCAGCTCGAGGCCGCTCGCGCTCGCGGCGCCGCGTTTCTTCTATTCCCCGGTACGTCCCTCTGGTGGCTGGACCACTACGACGGACTTCGTAAGCATCTCGACACGCAATACCACTGCGTCGTCAACGACCCGCGGTGCGCGATCTTCGATCTCCGCGAGCAGGTGGCGAGGCGAGCGTGAGGCGCGTCGTCGTGGTGAGCAGCGTCATCGCTAACAAGCCGCACAACGGCGGCAACGCGCGGATGGTGTTGAACTGGCTGCAGGGCCTCGAGCAGCTCGGGCTCGACGTGTTTTTCGTCGAGCAGATACGCGGCGAGCACTGCGTCGACGCTCAGGGCTCGCCGGCACCAGCAAGCCACAGTGCCAATCGGGCGTACTTCGACGACGTGCTGAAGACGCACGGGTTCAGCCGACGCGCGGCCTTGATCTGCGATGTCGACGGCACGCTCGACGCGGCGGTCGTGCACGGGGCGACCGCGTCAGAACTTCACGACCTCGCGGATGCGGCGGATCTTCTCATCAACATCTCCGGACATTTGTCGGTTCGCGCGTTGAAGCAGCGGTTTCGACGGAAGGCGTACGTCGATCTCGATCCCGGATACACCCAGTTGTGGCACACAGCGGGCTCGAGTGCCGCGCGCCTTGAAGGCCATGACGTCTACTTCACGGTCGGGCAACGCATCGGCACCGTGGGTTGTCGTATCCCTACCGACGGGATTGCCTGGCACGCGATTCGGCAGCCGATCGTGCTCACGGAATGTCGGCCCGATGCTCCCGTGCACTCGTCGCCGCGGTTCACGACGATTGCCAGCTGGCGTGGTGCGTACGCGCCGATCACGCACGAGGGTGAGACGTATGCGGCGAAAGCGCACGAGTTCCGCAAATTCGTGGAGCTCCCTCGCCTCTCGTCCGAGCGTTTCGAAATCGCGCTCGATATCCACCCGCGTGAAACCAGGGACCTCGAAACGCTCGAGGCGTCCGGATGGCGGCTCGTGAGCCCACGAGCCGTCGCCGAGACGCCGGCGGACTACTGCCGCTACATCGAGGGGTCGGCCGCCGAGTGCTCGGCGGCGCAAGGCATGTACGTCCAGACGAAGAGCGGGTGGTTCAGCGATCGATCGGCGCGCTATCTCGCGTCGGGGAAACCCGTGCTCGTGCAGGACACAGGGTTTTGCGTCCCCCGCAACTCGGGGGAAGGCTTGCTGGTGTTCGACACCGTTGCCCAGGCGGCCCGCGGGGCCGAACGCATCGCGCGTGACTACGACGGGCACAGCGCGGCTGCACGCTGGCTCGCCGAACGGTACTTCGATTCGAATACGCAGCTTTCCCAGTTGCTCGAACGAGCCGGTGTCGCGTGAGGAAGCGACCGAAGGAGCACGTTATGGACCAGTTGCCGGATCTTCAGTCCGACGCGGATGTCGATGCGCTCATGGCCCGCGTCCGCGCAAAGCTCGTCGTCGCCGCACCGGCAGCCGGTCCAGCGGCGGCGACATCTGAACGCTCAGGCAACGCGCTGCGTGACTTCCTCGCCGTTCAGGAGGAGTACGCCTCCGCGATGATTCATGCCCTCGACGTGATTGGTGCGGCACTCGAGGACTTCGACCACGAGAAGGAGAACACAGGTCGTCGCGGCGGACGTCGTGTCGACAGAGCAGCGTCGCGCAGGAACGGGCGTCAGAGGAAGCCACGATGAGAGTGGGCGTCGTCACGGCGCGAATGGCCTCGGGGGAGCGCGGCGGCGCAGAAGCGTTCTACGACGGTCTCATCGACGCGCTGCGCGGCGCGGGGCATGACGCCTCAGAGGTACCGGTTCATGTCGACGAAACGACCTTCGAATCGGTACTCGAGTCCTACGCCCGCTGCTACGCGCTCGATCTCCGCGAGTACGACCTGGTCATCTCGACGAAGGCGCCGACCTTCATGGTGTCTCACCCCAATCACGTGTCGTACCTGCTTCATACGATGCGGGTCTTTTACGACATGTTCGAGAGCGAGTACGGCAGCGGGACCCGCGATCAGCATGCGCAACGCCGGACGATACATGCGCTCGACCGATTCGGACTTCGGCCCGGTCGCGTTCGTCGTCACTTCAGTAACGGGCACACGGCGTATCGTCGTCTGTTCGACGCCTCATCCTGGTGGAAAAGCCTCGCGTTCCAAGCACTCCATCACCCGCCTGCGCTGTCCGGATTCGCCCCCCCGGGAGCGCAGGATTACATCCTCGTGCCCGGTCGATTGCATCGATGGAAGCGCGTGAGGCTCGTCATCGATGCCTACAAGCATGTGAAGCGTGACGTACCGCTTCTGATCACCGGAACCGGCGAGGACGAACCCGCCCTCCGCGCCGCCGCCAACGGCGATCCGCGGATTCGATTCCTGGGCGATATCGGTGCAGCGGCGCTCATCGATCTCTATGCGAACTCACTGCTCGTCCCGTTCGTCCCGAAAGCCGAAGACTACGGTCTGATCACGATTGAAGCCTTCAAGAGCGGCAAAGCGGTCCTCACGTGCACCGATTCCGGTGAACCGCTGCACTTTGTGCGCGACGGGCACACCGGCTTCGTCGTGCCGCCAGACGCCAGGATGATTGCCGAGCGGCTGACGTATGCGATCGACCACCGCCGCCGTGTGGCAGAAATGGGCGCCCGCGCAATCAACGCGGCGGCACACATCGAGTGGAGCTCGATCGTCCAGACACTGCTTGGCAGCGAACACACGGCACAGCCGCCGCGCCGCGCGCGCCGGAAGGCCGAAGACGACAGGAAATATGCTGTCGCCGTTCTCGACATCCAGCCGATTGATCCCCCGATCGGCGGCGGCCGTTTGCGGCTGCTCGGCCTCTATCACCACCTCGGAACGACGCTGCCCACGACGTATGTGGGTTCCTACGATTGGCCCGGCGAAGCCTATCGACGGCATCGCTTGACCGAAACGCTCGAGGAGATCGACATCCCGCTCAGCGACGCGCATTTCGCGGCGGCGGACGCATGGAAGACACGCGCCGGCGGTCTGACGATCATCGACAGTGCGTTTTCGCACCTTGCGCATCACTCCGATGACTACGTGCGGGCGGTCCGCCGTGCAGTGATCGACGCCGACATCGTCGTCTTTTCCCATCCGTGGGTGTTTCCGATCGTCAAAGACGTTCTGAGGCGACGGCCGCAGCTGGTCGTTTACGACTCGCAGAACGTGGAAGGCGTCCTGCGCTATTCACTCCTCGGCGAGAACGCGTTCGGCGCCCAGCTCGCGCAGCGTGCGGCCGTCATCGAGCGGGACCTGTGCCGTTCGGCGGATCTTGTTCTCGCCTGCTCGCACGAAGATCGACGGCTGTTTCATGAGCTGTACGACGTGCCGTTCGGCCAGTGTCTGGTTGTGCCCAACGGCACATTCACTGATCGCGTCGCTCCGGCTACTCCGAAACGTCGCGTCGAAGCCAAGCGTGCGCTCAAGCTTCCATCGGGTCCCGTCGCGATCTTCGTCGGAAGCCTCTACCCGCCGAATGTCGAAGCGGCGCGCTTCGTCAACGCCACGCTGGCGCCGCAGCTTGCGGATGTGACCTTCGTTCTGTGCGGCGGTGTCGGCGAGGCGCTGGAGCGGGCGGAGATTGCGTCGAACGTGCGGGTCACCCGGACGATTCCCGAGGCTCAGAAGCAGCAGTTTCTTGAAGCGGCCGACATCGCGGTGAATCCGATGTTCTCGGGCTCGGGCACGAACATCAAGATGTTCGAGTTCATGGCTGCCGGCCTGCCGATCGTGACCACTGCGGTGGGCGCGCGCGGATGCGACGGGTTGGATTCAGCATTCGCGGTCGCCTCGGGGCAGATATTCGCTTCGACGATTCGCGGCGTACTCGCGGATCGACACCGTGCGTCTGCGATGGGCGACGCGGGAAGACGGCTCGTGTCCGAACGGTATTCGTGGGAACGAATTTCTCCGTCCCTCGGGCGCGTGCTTCACCGGTACCGGGCCAAGCTGGGGAAGCCGTGCCCCACCGTGAGCGTGATTATTCCGACCTACGAGCGGCACGACGCCCTCGAGGCGCTGATGGAGTGCCTTGCCCGTCAGACGCTGCGGAACTTCGAAGTGATCGTCGTGGACCAGAGTGCGGTTCCCTGGCGCCGTGCTTCAACACCTCCTTTCGATCTCCTGTACGTGCACACCGACCTCAAAGGTGCCGGCCGGGCGCGCAATGCCGGCGCCTTCTACGCGCGTGGCGACGTGCTGGCGTTCACCGACGACGACTGCCGTCCGGATCCGGATTGGTTGGAGAACGGGGTGCGCTACTTCCAGGATCCGACAGCCGTTGGCGTCGAGGGGCTAATCGTTTCCGATCGCGCGCACGACGATCGCTACCGGGCTGTGACGAATGTCGGCTTCGAAGGCATTGGCTTCATGACGGCGAACCTGTGGCTGCGCCGCGAAACGTTTTTCGCCGTCGACGGCTTCGACGCGCGGTTCGATGATCCGTCTCCGTTTCGCGAAGATACCGACCTTGCGTGGCGGGCGCTCGAGCACGGAACGATTCCCTTTGGCGCCGACGTTCGCGTGTACCACCCGCCTCAGCCTCGCACGATCGCGCGCGAGGGGCACGTCGCGCGCAATCGTTTCTTCGAGAACGACGCACTGCTGCTCAAGAAACATCCGGAACGCTACCGGACGCTCTTTCTGCGCGAGCGTCACTTCGCTCACACGCCCGGGTTCTTCGATCATCTGCAGCGGGGAGCATCGAAATACGGCGTCCAGATCGACGACTTCTACCTGTCGCACCGGCAGCGTGCGAGTCACGAAGGGACGCGGTGAAAGCCGGTTCGCGTATGAAAGTCGTGTTCGCGGGCATGCTTGCCGCCGATGCAGCACAGGGCGGCGCCGCGTGGGCCGTGCTCCAGTACGTCCTCGGCCTCAAGCATCTCGGCCACGATGTCTGCTTCGTCGAGCCGATATCCTCGTCGAAGCTTCGTCCGGTCGGCACGACGCTCACGCGAAGCGACGCGTCGCGCCGCTTCCTTCGCATCGTGGGCGCGTTCGGCCTGACGCGATCCGCTGCGCTGTTGCTCGAAGGGACGACCGAGACCGTCGGTGTGAGTCACTCGTCGCTTCGCCGTTTCGTCCGTGAAGCGGATGTCCTCATCAACGTGTCCGGGATGTTGAAAGACCCGATGCTCCTCGAGCCGGTCGACCGGCGCGTCTACCTCGATCTCGATCCCGGATTCAATCAGGCGTGGCACTGCGGTGGCATCGACATGCGATTCGACGCGCACACCCACTTCGCGACGGTGGCCCTCGCGATCGGGCAGGCGGAGTGCCGCGTGCCGACGTGCGGACGTCGGTGGATCACGACGTTTCCGCCGGTCGTCCTGCGCGAATGGCCCGTGGCGAAGCGAACCACACGGGTGGCGTTCACCACGGTCGGGAACTGGCGATCGTATGGAGCGGTCCAGCACGACGGCATTTTTCTGGGGCAGAAGGCGCACGCGCTGCGTCCGCTCATGGAACTGCCCCGCAAGACTCGGACGCCGTTCGCGCTTGCGCTGGCGATCCATCCGAGCGAGCCGGATCTCGCCGCCCTTCGTTCGAACCGATGGACGCTCGTCGATCCGCGTCGTGTCACCGGCACCCCAGACAGGTATCGGCGATTCATTCGCGGTTCACTGGCCGAATTCGGGATCGCAAAGGCCGGGTACGCGGCGATGCGGACGGGATGGTTCAGCGATCGCAGTGCCTGCTATCTCGCGTCCGGTCGTCCCGTGCTTGCGCAGGACACCGGGTTGGAGCATGTGCTCTCGGCGCGTGAAGGGTTGTTGACGTTCCGCTCCGAAACGGAGGCGCTCGCAGGGCTCGACAGCATCCAGGCTGATTACCAGCAACACCGAGAGGCGGCGCGCGGGATTGCGGAGCAGCACTGCGAATCCAGCCGCGTGTTGTCGCGGCTGCTCGAGCGAGTGTGGACCTCATGACGCAGGCCGCGGTACCCGAAGCGCCCACGAAAGACGGCTTGAATGCGCAGGACGACATCCGTCTTGGCGCAGCAATCGAACA
>Ga0207701_10000412_pt1 | contig 44134 bp, 53 predicted proteins | sample KBSSwiSSwithPhiX_FD_184294 | JGI IMG/M metagenome (GOLD analysis project Ga0207701, IMG submission 184294) | Switchgrass rhizosphere bulk soil microbial communities from Kellogg Biological Station, Michigan, USA, with PhiX - S5 (SPAdes) (version 2) | ecosystem: Environmental > Terrestrial >... | reverse complement strand
GGTAACAAAGCGATAGCCACGGCCCGAACCATGATGGAACGCCCATTGATTGGCAGCGAAGTTGCTTACCAAGGCACGCCAGCGGTTGGGGTTGCGGGCGCTGAACTGAGCGTGCCGCGCCAACGCCTCAACGACGTCGATCGTGTCGGTGCGCTGGGCCGCAGCCTGTAGGGCGAACCATTTGTCGAGAACCAGGCTGTCGCTTTCGTACCGCTGGTAGAATTGGGTAAATGCTGTTTCGCGCTCCGGCCCGTCGAGGCTGCCCAGCACCGTCAACGCTCCTTGCCGGTCGGTCATATTGTCGGCAGCGTCGAACTGGTCCTTGGCCAGGGCAGCGCCGCGTGCCGGATCGCCGGCTGCGATCAGCGCCAGCGAGACCGACTTCAGCCGCCTCACTCCCTTGGCTTCGGGTGACAGGTCGCTCCCCGGAACCAATATGGCCTGGGCGCGAGCCAGATCATCCGCAAGCGCCGAACCAACCGCTTGGCGAAGCGCTTCGCGACTGTCGTGGATGGCATCCGGATCGACCAGCTCCATTCGGTCGCCGATCAAGCCTTCGCTGGGAAGCGTCAGCGCCTCGCCCTTGAACGCGGGATCGAGCGCATTTGATTGGATCGTGCCGCGCATCGCCGCAATGACTGGCGCCGGATCGACCTGCTCCCCTCGCGCGCCGGCGAGAAGGGCCCTGTACATCAGCTCCTGCAGCGCTTCGTAGCGGGCGAATGGATTGGGATCGACATCGGCCAGCCGTTCGAGTTCGCCCGACTGGCGATCGACCTCCAACAGCACGGGGGCGGAAAAGTCGCGGTTGATCGAAAGCAAGGGTGGCTCGGCAATGTCGTCGAACGTAACGCTCGAGGAAGGGCCGTCGAGAAGGATTAGCTGTTCTTCGGCGAGCGGTGATCCGCTGTTTGCGCCGATCAATGCAGCCTTCAGCGGCAACACCATAGGCGATTTGTCCGCCTGGCCGGGCGTGGCCGGAACGGACTGCGACAGATGGAGCGTTGCCGAGTTGGACGCCGCATCATGCTCAAGCCTCGCACTGACCTTCGGCGTCCCGGCTTGGCTGTACCACAAGCGGAACTGGCTGAGGTCAATGCCGCTCGCATCTTCCATCGCGGTGACGAAATCCTCGCAGGTCACCGCCTGTCCGTCATGCCGCTCAAAATAGAGGTCGCTGCCCTTGCGGAATGCATCCTCGCCCAGGATCGTCCGCATCATGCGGATCACTTCCGCGCCCTTGTTGTAGACCGTGGCCGTGTAGAAATTGGTGATCTCGATGTAGCTCTCCGGCCGCACCGGGTGCGCCAGCGGCCCGGAATCCTCCGGGAACTGGGCGGCTCGCAAGATCCTGACGTCTTCGATTCGCTTGACCGCTTTCGATCCCATGTCGGCCGAGAAGTTTTGATCGCGGAAGACGGTGAAGCCTTCTTTCAGGCTGAGCTGGAACCAGTCCCGGCAAGTGACCCGGTCACCCGACCAGTTGTGGAAATATTCGTGCGCGACCACGCCGGCAATATTGTCAAAGTCGTTGTCGGTGGCGGTGTCTTCGTCGGCGAGAATGTAGCGCGAGTTGAAGATGTTGAGGCCTTTGTTCTCCATCGCGCCGAAATTGAAATCGTCGACGGCCACGATGTTGAACAGGTCGAGATCATACTCGCGGCCGTAGACTTCCTCGTCCCAGCGCATCGCCGCCTTGAGGCTTTCCATCGCGTGATGGGTCTTGGGCAAGTCCTTTTCGCGCACCCAAATGGCGAGATCGACCTTGCGCCCGCTCATGGTCGTGAAACTGTCGCGGTTGGCTGAGAGGTCGCCCGCGACCATTGCGAAGAGGTAACTTGGCTTGGGGAAGGGGTCATCCCATTCTGCCCAATGTGTCCCGCTTGCCCCGTCTCCACTGGCGACGAGATTGCCGTTGGCCAGCAGTACCGGGTAGCGCGCCTTGTCGGCACTCATTTTGACCTTGAAGCGCGACAGAACGTCGGGCCGGTCGGGATGGAAGGTGATGCGACGAAAGCCCTCGCTTTCGCATTGGGTGCAGAGGATGCCTCCCGAAGCGTAGAGGCCCATCAGCTTGGTGTTGGCCGATGGGATGATCTCAACCGCAATCTCGATCGTGGCGCTATCACCTGGCAGTTCGATCACCAGGGTTTCGCCAGCCATCGTCCAGGGCGCGTCGCTGTCGCCAACACGGACCGAGAGCGGTTCCAGGCCATTGCCGGCGAGCTTCAATGGCCGGTCATGGTCGCCGTTGCGCGCAACCGTGAGCGTCGATCGCACCCGCGTCAGTTCGGGATCGAGTTCGAACTCCAGCGAGACACTGGGCACCAACCAGTCGGGCGGAAGATAGTCGCTGCGATAGATGGCGACATGTTCCGGGGTGACCGGAGCTTCGGGCTGATCGAGAACGTCGGACATGCAGCCTAGCTAGGCTGCGTCGGGCGCAGTCACAAGCGTTGGACGCCGCCGTCCGGCCAGCGCCAGGAGCATCCCGCCGATTGCCAGCACCGCACCGCCGCTTGCGAGCGGGCTCCAGCGATAGCCTTCGAATATGGTTGATAGCGTCATGGCAATGATCGGTACCATCACACTCGAATAGGCAGCTTTGCCCGGTCCGATCTTGCGCACGACTGGAAAGTAGAGCGCGAAGCATAGCACTGAGCCAAACAGGGCAAGATAGATGACTCCGGCCCAATAGCCGATCCGCGCCTCTGCCACAGGCGGCCCTGCGATCGCGAACGCAAGGGCAGCGTCCAGCATCGCTCCAATCGCCATCGACCAGGCCAGCAGCGCCAGCAATGGGTGGCGCCTGGCTTCCTTGCCTGCCTGATAGACGTTGGCCAAGGAGGCGCCCATCAGACCGAGCAGAGTAAGACCCAGGCCGATTGCAATCTCACGCGGCGACGCCGGACTGGAGCGAAGCTCGTGCAAGAAGAGGAGGGCGACGCCGCATACGGCGACCAGTCCGGCCAATAGGAAGCGGCGGCTCGGCTTCTGGTCGAGGAAGGCCCAGGCCAGAAGGCTGTTGGGGATCAACAGGATGGCGAACACGGTCGCCACCACGCCGGAAGTGATGAACCGCTCGGCGGCATAGACGCTGTTGAAATTGACGCTGAACTGGGTGACCCCGAGCACCAGCGCGGCGAACAAGCCGCCGCGGTCCATCCTCAGCGACTGGCCCTTCCATTTGGCGACCAGCGCCATGGCAATGGCAGCAATCATGAAGCGGTAGGCGACCGACCATTGCGGCGGGACGGTGCCGACTTGGTCGCGAATCACGATCCAGGTCGATCCCCATACCGCGGTAAAAATCATGAAGGGGATGATGATCGACGCGTCGATCCGCCTCGTAGCGTGATCGGGTCCGCGGTTCGCGCCAGTACGGTTCACAGTGCGCGGATGGCTGCGGCAAGCTTTGCCACCGCGTCCATGTCCTGGTCCCAGCTGGTGACGAACCTGACCTCGCCCGGACCCCAGTCGTAGAAATCGAAGCCCTGGCCCACGAGCGAGGCGGCTTCGTCGCTGCTCATTCGCACGAACAGCTCATTGGCCTCGACCGGATAAACCAGCCGCTCGGATCCACACGCTTCGGCCAGGGCTGCGGCGGCGTCATTGGCGGCGCGGGCATTGGCGAGCCACAAGTCGTTATCCAGCATCGCCAGGATCTGGGCAGCGAGATAGCGGCCCTTGGACAGCAGGTGGCCGGCGCGCTTACGGAGGCGCGGCACGATCTCGGCCTTGACCGGATCGAAGAAAATCAACGCTTCGGCGTGCATTCCGCCATTTTTGACGAAGCCGAACGACATCACGTCGACTCCGGCGCGCCAGGTCAGGTCTGACGGGCTCGCGCCGGTGAAGGCGACGGCATTGGAGAAGCGCGCTCCGTCGAGGTGAAAGCCGAGCCCTCGCCGCTTGGCAACTTCCCCGAGCGCGGCGACCTCGTCGGGCCGGTAGCTGAGGCCATATTCGGTGGCGTTGGTGATCGACAACGCGGCCGGCTGGACCTGGTGGACGTCGTCGCGGACCCGGGAGCAGGCCTCCTCCGCCGTTTCCGGCGTCACCTTCGCGCCGTGGCCAGGCAACAGGATCAGCTTGGCGCCATGGGTGAAAAAGCCCGGCGCCCCGGCCTCATCGACTTCGATATGCGCCATCTCGTGGCATAGGATCGCACCATGTGGCGGGCACAGCGCGGCGAGGCCGAGGCAATTGGCGGCAGTGCCGGTGGTCACCCAGAGCGCGCGAACCTGCCTGCCGAACAGGTCGGAAAAGGCGCCGTCGAGCTTCTCGGACAAGGCATCGCCGTCATAGGCGGTGTCAACGTGATTGGCCTTGGCCAGCGCCTCGATAACTTGCGGGCAAACGGACGCGGCATTGTCGGAGAAGAAGCGCATGGCGTGCCGAAATGGCGGCGCGCGAGCGATGCGTCAATGTGAGTAAGTGGAAGTCGAGGGACCTTCGAAACCCATCCGGGGGACCCTCTGACCCAGCCTGTCCACCGGATGGGCTGGGTCAGATGATGGTGCTGCCGGTGAGGATTGAACTCACGACCTCAGCCTTACCAAGGATGCGCTCTACCACTGAGCTACGGCAGCATGTCTGAAGGACGGCGGGCCTATGGCCGAGGGCCGACCAACCGTCAACCCGCTTGCGCCGTCCTCTAGCGAATATTAGCCGGGGCCGTATGGCTAAGGGCAAGGACGACAAGGCGGAGCGGCTGGCGGCGGCGCTGCGCGAGAATTTGAAGCGCCGGAAAGCCCAAAGTCGCGAGATGTCTCCTCACGACGCTCAGCCGAAAAAGGAACCGACCCAGGCTGCCAAGGAATAGCCGGTGTCGAGCCCGCGATTGATCGCCACGCGGGGCCCCAAAATATAGAGGCTGGCCAGCGTCCAGCCCAGCGCGACCAGCCCTAGCGGCTTAGCGGCGCGCATTGCCTTTCTAGCCATTCCTTGTCCTCCCCCGAAAGCTGCGGGCCGATCTTCGCCAGCACCTCAGCATGATAGTCGTTGAGCCAGCCTAGCTCCTTGTCCGATAACTTCGATGCGTCGATCAGCTTCTTCTCGATCGGCACGAACGTCAGCGTCTCGAAGCCGAGCATCTCCTTGTCGGCGCCGGGCACTTGCTTTTCGACCACCAGCACCAGATTCTCGATGCGGATGCCATACTCGCCCGGCTTGTAATAACCGGGCTCGTTGGAAATGATCATGCCGGCCTGAAGCGGCTCGTCGCCGCCCGATTGCGAGCTTCCGACCGGCGAGATGCGCTGCGGGCCTTCGTGAACCGCGAGGAAGGCGCCAACGCCATGGCCAGTGCCATGCGCATAGTCGCAGCCCGCCTCCCACAGCGGCCGCCGGGCGAAGCTGTCGAGCTGAGACCCGCGCGTGCCCTTGGGGAACAGTGCAGTCGCGATGGCAATGTGGCCCTGCAGCACCCGCGTATTGCGGTCGATCATCTCCGCGGTTGGCTCGCCGATCGGCACGGTGCGGGTGATGTCCGTGGTGCCGTCCTGATATTGTCCGCCGCTGTCGACCAGGTAGAGCGTACCGGTCGTGAAGGGCAGGTTGGATTCCTTGGTGCCCTTATAGTGAGGCAGGGCGCCGTTCGGTCCGAACGCGGAGATGGTGTCGAAGCTCAAATCCTTGAGGCTGCCGAGGTCCTGGCGAAGGCTGAGCAGCTTGTCCTGCGCGACGATCTCGTCGAGTTCGCCCTTGGGCGCTTCCTCCTCGACCCAGCGCAGGAAGCGTGAGACCGCCGCTCCGTCGCGGGCCTGGGCCGCCTGATGGCCGGCGACCTCCACTTCATTCTTGATCGCCTTGGGCAGGACCGCAGGGTCGCGCCGGCTCAAGATCCGCGCGCCACCCTCGTTTAACGCCTGGCTGATCGCTGCCACCGACCGTTCCGGGTCGACCGCGACCAGCTTGCCGCTAAGCGAGCGCAGGAATGTCTCGAAATCCTCCCGCTCGTGCAGCCGAACGCCATTTCCGAGATGGGCTCGGACATCGTCACCAACCTTTTCGCCTTCGACGAACAAGTCGGCGGTGCCGTCGGCGTTGACCACGGAGAAGGCCAGCGCCACCGGCGTGTGGGTCACGTCCTGCCCGCGCACGTTGAAGGTCCAGGCGATCGAATCCAGCGCCGCCAATACAGCTGCATCTGCGCCTTCCTGGTGAAGCCAGTCGGCCATTTCATGGCGCTTCTCGGCCGAGCTCTTACCGGCATAATCGTCTGACTGTACGGCCAGCCGCGCCTTGCTGGGCTCGGGGCGGTCGGCCCACACCGCATCGATCGGGTTGCGCTTGACTGCAACCAATTCGGCGCCCTTCGCGGCCAGCTGCTGCGTGGCCTGCTTGACCCAATCGGCAGTGTGCAACCACGGGTCGTAGCCAATTTTCGCGCCGGCCGGGGCTTTCTCCTTCAGCCATTGCGAGATGCTGGTCTCTGGGACCGACTGATAGCTCCATTCGGTCTGACTGACCTGCTGACGCACCTGGATGGTGTAGCGGCCGTCGGTGAAGATGGCAGCTTCCTCGGGCAGCACGGCCGCTGATCCGGCCGAGCCCTGGAAGCCGGTCAGCCAGGCCAGCCGCTGGGCATAGCTGCCGACATATTCGCTCATATGCTCATCGGTCAGCGGCACGACGAAACCGTCGAGGCGGTCTTCCTTCAGCTGCTGGCGGAGGGCGGCGAGGCGGTCGGCATATGAGGACATGGCAATCTTTCCGGCTCTTTGTATGAGGAAGGCAGATAGTGCCTTTGCCCCGCATCAGGAAGCCCAATGACTCCCCCAAATCCACCGATTGCCGCCCGTAAGCCCCATGTGAACGAGGCGCATGGCGTTCAATGGACCGATGATTGGCACTGGCTGCGCGATCCCAACTACCCAGACGTCCAGGATTCTGAAGTGCTCGATTATCTAAAGGCCGAAAATGCCTATTTCGAAGCAGCGATGAAGCCGCACGAAGTGCTCGTCGAAGCGCTTTTCCAGGAGATGAAAGGACGGATCAAGGAGGACGATAGCTCGGTTCCGATCAAGGACGGTGACTGGCTCTATCGGTCGGCGTTCAAGGAAGGGACCCAGTACCGCGACTGGTACCGGAAGCCCGCGGCCGGCGGCGACGAAGCGCTGATCTACAGCGAAAATGCAGAAGCCGAAGGCAAGGAATATTATCGCCTCGGCGCCTTTGCGATCAGCCCGGACGGCAGGTTGCTAGCTACGCTGGTCGACGATGATGGGTCGGAGCGGTTCAAGCTCAAGGTCCGCGACCTGTCGGCCGGTAATGACATTGAAACGGTGACCACCGTCGGCATTGGCCAGCCGGTTTGGACCAGCGACAGCAACGGGCTGGTCTTCACCGAGGTCAACGATCAGTGGCGCAGCTATCGCGCCCAATTTCATCGCATCGGCGACGACCCGGCCAAGGCGGTGACTATTTATGAGGAGAAGGACGACATCGCTTTTTCGGTCGGTGTCGCCCGGTCGACCGACGACAGCCTGATTTTTGTCTCGACAGGCAATAACTCGTCCAACGAGATACGCTTGATCCCGGCCAACCAGCCCGCTGCACCGCTCGAGCTCATCAAGCCCCGCCAGCCCGACGTCCAATATGAAGTGGACGCGGCGCATGGGAAGCTGTGGATCCTCACCAATGACAGCCACGTCAATTTCCGCATCGTCACCGCCAATCCCGTCAATCCGGGCGAATGGACCGAGCTGGTCGCGGGGAGGGAACGGACTTACCTTCGCGGTATTACCGGCCACCGCGATCATTTGTTGATCCAGGCGCGGATCGACGGGCTCGACCAGCTTTTGTTGCGCGATTATGCGAGCGGCGATGAAGTGCGCGTGCCGTTCGAAGAGGCAAGCTATAGTGCCAGCTTCACCGGCAATCCCGAATTTGCTCCGGACAGCTATCGCCTCAGCTATTCGTCGATGGTGACGCCGGCGACGGTCTACGACTATCACCCGGCCGAACGGCGGTTGGAGACGCGCAAGGTCCAGGAAATCCCGTCGGGCTATGACGCCAGCCAATATGTCACCGAGCGGGTGACGATCACGGCGCGTGATGGGGCCCGCGTGCCGGTGTCGGTGCTGCGCCGGATGGACAGCCGAAAAGACGGCAGCGGCAAGCTGTTCGTCTACGGCTACGGCGCCTATGGCTTCGCGGTTCCGCCGGCTTTTTCGACCAGCCGCCTCAGCCTGGTCGACCGCGGCTTTGCCTTCGCCATCGCCCATATCCGGGGCGGTGACGACCTTGGCTATCAATGGTTCCTTGACGGTAAGCTCGCCAAGCGGACCAACAGCTTCAACGATTTCGTCGATGTGACGCGGGGGCTGATCGCCGAGGGCTATGCCGAGGCTGGAAGGGTCGCGGCGCAGGGCGGATCGGCTGGCGGGGAGCTGATGGGCGCGGCGGTCAATCAGGCGCCCGAACTCTATGGCGCGGTGGTGGCTGACGTGCCGTTCGTCGACGTCCTCAATACCATGCTCGACGATACGCTTCCGCTGACGCCGGGTGAATGGACCGAGTGGGGCAATCCCATCACCGACAAAGCTGCGTTTGACCTGATCCGCAGCTATTCGCCTTATGACAATGTCGAGGCCAAACCCTATCCGGCGATGTTGATCACCGGCGGCCTGACCGATCCGCGCGTTACTTATTGGGAGCCGGCGAAATGGGCGGCCAGGCTCCGCGCCACCAAGACCGACGGCAATCTGATGCTGCTCAAAATCAACATGGGTGCCGGCCATGGCGGCAAGTCAGGGCGCTGGAACAGCCTGCATGAGCTGGCCGAGGCCTATGCGTTCGTGGTGACGCAGATCGCCGACTAGCCCTTACTTCGGGACCTGGATGGTAGGTTGCAGATTGGCGATGATTTGCCGGGCATCGAAGCTGGTCGCTCCCACTGCCCGGCCGCGGAACATCTGGATCTCGGCCATCGCCTCATATCTCTCGACCGTTTGGACGTCGAAATTGTCGCCCCAGTAGGGGCCGCCATTCCAGGGGTCCCAGCTGCGCCAGCCATAAGGCCCGCCATAATAGCGCCAATTGGGCCGCCAGCCGCTGTAATAGGAGGACCTCAGCCCAGTGTCGTAGACACGATGCTCGACATTGCGATCAGTATCGTGATCGATGAGGGTGAAGCCGTCAAAGCCGTTAGCTACGGTCAACTCGGCGGCGCGGTACAGCAGGTAATTTTCAACCCGTTGCCGCGACGTATAGTCGTTGCCGACGAAGGTGACCCGGTAGCGGTTGGCGTCGATCCGCTGCTCGACGAAGCCGCCGCTCGATCCCCGTAGCGGCTGATAAGGGGTTGCGGTGGCGCAAGCAGCGAGCGCCAGTGCGGCGGTAATCGGGACGACCAGGCTCCGCCAGCGGCGATGTGGGGAAAGTTCGATACTCATACACTTGACTCCGGACCAAATCGGGAGCCCCTCAACCCATCAACGCCGAACGATGCGCAGCCGTTCCAGACGCACATTCAGCACTTCAACATATCGCCCTGGTACCATTGCTTGTCGCAATTCTGGTTGCTCAGCATCCAGCGCGGATAGGCGCGGTCCGGCCGGTCGTGCCACCAGTCGTTGAAGCTGTCCGACCGCCAAAGGGTGTCGCCCTGATAGTCGCGGTAATAATCGTAGAGGAAGGCGCCATCGTTGTCGTGATGACGACGCCGGTCGTCGCGATGATCGCCGCCAAAGCGGTGGATCGTCACGCCATGGTTTCCGCCAAACGCCTTTTGTCCTGAATCGACCGCCGCGACAGGGGTCGGAAGAAAGGCCGCGGCCGCAGCCAGGCCAGCCAATAGAGCACGCATTAGCTCGCTCCTTTTCGAATCGTCCGTTTCGGACGCGTCAGGAACGTAGGAAGGGCGAAACTTGTTGCAAGTTAACTTAGGTAAACTTTTTTGCGCTCTATTCGGCGGCTCGGGCGCAATCGATGCACAGGGCGGCCTCGGGCCGCGCTTCCAGCCGGGCTGGAGCGATATCCTCGCCGCAGCGAACGCATTCGCCGTAAATCCCATCCTCGATCCGTGCGAGCGCGCGCTTAACCGAGGCAATCTCCCGGGCGACCAGCGCTCCTTGGCCTTCGAGCGAGGCGTCATCCTCCATCTCGACCGCCTGCTCGCTGCTGTCGGGATTGAGCGGCTCGGACAAATCCTCGGCGATACGGGACTGGCGGGCTTCCAGTTCGGCGAGTTGGGCTTCGAGGCGGGCCTTGGCGGCGGCAGTGTCGGGCATCTTATGGTCCCCCACTCATGACGGATCGAACGCTATCAGGCGAGAGCCTGCTGATCTAGCGTTCGTTATCCCACACCATCGCGAGGATACGCCAGCCGTGCTCGGGGTGGCGGAACAGCTGGATCGAGTTGATCCCCCGGCGCTCGACTTCTGCATGGTCCGGCGATGTGCGGGCCTCATATCGGCTCCACACATGGGCGATGTTGCCGAACAGGTCGATCCGCCGGTCGGTCTCGACTTCGTAGAATGGATTCTCGGCGAAGAATTGCGCGGTATTCTCGCGATATTCGGAAATGCTCATCGCCAGCATCTGCGGATTGCCGGCATCGTCGACCCAGGTCCGCACTTGCCGCGCTTGCGGAAGGAAGCAGTTGGCCTGCCGGCTCCAGTCGCGCGGTCCGGCCGGGCCCGAGATCATGTCATACATCTCGTCGATTACGGCGCCGATCGCATCATGTTCGGTCATGGGCCTTCCCTTCGTTTCGGCCGGACCCCGATCCGACACCTGCTTTTCTTGCTTCACTCGGGTGCCGATGGAAATGGGGCGGGCAGAATTCCGCCAATTTGGCGCTCCAACTGCGGCCTTCACAGAATCACGGGTAGAAGTTTCGATGCCCCTCCCTAGTCAACGCGGATCTGATTGGTGGAGGGGGTAAATGGGGCAACGACCAAGGCTTTTGAGCTTTCTTGGCTGGTTCTTCCTGGTTGGAAACATGGTCGCCATCGTCGTCATCCTGGTTTTATGGAACCAGCCCGACTTCAATAGCCTCTTGTCCGAAGGATCGATGCCGGCCTGGTGGTATAAGGCCCAGGGGCTGGCCCTGTCGGCCGCCATGGCTGCCACCGGCTATGGCATCCTCAATGGCCTGGACTGGTCGCGCTATCTCTACATAGGCGTGCACGCTGTCTCGATGTTGTTCGACTATATCGTCGACGAGCGTTTGCCAGACCGCCCGGTGGTCCTGTTGTTTATTGCCGCTTCCTCGACTTGCCTGTTCTTGCCGGCTTCCAACAGATGGTTCGGCTACCGGAGGCGTTATTAAGCTCGACAAGCCCGGCGCGCGGGAATGGGCCGCAACCAGCCTTTCCATGTTGGCGGGCATCCCAGCCTGCGCCGCAATGCTCCAATATCCCCTTTACGGCCTGGCTCATCGCGGCAATCCGCCGATCCAGGAAACGCTGGGGCTGGTGGGTGCAGCCGGCGTCCTGATGATCGTCGCGACGTTGGCGCGATCGCCCCGGCCTGGGCCGTCCGACTTGCTGGCAGCCGCATTGGGAATGCTGGCTGGTTGCGCTGGAACATTCGGCGTGATTGCCGGCTACATCGTCGCGAGAATGATGTTGCTCTAACGCTCTTCCCCAAGCCCTGGTGCGTGGCGCTAACCTGAAAATAACCCATTCGCATTAGCCTGCGACGCCATGGCCCGTCCGCTCTCGACCGGAAAGCAATCCGTCAACCTGGCGACGCCCGAGGTGCGCGTGTCGAAGATCCGCCGCGATCCGCCTCCGAAGCTGAAAGAAATCGTCATCCGCGACCGGGACGAGCACAACCGGCGGATGGCCGCGATCGGCATTGCGGCGTTCACCCTGGCGCTGATGATCATCATCCTCGGGATCGCCGCCTACACCGGCCATTCCCCACGGGAATACGTATTGCAGCTGTGAGCCGGCGAGCTCGCGCGCAATGCCCGGGCGCATGGTCCTAGAAGTCACAGAAAGTCGCAGGTCTACGGACGCGCACGCGAATGCGCGCGAAGGAAGGGCGATTTCATGCCCTGCTGACGATCTCAAAGAGCCGCCGCCATCCTGACGCCGGATAAGTGAGTAGGACAGGTTTTTCTTTGTCGGGCAGGGCGAGCCGTCACGGAGTAAATCCGTGGTGGCTCCAACCTACCAGAGCGGCCTTGTCGGGCGGTGCTTTTGCCGGATCACGGCTTCCTTGATCAGGTGCGCCTTGAACTTGCGGGTCATGACGGAGGCGCCATGGCCGCTCATGCACACCAACCGGGTTCCGCCGGCCGGCAGCCGTTCGATCGCGGAAATGCCGACCTTTTCAGCAAGGCAGCGGCTGACCACTTCGCCCTCGTCGAGCGTGACGAATATCTCGCGGCTCATCGCCTGTCCCCCCGCTTGGCGGCAGCAATGGCATCGCGCAAATTGCCGTAGCGATACTCGCCCCACAGGAAGATGTCGGCCTGGACCCGCTTTATGCCCAAGCGGGCGAGTTCCATTTCGTCGACATGGTTGTCGTTGCTGGTCATTTAGATATCGGCTCCTCGATGTAAGCGGGAGCGCGATGGTCTCTCAGCCGCAGGAGCTTACGTCAGGACGTCCTTGCGATTGTGCGCTTATAGCACAGGGACGGGTGGGGGCCTAATTGGTGAAATGCCGGGCACAGATGCGCAAATGCGCGGCGCTCGAGAGCCAATGCCGAGCTGGTCATTGAAGGAAATACCATCTTCGGCGGGAGAAATGCCGGGTTCAAAGAATTTCAAATGACAGGTCGGGGACAGTTTTAGCAACTCGTTACGCACGGCGAATATTCGCGAAGAGGCGTAATGATCCACCGACCGATCCTAATGAGCCTGCTCGGCTGGACCACCATTATCGTCTACGGCTTTGGCTTCCTGACGGTGCTGATCGTCTGGGACAGCCAGTCGCTGGCCATTCTGGCGGCCCGCGACGCGATACCGCTGGATTTGCTCCGGGGCGGCTTGATTATCGAATGCGCCGCCCTGACTGCGGCCGGCATGGGAATTCTGAGAGGGCTCGACTGGTCGAGGTACGTCTTCGTCGGGGTCCAAGTCGCCGACGAATTGATCGATTACCTCACCGGCGCCCACACACGGATCGGTCTGGCCGGCGCCGCGCTCCTGGTGGCGACAACCATCTATCTGTTTCGCCCCGCCGCCGACGAATGGTTCAGCCAGTAACGCCGCCGAGGCCAGCTGCGCTGACCCGCTGGCTGGCTTTCGCCAATTCTTCGACAGAAGCCCGCATTTGTTGCACAAATCCTCCCTTCTGCCCGGAGGATCGAGGGATGACCCACCGCATCTACACGACCAGCTTCGCCAGCGTTTATCCCCACTATCTCGCCAAGGCCGAAAGGAAGGCGCGGACCAAGGCGGAGGTCGACGAGATCATCCGCTGGCTGACCGGCTATTCCCAGCCGCAGCTGGAGGCGGTGCTGGCGGAGCGGACCGACTTCGAGAATTTCTTTGGGCAGGCCCCGGGGCTGAACCCATCGCGCGCCGCGATCACGGGCACCATCTGCGGCGTCCGGATCGAGGAGATCGAGGAGCCGCTGATGCGGGAGATCCGCTATCTCGACAAGCTGATCGACGAGCTGGCGAAGGGCCGGCCGATGGAGAAGATATTGCGGGCGTAGCAAAGAGCGCGCCCGCCTGACTATGCCGCCCCGCCATTTGCCGCTATCGCCTTGAAATGGATTTGAAATCACTGACTTACACGAGCCGGGCAAAGCTCGACCTCAGCGCGGACGACTTGCACGACATTCACCGGATCGCGAGGGAGCTGAACTCGATCGACGGGATTACCGGCCTGCTGGTGTTCAACGGCACGCACTTCCTGCAAATCATCGAAGGCGCCGAGGCCGCGATCGACGACCTGGTGGCCAGGCTTCGCCGCGACCCGCGCCATTCGGGCCTGGAGGTCCGCGACGAACGCAAGGTCGAGGCGCGCAGCTTTCCCGACTGGTCGATGGAGTTGGTGCGGGTCAACGCCGGCTATTTCGAGGCCAGGGAAGCGATCCAGGACCGCGTTCCGCCCAGCGTCGCCGAAGATGTCCGGGACCGGCTGTATCGGATGACGGAGCTTATTTCCGGCACCATCCAGTTGTAACGCCGAAGTCTGGCGCGGAACCGGTGGCGCTTTTGCGCGCTCTTGCCTGCATGTCCGACAAGGAAATCTACAACGAGCCGAGCGAGGTCCGCGCCGATGATGGCGTGGTCAAGGTCAAAGGCCCCGACGCCGTCGACGTCCAGCTGACCCCGGATGCGGCCGACGAAACCTCCGACCGATTGCTCTACGGCGCGCTAAAGGCGCGGGGGCAGGAGGTTTCGAAGAAGGGGCGACGCAGAGCGGAGCGCGACGGGCCAGCCGGCGATCAAGCCTGAGGCCTTCGAGTTTGCGCAGCGTCGCGGTGACCGGTGACTGTTCCAGACGACCGCTGACAATTTGGCCGCTTCACCCATTGGGCAATTCGCGGGTTTGATGAACTGGCGCCGTAATCGACCGTAATCCGTATAAGTTAGGCGTCTGACCATAATGAGCGTAGGGCGGGGGCTTGGGCGGCGCCGTACTTCCGGCGCCTCCGCCGACCTGGCGACGCCGCCCCGTGCGCGAAAGCTTCGACGTTTTCGCGGCAAGAAAGGCAATCAACATGCGCAAGACCATGATCGCCGCGCTCGGCGCGGCAACGATGCTGTTCGCGTTTCCGGCAGCGGCCCAGGATTTCCCGGTCAAGGGCGGGGATTATTGGACGGTGGGCGAGATCACGATCGATGACGGCCACTTCGGCGACTATGCCGACCATCTCGCCGGCCTTTATCGCAAGTCGGTCGATTTCCAGAAGTCCAAGGGCTGGATCAAGGCTTCCTACATCCTGGCCAACGTCAACAAGCGCGAGGGCGAGCCCGACCTGTATCTGATCACCATCGCCGACCGCCCGACCACCCCGGCCGAGGACGATCAGCGCGCCAAGGAAACCAACGCCTTCCTGCAGTCGAGCGCCCGCCAGGGTGACGCCGAAAGCGGCGCGCGGGCCAAATACCGTCACCTGGGCGGCAGCATGCTGCTGCAGGAACAGGTCTACCGGAAGTAGGCGAGGGGTCCCGGGCGTCGCGGGGGCGGCGCCCGGTTGATTAGATCGCTGAGTGTATTCGATGGCCGGCACGCCGTGCTAGCGACGGTAGCGAACAGGAGTGGGGCCTCATGAACAAATTGCTTTGGACCGCCGCGGCATTGGCTCTGGCGGCGTGCTCGCCGCAAGGGGGCGGCAACGCTGAGGGGAAGCAGGCAGCCGCCGCACAACGGCCATCCGACAAGGAATCTGAGGCCTATATGTGGAAGGCTGAGGAAGACTGGGCCGCGCAGGCCGTCCGGCCGGTCCCCGGCCTGATGGAGCGTATCCTCGCCGACGATTACTCCGGGGTCTCTTCCAAGGGCGACATCCGCACCAAAGCCGACCAGATCAAGGACCAGGCCGAGCCGCTGACCGGCACCTATGTGTCGAGCAAGCTCGACTATGTGCACTACCGGCATTTCGGCGACACGGTGATCGCCCAGGGTCAGGAGTCATTGAAGCGCGCCGACAGCAAGCCCGACCTCCAGCTCATCTGGAACGACATCTGGATGTTCCGCGACGGCAAATGGCAGATCGTGGCGTCGCAGGATTCGGTGCTGCCGGTGAGAGAGTAACGAGTTTCACGCTAAGTCGCGAAGACGCGAACAATAGATCACTCCGCCGCCATCCCCGCTCTCGCGAACATATCCTCGCCGTCGCCTTCTCCGGCTGGCGCGTCGTTTGCCGCCTTGGCTTTCTGCCGGCGGTCGAAATTGTCCCACACGTCGTTCCACGAGCCCCTCGTCGCCGCCTTCGAATATTCGGTCGCGCGGGTTTCGAAGAAGTTGGCGTGCTCGACGCCGTTGAGGAGCGGGGCGAGCCATGGCAGCGGGTGCTCGTCGACCATGTAGATCGGCTTGAAGCCCAGCTGCCCCAGCCGCCAGTCGGCGATGTAGCGGATGTACTTCTTGATCTCCTTGGCGGTCATGCCCTCGACCGGCCCGAACTCGAACGCCAGGTCGACGAACGCATCCTCCAGCCGCACCGTCTTCTGGCAGCAGTCGATGATGTCGTCGCGGACCGCATTGGTAAGGCAGTCGCGTTCCTTGACGAAAGCATGGAACAGGCGGGTGATGCCTTCGCAGTGCAGGCTCTCGTCGCGCACCGACCAGCTGACGATCTGGCCCATGCCCTTCATCTTGTTGAAGCGCGGGAAGTTCATCAGCATGGCGAAGCTGGCGAACAGCTGCAGCCCCTCGGTGAAGCCGCCGAACATGGCCAGCGTGCGGGCGATGTCCTCGTCACTATCGACGCCGAAGGTGGCGAGATAGTCGTGCTTGTCCTTCATCTCCTTATATTGAAGGAACATGCCATATTCGCTCTCGGGCATGCCGATGGTGTCGAGCAGATGGCTGTAGGCGGCGATGTGCACCGTCTCCATGTTCGAAAAGGCGGCCAGCATCATCTTGATCTCGGTCGGCTTGAACACCCGGCCATATTTGTCGTGGTAGCAGTCCTGCACCTCGACATCGGCCTGGGTGAAGAAGCGGAAGATCTGGGTGAGGAGGTTGCGCTCGCCTTCCGTGAGCTTTTGCGCCCAGTCGCGGCAATCCTCGCCCAAAGGCACTTCCTCGGGCATCCAGTGGATCTGCTGCTGGCGCTTCCACATGTCGAACGCCCAGGGGTATTCGAACGGCTTATATTGCTTGCGGGCCTCGAGGAGGGGCATCGTTTACGCTCCTTTGAACATATTGCCGGCGAGGGCGATGGTCGTCGCGCCGAGCACAAATAGGGTGAAGGCCAGCAGCCGGAGGCTGCGTGGCGAATAGGCTTCTTCGGGCCGGTCGGCGCGGGCGCGGAGCCACATGGTCCAGGCGGCCGCAAATTCCACGACGCCGATCGGCCACAGGCGCAGCCGCCTCAGCCAGGCGGGGGCGGATTCCCCGGCAATCGCCGAGAGGATCATCACCACCGCTACCAGCACGGCAAAGCCGGCAACCGCCCATTCGAGGCCGGTCGGCGGGTTGTCGCGCGTGTCCAACGGCGCGAAATCGGTGTCGTTATCGCGATAGGCCATCACGGCCCCCTCCGCTTCGATGACCGGGCGCCGACCCCCAAAAAGCAGATGCCGGCGAAATAGCCGAAATCATACCAGTGGCCATTGTTGGGGACGGCATAGACGGCAATGTCGTCGGTGAAGAGCGACAGGACGAACGTTACCGGGAAGACAAAGCCGTGCCAGACGCCGAGCAGGAAGCCGGGCGCTTCCGGGCTGATCGCGCTAGGCGCCTCGGTCGGGACGCAGGCGGCCAGGACAAAAGTCGCGGCAATGATGACGAAAAGGCGCTTCATCGCATGGACTCCACTGGCTCGCCGAACGCGAAGGCGAAAGCGAAGGCGGTGATGAACAGGCCGAAGGCGGTGACCATCATCCCGGCGATCAGCATCGCCACGCCCTTCGGGTGGTCGCGCTTGTGACGCTTGAGGGCGACGAACAGCAGCGTGAGGCCGCCGATGAGGGCGGCCAGGCCGATGCCGAGGTTGATGAGGTCGATCGTGCTCACAGGCCGGACTCCGGCGGACGATATTCGAGCAGGCCGAGGCCGTGGATGGCGAGGATCGCGCCGATGAAGATCAAGATGACCGCAGTCTGGCTGCCATGCTGCGCGTCGGCCTTGCCGCGGCGGATATAGAGCCACGCCCCGCCGCCGATCAGCAGCACGGCCAGGACGACCTCGATCATCTCGCGGCTGGTCATGACACAAGCTCCAACGCCACGCCGTCAGACGGGACCGGCTGCGCCGACCCGCTGCCCGCCGTGGCGAGTCCGCGAATTGCTCGCGCAATTCGAGGCCGCCCGCACCTCATTGGCAAGCCAAACACTCATCATAGTCGGTGGAAGACGCGAGCTGGATTTCCTTGAGGTCGGACGTGTTGTCGGCCTCGACCCCGCCCGCGAACCCGGCGCGCTGCACCGACTTGCTGCGAAGGTAATAGAGCGACTTGATGCCCAGCTCCCAGGCGCGGAAATGGAGCATCATCAGGTCCCACTTGTCGCTGTCGGCCGCGATGAACAGGTTGAGGCTCTGGGCCTGGTCGATGAACGGCGTGCGGTCGGCGGCGAGCTCGAGCAGCCAGCGCTGGTCGATCTCGAAGCTGGTCTTGTAGACGTCCTTTTCCTCCTGCGTCAGGAAGTCCAGATGCTGGACCGAGCCGCCGCGCTCGAGGATCGAGCTCCACACGGCTTCCGCATTCTTCGCCTTCTCGGTCAGCAGCTTTTCGAGGTACGGGTTCTTGATCGAGAAGCTGCCCGACAGCGTCTTGTGGGTGTAGATGTTGGCCGGGATCGGCTCGATGCAGGCCGAAGTTCCGCCGGCGATGATCGAGATCGACGCGGTCGGCGCGATCGCCATCTTACAGCTGAATCGCTCCATAACGCCCATGTCGGCCGCGTCGGGGCAGGGGCCGCGCTCCTGCGCCAGCATCATCGAGGCCTCATCGACCTGGGCGCGGATATGCTTGAAGATGCGCAGGTTCCACGACTTGGCCATGGCGCCCTCGAACGGCAGGCCGCGGGCCTGGAGGAAGCTGTGGAAGCCCATCACGCCGAGGCCGACGGAACGTTCGCGCTCGGCGCTGTACTTGGCGCGGGCCATCTCGTCCGGCGCGCGCGCGATATAGTCGGAGAGCACATTATCGAGGAAGCGCATCACGTCCTCGATGAACAGCTTGTCGCCGTTCCACTCGTCCCAGGTTTCCAGGTTGAGCGAACTGAGGCAGCAGACCGCGGTGCGATCGGCGCCGAGATGGTCGCGGCCGGTCGGGAGCGTGATCTCCGAGCACAGGTTGGAGGTTGAAACCTTGAGGCCAAGGTCGCGGTGATGCTTGGGCATCGACCGGTTCACCTGGTCGATGAAGATGATGTAGGGCTCGCCGGTCGCGAGGCGGGTCTCGACCAGCTTCTGGAACAGCGAGCGGGCGTCGACCTTGCCGCGCTCCGACCCGTCGCGCGGGCTGCGGAGCATGAACTCGCTGCCGTCGCGGACCGCCTCCATGAACTCGTCGGTCACCAGCACGCCATGGTGCAGGTTCAAGGCTTTGCGGTTGAAGTCGCCCGAGGGTTTGCGGATTTCGAGGAACTCCTCAATCTCCGGATGGGCGATGTCGAGGTAGCAGGCGGCCGAGCCGCGGCGGAGCGAGCCCTGCGAGATGGCGAGCGTCAGGCTGTCCATCACCCGGACGAACGGGATGATGCCGCTGGTCTTGCCGTTGAGGCCGACCGGCTCGCCGATGCCGCGCACCGCGCCCCAGTAAGTGCCGATGCCGCCGCCCTTGGAGGCCAGCCAGACATTCTCGTTCCAGGTGCCGACGATGCCGTCGAGGCTGTCGTCGACACTGTTGAGGTAGCAGCTGATCGGCAGGCCGCGGCCGGTGCCGCCGTTGCTGAGCACCGGTGTCGCCGGCATGAACCACAGCTTGGAAATATAGTCATAGACGCGCTGGGCGTGGTCGGCGTCGTCCGCATAAGCCGCCGCGACGCGGGCGAACAAATCCTGATAGGTTTCGCCGGGCAGCAAATAACGGTCGCGCAGCGTATCCTTGCCGAATTCGGTCAGCCGCTCGTCGCGGCTCTCATCGGTTTCGACGTCGAATCGCTTGGCGTCGACGGTCTTGCTGTTGCGCTTGGTCTCGGTGACCGAGACGTCGTCGGAGCCTACATCGCTCGAGCTTGCAAAATCCATCGTCTTTCCCCGTCCCTCAGGCCGTTCCATGACGGCTTGTTCTACTTCTGTTCGACTCGGCGCCATGACTCCGAGCCTAGCCTAAAATCAAGCGCCGCGGGGGTTTTTCGAAGCCCGTTCCCCGATATCCACAGGGCACGAGCGGGCGCACACGGAAGATAATCATCTTCCGTCCCAACCACAATAGATTGAGCAACCCCCCAGCGTTGAAACCAGATATTGTGGTCAAACGGGGTCGCGACGCAAGATGAAAATTAACGCGAGGTGAAAATTTATGCCGCGCCAAGGGGCGCTGTGGCCGCAGGGTCACGAACATTGGGGGACCGAGATCCTCCCGGGCATTTCAGCCGGCGGGAGGGATTCAGCCGGATCGCTACTCTTTGAGTGGGGTCCTAGGATTCCAGGACGTCATCGTTGGCTGACGGCCAGCCCTCAAACAGCGACCCGCGCCGATTGACCTCGGCGAGGCGCTTCATCTCCCTGGAGCAGGCGTCCAGATCGTCCTTGAGCATCTGTATCGCGGCGTCGATTTCATCATCGGTGTTGCAGCATCCCGTAAGCTGCTGCGAGCGGGCCATCACCCTGGTGCCGCGGATGCCGTGTTCGACGTGGAACTTATCGAGGATACCGGTCATTTCCGCCTCCCGCTTTTTCGCCTGGGCCAACCGTCACTCGGCAGCATGCACGATTAAGGGGCCGCTTTCCACCCAAACCCGCCATTATCGGCACGGCGTTCCTACGGAAACGCGGGACGCCCCACATGGACCCTTAGTTATTTGGCCCTTCGATCTGGAGTTCCGTCGTGCCTTGCTCGCGCGCCCATGCGATGGCGTCTGTCTCGGCCTCCTGAATGGTGGCAAAGTCGGATCGACTGGCCCCGAGCACGGCCTTCCCGCCCACGTCAACTGAACCGGTCCAGGCAATGCGCCCGTCAACCTGGCGGTCGATGTAGATGCGATCGGTGGTTTCAGGCGCTCGTTCGCCCGGCTTAAGCTTCCTGATAAACACGCGGCCTCCTCGTCACCTTCAGTTGACGAGCAAAACGCCACCAAGTCAAAGGGCCGCTATCGACCCAGGGCGACGAACACGACCCGATCCGGTCACCAGCAAGGCTTTGACTGACCAGACGCCCTTACGCGGGCGCGTAGGCCAACCTGATTACATCCTCGCCAATCCGATCGTTGGCCATAAGGCGGAGCCGCGGCCTGGGTCCGGCAAAATATGGCCTCCCCTGACCAAGCACGACGGGGTGCAGGTAGATTCGATACTCATCGATCAGGCCAAGTTCGGTGAGGCTTTGCGCCAGGTTCGGGCCAGCAATTTCGATCTCCCCCGAGTGGTCGGCCTTCAGCTGACGGATCGCTCCCTCAAGGTCATCTCCAACAAGCGTCGCGTTGGGGCCGGCCGCCTTCAACGAGCGCGAGACGACCCATTTCGGCTGCTTGCGCCACGCCGCCGCGAAGGCGTGCTCCGCGGCATCCCATTCCGGATGGTCGTCGTCCCAGTAGCGCATGAGCTCATACATTTTACGACCGTACACGCTGCCGGCCTGGCCCTCAGCCTCTTCGATGAAGTGGCGAAAGAGGATGGGACCCGGCGCAAACGCCAGATGGTCGACGTAGCCGTCCAACGACTGGTTCATTCCAAAGACCAGCTTGGCCATGCCGAAAGCCCCCTTTTGCCGATGGATTCAAACGGGCCGGATTATGCGTCGGTGGATTGTTTGAATGCAATCAAGCGCTCGAAGTCACAAATGACCGCTTGCGACCCAAACCGGACATTGGACGAGTTTGCCAATCGGCGCGGATACTGTGCCTATCGGACTCGCGATTGCGTTTCCCTTTGAAACCTGATTAGCACGGCCAATCAAGTAGCTTCGAGTTTGGAACGGGCATGACCGAGTGTCGCCGTGCTATGGCTAGCGAGCGCAAGAACGACCTGTGGCATTGGCGATTCGAGTGTCCGTCATTCCCCCGCAATGCGTACGAGGTCCGCAGCATCCGACCGTCTGACGACTATCTTTGCTCACGCTGTTCGGGCATCGAAGGCGATGCGAAGGCCCGCTCAGCGGTTTGAACAATTGCATTCATCCGCTTTCCACCCATTGCAAGCGAACCGAGACACCTTCAATCGACTGAGGAGCTACTATATGCTCCCTCAGGAGCCATAGGGGACTGGAATGGCTACTTGCATTGACAGACCTGTCGCCGTGCGCCCGGGGGATGAGCGCTTCTTCCTGGCTGCAGCGATTTCTATGACAGTGGTAATCGTGGCCGGTTTCTCGACCCAACTCGCAATGGGTCGGTCGACGTTTTACTCACCACCGCTGGTCCATGCCCACGCGATTATGTTCATGGGCTGGGTCACAATCTATCTCTTGCAGAATATTCTGGTCGCAACGGATCGGATGGCGGTTCACCGCCGCCTGGGGTGGGTAGCGGCTGGCTGGATCGTGCCAATGATCGTGCTTGGCTTCGGCGTAACACTCGCGATGGTTCGGCGAGGGCAGGTCCCGTTCTTCTTCCGACCGCTTCACTTCCTTGTCTTCGACCCGGTCTCGCTTCTGACTTTCGCCGCCCTGACCGGTTCGGCGATCCTGCTACGCAACAAGACTGAATGGCATCGTCGTTTGCACTTGTGCGGCATGGCCATGCTGATGGGCCCGGGGTTCGGGCGCCTGTTGCCGATGCCATTGCTACAGCCCTGGGCGTGGGAGGCCTCCTTCGCTGCCGGTATGATCTTCCCCATTGCTGGCGTCATCGCGGACGTTACGCGAAGCGGCCGTGCGCACCCGGCATGGCGTTGGGGAATTTTGACGATGATTGGCGCGTTCGTGCTCACGGAGGCGATCACTTACAGCGGCATCGGTCAGTCTCTCTATCGAGCCGTGACCTGGGATTCGCCAGGAGCCCATGTAGCGCCGCTCGAGTTTCCCCCGCCCCCAGCAGGACCTTTGATGACGGGGCGGACGTAGTCGTCATTTGCCCACACCAGCTCACGTCCGCTTTCCAGCCATTGCTGCCGTAGCTAACCACCGGGAACATTAGGGTGGAGCGGAAAAACGGCCCGCCTCTCGTCCGAACCCCCGAGACACGGGCCGTTTCTTACCCGCTTTAGCCACCGGCGCCGATTGCCGGGGGGACGTGGCCGCAGCGGGCGTCGCGAGCCAGAAGCCAACAGGGATAGCAAACTCCGGCCGCTATTCGGAGGATGCCTGACGTGTAGGGATTCCCAATAAGTCAAAGCCTTAGGCGGGGCCAAGGCGAACCCTGACCCTATATCAACTGTCGCAAATTCCGGGCGTCGCATCGCTGGGTCGATCGCGTCACTCACGGGCGTCGCGCAAATCTCGTCGACCGCCAATGGCCGCTTTCCGCCTATTGCGGTCATTGATTGCCTACGTTCCGCTGCCGAGCCGTTGCACCTGCCAGGCCGTCGCAAAACTAGCTTTTGATAACTGCAGAGCGCGTCAACCGACTGATAGTTAAGTCTGGTCTATCCCAAGGGGAGAGGCATAGATGGAAGCCTCCGGCGGGCCCCCGACCCCCGGAGGCTTTCACCATGTGAACGCCCGAATTGACCGCTTAGCGAACGATCACCGTTGGGCGTTTTGACGAGCCGCGCTGATCGCCTTGGACCGTTTCATGAAAAGGTAGGCCGCGCAGGCGCATAGGCGCGAGCACGCTCAGGATAATTCGTGGTCGGAGGGTCTTGCCTGGGCGGAAGCGGGATTGGCCAAGCGGCTGGCCTCGTCGTTGTCGGGCTGGAACGGGTCAAGAAGACTGGCAACCGCTTCGCGCACGCCCTCGCGATACCGCGTGGAGCGTTCATTTGGTTCCTCATAGTCGCCATGAAATCTGTCGGCTTGAAAGGCCTTCTCGCGAAGGATTGCGAGGGCGCTATCGTTGGCATTGTAAGCGTTATGCAGAAGCATGCGAACGGCCCCTCGCAATGCCGTGATTTCCGCTTGCAGATCGATAATTCGGTCGGCGGTTTCCTTGTCCATGGTGTTGCAATACGGGCAAAACTTCGCCCCGGCCAGCCACCGTTGCTACACGGCCATTGAATATCGCGGGTCCAGGCTCTTGCGGTCTCCCATCCCTGAAGCTTCTTCGGGCTTAAGCGCGAAGGAACGGTCGCCGCCCTCATGGCGCAGTACCAGCTTTCCACCATTCCGGACATTGGCATCGGGTCACTCAAGAAGGATGGGGCTAACCAGGGGCAGGACTGATACAAGGGCCGGATGATGACGTCCGCACAGCAAGAGGCATGGGCACTTGGCGATTGAGAAGAAGCAATTGGAGAAGGAGCGCGCCGAACTTCAAGTCCAACATGATGGGGCAGCCACCGAAGCGATTGCTGCGACCCTCAGGAGTCGGATTGGCTATCTGGACTATAAGATTGCGCTGGCCACCGAAGCCTGACGTCCGCTTTCCACCCAAACCGATCGTTGGTCGGTACCGTGGATGTCGCAAGTTGGTGAGGTTTCGTCGCCAAATGTAAAACGAGGGTGCGTCAATTCGCCTCATTGGCTTTGTGGCCTACTATCGCTTGCTATTCCTGGACCTTCGTAACGACGTCGTGCACGCCTACGATTTTCGCGCTCGTAACGACATGGAAGCCATGCACATTGCCGAGGCAAAGCGCGGACTCTCGGCCATGGAGCTTTGGGACGGCGGACGAAGAATCAAGCGCTGGGATTGCTTCCCCACGGCTCAATGATTGCGGCAGTGCCCATCAATCTTAATTAGTGTCCGCTTTCCACCCACGAAGGCCATGGCCGCCTTCGAGCCTTTGCAGTTGGCAGCCCATCGGGCATTTATCTTCATGACCGGTGTCGAGCGGGAATCAGGCAATCCGTGTAAAGGCCGTAACCGGGAATCGGTTCGTTAACGGTGTTGAGGAACACCGGATGATCGATAAATCGAGCCAGCAATCGATGGCGGTAGGGCATCGTCACGGCACGGACCTGTGCGGAATTGACGCGTGGGAGCCAGTCGAGGCCGAGCATTCGATATGCGGTGAAAATCGGCGGCGGGAAGCCCATCGCCGTGACCGGTCCCAACTCATCCAGGCTATAGATCTGCGGAATGAAGCGGCTCCGCATCGGACCCGCCAATTCTGCCACCCGTTGCAATCCCAACACGTTGTTGCTTTTGAAATCGGTAACGATCGAAATGTTTGGGTTGCGCCGGAGGAAATCCAACAATTGGTCAAACGTCATGGACGACAGATGTTGGGGGTTATGGCCTACCGCAATGCCTTTATTTGTCCGCCACAGGTCGAGCTCGATCATGTGGAAGCCATGCGCTGCGGCAATTTCCATTGCCGCCATGCTGTTCGTGTAGATCGCATTCGGCATTCCGCCGCCGGCATGGGCGATGAGCGGTTGGTCTACGGGCCGAAAGTGATCGCACCGCTCCGGCACTGGGGGATTGCCCAGAAACAATATGTAAAACAACGCGGCTGCTGCTGCCACAGCACCACAAGCCGCTATTCGCCAGTGGGTCATTTGGATTAACGAGCGGGTGCCGAACCTATTGCTCATTGCGCTCAATTAGAGCCCCAATTCTAAGAATTGGTGAAATCGGCAACCTCCCTTGCCATCCCTTGCCGGCAGCATGCGGCCGGCCTGGTGTCCTCCCCTAAGTCTCCATCCATGACTCTCCCGATGGGCGCGGCGTTACTGACACGCTAAAGCTCAGCCCGCAGCCGGGGGCCTGTTCGGGAGCGAATCGCCTGAACGAGGTAATTGGTGAAACGGCTGATTGAATTGGGAATTCTGGCGTGCATGGCCGCCACGGCTGCCGCACATCCAGTGACGCACCAGAAGCTGTCGGTCATGCAGAAAGCAGATCGTCTCGGCCCCGGCCAATTTGCCTGGGAGCCGGAGGCCGCTTCGACCGGGCCCCTGTTCCTGGTGATCGATCTGACCAGACAGCGCGTCCTGCTATACCGCGGTGGCGTACCCATCGCCGCTTCGACAATATCGAGCGGCAGCAAGGGACGCGAGACGCCGACCGGCGTGTTCACCATCCTGCAGAAAGAGGTTGTGCATCGGTCGGGCACCTACGACGATGCGCCGATGCCCTATATGCAGCGGCTCACCGCAAAGGGTGTCGCAATGCATGCCGGCAATCTCCCTGGCTACGCAGCGTCTCATGGCTGTATCCGGCTGCCCAGGGCCTTTGCCAAGCTGCTCTACGGCGTCACCGAAGTCGGCACCCCGGTCATGATCACCGACGACGAGCAAGCGCGAATGGCCTCCGAGCGAGCGCGAAAGGCCACCGAGTACCAAAGCGCCGTGGAAGAACTTGCCCTAAGGAAGGCTGAGCTACAGGCGGAGGCGGAGCGTGCATTAGCCGATTTTGACAGGGCAAAGGCCGCGCACGAGGAGATTTTGCGGCAGCACGACGCCAAGATGGCCAAGTATAATTCGCAAGTTGCATCGAAATAATTCTGTGGCGGCTTTCTGGCCATTCCTGCCGTTGTACGAGCGTCAGCTTTCGACCCAAAGTTACCCCTACGGGTAAGCAAGTAAGGAATCGTTGAGACGAAAATGGGGCGTTAAACCGATTACGCCAGGCATTGCCGATAAGCATAAGTTAACGCGATGCTGGCGTTGAGACCCCTCGCACTGGCATCCGCTCGCAGACGGCCCCCGGCTCACCCCTCCCCAGCCCCCGGGCCGGGGGCTTTCGCCAATGTCCGCTTTCCACCCCTTGTAGGCATTCAACGGCGGCTTGGCACTGAACCGGCGATGGCCCAGAAAACAAACCCGCCCACGGCTCCCAGAACGAATGTCACGGATACGAAACGCAACAGCTCCAACCAGCCGAAGACGGTAAGAACGCCGTTAGAAACGGTCAGCTTGTCGTCGACGGATGCCTGGTCTGGCCCCCCGAAAATTCCAATCGCCAGCCAGGGGATGGCGGCAACCATCCCGCCCGCCAACGCGCAAGCTAAAGCTGATGGTCGAATGCGTTGACGAAGGACTAGGTACGCAGGGCCGCCCAGGAAGATTGCGGCCGGGTAGGCGCCGAATAGCAGGACCAGAACAAGCGAGTTGAGAAAATAACCGTGATAGGACTCCTGTGAGATGTACGCTGCGACGACAGCCGCAGGCAGAATGGGGGCCACCACGAAAGCTGCAGCGAGACGCAGCGCGCTCGGTTTTGTTAGAACAGGATCGGTCACGATTGCGAAGGCCCCCGGGGGAAACCTCCACACACTATCGGGGCTGATGTCCGCTTTCCATCCATTGCGGACATTACCAACCCATCGCGGTCGCTGCATTAATCTTGCCGAGGCGGCTCGATTTGAATCGTCGGGCCGGCATTGGCCTCCAGTTCGCGAATATCCGCCTCAATATCGTCAGCCATGCTGAGTGCGATTGCCGCGACTGCGGGGTCACGTGCCATCTTGGCGACCGCCCGCAACTGCGCCACGCGCCCGCGCATATTGTCTCGTACCGCCTGGGTCATCGACCGCAAAACATGGTCCGAAAGATAGGGTTCCCGACACGGAGAAAGTTCCGCGCGTTCTTGTTGCAGAGGACCCCTTGAAAATAGTCGACCAAAAACCAGATTTTTGCCGCCGGCAAATGGAACGGCCGGCGACGGGACGCTGTGGCTCGTAGCGCCGCTTCCCGCCAAGTCGCTCATAGAGGAGGACAGATATGCGCACTGCATTTGATTTTGCGCCCTATCGGCGCTCCACGATCGGCTTCGATCGTTTCTTCGACCTGCTGGAAAACAGCGGTCTTGGGCAAGGTTCGGAAGCCTACCCGCCATTCGATCTCATCCAGGTGGACAACAATCACTATCGCATCAACCTGGCGGTTGCCGGATTCACTCGGGATGAAATCGACATTACCGCTCAGCAGAACCAGCTGATCGTCTCCGGCAAAAAGTCCGAGGACGACAAGATCGACTATATTCACCGGGGCATAGCGAACCGGCAGTTCGAGCGTCGCTTCGGCCTGGCGGACTTCATCAAGGTTACCGACGCCGCCTTTAAGGACGGCCTGCTGTCGATCGATCTGGTCCGCGAAATTCCCGAGGCGATGCGACCGCGCAAGATCTCGATCGGGGGCGACCAGCCGCAACAGGAATCGATCGAGAGTCCAAAGAGGCAGACAGTGGAAGCGACAGCGAGGGAAAACGCGGAAGCCTAAGCCTCACCGACTGATCCAAGGGGTCCGGCTTGGCCCGGGCCCCTTTTGCCATGCGCTACTGACCGGTTTCCGCCCATTGCGGTCTTAACGCTAAACCTAGCCTTACCCGGGCCGCGCGCCCGACCGCATAGTTAGAGCAATCCCCGAAGTTCGGCCCGAATGGCGGCAACTATTTCTTGTAGTTCCAGGATGGTTTTCTCGGACTCCTCAGACCCGTCGCTGAGCATCTGTTGCAGTCCCAGTTCGATGTCGGTGAGCACTTGCGCCGAAACGTCGCGGACTTCCTGAGAGGCCGGGTCGGATGGTGCGGGCAGGCGGTCATCTTCCTCGTTGTCAGTTGACACGATGCCTCCAATGCAACCCGGCAGCTGTATTAGATGTGCCTGACATCGGGTTCTAGGGGGGCGGAACGCCCAGCCTCTCCCGCGCCAGCGACGCGCCCCGACACACCAGTTCTTTCGCTCGCTCTATGCTAGCAACTATCTCTGGTGGGGCCTGCCCCTGAGCGTGATAGGCCTTTAGATCGTCCAGGTGGCTGCCAAGCGCCACGAACCCATCGAGAATGCTCCGAAAGCCAGCGTGCGAATGGTCGTACCGCACTTCTACCTCAACTTTATTCAAGCGATATCGAACGGCAATGAAAACGCAAAAGTAGGAAAAATGGTCCCACACAGACATTTAGTATTTTCAGTACGCGTCCGAAGGGGGATGTCGGCTTTCCACCCATTACCGTCTTTAGCTCGATGCCGCTTGCTCTCCCGGAAAGGGCGCCGGCAAGGCTGGTGCCAATTCAAGAGGCGGAAGTAACAAAACCGTCATTTTCCTTGCGGGGCCGGTTGGGCCGAATTAGTCGGCATGGGATCTGATGCTGCGTTCCGCTTTGCATCCTGGGGGATAGGTCATTCGCCAAATTGCCGCCTTGCCATACCGCAACGTTGGCCGCGGCCTGCGTGCGCCGGTGCAGGTGCTGCTGGTTACCTCCCGCGAATCCGGGCGATGGGTGATCCCCAAGGGAAATTTTGCCAATACGGTTTCGCCGCATGCCGCCGCCGCGCAGGAGGCTGAAGAGGAAGCCGGCGTCCGCGGTGCGGTTTGCCCAACGCCATTGGGGACCTTCCGCTATCGCAAGAGGAAGGGCAGCGGCGCCTCCCTGATGTACGATGTCGAGGTTTTTCCTCTGGCGGTCAGCGAAGAGCTGTCCGACTGGAAGGAAAAGAAGCAGCGCCAGCGCCGTTGGTTTTCTCTGTCCGAAGCCGCCCGGTCGGTTGAAGAGCCTGACCTCCGCGATCTCATCCGATCGTTCAACTCATCCGAATTCAACCAGGTGGCGAAGCGGGCTTCCGTCCTCAGCGTCGTCGCTGAAAAATCGAAGGTAGGCCCGATGTTTGCCTGGTTCCAACGACTGCTGCCGAAAACCGGCAACTTCTTCGAGCTGTTCGAAGCCCATTCCGTGGCGCTCACAGCGGCCGGCGAGGCGATCGGCCGACTGATGCAGGGCGGACCGGCGGTCCATGAGAATGCCCAGGAGATTTTCGAGCGGGAGCATGACGCGGACGACATCATCCGCGAAGTGTTGACGACGGTTCGCGAGACCTTCCTGACCCCGTTCGACCGAAGCGCCATTACTGCGCTGATTGGGTCGATGGATGACGCAATCGACGAGATGCAGGCCGCGGCGTCGGCAATCGAGCTCTATGAAATGCGTGAGTTCGGCCAGGAAATGAAGGACATGGCGGCGATCATCGTCGATTCCGCGCGGCTGGTGGCGGAAGCGATGCCGCTGCTTCGCAACGTCGGCGCCAACGGCAGCCGGCTGCACGAGTTGACCGAGCGGCTGGTGCGGATGGAAGGCCATGCCGACGAGATCCACTCGGCCGGGCTCAAGGCCGCTTTCCAGGCGCATCGCGGCGGCTATGCGATCGAGTTCATCATCAAGCGCGAGATCTTCAAGCATCTCGAGCGGATCGTCGACGCGTTCGAGGATGTGGCGAACGTGATCGACGGCATTGTCATCGACCATAGCTGATCGCTTCTAGCCGATGCACCAACTCGCCCTGCCGCTGTTGATCGGACTGATCGTCGTCGCGCTTGCGTTCGATTTTCTGAACGGACTCCATGACGCGGCCAATTCGATTGCGACGGTGGTGGCGACCAAGTTGCTGGGGCCGGTTCAGGCCGTGCTTTTCGCCGCCTTCTTCAATTTCGCAGCCTATTTCCTGACGCTGATGTGGCCACAGCTGCACGCGGTCGCCAACACCATCGGCAAGGGGATCATCGACAAGGATTTGGTGACGCCCGCGGTGGTGTTCGGTGCGCTGATTGGCGCGATGTTCTGGAACGTGGTCACCTGGATCAAGGGGATTCCCTCCTCGTCGAGCCATGCGCTGGTCGGTGGAATCGTCGGCGCGGGCGTGGCCCATGCCGGCCTGTCCGGAATCCAGTGGACCGGTCTCAACAAGACGCTCATCGCGATCGTCCTGTCGCCGACGCTCGGCATGATCCTCGCCATGCTGATCATGCTGGTTTCGAGCTGGCTGTTGATGAAAGCCACGGCGGCCGGCGCCGAGCGGACCTTCCGCACGCTGCATCTGTTTTCATCCGCCGCCTATTCGCTCAGCCACGGCCTCAACGATGCCCAGAAGACCATGGGGATCATCACCGTGCTGCTCTATTCGACCGGCTATCTGACCGGCGATTTCGAAGTGCCGCACTGGGTCGCCATCAGCTGCTACATCGCCATCGGCCTCGGCACGATGACCGGCGGCTGGAAGATCATCGAGACGATGGGCAGCCGGATCACCAAGCTGTCGCAGCACCAGGGATTCAGCGCTTCGCTTGGCGGCTCGATCATGATCTTCACCGCCAGCCTGCTTGGCATTCCGGTGTCAACCACGCACACCATCACGGGCAGCATCATCGGCGCCGGAGTTGCCCGCCGCGCATCGGCGGTGCGCTGGGGCGTGGCGCGCAACGTCGTCGCCGCCTGGGTCATCACCATCCCCTGCTCGGCTGCGGTGGCAGCCTTTTTCTATTGGTTGACGACCCTGTTCACAGGCGCCGCCTGACGCGACAGCAGTCCGGAGGCGCGGCGGAAAGCTTCTTCTTCGGCGGCGGTAAAGCTGGTTTTTCCGCGCGGCGGATCGTCGGACAGGCCGGTGACATAATAAGCGATGCCAAGGCCGCGCTGGCGGTCGATCCAGATTCCCGAGCGAAGGCCATAGGCGTCACCGGCATGGCCGACCCAGGCACGGCCCTGGCCTTCCGCGTCATCGGCGCAGCGCGCGGGTTGCGCCGCCAGCTGGCGGGTGGCGAGGCCATAACTGCAGATGCCGTCGCTCTCGCCATCGCGGGCGCCGTTGCCGCCGTCGTAACGCCAGGCCGGGGCGAGCATCGCCTCGACCGATTGCGGCGACAGGATGAGCACTCCGTCGAGCGTTCCGCCATTGAGCAGCATCCGGCCAATCTGCTCCAGGCCCCGCGCGGAAATCCTCAAGCCGCCCTGCGGCGAGAAGAGTCCGCCATTGTTGCCAAGCTTCCAGCGGTTGAGGTCGCATGGCCCCTTGTCGACGAATACCGGGCAGCCGGGGCGTTTGCCGTGTAAATCGTCGCGAACGGGCGTTCCGTCCTGGGTCAGCATCACGGCGCGGGCGATGGCGGCATCGCTGCACGTCGGCCAGTTGAAGCAGGCGTCGATCCGCATCGGGTCGAGCACTTCGCGGCGCATCCAGATGTCGAACCGCTCGCCGGTGGCCCGCTCGACGATCGACCCGATGACCGGGAAATTGAAGTTGGAATAGGCGAAATAATGTTCGTCCGGGCCGTGCGCCGCATCCCACACCTGGGTTTCGGCCAAGGCCTCCTGAAGCGATTCCCCGAGCGGGATGACATAGGCGTCGTCGCCGTCGCGAAGGCTGGACGTGTGCGACAGCAATTGCCGGAGCGTGATCGGCTGGCCGGGAAAGCCAGGGTTGCGCATATTCCAGCCGAGGTAGGCGGCGACGTCCCGGTCGAGATCGAGCTTGCGCTGCTCGACCAGCTTCATCACGCCGATCGCCACGACCAGCTTGCTGACCGAGGCGACCCGCACCGGGTCGTCGGGCGTGACTGCACGTCCCGTCGACGGGTCGGCAAGGCCGTCCGCCCAGCTGCCCCGCTCGCCATTGCGGTCGAACGCCACGGCTACTTGGGCTGGACCGGGCGCGGCCGGGGCAGCCAGAGCCGCTGAGGCATCAAGGCTCGTCATAGCGAGGAGCGATAGCGACGTTGCAATCCAAGCCTTCATTGCTGGATTGCTTCGCTTCGCCAGCAGTCCCGTCAAGGGGCAATCACCTTCAGCGCACCCGGACGGATGCGGAATTCCAGCGGCGGTTTCATCACCAGCGTTTCACCGTCGAGCGCCAGGGTGATGGTCGAGCGTGCGCTGTCGACCTTGAGTTGCTTGACGCCGTCGATCCGGACCATGTCGTCGGCGCGCTGGATACCGAGCAGCGCGCGCGCCACCGCCGCGAGGAAGCCCGGGACGCCCTTCTTGCGCATCAGCATCACGCACAACTCACCATCATCGAGCTTGTCGCGCTGTCCGGCGGCGGGAAAGGCGAGCTGGTAGTCATTATTGCCGACGAACAGCAGGGGCGTGTCGACCCGCGCTTCTCCGCCGTCGATGCTAAGGGTCAGCCGTTGGTGGTGAAAGCGCATCAGGGTCCGCAAGGAGGCAACCAGCATCGCCAGCCGCTTCGACCGCCCGAGCCGGTCCTGCTGCGCTTCGCGGTCAATCACCATCAAGGGATAAAGGCCGATGGCGGCGTTGTTCACGAACGTCCGGCCATTGACCTCGGCGACGTCGATCGACCGCGTCCGGCCCGACGCAATTACCTGGACGGATTCCTGCAGCGTTGCGGGAATGCCGAGATCCCGGGCGAGGTGGTTGAGCGTTCCTAGCGGCATTATGCCGAGGGCCGCGCCGGACCCAGCCAACGCCTGGGCAGCGGAGCTAACGCTGCCGTCGCCGCCGCCAACGACAACCAGTTTGGCGCCGCCCTTGACCGCGGCTTCCGCCCGGTCGCCGATCGCATCGCCGTCCACGCTTTCGATTTTAGCGGTGACCCCCAAGGCGGACAGCGCCGCGGCCACTTCGCCGCGGTCGCCCTTGTTCCGGTTGAGGATGACCGCGGCTTCCATTTGCGGAAGCCTGAACGATCAGGAAGCCGGTCCGATGCAGAAGGCGGCCAGTTTGTTGCCGTCGAGGTCGCGGAAATAGGCCCCGTAAAAGGCTTGCGGCCCCTCATCGCCGCGCACGCCCGGCGCGCCTTCGTCGGTGCCGCCCAGTTCCATCGCCTTGGCATGGATGGCGTCGACCTTGGCCCGGCTGTCGCACGCGATCGCCGACATGTTGCCGTTGCCGGCTAAGGCCGAACTGCCGTCGTAGGGCTTGCATACCGCCAGACCGGGCTTGCCCATGCCCGTCCCGTACATCGTGAAATTGTCGCCAAATTCCATGATGCGTCCGGCGCCGATGGTCGGCATCAGTGCGTCGTAGAAGCCGCGTGCCTTGTCCAGATCATTGCTGCCGAGGGTCACATAGCCAATCATCCGAGTCGCTCCTGCTTGTGTCGGATCGGGAACATAGCAGGAACAAGGAGGCAGGCAAGGATCAGCCGCCGGCCTTGTCCTTGCTGTCGCAGTCGCCGACACGTTTCGCATCGACCTTCATGGTCATGGTCATGTCGCCAGCGGCCCCCGCGGCATTGTTGGTGCTGGTCATGGTCAGCTCATAATTGTCGGGCGTGTAGGTGCCGGCCATGGCCATGGTCGTTGTCGCCTGCTCATGCTTGCAGACAAGCTTGAGGTCGATCTTGCCGCCGCCCCAGTTGAAATGCTCATAGGTGCAATTCTTGTCGGCGCCGGTGAAGAAATCCTCGCGCGGCTTCTCGGCCTGCTCCTTCGACAGGCAGACATTGTGGACCTGGGCCTTGTCCATCGCTTTCTGCATATATTCCCTGGCTTCAGGCGGCATGCCGGGCGCCTCGATCTTGAGCAGTGAAACGGTCTGCTGCCACTCGCCGGGACGGACGAAACTCCCCTTGCCGGCGGCGTCGCGCATCTTTGCCGCGACTTCGGAGGGCTTGGCGTTATCGGCCTTCACTTCGGGGCTGGAGTCACAAGCCGCGAGCATCATCAACGGCAGGACAAGAGCGAAGCGCTTCATGGCATTTCCCCTGTTTTGGCCAGGCAACCATATGGCAGCGGAGCGGCTTTGCAATCTTTAGCGGCGCGTGAGGGCCTGCGACGATCGACCGCCGCTCGCGATCGCTGCGGCCATGGATAAAGATGCAAAGTCGAATCGGTTCTGCGAAAAGCTGGAGTCAATAAAGGCGGCAACAGTGACTCTTCGGCGAAACAAGATTAAATGCTCGTTAGTTGTGCCGATGGTGACGCTTCGATGATAGCTAATATTGATCATCATACTGATCAAAATGGGGCAGCACATAGACTTGCTCTGCAGGGGAAGCGTCCGCTTATTCTCATTACCGGTGCTTGCCGGGGCATTGGGCTCCGTTGCGCGGAAGCGCTTGCCGGGCGAGGCGCCGAGCTGCTGTTGTGCGACATCGACGCCACCAGCCTGGAGGAAGTTGCCGATCGGCTCGGCACTGGCGAAAAATGGCTGTGCGACGTCGCCTCGGAAGAGAGCGTGTCGAGCCTGGCCGATCGAGTGACCGAGCGATTTTCCTCGATGGACATGGTGATCAATGCGGCTGGCGGGGGCTATGCACGGACGCTGGGTATGTATCGCGTGTCACGCGCGCTCATGCCGGCGCTTGGCCGGGGCACGAACAAATTGCTGGTCAATGTGCCGCCATCGCCCCGGGACTCCGATGAGCCCGCCTTCCCCTATGCCAGCTCCCGCCTCGCCTTTCATCGGTTGTCGTCGGCCCTGGCCTTTGAGGCCCGCGGCACGCCTATATCCGTATATATTGCCTGTCCGGCGAAGCACCGCCTGATGCCGGTCGCTCCGGATCCCAATGCAGGCAGTTGGACCGAGAGCTGCGACCTTCGCCAGCCAAGCGACAATGACCTGACTGCCTTGGCCTGGCAGGTTGCTGCGCTGCTCGATGAACATAGGGACATGAAGCGCCAGATCAGCTGATCGCCTCCCCGTAATTGCCCGCTGCATCCACTGCCCCCATATGTGCCGCCATGCCGATTCAAATTCGCACCTCGCTCGCCGAGCCGGAGACCGGCGAGACCTTCGTCCCGCACCGCCCGGCGCGGCCCGACAAGGCCGAGGGCGGCAAGGCATTCGTCCTGAAGTCCGACTATCGGCCGGCCGGCGACCAGCCGACCGCGATCAAGGAGCTGGTGGAAGGCATCCGCGACAATGGCGAGGTCAGCCAGGTGCTGCTGGGCGTCACCGGCTCCGGCAAGACCTACACCATGGCCCAGGTGATCGAGTTGACGCAGCGGCCCGCGCTGGTCCTGGCGCCGAACAAGATCCTCGCTGCCCAGCTCTACGGCGAGTTCAAGAATTTCTTCCCCGACAATGCGGTCGAATATTTCGTCAGCTACTACGACTATTACCAGCCCGAGGCCTACGTCCCGCGGTCCGACACCTACATCGAGAAGGAAAGCTCGGTGAACGAGGCAATCGACCGGATGCGCCACTCGGCGACCCGCTCGCTGCTGGAGCGGGACGACGTGATCATCGTCGCCTCGGTCAGCTGCCTCTACGGCATCGGTTCGGTCGAGACTTATTCGGCGATGATCTTCGACTTGAAGAAGGGCGAGAGCGTCGACCAGCGCGAGATCATCAGGAAGCTGGTCGCGCTGCAGTACAAACGCAACGACCAGGCCTTCGCGCGCGGCAATTTCCGGGTGCGCGGCGACAATCTGGAGATTTTCCCGTCGCACTATGAGGACAGCGCCTGGCGGATCAGCTTCTTCGGCGACGAGGTCGAAGAGATCACCGAATTCGACCCGCTGACCGGCAAGAAGACCGCCAGCCTCGACAGCGTCCGGGTGTTCGCCAATTCGCACTATGTAACGCCCGGGCCGACCCTCAAGCAGGCGATGGAGGCGATCCGCCATGAGCTCGCCGAGCGACTGAAGGAATTGCAGGCCGAAGGGCGCCTGCTGGAGGCGCAACGGCTGGAGCAGCGGACCAATTTCGACCTGGAGATGATCGCCGCCACCGGCTCGTGCGCGGGGATCGAGAATTATTCGCGCTTCCTCACCGGCCGCCTGCCAGGCGAACCGCCCCCGACCCTGTTCGAGTACCTTCCCGACAATGCGCTGCTGTTCGTCGACGAGAGCCACCAGACGGTGCCGCAGATCGGGGCCATGGCGCGCGGCGACCATCGGCGGAAGATCACGCTGGCCGAATATGGCTTCCGCCTGCCGAGCTGCATCGACAACCGGCCGCTGCGCTTCAACGAATGGGACGCGATGCGCCCGCAGTCGGTGTTCGTCTCCGCGACTCCGGGGCCGTGGGAAATGAACGAGACCGGCGGCGTGTTCAGCGAGCAGGTGATCCGCCCGACGGGCCTCATCGACCCGCCCGTCGAGATCAAGCCGGTCGAGGACCAGGTCGACGACCTTGTCCACGAGGCGAAGGAGACGGCGCGCAAGGGATATCGCACCCTGGTCACGACACTGACCAAGCGCATGGCCGAGGACCTCACCGAATATCTGCACGAGGCGGGCCTCAAGGTCCGCTACATGCATTCCGACGTCGAAACGCTGGAGCGCATCGAGCTGATCCGCGACCTGAGGCTCGGCGTCTATGACGTGCTGGTCGGAATCAACCTGCTGCGCGAAGGGCTCGACATCCCGGAATGCGGACTGGTCGCGATCCTCGATGCCGACAAGGAAGGCTTCCTCCGTTCCGAGACATCGCTGATCCAGACCATCGGCCGCGCCGCGCGCAACATCGATGGGCGGGTGATCCTCTATGCCGACAGGGTCACCGGATCGATGGAACGCGCGCTCGCCGAGACCGGACGGCGGCGCGAGAAGCAGGTCGAGTATAACGAGGCCCACGGCATCACCCCGGCCTCGATCAAGAGCCACATCAACGACATCATGAGCGACGTCACGCTGCGCGACGGCGTGCTGATCGAGACCGGCGACGAGGAGCGGCCGCACCTCGTCGGCCACAACCTTCGCGCTTATATCGGCGACCTTGAGGAACGGATGCGCAAAGCCGCCGCCGACCTCGAGTTCGAGGAGGCTGCACGGCTGCGCGACGAGATCCGCCGGCTGGAAGAAGACGAGCTCGGCATTCCCGATCCTGATCGGGTCGCGCCGAGGCCGAGCGGCAATGCGACGCAGGGCAGGCCGGGGACGCGCCGGACGGGGTTCGGGAAAACCCAGCGCAGGTGGGGCGGTAAGCGCTAGCGGCGGGCCGGCAGCATTTTCGGGTTGCGGAGCAGCCCCGCCGAAATGAGCGCGACAACTATCCCAACCGGGAAAATCTCGATGAAGGTCATCGGAATCCGGAACAGCGGGTTCTTGTAGCTTTCCGCCATCGCATTCATTTCCGCCGCCTTGGCCTGGATCGCGGCCGGCGAGGCACCCTCCGCTTGCATGTTTTTCAACACCGACCTGGTGTAGTCGGCCATGAAGTCATAGCCCGATATTTGCAGATAGCTTTCCCAGACGAGCGCATAGATTAGCCCCGCCACCGCGGCGATTCCGAGCCCGAGCAGGAAGGCTCGGCCGAAGCGGATCACGCCGCCGCACTCGACGTCGCGATAGCGCTTAATGCCGACAAAAATCAGCGACAACGCGACCAGCATCACCAGATAGCCGAACCACAGCGACGTGGTGTGGTTCGACAGGTCGGAGGCAATGCCGACAGTCAGGACGGTGGCGGCGATGGCGCCGGCGATGGCGCCGTAGATAAGGGCGTAACGGGTCATGGTGCGGACTCCCCCTGTTCGATCCGAATGTCGCTGGGTACAGGGAAGTGAGCCAGCCGCCTATCACCCGCATGGGTGATCTGGGGCACATTTTCCGTTCGGATCAGGCGATCAGCGCCAGCCAGCGGGCCTTCTCGATCGCCTCGATACGATTGCGGACCTCGAGCTTGGCATAGAGGCTGGCAAGGTGGGTCTTGACGGTGTTGGGCGAAATGTCGAGCGCACGCGCCAGCTCCTTGTTCGACTGGCCCGAGGCGAGCCGCTCAAGGATTTCGCATTCGCGCGGAGTGAGGCCGAGCGAACGGATGGCGGCCTGGTTGACTTCGAATGTTGCTGGAGCAGGACGCGGGGTCAGTTGGCGGGCCGCCCATGCGCCGAGTGCGAGGAACGCCACCGCCACCAGCGCAAGATAGATTTCGAACGAAAAGGCGTGCGTGAGGTAGCGGTATTCGACCCATTGCAGCGCCGTTGCGGCGGCCGCGAGCGCGATCGAGTAATAGAGCAGCGTCCTTGCCACGGCCGGAGGCTGCCAGATTTCCTCCTCATCGTCGAACCGCTCCGTTCAGGCGCACGCAACCCAACGCCGTGCAAGGAGTTAGGAAAGCAAATCCACTCCGGGAAGCGCCGCGGAAGCGGCGCAAAATTTATGCACCAGAAGCTTATTCTAATATTGGGCGCTGCAACGATGCTGGCGACGGCCCCTCTTGGGGCCGCACAGGGCCCGCGCGGCGACGAGCCGGTCGCGGTTCCGCGAACCATCAAGCAGGGCATCGACTTCGTTTATGTCGATCCGCAGATGTCGACCGTCGCCCGGCGCAAGCAGAAGCCGCAAAACTGGTTGCAGCGGTTGTTCAATCCGAGCTCGAGCAAGCGCGGTGCGCCCAATCCGATGTTCGACCAGCTGGCGCTCGGGCTGCAGCAGTACCAGGCAAGCTGGGGCCGCCTGCCGCAGACCAAGATCCCGGCCGGCGCGTCCTTGAAGCGCGGGTCGAGCGGCAAGCGTGTCAGCCTGCTGCGCACCCGTCTCGGATTGCCGGCGGCGGGCGGTTATGACGACCAGCTAGCCCAGGCCGTCTCGGCCTATCAGGCGGTACATGGCCTCGGCAGTCCGGATGGGATCGCCGGCAAGGCGACCATCGCCTCGTTGAACCGCGGATCGCTCTATTATGCGCGGCGGATCGCGATCAACATGGAGCGCGCCTACCGCTTGCCGGCGGTGCGCGCGTTCGACCGCTATGTGGTGGTCGATAGCGGCGCGGCCGAAGTCTATTTCTTCGACCGCGACCGGATGGCCGACAAGATGCGCGTGGTGGTTGGCACGGCCAAGACCAAGACGCCGATGATGGCCGTGCTGATGCGCAATGCGCGGGTCGATCCCTATTGGAACGTTCCGCCCGAAATGGTCCGCAGCCTGACTGCCAAAAAGGTCGGTGAGCAGGGCCTCTCCTACTTCAAGAACTTCCATTACGAGGTGCTGTCGGACTGGGGCCCGGATGCCCGCATCATCGATCCGAAGACCGTCAACTGGAAGGGCATTGCCTCAGGCAAGGTCAAGCCGACGGTCCATGTCCGCCAGCTGCCGGGGCCGTGGAATTCGATGCGCAACATGAAGTTCGAGATGCCGAACGATTACGGCATCTACCTGCACGATACGCCGCATGACGAGCTGTTCGCGCAGGACGAGCGTCATCTCAGCAACGGCTGCGTACGGCTCCAGGATTACAAACGTTTCGCCGGCTGGGTGTTCGGCTATGTCCCGCAATCGCAGAACGGGCTGGAGAAGAAGGTCGACCTGCCGCGGTCGGTACCCGTCTACATGACCTATCTGACGGTCGCGGCGACTGCCAACGGCGTTACCTTCCGCCCGGACATTTATGGGTTCGATGCGCTGGCCATGCCGCAGATGTTCGGCGGAACGGCCAGCATCGCGTCGGCCGAGGAGCTTGGGCTTAGCCTTGGAAGTAATTAAGGGGCGCGCACCGCGCGCGCCCCTGGGCAGTGACTAGCGCAGCACGCCCGCCTTCTGCTGACGACGTGCATAATAAAAGAGCGCGGCGGCGACGATGATGATCACCCATGGCATGAATGCCATGCCGCCTTCGATCATTGCCGGATCGGGTGGTGGCGGGGCGAGCAGGATCTGATAGCCGAGGCCGAGCACAGCGCCGAGCAGCGACAGGCCAAACGCGGGCACTGCCCAGCGGTGGCGCATGAGCAGCAGGACAGACCCGGCCAGGCCCATCCACACGCCCAGGCCCCAGCCGAATTGCGCATAGATCGGGAAGCTGTCGACCCAGGCCAGCATGGCTTTGGGATCGACATTGGGCATCATGCTTCGAAAATATTCCTCATTGCGCATGCGCGTCATCAGATAGTCGTAGCAGCCGAACCCGTTCCAGATCAGCGACAGCAGGCCGACGATCCACAGATGAACCGGCGCCTTCGCGGCTTGCACGTCTTCCATATTGCATCCCCCTCCAATTGCCGGCCTTTTCGCCGCCCTGGGAACGTCACGCGGGCGGATTTGGATTGTTCGCCATGCCAGCCGCCGCATCAGCCGCAATTTGCCTGCGGCTGTCAATTGCTGAACCCAAACGGCCCAACGGCGTTGAAGCGGCCATGTGGAGAATCGCCGCCCTGTTCCCGATGTTCGCGTTCCTCGCGTTGCTGGCCTGTGCAAAGCATGACCCGGTGGACGATAATGCCGTCGATCCGTCCAGCGAGCTGGTTGGCGATGCGTCTGCTACCGGTCTCGCGGCGCCGGCCAATGCGGCGGCCGCGGAGGCCATGCAGCAGGCGTCGCTGCCGGCGGCCACGGGGGGACTGCGCTGGGCCTACCGGTCGGCCGATCGCACCGCCCTGTTTGGACCGGCCGGCACACCGGCCTTTTCAATTCAGTGCGGCAAGGCCCCGGAAGGCGACAGCCAGCTGGTCTTCGTCCGCTACCTGCCGCCGACTGGCGGCGGCAACGCCACGCTGAGCTTTACGGGCAATGGAAAGGCCGCGTCCGTACCGATCGCCGCGGTCGCAAATGCCGATGGCCGCGGCGGCCAGTGGCGCGCGACGATATCGGCCAGCGACAATGCGCGCGACGTGGCCGAGGCCTTTTCAGGCCCCGGCACCGTCAACGTCTCCCTGACCGGGCTGGCGCCGCTGGTCGTTCCCGCCACGGGCGAGCCGCGGCGCGTGTTCGCCGAATGCCTTGCCGGCTAGAGGATCCCGGACGGGCCCTAGAATCCGACCCTGACGCCGACCTGAGCGGAATTCTCTTCACCCTGATTCTTGCCGATCGTCGCCGATCCGCCGGCATCCAGGCTGACGTTGGTCAGGATTTCCGCGCTAAAGCCGCCGGCGATCCGGCCGTACGCCTTCTTCGAGCCATCCTCGAGCGCGAAGCGATTGACGATCGTGGGGGCGGAGGTCTGGGAGAAGTGGATCGTACGGTCGTCGCCGGTGAAGTCCTTCTCAATTGCCGCCGACGCATAGGGGCGCAGCTGCACTCCGCCACCGGCGAAATCGCCGCGTAGCTCGACCCCAAGGCTGCCGCGCATGGAGCTGTAGCTGAGGGAATCGACATTGAGGTTCAGGACCGGATCGCCGTCCTCGGTGTAGCCGTCGACCTTGGCCTTGGCATAATCGAGCGCGACCACTGGGCCGAAGCGGACGCTGCCCAGCGGGAAGAGGTAGCCGCCCTTGGCCCCGGCAATGAAATGATGTCCCTTGGGGTCGGCCTCCATGTCTTCCACCACGCCGGCGCGGTCGATGTCATGCTTGTTCCAGCCATAGCCGGCATAGCCTTCGGCAAAGCCGCCCGCGATGGCGAAGCCGGCATAGCCGCCAAGCTGGATCGACCTGGCTTCATTCTCGGCATTGTCATTGCCGAAATTGATCTTGGGCCGGCTGTAATTGACCGCCAGGCCGGCAACGCCGGTGCCAAATCCATATTCCGCCCCGGCAGTCAGCCCGACGCCGCTCGAGCGATAGGCTTCGTTGCGCGGACCGGCGCTCAATTTGCGGCTGTAACCGTCGCCGACGAGGAAGACCCTAAGGCCGTTGAACGTATCGCCGTCTCGTGGAGATCCAAGGTCCATGCGCGTCGTCAGCGTCCGGCCGAACTGGTGGGCGACATCGAGGCTGAGGTCGCTGGCGCCCTGCAGCACCAGCGGCGCCTCGAGCTGGGCGGCGATATATCGGCCGACGATGGCGAAGCCGGCCGAGGTCAGGTGCAGCTGGTCATAATAGAACAGGAACTTCTGGCTCGGATCGGCGATGCAGCTGGTGCTGGGCAGTGCCGGGCAGGCCAGTCCGACCAGGCCATAGTCCGATAGATTGGCGGCGACCTGGTTCAGGAGCAGCGTGCCGTCGAGATAGTGGACGATCACGCCATCGGCGGCATATCCGGCAAGCGTCGACTGCATCGCGGTGTTGAACGTGGTCGAATATGCGTTGCGAATGGCCTGGGCAGCGGGGTCGCCGGCGATTTCCGGAAGCAGCGCGGTATTGCCGGCGAGGAAGCTGATATTTTGCGCGCCAGCTGCGACCAGCGCATTGAGCCCGGTCGTCGCGAAGGCCGCGGACGCAGTCGCCGCGGCAGGCGCCCCGGCAAGCGTTCCCGGCGGCAAGGCAAGCCCGGCGCTGCCGGTCTGGTAGACACGCGCGTCGTTGCCGCCGACCGAGACTGCGATCAAATCATCTTCGTCGAAAGTGCCGCTGACTGTCGGAAACACACCGCCGCCGCCAGCAAGATAGGCATTCCATTCGGTGACGAAGCCCGGCAGCTGCGGCGCCGGCAAGGGTCCCGGGGTGTTGGTGTTCCGATTGTCGGTCAGCGCACCGCCGATCGCGAAATTATCGATCGGAACATTGAGCAGGCTGCCAAGCGTGTCGACATAGTTGCTGCCGCCCGAAAAACGCCCGGTCGCAAAGGGTGGCTGGGGCGCAATTCCAAGGATCTGAAACAAATTGCCATCGTCGGCATAGCTGTCGCCGAACGCGACAATGCGCTCGACACGTTGCGCCTGCGCCGGCGCAGCGAAACCCAGCGCGCTTGCAGCAAGCAGCGACGCAACGAACACATGCCTATTTGTCATGAAAATCCTCCCCGGAACCGCGTCAGGACGCGCGGCTGGTCGGGTCAGTAATGCACGCTGCCCGGCGCGGCGCAAGTGACAGAAATGTCAATTCGTCAGCCGGACGAGTCCGCTCGTCCTTTTTGCGCGGACCGTTGCACATCGGCCTCGTCCCGGTGGCCATTGGCAAGGTTCCGCGTTTGCTCGCGCAACTCTTCGATGGCCTCTTCCGGAAGCTCCTCGATACCGGCCATTTCATTATTGGCGCGGCGGACGGCGATGATCAGCTCGTCAAGCTTGGCGTGCATCGCGACGTCGCGCCGATGGGCCTCGGCTTCGCGCTCATTCTGCCGATTAAGGACCATCTGGCTCAGGGAAATGGCAAGGATCGACAGTGCCGCCGTCAAAAGGTCGGTGCCTAAGCCAAGTGCGAACCAGGCGATGCAAATGACCAGCACCCCGATCTGCGCATAGGGATGGGCGGACAGATCCGAGAACCAGGCGGACGCGTCGCAGCCGAGCCGGTACAGCCAGCTGCGCTCGCTGCCATTTGACGCGTTACCGGTCTGGGTGGTGTTTCCCATCGGCGGCGCAACGAAGGCCGCATGGTAGCGGTTCCTCGTTTCGCGATTGAAATGTCAGCGCTTTTCCGCGGCTAGCCGGCTCATCAGGATCGCGGCGCGCTTCGCCTGGCGCCAGATCGAGGCGATGTCGACCGTTTCGCCGGGGGCATGGTCGCCGCGGCTGGCGGGGCCGAGGCCAACCAGGCCGTCGACATCCGCCGCGACGAAGCTGATGTCGCCCGCGCCGCGCTTGACCGGATCGAGCTCACCCATCTCGGCCATGCCCATGTCTCGATTGACGACATTCAGCCGCTGCAGCAGGGCACGATTGCCGGCGGTCGGCGCCATCGGCGGATAGCCGTCCTGATCGAACTCGATTCTGGCAGTTGCTCCGCCGAGCGGCTTCGCAACGATGGCGCGCATCCTGGCCTGGGCCCGGTCGATCTGTTCCTGGGAAAGGGCGCGCAGGTCGCCGCGTGCGACTGCGGATGCCGCGATGATGTTGGTCTTGCCCGCCGCCTCGATCCGGATCCGCCCCTCGTCCAGCCTGGCCGATGAGCCCCCGCCTATCAGGCCGACGTTGAAGGTCAGCTTGTCTTCCGGAAGTTCGCGGCGGAACGTGTCGATG
>Ga0207701_10000411_pt1 | contig 44285 bp, 45 predicted proteins | sample KBSSwiSSwithPhiX_FD_184294 | JGI IMG/M metagenome (GOLD analysis project Ga0207701, IMG submission 184294) | Switchgrass rhizosphere bulk soil microbial communities from Kellogg Biological Station, Michigan, USA, with PhiX - S5 (SPAdes) (version 2) | ecosystem: Environmental > Terrestrial >... | reverse complement strand
TTCGGAATTGGTTTCCCAATGATCCTCGGAATATGAAGCTTCAACTTATGGTCGGTTGCGTGAAAGATCACGTCCCGCAGTTCGCGCTGGCGGCGAATTGAATCGACAAGCCGGCGAGATTTTTCCGAAACTCCCCGGATATGAAACCAAACATTCCACCAGTTCTAATCATATTTGGGCTCGTCTGCTTTGCGCTCGTCCAAAACACGCAAGCGGTCGATCCGCCACCGGACGGAGGGTATGGGGACAACACCGCTGAGGGCACTGATGCTCTCTTCAGTCTGACGAGCGGCATAGGCAACACGGCCCTCGGCTATCAGGCGCTGTATAGCAACACCGGTGGCGGCGCCAACACGGCCACCGGAATGAACGCGCTCAAGAGCAACACCAACGGCCTCTACAACACGGCCACCGGATGCTTTGCGCTCATATATAACAGCACCGGCTGGGACAACACCGCCACCGGAACTAGCGCGATGTTTCACAACACCACCGGCTACTGGAACACAGCCAACGGAATGCAGGCGCTCTTTTACAACACCACCGGCTACTACAACACGGCCACCGGTGTCAATGCCCTTGTCAGCAACACAACCGGCTACTACAACACGGCTACCGGTGCGCTGTCGCTCTATTTAAACACCACCGCAAGGTATAACACGGCCACCGGGTATCAAGCCCTCTTTGGCAATAGGATCGGCAGCAACAATACCGCGGACGGTCTCAATGCCTTGTACTCGAACAACAGCGGCTCAAACAACACGGGTATCGGTATGGACGCGCTCTTTAACAACACCATTGGCAACGGTAATATCGCGTTGGGCGCTTTCGCCGGTGTAAATCTCACCACCGGAAGTAACAATATTGACATCGGCAGCGCTGGTGTTGCTGGTGAGAGCAACACCACCCGCATCCGCAACATTTACTCTTCTGTGGCGAGTGGCCGGGCTGTTTACGTCAATTCAGACGACAAGATCGGGACGCTTTCGTCCTCGCGCCGCTACAAAGAACAAATCAAGCCGATGGACAAAACCAGTGAAGCAATCTTCTGGCTTAAACCGGTCACTTTCCGCTACAAGAAGGAGATTGATCCGATGCCCTGCCTTGGCTTTGGCCTGATCGCCGAGGAAGTAGCCCAAGTAAATGCCGACCTGGTGACGTGCGATGCCGACGGGAAGCCCGAAACGGTGCGCTATGAAGCCGTGAACGCGATGTTGCTCAACGAGTTCCTCAAAGAGCACCGCAAGAACGAGGAACAAGAGGCGACAATCGCGCAGCTAAAGCGGGACTCTGTGGAGCAGCTGAAGCAAATTGAAAAGCTCACTGCGGGGCTACAGAAAGTGAGCGACCAACTCGAAGCGGGCAAGCCGACGCCACAAGTGGTCAACAATCCCTAAGCAGCAGCATTTCACAATGAGCCGTCACGTTTCACTGCGTGGCGGCTTTTGTTTCACGCCGAACGCGGCCAGAGCGAGCAACGCTAGGATTTTTTTGTTCAAAGCCGTTGCACCGAAAAGCCAACTGCCAGAAGTGTTCGTTTAATCGTAGTGAGCGGCGGCGGATTTGTATTCCAGCGCGTGATCGGCAGTCAATCCCAAAGCGTGCAGGAATCGTCGATAGTGCCAGGCGGCATTCTGAAAGCCCGTACACGCGAATCCTGAGCGTTTCGCCGCGTCTGGCTGTTTCATCTTTTGAATTGGCAAGCGCGCCCGCGTCGTGCTAAAAAATCGAATCGTGAGCTGGAATAGGATTACCTCCTTTGGGGTCTCTCTCGCGCTATTTTGTTGCACTGCGGCTAAACTTTCAGGTGGTAGCGATATGACTGCGCAGCCGCGCGGCTACTGGGGCATTTCTGAGTCGGAAGGTACCCAGCGTCGTTTCGAGCAGATGATGGAACAGCGTGATATAAATTTGGCAACTAGGGTACTAATGTGTGAGGGATTTACCGCGGACGAAATTCGGGACGCTGTTCAAAATAGACATTTCCGAATTGGTTCTTGGCCGGGATATTACGCTTGTACTACTTATTACCTGATTGTTGGTCGCGCTCACATTTTGAGACAACTTCAATTCGGTAACTTTTGAGTCATCTTTCGCGGCCCGGCTCGGGCTGCATTCGATCACATCATGGCCGGATCATTTGCTGTCCGGCAATCAAAAACGCTTTAAGTGCGATAGACCAGTGCAGGAATCATCGATGGTAAGCGGAGGTTAGTCGCGGATGACACCGATCTGCTTTAGGAGGCCTAACTCGTCGGAGCTTCCCCAACGCTCGACCATCTTGCCGTCTTTGAATTTGGAGATCTGCATTCCGCGGATCTTGACCTTCTTGCCGGTGGGCGGGATCTTTCCGAAGGGACCGGTGTGCGTGCCCGTTAGGGTGTAGGTGAAGGCGATGGTGTCCTCGTCTTGGACGATGGTCTCCGGAGTGACGCTCATGTCGGGGAAGGCCGCGCGCATTCCAGAGAAGAACATTCGATAGCCGGCGGGGCCGGGGACCTGTCCGTCGGCGGGGTCGTGGTCGACGCAGTTAGACGCGACGACTTGGTCGAAGACGTCGAATTTACCTGTGTTGACGGCTTCAGCGAACTTGCCGAGTGCGGCGTCTGCGGATTCTTTGCTCATCGCTCCCCCTCGTTATTCTTGTAATTGAAGGTCGCAGGTCTGCGGCGAGGTCGCAAGTTCAGTCGCGCGTAAATTCTTATCTCGATGTAGGACGTGCCACTTTTTTTATCGAGCAGCGAGCGCGGAGATTTTTTCGAGTGCCTGAATAGCTTTGAAAGCGTTTCAGTCGAAGCTTGCAACAAAAGGACATTTATGGTGTTTATTCAGGAGAGGAACTTAATGACGCTATCGAGATTCGCGGCTCTTTGTTCGGTGGTGGTACTCGGGTTGGGAATTTGCACGAGCACAGGACAAACAAGCGGACCCGTGCCCCAGAACGGCCCTCGTGTCGCACCGAGTAATGGTGTTCGAGGGAGTAACGTGCGTTCCACCAACTCAAATGCACCGTATGTCCCCCGTGGACGGGCTAACGTTAGTCAGCGCCCATCCGGCGCGCTCCCGAATCAAATGCAAAATCAGCCACCCGCGAATTTTCGACCTAATTATCCGAGGTTGCCCCGGCAATTGAATCCCAGGCTGGCGGCAGCGAGAGTTCAACAGCAGCCGCGAACCGAGAATGTCCAACCGACCGGCGACCTGTTGCCACGAACGGGAATTGTGCAAACCCCGTTATCGGTAACGGACGATCAACGCGCGGTTAGTACTGATGATCCACACCCGACCAGCGGCGTTTTGGTGAAGCGAGAGATTTCAGAAGGCTTGGAGATAGGCGACAACTTTCGCGGCGCACGAAATGGCGATCTGCAACCGACCGTCCGTGATTCAGCCAATCGTGATTCTAAACCGCACAAGACCAAGAAGAATCACCAAACTGGAAGCAATCGGTTTAGCTATTCCGATGCGCTCCGTCGTAATTGGCACGACTGGCATAATCGTGACTGGTGGCGGCAGCATTGTGATAGCATCGTCTTCGTCACCGGCGGATATTATTTCCTCGATGCCAGCTATTGGTACCCAGCTTATGGTTATGATCCGCTTAATAACTATTACGATTACGATGGGCCGATCTACACCTATGGTAATCTCCTGCCCGACCAGGTGATCGCGAACGTTCAAGCTGCGTTGCAGGACGCAGGGTACTACTTCGGATCAGTGACCGGGTCGCTGAGCGTGGAAACGCGAGCGGCTCTTTCTAATTTCCAGCGTGACCAGGAACTGATCATTACTGGAGCAATTGACGAACCGACCGTCGAGGCGTTGGGATTGAACTAGGTATCATATCTAGTCGCGCGAAGTCAGGATTCGCTTGATCAATCGGGGTGTGGCGATCTAAGAAATCGCCTATGAGCGATCTGACCTTTCAAAACAATGTGCCGGATCCGTTGCTTTCCGGGAAAGAATTACCGAATTTCAAATTCGAGTTAGAGAAATCCATAGGGAAGGTAATCGGAAACAGTTTTGGCAAGGAAGCTACTGTCGAACAACTTCCCATCTCCAAGGGAATCGCCGGTGTATCCATGCAACTCGAGCCTGGCGTGATGCGCGAGCTTCACTGGCACGCTACTGCGGCTGAGTGGGCGTTTGTGCTCAAGGGCCGGGCTCGCACAACTGTGATTAACCCGGCCGGTCAAACCGAGACGAATGACTTCGAACCGGGCGATATCTGGTACTTTCCACGTGGCCATGCCCACGTGCTCGAGTGCCTCGGCAACGAACCGACTCATTTCATTTTAATTTTTGACAACGGTTATTTCTCTGAGTTCGGCACGTTTAGTATCACCGATTGGATCGGGCATGCGCCCAAGCCGTTGCTGGCGAAAAACTTCGGCCTGCCCGCATCGGCGTTTGATGGCTTTCCAAAGGGAGAGGTTTATTTTGCGCGCGGTTCCATTCCACCGGAACCGATGCAGGAAAACCTGCAGGGAGCGCGCATGGCGCCGCCGGAAACGCACAAATTTCGAATGCTGGCTGGTGCGCCACACGCGATTTTCGAAGGCGGCCGCGAATGGCGCATCGATTCCACTCGATTTCCAATTTCGACAACAATCACCGGCGTAATCCTCGATCTTGAGCCAGGCGCATTGCGCGAACTTCACTGGCATCCAAATGCCGATGAATGGCAATACGTCATCGATGGCGACCTAACCGTGACAATGTTTGGGTCGCACGGTCGATTCCGAATGGAGCAACTGCACGCCGGCGATGTCGCTTACATCCCGCAAGGATACGGGCACTCGATTGAAAACGTTGGTAGCAAGACGAGCCGGATGTTGATCGGCTTTAACACTGGAATCTACCAGGCGATTGATCTTTCTGCGTGGATTGCCGGCAATCCGGTTGATGTTCTGGCCACAAATTTTGGCAAGCCGGCATCCTTGTTCGAAAAATTTCCGCGCAAGGACGTTTTCATAGCGCCAAACCAATAGCGTTTCACCCGGCCAGGGCACCAGTTCGCACCTCCGAAAATTTGCGACTGTCGTGGACTGCCGCTACAGGAAGAACTGTCAGTCGACTTTGGAGTCATGCAAAAATTGATCGAATGCGTCCCAAATTTTTCGGAAGGTCGTGATCAAAACGTTATTCGAGAGATCACCGATGCGATTAAATCGGTGGATGGCGTTTCGCTGTTGGATGTTGATCCCGGCGCCAGCACCAACCGGACCGTGGTAACATTCGTCGGCCGCCCTGATGCAGCGGTCGAAGCGGCATTTCGCGGGATTAAAAAAGCGGCCGGATTAATCGACATGCGCAAACACAAGGGGGCGCATCCCCGCATGGGCGCGACCGATGTCTGTCCATTCATTCCGGTAAGCAACGTGAACTGGGAAGAAGCAATCGACTGCGCAAATCGTTTGGCGAAACGTGTCGGCGATGAATTAAAAATCCCCACCTATCTCTACGAAAGAGCGGCGAAAAATAAGTCGCGCTCAAATTTGTCCGTAATTCGAGTGGGCGAATACGAAGGTTTTTTCGAAAAGATTAGACAGCCCGAATGGAAACCGGATTTTGGCCCAGCCGTATTTAACGAAAAATCAGGGGCAACTGCAATCGGTGTTCGCGATTTTCTTGTGGCTTACAATGCAAATCTGAACACGAAATCAGTCCGGCGCGCGAACTCGGTTGCCTTTGACGTGCGAGAGCAGGGCAGGGTGCAGACCGAAGACGGAACGCCAGGAGGAAAACCGGTGCTGGATGCGAATGGCGAGCCGATTCGAGTTCCCGGAATGCTGAAGCACGTCAAGGCGATTGGTTGGTTCGTGAAAGAATATGGCATTGCTCAGGTGTCGATGAACCTGACCAATATCGAGGAAACGCCATTACACGCGGCGTTCGATGCGTGTTGTGAATCAGCAGCCAAACGTGGCCTGCGCGTCAGCGGCTCGGAGATCGTCGGCATGGTTCCGAAGAAATCTCTCGTTGATGCAGGGCGATATTTCTTGCGCAAGCAAAAATGGTCGGAAGGCGTGTCCGATGAAGAATTGATCGACATTGCCATTCGCTCAATGGGCTTGAGTGAACTGAGGCCTTTCGATCCAAAAGAAAAGGTGATTGAATTCAAAATCGAATCTGCCGAACCAAAGAGTTCTCTCGCGAAGATGAATCTGCGCGAATTTTGCAACGAAACGTTGAGCGACTCTCCTGCGCCGGGAGGGGGATCGGTCGCAGCATTAATGGGAGCTTTGGGCGCTTCGTTAGGCGGAATGGTCGCGAACCTGTCTGCGGGAAAACGCGGTTGGGACGACAAACTCGAATATTTCAGCGGTTGGGCGGTGAAAGCGCAGCAACTCAAGGACGAATTGCTCTCGCTGGTGGACGAGGATACCGCCGCGTTTAACAAAGTAATGGACGCTTTCGCACTGTCCAAAGAGTCGGCTGAAGAGAAAGCTGCGCGGGCGGCTGCGATTGAGCAGGCAACCAAATATGCCGCCGAAGTTCCGTTGAAGGTTATGGAGACAGCGTCGAAATCTTATGAATTGCTCGCTGAAATGGCCGAAAAGGGAAATCCAGCCTCTGTCTCCGATGTCGGTGTCGGCGCACTGGCGACTCGCGCATGCATCGAGGGCGCGGCATTAAACGTGAGAATCAATCTCACGCAGTTAAAGGACGAAAAATTCAAGGGGGCGCTTGCCCAGAGAATGCAAAATATTAGCGCCGAATCCGACGCGCAGTTCGAGAAGATTACCAAAATTGTCGAAAGGCAGTTAAGCAAATCGTGAAGCCATTGGCTGTTCTTCACGCATCGCAATTAGTCACAGTGGCCGGTCCCAAGCAACCGCGTGTGGGACGCGAACTGTGTGAACTGGCAATCATTCGAGATGGCGGCATGCTGATTCGCGACAGCATAATCGAACTGGTCGGTCCCAGCGCCGAAATCGAGAATAACGCAGGCGACGCGGAGATTATCGATGCCCAAGGAAAAGTCGTTCTTCCAGGATTCGTCGACGCGCACACGCATTTGATTTTTGCCGGAAATCGGCTGGACGATTTCGAGCGTCGTGCGCGTGGCGACACTTATGAGCAAATCGCGAAGGCTGGGGGCGGAATTTGGTCCACGGTTGAAAAGACCCGAGCAGCGAGCGAGGCCGATCTGCTCGTGCAGGCAAAAAAGCATGCAGACTGGTTCCTGCGCTGCGGAACGACAACGGTGGAGTCCAAATCGGGCTACGGACTTACCCTCGAAGACGAAATAAAGATCTTGCGGGTTATGAGGCGTCTCAATCAGGAAACGCCGCTGGAAATTGTGCCGACGTTCCTCGGCGCACATGCAGTACCGCGTAAGCACCATGCCGATGAATACGTCGACCTCGTCGTAAACGAGATGCTGCCACAAGTGAGTTCGGAGCGTCTTGCCGAATTTTGCGACGTATTTTGCGAGCGCGGTTATTTCGATATCGAACAATCAAGGCGGATTCTTAATGTGGCGAAAAATTTCGGATTGAAACCGCGGATTCACGCTGATCAACTGAGTAATTCAGGCGCGGCGAAACTGGCGGCGGAATTGGAGGCCGCAACGGCAGATCACCTGGAAAAGACCGACGAGCAGGGGATCGGGGCATTGAGCTCTGGAAACGTGCAACCGGTTTTGCTGCCTGGCTCAGTCTATGCGCTCGGGTCGACGTGTTATCCGCGGGCGCGAGAAATGATCGAGGCCGGTCTCGCGGTCGTGATCGCGACTGATTTCAATCCGGGCTCATCGCCGACCGCAAGCATGCCGATGATTTTGTCGCTTGCCTGCACACAGATGAAAATGTCGCCAGCGGAAGCTATCTCGGCTGCGACGATCAATCCGGCATATTCGTTAGGCCGGGGTGATCAAATCGGTTCGCTCGAATCCGGTAAGGCGGCAAATTTTTCAATTTTCGACTGCGACGATTACCGGGAGCTTGCGTACTGGTTTGGATTTCCGCAGACGCACTCGGTGTATGTAAAAGGGAGGAGATGCCTCTAAATAGAGAAAAGGAAACAAAACGAAATGGAAGAAGAACTTGTAAAGCTGGAGGAGGGATTCGCGGATGCGATCGTGAAAAATAATCCGGAAAAGATCCGCCAATTTGTCACCGATGACTGGATCATCATCAATGCTGATGGTGGAATTATCGATAAGGAGCGCTTTTTTGAGGTGATCAAGTCCGGCACTCTCACGCATGAGATGATGGAGTCCGACGACATGCGTGTCCGTGTCTATGGGGGAAGCGCTGTCGTGAGTGCGCTCACTCGCTCGAAAGGAAAATTCATGGGGCAGGAATTCACTACGCACGAGCGGTCCACAGACGTTTTTGTGAGGCGCGGTGGACAATGGCGCTGCGTCCTGACGCAGCTCACCGGATTTAAGAAACAGTGAGTTGGCACGCATACCAGATTCGCGGCAAATTTTGCGGCCCGTCCTGGGCGCCGTTACAGTGAGTTCATGAAGGTCGAAGTCGAAAAGCAACCGGGATCCGTCTCGACGCTGCAAATTGAATTGCTGCCTGAGGAGGTTTCTAAAGAATGGGATGCGATCGCCAACAGCTTCGCGCGTTTCGCCAAAATTCCCGGTTACCGGCCTGGCAAAGCGCCGCGCGCGGTTATCGAGAAGAGATTTCGCAAGGAAATTCAGGACGAATTGACCAAGAAGCTCGTCTCCAAGAGTTATCATGAAGCGATTGAGCAAGAACAGTTGCGCGTCGCTTCGCTGGCCAATATCGAGGACGTCCAGCTGAGTGAGGACAAGTCGATGCGGTTCCGCGCGATAGTTGTTACTGCACCAGAATTTGAGCTCCCCGAATACAAGAACGTTCCGGTGCAATTACCGGAGACGACGGTCTCCGAGTCGGAGATCGATGCCGCACTTGAGCGCTTGCGCGACCAATCCGCCGACTTCGTCGACGTTCCCGATCGGGGCCTGGAGATGGAGGACTTCGCCGTGATTGACTTTGAAGGATCCAGCGATGGCAAACCAATCAGCGAAATTGCACCCCAGGCGAGCAAAAATCTCCATGGTGGAAAGAAATTCTGGTTGCGTCTCGCGTCCGATAATTTTCTACCGAAATTTTGCGAACAAATAGTCGGCCAGAAGCCGGATGAAACGCGCACGGTAACCGTCGATTTCGCCACAGATTTCCCGGTAAAGGAACTGGCAGGAAAACAGGCAAATTACAGCGTCACTGTCCGCGAGATTAAGCAGAAGGTATTGCCAGCTTTGGACGATGTATTTGCGGCTAAATTGATCCCTGGAAAGACCATGAGCGATCTGCATAAGATCCTTGAACACGATCTGGCGCATGAAAAGGAGCATGAGCGCGAACGAGCGAAAGAAGGGCAGGTCGTGAAATACCTGCACGAACGAATTCGGTTCGAATTGCCGCCTGCTCTCTTAAAAACTGAGACGCGTCGCATTTTGGGAGAGTTGGTGCAACGAAATCGGGAACGCGGTGTTACTGATGAGATGTTAAAGGACAAGGAGAAGGAGCTTATCGAAAGTGCCGCGGGGCTTGCTGCTCACCGGTTGAAAACCAATTTCATTCTGCATCGGATTGCCGAACGGGAAAACATCAAGGTTTCGCGGGACGACATTAACGCGCAGCTTCGTGAGGAAGCCGCGCGGTATAACATTCCGGTGGAAAAAATGCGCAAAGAACTTCAGGAACACGATGGTGTGGACGCGTTCGCGGAGCAGATACTGCTGGGCAAGACTCTTGATTTCCTTAAGGCGAATGTTAGCGTCGAGACAGCGCAAGAACCCGCTGTTAAAGAAGAAAAATCATGAGTATATCAAACGAAAATCTTTCCCAGGTGCTGATTCCGATGGTGGTGGAGCAGACTGGCCGGGGCGAGCGCAGCTACGATATCTATTCGCGACTGCTCAAGGACCGAATCGTTTTTATCGGAACCCCGATGGACGATCACATTGCTAATCTTGTCATTGCCCAGTTGCTGTTTTTGCAAATGGAGGACTCAAAAAAGGACATCAACATTTATATCAATTCGCCTGGTGGCTCCGTCACTGCCGGCCTTGCCGTTTATGATACCATGCAGTTTCTTACATGCGATGTGACCACTTATTGCCTGGGGATGGCCGCGAGCATGGCTGCGGTTCTGCTCTGTGCAGGAACGAAAGGCAAGCGTTTCGCACTTCCCAATTCCGATATCATGATCCATCAGGTCTCTGGAGGTGCGCAGGGCGCGGCGAGCGACGTAGAACGTCAGGTCGATTACATGTTTAAGCTGAAAAAGCGCCTCATCAAAATCATCGCGCAACACACGGGCAAATCTGAGGAACAAGTGAGGAGCGATTCGGATCGCGACTATTATATGTCCGCCGAGGAAGCGAAAGCGTACGGTTTGGTAGACGAAGTGATCAAGTCTCGCAAGGAAGTGAAGCTACTCGACGGGGCGACTCCTCCCTCCGGCGACCGGTCGGTGGAAGTGGCCGAAACCGCTTTGCCGCGCAAAGTCGGAGCATAGGAAAACGTCTTAGAACAATATGGCCCGCGCTTCCAACCTCACCATGTGCTCGTTTTGTGGCAAGAGCCACGCGGAGGTCCGCAAATTGATCGCCGGACCAGGCGTCTACATCTGCGATAGTTGCATAAACGTTTGCAAAAGCATCCTTGATAAAGAACTCAACGAAGATGCCCGTCGTCAATCCTCCAATATTCGTGTGCCTAAGCCGGCGGAAATCCGCCGGGCCCTTGATCAGTATGTCATCGGGCAGGATACCGCGAAGAAAACGTTATCGGTGGCCGTCCACAACCACTACAAACGAGTATTGCAAGCTTCGCAGCCGGCCGATGCGTCCGCCGCGTTTCAACCGGATCCGTTCGCTGACGTTGAGATTGAGAAAAGCAACATTTTATTAGTCGGTCCCACCGGCTCCGGCAAAACCTTACTAGCCAAAACTCTCGCGCGGATTCTCGATGTGCCGTTTTGCATCGCCGACGCGACGACTCTGACCGAAGCAGGCTACGTTGGCGAAGACGTCGAAAACATTATTCTGCGACTTTTGCAGAACGCGGATTACGATGTGAAACGAGCGGAGATCGGGATCGTTTACATCGACGAAATCGACAAGATTGGCCGCAAAACCGACAACGTGAGCATCACCCGGGATGTCTCTGGCGAAGGCGTGCAGCAGGCTCTGCTGAAGATTTTGGAAGGCAGCACATGCAACGTTCCGCCACAGGGCGGACGCAAACATCCGCATCAGGAGTACATCCAGGTTAATACGGAGAAAATTCTTTTCATTTGCGGCGGCGCATTCATCGGTCTCGATAAAATTATTCAAAAACGCATCGGCCAAAAAGTGATGGGATTTGGCAGTCCCACGCTGGAAGTTGAAGAGGCATTGCGAAAACAAGCGGTTCGGCATGTAGAACCAGAAGATCTGCTCGCCTTCGGGATGATTCCCGAATTCATCGGACGATTGCCCGTTGTCAGCTCGCTCGATGCGCTAACCGAGGACGAAATGGTCTCGATTTTGACGGAGACAAAAAACGCGATGGTGAAACAGTACACGAAGCTGTTCTCAATGGAAGGTGTGCGTTTAGCAGTCACCAAGGATGCGTTACGCGCGCTGGCGGCGCAGGCAGTCACGAAAGGAACGGGCGCGCGCGCACTGCGTTCCATGCTCGAGCGGATCATGCTCGATATCATGTACGAAGTGCCGAGTCGCGAAGATATCGCCGAAGTCACGATCAATCGGGCGGTAGTAGAAGGCAAAAAGCTCCCGCTCATTCGCAAGAAACAGGATAAGGCGGCCTGACGGCCTTCTGCCGGAGTTAAAAGTTAAAAAGGTTACAAGGTTAAAAACGGTAGAAGTTCTTCCGTCGTAACATTGTAACTTTTTAACGTTCCACCTTTTGGTCATGCGCGTCATCCTTCTCAACACCGGCACGGAGCTTTTGCTTGGAGACGTGCAGGATGCGCATCTTGTGTTCATTGCGCGCGCGATTCTTCCGCTGGGTTTGCGGATCGAGGAGCGACGCACTGTTCCCGATTCTGACGCGATCCGGCAAACGCTGGCCGAATTGCTTCCTCGTTGCGAGATTCTTTTTGTGACCGGGGGCCTCGGCCCAACCACCGACGACATAACGCGCGAGATGGTTGCCGAACTACTCGCGTTGGAGCTCTGTCAATCTTCGGAGTTGCTGGCTTCGCTCCGGCAAAGACTCCGGATGCACGGAATCAAATGGACTCCTGGCATCGCCCGGCAGGCTGACGTTCACGCAGGCGCAGAGGTGCTGCCCAACCAGAATGGCAGCGCACCAGGACTTTATCTGCGCGCGAACATCAATCCGCAGATTCAGTCTCCGCATCTTTTTTTGCTGCCTGGGCCTCCGCGCGAGCTTCAGCCGATGTTTCAAAAATTTGTGATGCCGATTCTGAGTTCAATTGTGCCGGATTCCGATTTCATTGAACGGCGCCTCTATAAAATTGCGAACAAGGGCGAGTCACTGGTCGAGGAAGCGATTGGCGACCGCGTGCTTGGCATTCCCGGTGTTGAGTTGGGGTACTGTGCGCGTCCAGGCGAGGTCGACGTACGCATTGTCGGAAAACCAAAGGCGATCGAACAAGCAGACGCCATCATCAGATCGACGCTCGGATCCTCAATCTTTTCTGCAGAGGACGAAACGCTCGAAGAAGTAATCGTAAAACTGCTGGCGAAGCGGAATCAAACGCTGGCGGTTGCAGAGTCCTGCACAGGGGGATTGCTTGCCAATCGCATCACAAACGTGCCTGGTGCATCGGGAGTTTTTCTCGCAGGCTATGTCTGCTACGCCAACCAGGCCAAGATCGACATGCTGAATATCGATCCACAGCTGATCGACAAACACGGTGCCGTAAGCGAGCAGATCGCGTCTACGCTGGCCGAACATGCGCGTGGGTGTGGGAGATCCGATTATGCGCTCGCTACGACGGGCGTTGCCGGACCGGGCGGGGGCTCGCCGGAGAAGCCGGTCGGGACAGTCTATATTGCTCTCGCTGCGTCGGACGAAACGATCGCGAAGAAGTTGTTTTTTCCAACCGACCGCGAAACCTTTAAGCAAATTGCTACTCAGGCTGCGTTGGAGTTGCTACGCAGAAAATTGATTGAAGCATAGCGGGATGATGTTCCGCTAGTAGTCACCAACATCGACTGACGTTCCGACCTTCGCGTAGTCGTAAAACAATTTTGCCCCATCGACCGATTCGCGGATGCAACCATGCGAGGCGGGGTAGCCAGGCAAAATTCCGATGTGCATCCCGACACCTTCGCCGGTCAGCCGAAGGAACCATTTCATGGGCGCGCCGGCAAAGTGCGTTCCGCTCGGCGCGGAATCACTGCGCGCACTGACCCCGGCGCGTACTGTACGGCCGGAACTGTCCACGAAGTCGCCGTAAAGGCTGGAGTGATGATTAGGGTCCTTTTCCATTACGTTGAAATGCCCCCTCGGTGTTTCGTGTCCGCGTCTTCCAGACGAGACCGGGCCATCGGCGACGATTTGGTCTCCGATCATGAGGTAGGCCCGCTGTTTCGGAATCGAAACGACAATACGCGTGTTGTCCTGCGTTGCTTGTTTGAGCAACGACTGATTCACTTTCAACGGTGCCTGTCTCTGAATGAAGGTTGAGGCTTTGCGCATTGGTGGCGGCGTAGGACTCGGTTGTCGCGGTTTCGGTCCCAAGTGAAATTGACCGCTGGCAGAAGACACAACCGCAGCCAGTAAAAGCAGCCGAATCAACGTCGAAAGTCGCATAGATTTAGCGGCCATTGTAGCTGTTTACGCGCTGAATCCAACCCGATAACCATCGGGATTCATGGCGTTCGGTCGGAGCGTTTTGGACCCGTTGAGTCAACACTGTCTTTGCCGCTCTCGCGAATTCATCAACCGCGCCGGCATTCGAAGTGCCGTGCATGGCTTCCAAGACTTGAAGCAAGCCCCAGCCCTGGCCCTGGTAACGTTCCGTATGCAGGACGCCCTCTCCCTTGAAATTTACGTAATCGACCAGGGCGTAACATCCCTGCGGAGTTTTGATGAGACGCTCGAATTGCTCCTGTACGTTTGCTCGATCAGAAGGAGCCGCTTCGGCAAGCATTTTGGGCAACGCGCTTTCTAACCGGGCGATAAGAAATTCCGCCTGAAGATCGATCGTATCGACGAGGAACTGGCGTAATTGATTCATGTCGGTCGAATGTTGAGCTCGAAGAAACTCCGTGCGCGAGTTCCAGGGACACGGCTTTTCGCCAGTTCCCAGAAGCAAGGTTGGCAGCTTCGCGCCGCGTTTTGAAATAAAATTCACGAGCGTGGGAAAACTTTCCTCGAATGGTCCCCGGCGGCCCTTTGGATACCAGATGAAGTGGCCGATGCCAAGTGACGCGAAATCTTCGCCTGCGTTCCACGAAGTAAGTCCGGAAATCGTTCCGTTGCATTCGTTTTGCCAGATTTTTTTTCCAATTCTCACGACGTCAGCATGCGATAGAGTGATCGCGTGTAGCGGGTTCGGCAGAAGGGCAATGAGCGCGCCGAAAACCAGCGCGGCCAAAAAGTCATACCCTTTATATCGCTGGCGGCGCTCTGGTCTTGACGGATGACGTTTATTTATTAGCGTCCCAGTTTCCGCGGCGATCCATTTAACCGAATCCGCGCGAAAAACACCTTCTATGAAACAACTTATCGTCATTTTCAGCGCATCCTTACTGGTATTGCCTTTGTTTGGGCAAGAGAAATCGACACAACTCAAGGACCAAAAGGACAAAGTCAGCTATAGCATCGGCATGCAGATCGGGTTTAACCTCGCACGGCAAAAGGTGGATATTAATCCCGATGTGTTGGCTGCCGGCATAAAGGACTCCCTTGCCGGCAAGCCGCAATTGAACCCCGATCAAGTCAAGGAGGTCATGGCAACGTTTGAAAAAGATATGGAACAAAAACAAAAGGACTCAGCAGAGAAAAATAAAGCGGAAGGCGCAAAATTTTTGGAGGAAAACAAGAAGAAAGAGGGCGTGAAAACAACGGCCAGTGGGTTACAGTACAAGGTCGTCAAAGACGGCAACGGCCCGCAGCCGAAGGCCAGCGACACGGTTACGGTCAATTATCGCGGAACTCTGATCAATGGGACGGAGTTCGATAGTTCATACAAGCGCGGACAACCAGCTTCCTTTCCAGTTAACGGCGTCATCAAGGGATGGACCGAAGCGCTTCAGCTGATGAAAGTGGGATCAAAATATCAATTGTTTATCCCCTCGGACCTTGCCTACGGCGAAAGGTCTGTCAGTCCGGACCTCGCCGCCAATTCGACTCTGATTTTTGAAGTGGAACTGCTGGATGCCAAGCCCGCTCCCACACCTGCGCCTGCAGGTGCGGCGAAAGCTCCCAGCCCGGCAGCTCCTCCGTCGCCCAAGAAATAGAGGCGAGTCAAAACGATAGCCGCTGTAGCCACGGCCCTGTGGGCCGTCCTCCTTGGTGTGAAAGGCCGCGCTGAGTCCAACCGGCCGCAGGCCGGTGGCTACAACATTTGTAAATTGCTGTACCGCAGTCAGCGCGCTGCGGCCGCTTCCCATTCGAGGCGGGGCGCGTCGCCCCACAAATCTTCCAAGCTGTAAAAAGATCGTTTGTCCCGGTGAAAAATGTGGACAACGACTTGCAGATAATCGAGCACGATCCACTGGCTTGCGGGAAACCCGTCAATCGCCACGGGCCGCATGGAATGGTCCTCTCGCAAACGCGTCTCAATTTCGTTTGCGATTGCTTTTAGCTGCGGCTCGGACGTAGCGGAGCAAATCACGAAGAAATCCGTGAATGTCGAGATCGCGCGCAGGTCGAGGACGACAATGTCTTCCGCCTTTTTATTCGCGGCGAGCTCGGCGCAGGTCTTAGCTAAATTTTCCGGCGTTATTTCGGTTGCTCCAGGTAAAGTTTTTCGCGGCGAATGATCTCTTCCACTGCTGGCGGTACGAAATATCGAATCGACCGGCCAGTGGCAACTCTCTTTCTGATCTCCGTCGCAGAAATATCGATTTTGCGGCGAATAACCGGGTAAACATGGCTCGGTTGTTGGCCCGTGCGATCGAGAACGACAAACCGAACCATTTTTTCCAGGTCGGCGAAGCGACGCCATTTTTTCAGCTTGCCAACGTTATCTTCGCCGATCAGGCAGTAAATCGTGGCAGCACCTTTGAGTCGCCGAATTTGCTCGACGGTATCGATGGTATAGGAAGGTGGCGGCCGCCGCAGTTCGCAATCGTCCATGGCAAATCCAGGTTCCTTTTCAATCGCGGCTTGAATCATCAACAACCGTATTTCGTCTCTCGCAACAGGCGTGGCCTTTCTAAACGGGGATACCCGAGCGGGGATCAAGATCACTTCGTCAGCGCCGAGTCTCTCACGCGCCTCGCGTGCAACGATAAGATGGCCGTGATGAATCGGATCAAATGTGCCGCCGTAGATTGCGATTTTTTTCAACGCCCAATGCTCAACGCGCAACGCTCAACGTTCAACTGAAAGCCTCTTTTATAATTGGCCGTTGGGCGTTGAATGTTGAGCATTGGGCGTTACTCTTTGCGCGCATGAAAACGGATTTACTCGGTCAGTTGATCATGACCGGTGTGCCCGGCAAGGAAATGGACGGAAAGACCGCCAAGTTATTCCGCAAGGTGAAACCGGGCGCCTTCATTTTGTTTGGCCGCAACATCGAAAGCGCGCAGCAGTTGAGGAAACTGATCGATGATTTGCGCGATTTGAGCGAGATCGAGCCAATCATTACGGTGGATCAGGAAGGCGGCCGCGTTTCGCGTCTCCGATTGATTGGCAGCGAGCCGCCGAATGCTCAGCAACTTCGCGACAAGAACGATCTTGAGCTCATCCGGCGTCATGGCGAGATTACGGGGCGATTGCTCCGCCTTTTTGGTTTCAATCTGGACTTGTGCCCGGTCCTGGACATTTCCTTCGATGACGATGCGGACAATTCACTGCGGGGCCGCTGTTACGGGAAAACAGTCGATCAAGTTGTTCGCAACGCTGGCGCGTTCAACAGTGCGTTGAGAGGGCAGGGGATCGCAAGCTGCGGCAAACATTTTCCGGGTTACTCCGCCGCGGGTTCGGACGCTCACTACGAATTGCCCCGGATCGATCGCACCCGTGAGCAATTGGATCAGAATGAACTCGCCGTGTTTCGCGAATTCGCCCACGACGTGGACAGCATGATGATCTGTCACGGTTGGTATCCCTGTTTCGAATCGGAAAAGACGCCTGCAACTTTATCACGTCGGATCGTTACCGATTTATTGCGCAACGAACTCGGTTTCGACGGTCTTGTTATGACGGACGATCTCGACATGGGCGCGATTCTGACCGGATACCGCCTTGAGGACACAATTAGCCTTGGCATCCAAGCAGGGAACGACGTGGCGATGATCTGCCATCGCATTCCCGAGATCGAGAACGTGCAACGAATCCTCGCTGCGTTGCCACAAGATCAAATTAATCGCGCCTTGGAAAACGTCGCGCGATTCAAGGAACGGCTCACGCCATCTGACGAATTTTCCGAGGAAGCTTTCCGCAAGATCGACGACGAGATTTGGGACCTGCGTGTCGCCGTTTTGGGCGAAGAGCGCGCGAGGCAGGTGACTTCTCAGAGCGTACACCGCTCGCCTGTAGAGATGTTCTGATTCGCTGCGCGCATTTATCGCGCGTGAGGCGGGTATGCATCTTGACCCCTCCGGCGACTCCAGACTATTCTCCGCTTTCTGTGCGCGTCGAACTAACCATTCGCGGAATCATTATAGGTGTCATCCTCACGTTGGTATTGACCGCGGCTAATGTGTACTGCGGTCTCAAGGCCGGTCTCACTTTTTCCACATCGATTCCAGCAGCGGTGATTTCGATGGCGATCCTGCGGAGTTTCCGCGATGCGACCGTTCAGGAAAACAACATCGTGCAGACAGTTGCCTCCGCAGCGGGCACGCTGTCGTCAATTATCTTCGTGCTGCCGGGTCTGATTATGATCGGCTGGTGGACCGGTTTTCCATTCTGGATCTCTTTCGCAATCTGCGCTCTGGGCGGCATTCTGGGCGTGATGTACTCAATTCCGCTGCGTCGTGCGTTAGTGACTGGCTCGGACCTGCCGTACCCCGAGGGCGTTGCCTGCGCCGAAGTACTGAAGGTCGGCAGTGGAGGCGATGCCAAGAACGCTTCGGACATCGAACATGGACGCGCAGGTCTGTTGGCCGTGTTATGGGGATCGATCGTTGCAGCTGTGTTTGCAGTCATTGTTGCCACGCAAATGTTCGCTGCCGACGTCGCGCACACCTTCCGAATCGGCCGCAAGGGTGCCGTAAGCGGGTTTGATTTCTCGTTGTCCTTCTTGCTGCTCGCGATCGGGCACCTGGTTGGTCTTTCAGTTGGTATTGCGATGCTCATTGGCGCAGTGATCGGCTGGGGCTGGGGCGTGCCGCATTACTCCGCGATGCTTAACGATTTTACGACGGCTGCTGGTCAACTCGCGCAGAGCACGTGGAGCAAAAAGGTACGCTTCGTCGGCGCCGGTGCGATTGGCGTGTCGGCGATCTGGACATTGCTAAAACTGGTAAAACCAGTTGCGAGTGGTCTCGCCAGCGCGATGGCTGCTTCGCGCGCACGAAAGGCTGGCAAGAGCGACACGCTGCCAATTACCGAGCGCGACATCCCAATTGGTATCGTCGGTCTCGTCACGTTAGCGTGCATGCTGCCGATTGGCTGGATCCTCGCTTATTTCGGCAATGAGAGCGGCCTCGGCGCGCATGTGGTGACGCTCACCATCGGCGGCGTGGCGTACGTCCTGTTGATGAGCTTCTTTGTCTCGGCGGTCTGCGGATACATGGCGGGTCTGATTGGTTCTTCCAACAGCCCCCTATCAGGCATTGGCATTCTGGTGGTGATTGGTGCCGCGTTGTTGCTCGTTATCGGCGTGAAACCGTACGTGTCGCCGGATTCGGGCAAAGCGTTGATGGCATTCGCGCTTTTCACTACCGCCGTGATCTTCAACGTCGCAGCAATCGCGAACAATAATCTGCAGGACCTCAAGACCGGCCAATTGGTCGATGCGACACCATGGAAACAGCAGGTGGCGCTCGTGATTGGTGTGATCGCGGGCGCGCTTGTGATTCCGCCGGTGCTTGATCTGATGAATCATGCTTATGGCTTCATGGGCGCGCCTGGCGCCGAGCTGCGTCCGAATCCACTGCCAGCGCCTCAGGCCGGACTAATCTCGTCCCTCGCGCAAGGCGTCATCGCCGCTGATATCGATTGGAGTCTGATTCGGACGGGTGGACTCATCGGCGTTTTCATTATTCTGCTGGACGAAATCCTTGCGCGCACAACACGGCATATGCGCGTGCCCCCGTTAGCCGTGGGCCTGGGAATTTATTTGCCCACGGCGAGTACACTAATGGTCGTGGTCGGCGCGGTGGTTGGCTGGTTTTTCGACAAGCAAGCCAACCGCAGCCCGCGACCGGAGGCGACGAAGCAGCTGGGCGTGCTACTCGCTTCGGGTTTGATCGTCGGCGAGAGCGTGATCCTCGTCGTGATCTCTGCAATCGTCGCGTTCTCCGGCGTCGCAGCACCGCTGGCGTTAGTCGGTCCGGGCTTTGAAACCGCCGGCAAAATCATCGGAGGTGTTGCCTTCGTAGTCATCGCGGCACTCCTGTATCAGTGGATCTGGAGGTTAGCGACGGCGAATAGTGCAGCCCGATCCTAATTACGAGCATGAACGCGAAGAAAAGCTGGAATTGGTCGCTCTGGATTGGGTTCCTTTGCGTGCTGGCTGGCTTTCTTACTTACACATTCTTCGCGCAATTCCCAACTACACGCGATTTTCCGTGGGCAAATCTCTTGTTATTTGCTGTGGGCGGGATTCTGCTCGTGCTAGGTCTATTCCGCGCCTTTGGCAGACCGCAGATCTATCGAGGCAAAATCTTCGGACTAATTCTGGCCGCGCTCGGCGTATCGATGTTCGGTTTGTTTTCTTACATATTCTTCTACGAACTGCGGCAGGTTCCGCCTTCGACCGGAGCGCCGAGAGTTGGACAAAAAGCTCCGGAGTTCACGTTGTCGGATCAAGATGGGAAGGACGTATCTCTCAGTGATTTCATCGGCAGATCGAAAGCGGTCGCACTGATTTTTTATCGCGGTTTCTGGTGACCATTGTGCAACTCCGAGTTGCGGAGTTTCCAGCAAAGGCTTCCGGACCTTGAATCGCGCGGGATTCAGGTGGTCGCGATTAGTGTGGACACACCGGAAATCAACCGGCGCCAACGTCAAAAACTTGGCTACACCTACACGTTCCTGTCAGATCCCGAGGCGGAAGTGATTCGGCGTTACGACCTGTTGCATCGCGGCGCAGGGCCCAAAGACACGGATATTGCCCGCCCGGCAGAGTTTCTGATTGATTCCTCCGGTACGATCCGCTGGGTGAATCTTACCGAAAACATCGCTGTGCGCGCGCGGCCCGAACAGCTGTTGGAGGCCTATGAGCAAACGGAGCAGCCAGCTTCTCATTAATGGTAAGCATCGGCTGTTGCCGTCGCGGATTGACGGAGCCTAACCGTATCAATACCTTGTGCGCTCGTGCATCCGCAACTGGAACAACTTCTGGTCCTTCAAGATCGACAGCAGAAGATCAGGCAAATCCAGTTGGAAATAGAGACCATACCGCTGCGCCGGAAGAGTCTCGAAGCGCAATTGGCAGCAAGCGCGAGCGCGGTGGATCTCTTGAAACATAAAACTCGGCAGACCGAAGTGGATCGAAAGAAGCTTGAGCTCGATGTGGGGACCCGCACAGAGTCCATCGCGCGTTTCAAAACCCAGCAGTATCAGACCCGGAAGAATGATGAATTTCAGGCGCTCGGACACGAGATTGAGCGATTCGAAAATGAAATTCGAAAGATCGAGGATGAAGAGCTCGAGCTGATGGTGCAGGCCGACAAAATTAAGATTGATCTTGCTGAAGAAGAAAAGAAGGCAGCCGGCGTTAGGGAATCAATCGCGCGGCAAACAGCCGATCTCGACGAAAAGTCGAAAGCTTTAGAATCTCGCCTGGAAGAATTGACGCGGGAACGCGCAGAATTGGGGGGGGGAATCGATGAGGATTTGCTTGGTCTGTTCGAGCGTCTTTTTAAGAGCAAAGGCGACGCCGCTATAGTCGCCATCGAGCATGGAGTCTGCACCGGTTGCCACATGAAGGTGACGAGTGCAACGGCGGCGAGTGCCAGAGCTGGGAAAGAGATTGTCAGTTGCGAAAATTGCGGCCGTATTCTCTACGAACAAGGCTAGGGACGGACCGCTGGCCGTTCGTAACGGCGTCCTTGGCGAGCGTGCCCACCAATTAGTGTTTGGCTTACACATTGAACCGGAAGAAAATCACGTCGCCGTCGCGCACGACATAGTCTTTTCCTTCCAGCCGAATCTTTCCCGCTTCACGAGCTTTCGCCAGGGAAGCGGCGGCGACCAGGTCGTCGTAGGAAATCGTTTCTGCCGCGATAAAACCGCGCTCGAAATCCGAATGGATGGTTCCGGCGGCAGCTGCCGCTTTGTCACCAGCGTGAATGGTCCACGCGCGCGACTCTTTTTCGCCAGTCGTCAGAAACGTGCGCAGGCCAAGCAAGTGATAAACGGACCGGATGAGAGCGTGCACACCCGTGTCTTCCACACCCAAACCGCGCAGGTAATCGACCGCCTCCTGCTCATTCAGATCAACCAGTTCACTTTCCAGTTGCGCGCTGATGACAATTGCTTCCGTGGCGAAATGGTGCCGCGCGTATTGCTGTACCGCCGCGACGTAATTTCCGGCGGCTGAAGCGTCAGTTCCTTTATCGCCCTGGTCGGCGCCAGCTACAGACGCCAGATCCGATTCCGCGACGTTACAGGCGAAGATCGTCGGCTTTGATGTCAGCAGAAAGAGATTGCGAGCGGCCGCTTTTTCCTCTGGCGTCAGGCTCGCGGTGATGACTGGCCTACCTGCATCCAGATGGGGCAATAGCTTCTCGACGATGGCGTTTTCGTTCTTTGCTGTTTTATCGCCGGCACGAACTTCTTTCTGCAATCGGTCGTGCTTTTTTTGTAGCGAGGCCAAATCCGCCAGCACAAGCTCGGTATTGATGATCTCAATGTCTCGAATTGGATCGATGGTCGCGCTGACATGATGGACGTTGCTGTCTTCGAAACAACGCACCACCTGAACGATCGCCTCCACTTCTCGAATGTGATGAAGGAATTGATTTCCCAAGCCTTCGCCTGCGCTGGCGCCTTTGACCAGACCAGCGATATCAACGAATTCGATCGCGGTTGGGACAATTTTTTTGGAATGCGAAATTTGCGCGATTTTTTCCAGACGCGGATCGGGCACGGTCACAATGCCCACGTTTGGATCGATGGTGCAAAAAGGATAATTTTCCGCAGGCGCCTTATGCGTACGCGTGACGGCGTTAAAAAGCGTCGACTTTCCGACGTTTGGAAGACCAACAATTCCGGCGCTGAGCATGGTTTTCTCTGTAGCGGCGGTCTAGGACCGCCGCAAATTGCTATAGTCGTAGCTTTCAGAAATAGATTCGCGAATAATTCAACGGAGCGAGCTCCGCAAACTTGACGGCTTAGAGCCGCCGAGTTGGTTGACTAGCTTTACTTGGAGATTTTGTCCGCTTGGTGAATAGTTCGCATTCGATCGGGCCGTAGCACAGCTTGGTAGTGCGCTTGAATGGGGTTCAAGAGGTCCCGGGTTCAAATCCCGGCGGCCCGATTTGCTAAAATCGGTATACAAGACGGCAAACGAGAGCTTGGAAAGTCGGACACTGTCGCGGGCCCAGAGAAAAGCGTACGAGGCTTGGTTTTTAACGGCCCCTCGCTGGCCGGACTTGCCACTGAAAGGACGGGCCGGAAAAGATCGACGAGCGCGACTCACCTGCGGAGCAACTAGGGCAGAAATGGCCGTCCGTTATCAAAATCCTGTCCGTATTGTAGCTCCAGGGAACATCGGAGGCACCGAGCAGTACCCCAAGCGGCAAAGCCCGTGTCGCGTTATCCGAACGCCTGATAAACGTGATCATCAGTCGCGCCGGCTGCAAAGTCTCATACGTGCCGCCATCTGCGCTCGTCTGCGTGATGGTCATCCTCCCCCGCTGCTCTTGATTGGGCTGGAGCGAGACGCGCGCATCCCACAATTCGGGATTCTGCCCGCCATTGTGCGTGACTGTGATGGGATTGACGCCCACAAGACTAACGGCAACGATCTCGAGCGAAGTCGTCCTCGGCTGCCCATTCTGGGAGATTTTGATGTCGAATAGTCGTTGCACGATCGTGTCGGTCGTACCAAGGGTGGTCGGGTCAATCGGGACGCCTTGCAATCGGATGAAACCTAAGAAGGAATCCGAACCCGGATCGAAAAAGCCACGAGAGATGTTCGTGCGACTAAAGTCCATAGACGTTCCCGTCGAAACAGTCTCAAAATAGTTAGGCCCGGCAGGGATGAGCGCGGCGTATGTCGCGGTTATAAGGGCTGCCGGCAGAATGGCGGCTATGGCGCGACCAAGAACATGCGTTCTGCGATGAATTGCAAACATAGGTACCGCGTCTTCTTTATCTGCCCCAATGATTTCAAGTCGTGGGGGAACAGTCAAGCTTTTGGCCGGGTGGTAGAGATTTGTCTCCGTTGCGAGCGCATTCATCTGCGTAATGCTGACCACCCCAAGGCGACACGTCACGGTGTTCCATGGATTTTTTCTGATTCGTTGATTGCAGTTTACTTCGGCGCCCAGGCCGTCAAGAAGGCGTCGATTAACTCTGGCAGTTCGTCGCTGTAACCCCCTTCGAGGATCGTAGCTACGGGAATGTCGAGCCGGTGCAGCCATTCACCGAATCTTGAAAAATCCTCGGGCTCGAGCATCATCTGCACAAGCGGATCGCGCGCGTATGCGTCAAAGCCCGCGGAGACAAGCAACAAATCGGGTTTAAAGGCGATTAATTTTTCCAACGCTCGCTTCGCCACCTCGAGGTGATGACTCCGCGGCGTTCCGGGGCCGAGTGCATCATTGGTCACATTCCCAAAGGATTTTGTGCCCGTTCCAGGGTAACCCGGGAATTGATGAATTGATGCAAAAGCGATTCGCGGGTTCTGGGCGACGATTGCCTCGGTTCCATTGCCGTGATGCGCATCAAAATCCCAAATCGCGACGCGCTCAACGCGCGCCTTGGTTGTAATTGGAGTCGATGACACCGGCTGGCCGACATCCCCGTTGCCGGCTACAGCAAGCGCATCGAGCGCGGCAATCGCAACGTTGTTGAAGTAGCAAAATCCCATCGCCCGGTCTTGAGTCGCGTGATGTCCGGGCGGCCGCATGAGACTGAATGCGCGGTGACCCTTTAGCGCTGTCTGCGTCGCTTCAATCGCCGCGCCAGCGGAACGCAAAGCGTGTTCGTAAATCTTTGGATAAACAGGCGTGTCCGCGTCGAAGTCACGCGTAGCGCCTTTGATCCTTTCCAGGTGATCCCGGGAATGTGCTCGCAACACCGCCGCTTCGCTGGCAGTCCTCGGAATGCGCCATTCCCAATCGGGATGTCGCTTATTCAGCAATGGTACTGTGCGTGCGATTCTAGCTGGCCGCTCCGGATGGCTGGGGGCTGAATATTGGAGGCAGAATGCGTCGTGAAAAATGATCATGGTAGTTGCAACTTGGCGCTTCAGCGGATATTCGGCTACGACGATGCTAAACAGCCAGAAAATTGTGGTGGTCATGCCTGCTTATAATGCAGCCCGGACCCTGCAGCGCACTTACGACGAAGTGATGGCGCACGGCATTGTCGACCTTGTCATCGTAGTAGATGACGCCAGTCATGATGAGACGGTCGCAATCGCGCGCACGCTGCCGCATGTACAGATGGAGGTTCATCCGGAAAATCGCGGCTACGGCGCAAATCAAAAAACCTGTTATCGCCTGGCATTGGCCGCTGATGCGGACATTATCATCATGATCCACCCAGACTATCAATACACGCCCCAGTTAATCCCGGCGATGGCGGCTCTGGTGGGCAGCGGACTTTACCCCTGTGTGCTTGGTTCACGCATTCTTGGCGGCGGTGCGCTGCGTGGCGGTATGCCGTTGTGGAAATACGTCTCAAACCGGCTTCTGACGCTCGCCGAAAATGTTCTTACCGGCGCGAAGCTCTCGGAATATCACACTGGTTACCGCGCCTACTCACGCCAATTGTTGGAGCGCCTGCCATTGGAACGAAATTCTGATGATTTCGTTTTCGATAACCAAGTCCTCGCGCAAATCATCGCGCTTGGCTGCGCTATCGGCGAAGTAACCTGTCCCGCGCGTTACATGCCCGAAGCATCCTCGATCAATTTTGGCAGGAGTGTGCGTTATGGGTTCGGCTGTCTGGCAACGGCGCTGCGTTTCCGTTTCGCGCGTTGGAAACTAGTGGAACCGATTGTGTAATTCCGCGCAAACAATGGTCTGTTTGCCAGGTCAATAGCGCACGCGAACCAGAGATAGTCCCTCAGCAGGAGCCGCAAAACGGGGTGCGCTCACCTGACCGGAGTTCAGCCGCGCAGCGACATTCTCGATGCTCACTTTGCCGAGTGCGGATCTAACCAGAGTGCCAACGATTAATCGAACCATTTTGTAGAGAAAACCATCGCCGTCGAACTCGATGGTCACACAAGGGCCTGTTTTCCGGACACGCGCCGAATAAATTGTACGGATCGTGCTCTTTTCTTGCTCGCCGCGGGACGAGTCCGTGTCGCCGCGGCGACCGGATTTGCCGCGGTTCGCAGCGAATCCGGCAAAATCATGAGTACCGACAAACTGCCTGGCTGCTCGCCTTAAAATTGTGAGATCAACCGGACGCGGGATATGCCAGGCGCGACCATATTCGAATGGAGGCAAAACGGAGGATAGCCAGATTCTGTAGCGATAGATTTTTTCTTTTGCCGAGAGCCGCGCGTGAAAATCATTCGACACATATTGGCAGCGAAGAACGCGAATAGTAGGAGGCAACAACGCGTTGAGCGCTTCGCTCCAGCGTGCGACTGATAAGCGGTTGTCGGGAAGATCGACGTGTGCGCATTGCGCGAGTGCATGGACGCCGGCGTCCGTTCGTCCGGCGCCGTGAACGCGCGCCGGCTGGCCAAGAACGCGTTCAAACGCGCGTTCTATGTGATCCTGGACGGTGTTTCGATGAGATTGACTCTGCCAGCCGGCGAATGGAGCGCCGTCGTATGCAATAATCAGCTTTAGCCTTCGCGACATGGCAACAATTCTCGGTGATCAGTGAACAGTGATCGGTAGCGTAATTGCCAGATCACGGATCACTTCTTCGTGCGACGTCAGCGGCGCGTCGATCCAGATAGCTCTGCAAAATCATCTGAGCTGCCACCTGATCGATGTAACTGCGGGTGTCTCGGGTCTTCTTACCTGCGTCACGCAATGCCCGGTGAGCTGCGACAGTAGTCAGGCGCTCGTCCCAGGTAACCACCGGGCATGGCAAGATGGCACGCAATTTTTCGACAAATTGAAGAACTTCGGTCGCTGCCGTTCCAATCTGGCCGTTCATCTGACGGGGAATGCCGGCTATGACGTGATCGACTTTTCTTTCGCGGACGATTTCGGCGACACGCGACAGGGCTTTTTGGTTTGCTGGGATGGTCTCAACCGGATGCGCAAGCAACTGCAACTCATCAGATATTGCTGCTCCGATTCGCGCCCGACCAAAATCGAGAGCCAAAATCGGCTTCATCGCGTGCTGGCTCATTGCAGCTCCGGCGGCAGCTTGCCAATCAGGTTTTTGATCTTCTCCGCCTCATGCCGGTGACAAACCAAAAGCGCGTCCCTGGTTCTCACAACGATGAGGTCATGGACGCCAAGTAGTGCGATGGTTGTCCCTTCTTCTTCGAAAACGATGTTGTGGCTGGAATCGAGCACGGTGATGGCGCAATTCGCAGCGTTGCCCTGTTTGTCTTTCTCAAAATAGTTCGACAGGGCCCTCCAACTACCGATGTCGTCCCAGTCGAAATTGGCCTCCACGACAAGAACGCGGTCCGCCTTTTCCATGATCGCGTAGTCGAACGAGATCCGCGGCAATTTGCTGAAGCGTTCACGTAAAGCCTTCTCGAAATTCTCCGGCGCGCGCAATTGAGAAATAAAATCCGCCAGCTCTGGAGCGTGACGGTTGAATTCGCGGAGCACTGTGGGCACCGACCAGACGAACATGCCGGCGTTCCATCGGAAATTTCCCTTTCGCAAAAATGATTCGGCGAGATCAAGGTTGGGCTTCTCGCGAAAACGAAGGACCCGATGGACCGCGTCGGCGTCTGGATGTTTTCGCAAACGGACCGGCTTGCCTAGCTCGATGTAGCCGTATCCCGGACAGGCCCAGGTCGGTTTGGTCCCGATAGTTACAAGCTCTCCTGTCTCTTCGGCTGCGTCGGAAGCCAACGCCAGCGTTTCCTGAAAAGCTGCCCGGTTAGAGATCACATGATCGGCGGGCAGAACGAGCATGGTGGCTGCGTGATCGCGAGCCACGACCCATCCAGTCCCGAGCGCGACCGCAGCGGCGGTGTCACGTTTCGCGGGTTCAGCGATGATATTCTCCTTTGGAAAACCCTGGAGCAATTTCCGAACTGCGCTTTCCTGTTCGGTGTTCGTCAGGATCAAAATGCGTTCGGGCGGAACAAGACCTTCAAGGCGAGCCAATGTCTCTTCGAGCAAAACTTTATCGGAAACGAGGCTTAGCAGTTGTTTGGGACGGGTACGGCGGCTCAATGGCCAGAAGCGTTCACCGCTGCCACCAGCGAGAATTACCGCGTATATCGGGTTGGCCATGTAAAAGTGGGAGGGGTCTTTCGAGTCGCGAAAATTGCCGTTTCTTTTTCCCAAACGCGACGTATATGATAGGCGATGTCGTTGCCGATATCCATTTCAAAAACTTCCGAGCAGCTCCCGGTTGATCCGTTACTCGTCGTCACACGGGCCGCTATCGGCCTCGGTTTGGGCATAATGATGGCCGACAAAATCAAGCCGTCGATCCGTCAGGGAGCGGCAATTGCATTGGTTGCGATCGGTGCGTTGGCAGCGGCGCCCTGGCTTGTAAAACTTACACTGGGCCAGATTAATCGGCCGGAGTCAGAGTGGGGGAGTCGCGCCCGCTTGCGTTCCATTCGCGGCGATTCCGGTTATACGACCGACACGGACATCTATTAACCGATCTTTGTAGCGGTGTTTGTATCAAACGCCTGCCTTAATTCGCCTCGGTGCTTGACACAAGCACCGCTACAACATTGCCGGAACCTTACTGGTTTTCGGCAGCGACTCGCATTGCCGGATTGGTCACTTGGAGCTGCGCGCTCACTTTTTGGATTTTCGAATCCTGTTCTCTCAAATGCTCGCTGACTGCCTCGAGCGCAGCTTCAAGTTTCTCAACTTTGCGATGTTCTTTGAGAAACTCATTGAGCAACATCGCGTTCACCTGATCATAACGCACGCTGTAGGGTTTTCCCCCTTGGTCGTGCACGACTAGGTCAGGATTCACTTTTTCCACGTCCTCGGCTACCAATCCCAATTGCGGTGTGCTGTGCGGGTCGATCTCCTTCTTGTAACGGAAGCTCACAGGTTTTAGTAAAAAAAGCAGGTCGCTGGCCTGATCCATTGGCTTGATTTCTTTTTTAAAGCGCTGCGAGGAAGTAGTCGTCCCAAGTTTACCGTCCGGATCGATGAAAACGCCACTTCCTCCGGAAGAGGTCTGGCCAAAGATGTTGCCGATGAAGCAGCTGTTGCCCACGTCATCGCCAGGCACGTTCGCGCCAATACAAATGACGTTATTAGCGGTGATGACATGACCGCCGGAACTCATACCTATGGCGACGTTATCGCTGCCCGTGGTGTTGCCAAAGAGTGCAAAAGCCCCCATGGCGGTGTTGCGGCTGCCGTTCGTGTTGTTGTGGAGCGCAAGCTCGCCGATCGCCGAGTTGTCTCCGCCGAAAGTGTTCGTATCGAGCGCGTTGATACCAACTGCTGTGTTGGAGTTGCCGTCGATGTTGCGAGAGAGAGCGAACCCACCGACGGCCGTGTTAAGGTTGCCGTTGAGGTTGGCGACGAGAGCTCGAGCGCCGTTGGCCGTGTTGCCCGCCCCTTTTTGGCTGGTAAAGAGCGCATGGAAGCCGGTGGCTGTATTGCCGTCTCCGAAATTGGAAAAGAGTGCCTGATCGCCAACGGCGGTGTTCTCGGGTTCCGTGATGACTACCCCAAAGCCTGGCAGCCCCTGTGGCCCTGGCAGTCCTTGTGGTCCAGCAGGCCCTTGAGGTCCTTGAATCCCCTGAGGTCCCTGCGGTCCTTGTAGCCCCTGCGGCCCCTGCGGCCCTGGCGGCCCCGGGTTGCCCTGTGGTCCTTGAGGACCCGCCGGACCTTGAGGCCCCGGTGGAAAGCTACCGATGTCGGCGCTTCCCAGTTGCCCGGTCACGGGATGCACAAGTACCGCCTGGATTGGTGCTGAAGGGCTCATCGCAGTAACACCAGCTACAAATAACGCAGCGTGAATTGCCGGGTCGCCGATCCGGATCGTGTTAGACTCACCGGCGACACCGTTGTTGCCGATATCGATATTGTTACTGCCAGTGGTCAGACTAATACCTGCGCCCGCACCCAATGCGATGTTGCCGTTGCCGGTCGTGTTTTCAAAAAGCGCAAACGTTCCATTGGCCGTGTTTCTGGTGCCGGTAGTGTTACTCAAAAGGGCTCCGGCGCCAGTGGCCGTGTTTTCGTCTGCGGTATTGGCAAGGAGTGTGCCGGCGCCAAGGGCTGTGTTGAAGTTGCCGTCCAGGACGCTCAGGCCCGAATATAACCCAACGGCTGTATTGTAAGTGCCGGTGGTAAGGCTCGAAAGCGCGGCCTCGCCTTCCGCCGTGTTGCCGCCTGGATAACCTCCGTCGGGTGCCGGATTAACTGCCTGCGCGATTGGGGAAAGGACGAACCAGCCAAGTGCGAAAAGAGTGACAAATCGAGGATTTCGTAAACTTTGTGTTTCCATAGGACGCAAAGTTTCGAGACGACCCCGTTAGCTTGTCGAGATCAAAATGTTGGCGTGGCCAACTGTAACCGGGACCGGAATCAGAGTGGGGAGTGGAGCGCGTCTGCGTTCGATTCGCGGCGATTTCCGACCGATACGGATATTTATTAACCGACGAGTTGTAGAAGCGTTTGTGTCAAACGCCTGTCCAAGCTCGGTGCTTGACACAAGCACCGCTACAAACGCCCGACTTTACGGGTTCTCGGCGGCGACTTGCATTATGGGCTTCGTCAATTTTGCCTGTTCAGTCACTTTTTGGATTTTCGCATCCTGCTCTCTCAAACGCTGGCTGACTGCCTCAAGCGCAGCTTCCAGTTGCTGAACTTTGCGATGCTCTTTGAGGAATTCATTGATTAACATTGCGTTGATCGAGTCGAACCGGAGGGTTTCGGGTTTCCCTTCAGGATTGTGCACAACCAGATCAGGGTCCACCGCTTCGACATCCTCAGCGATAAGACCATAGTGTTTAACGTCGCCCGAATGCATATTCCCTTTTGCGTGAAAGGTGACCGGTTTGAGCGCGAATAGCGTTTCGCTCGCGTTGTCCATGGATGTGATGTCCTGCTTGTAGCGCCGCGAAGACGAGGCGTAGCCGAGAACCTGGTCACCACGGCCACCGGTGCCATCAATCACAACATTTATGCCGCCGACAATCGGGGTCGAGCCAATGTTGCGAATACGCGTGGTATTACTCTCGCCAGCAACACCATTGACATTTAAGCCGATGCAAACGTTAAACTCGCCTGTGGTGAGAGCGCTCCCGGCATGATCACCGATTGCCGTGTTGCCGATACCGGTGTTAAGATTGAGCGCGGATGCGCCAAAGGCGTTGTTGAAACCGCTGGTCTGAGTACTGGCGAGCGCGCCACGACCGACGGCATTGTTCTGATCAGCAGTGGTGTTCTGATTGAGCGCGCCTTCTCCGATAGCGATGTTGCCGTTGCCTTCGGTATTGGTCAGGAGTGCCGAAGAACCCATGGCTGTGTTAGAAATGCCAGTGGTGTTGCTAAGGAGTGCCCCAAGACCGTTAGCCGTATTGAGGTTGCCGGTTGTGTTGCTAAAGAGTGCTCGGTCGCCAGTGGCCGTGTTGTTAGTGCCTTCGGTATTGCTGAAGAGAGCGAACGCTCCGTGCGCCGTGTTGGACTCTCCGATGGTATTGCTTAAAAGCGCTCCAGCACCGGTGGCCGTATTCTCAGTGGCAGTGTTGAGAAGGAGCGCTCCGGCGCCAATGGCGGTGTTGAAGTTTCCTTCGGTGAGGCTCAGAAGCGAATACAAACCAACTGCCGTATTGTAATTACCGCTGGTGAGACTAAAGAGAGCTGATGTGCCCTCCGCAGTGTTGCCTCCCATGTAGCCTCCATCCGGAGGCGGATTGACTGCCCCTGCCATTGGAGAAAACGCGAAGCAGCCAATTACAAAGAGAACGAGAAGTGATTGAGTGTGTGAACTTTGTGTTTTCATAGGACACAAAGTTTCGAAACAATCTCGTTAGCTTGTCGAGATCAAAATGTCGGCGCGGGGGACTTGTCGCCAGGAATCCGTGGTCCTAGTCAAAATGCAGGAACCGGCATCAACGATGCCGCCTATAGAAGAGCTTCTTCAACAGAATCAGCCAAACTTTTACCTTTTCGAGTCAACAAGAAGTTATCGTTCGATTTTCGAAGCAGTCCGAGCGAGATCAACTCTCTGGTCTCTGGCCCGAAGAGTCGCAGGTCCGAAGCAGCCACTCCGTCGCACGTCCGTAACGAGAGCGCGATTCGCTCGGAGCGTTTCATTTCGCTAGTGAGATTTTCGCTGAATCCCCTCGGCGACTGGCTGGAAAGAACGCGATCGGCGTAGCTGTGATAGTCACAAACATTCTGCCAGCGCCGCATGCAGACAGTCGAAAACGCGCTCGGACCGATACCGAGATAATCGTTGCCCCGCCAATAAGCGCGATTGTGAACTGACGCAAAGCCGGGTCGGGCGTAGTTGGAAATTTCATAATGATCATAGCCGGCGTCTTCGAGGATGCACATAGCCATCTCGAAAAAGGCGGCATCTGCGTCCGTGTCCTGCCGAAATTCACCGCGGGCGTGGCGCAGAAAGAATTCTGTGTCCTCCTCATAAGTGAGGCAGTAGGCGGAGATGTGGTCGGGTCGGAGCTCGATCGTTTTTTCTAGTGTGAATTTCCAATGCTCGATGGTTTGTCCCGGCAAACCGAACATGAGATCGACATTAATGTTCGGGAACCTGGCATCTCGTAGAATGTGGAACGATTGCTCGGCTTGCTGTGAGTTGTGTTCCCGCCCCAAGAGTTTCAGCAATTCATCATCCCAAGATTGAACACCAAGGCTTACTCGGGTGACGCCGAGTTTGTGAAGCAGTTCGGCTTTGCGCGCCGATACGCTGCCGGGATTTGCTTCGATCGTCCACTCCGCAAGCGATGAGAGGTCGAGCCGCTCATGGAAACCTTCGAGCAGAAATTGCAATTGCGAGGTGGTGAGAGCCGTTGGCGTTCCGCCGCCGAAGTAGATGGTTTCAGGGCTCAGTGCAAAACTCGCGCATTGCTGAGCGAGATCGCACAATATCGCTTCGCAAAATCGCCCCGTTTGCGAGCGATCCAGCAAATCTTTGTAAAAAGCGCAGTACGGGCAGAGTCGCGCGCAAAAGGGGATGTGAACGTAGATATGTCGAATTGCCTCTGGTGTGGTGGCAGGCGTGCCGCCTTCATTGGCCCACGCTCTCGCAGCCGACACGGCCGCCACCACAGTGCCAGAGTTGTGATTCGCGGCGTTGCTCATACAATCGCTTGGTCTTCGCTCGACATGACAGAACTCCGGAACGTAATCCTCATTCTGTTTTGCGCCATTGCCTCCATGCTGGGGCAGACGCCTCCGCAGCCAGCGCCGACTCCATCAATCGTGTATTCTTTGCACGATCCAGCGGCAATCAAAGATTACAGGACGAACCCGCGAATCGTGCGTGAGATGGTGAATCGGCTTGTCCTGGCCGCGACCGGTCAGCCCGACGTCGGGAAGGCATGGGCGTCGTTAGTCGCTCCGAGCGACAGAGTGGGAATCAAAATCTGTGCAGCTGGCGGTGAACTTTTCACGACGCATCATGACATTGTGAATGCAATTGTGGACGGGCTGGCTGCGGCCGGACATCCGCGCGGCAGCATTATTGTGTGGGACCGATCTCTTGGCGGAGTCAAGGAAGCCGGGTATCGGCCGGCAGGCGATGGTTACCAGCTAAAGGCAATCGCACCGCGCGACGGATATGACCCAAAAGCAGTCCTCTCTGCTCCTTTACTTGGGAAATTGGTTTGGGGCGATCTCGAATACTTCGGCGACATAGGAAAACTACAGATGCTGTCCGATACCGAGAATACGAGCAATGTGAGTCATTTCTCCAAGATCGTTTCCGCTGAAGTCGACAAGGTCATTAATGTCCCGGTGATGAGCATCAGTGAAACGAATGGAATCGCAGGTTGCATTTATAACATGACAATCCCAAACATCGATAATTGGCGTCGTTTTGCCCAGGGCTCTCGTTTTGGTGCGGAAAGTCTCGCCGAGATCTATGCGAATCCCAACATCGCAAAGAAGGTCGTCTTCAATCTAATGGATGGACTCATCGCGCAATATGCTGGTGGACCGAAGCCTCAACCGAACTACGCGATTCATCATGCGACGCTGTATGCAAGCAAGGACCCGGTGGCTTTGGATGCCGTCGCGTTGAAGTATTTCGAGCAATGGCGCACACGCGGGAGTCTGCCAGCGATTGGCCCAATGGCTGCCTATGTCGATTACGCCAGTCAGATTGGCCTGGGTAACGCTGCGCCGAATCGGATCGAAGTAAAAAATATCGGACGATGAATTCTGATACTGTAGCCGGGGTCGATGATCCCGGCCGACGATCGTGGCACCTACGAACGGCCATCCTGCGTTCGGTCTCTCGTTCCTTTTATCTTTCAATACGCTTCCTGCCGCGGCTGTTGCGCGAACCGATCGCCCTTGCGTATCTGCTTGCCCGGGCAACAGACACTGTCGCCGACACGACTCGAGTTCCCGGCACTGTGCGAATGGAGGTTTTAAAAATGTTTTCAGACGGCATTCTGGGCAAAGCTTCGCGGGAAATGGTTGTCAATCAGATTGCCTCGTTTGTGCCGTTACAAGAGAATGCGGCCGAGCGAACACTCCTGGATTCGTTGCCCGACTGTTTGGAATGGCTCGAACAAATTGAGCGAGCAGATCGCGACGATATTCGCGCGGTGCTTGAGAAGATCACGCACGGCCAGATGCTTGATTTGCATCGCTTCAACGACGCCACAAAAGTTCGCGCGCTCGAGACCGCTGCCGATCTGGACGAATACACCTATCTCGTTGCAGGCTGTGTAGGCGAATTTTGGACGCGACTTTGCTTCCGGCATCTCGGGGACTTTGCCAGTTTGATCCAGGACGAAATGCTTGGCCTGGGCAGGCGCTACGGCATGGGACTTCAATTGATCAACGTCTTGCGCGATGCCGGCACCGATCTGCGAGCAGGTCGCTGTTATTTCCCGAATGACGAGCTTCGCGCCATCGGTCTGAGTGCGGCGCAGATCTTGTCAGAGTCCGATCGTTTGCAACCGATCTATCAAAGATGGATGGACAAAGCGCAGGACGGTTTGGCATGCGGGATGCAGTATTCGCGCGCGATCCGGAACCGGCGAGTGCGTGCGGCCACGGTCTTGCCTGCGTTGATCGGGGCGCGCACCCTTGCACTTCTCCGTCAGGCTGGCGCCAGCGCGCTACGTCAAACGATTAAAGTTCCACGCCGCGAAGTGCGCGCGATCGTTGTGTCACTGGTCGTTCGTCTCGTATCGCACAGGGAGATTGAAACGATTTTTAATCGCGCGAAACTGTAGCTGCGGCCTGTGACCGCCGACAAGGCTCATTCCGGCATTCATAGAGCAGCGCTACAGAAAGTAGTTTCGTTGTTTCTCGCTGATTGGCTTTTCGAGTCGGTCGAGCACCTGCATCATGTCCTCCCAGACTTTCCGCTTCTCGGATGGCGACTGATTTCGAAGTAGGTAAGCCGGATGATAGGTAATCATCAATGGAGTGCCGTTATATGAATGCCAGCGCCCGCGCAATTCTCGCATCGTCCCACGCGCGCCAAGCAGACCTTCCACCGCGACTGCGCCCAGCGCGATCAACACTTTCGGTTGAATAATGTCGATTTGTTCGAGGAGGTAGGGCCGGCACATCTGCATTTCTGCAGGCGTCGGTGCGCGGTTTCCAAACGAGCCTTCCGGCATATCCGGCCGGCATTTAAGGATATTCGCGATGTACACGTCTTCGCGCGCGAAGCCCATCGCTTTAATAATCCTGGTTAACAATTGTCCCGCGCGGCCGACAAAGGGTTCGCCCTGCTGATCCTCATCCGCGCCAGGCGCTTCGCCGATGAACATGATTTCAGCATCGGGATTGCCAACGCCAAAAACGGTTTGAGTGCGCGAGCTCGCGAGATGTGCACACTTTGTGCAGGAACAAACGCGTTCGCGCACGGCCGCCAGAATCTTCGTTTTGTCGGGCGCGACAAGCTGCAAGCGCGCGAGCACCTCTTTGGATGCCCGCGGTGCGCGATCGTTCGTCTCTCGGATCTTTTCCAGCGTGGCAATGACGAAGTTGAGAGCCGGCTGGATCATCGTGGCCGATCATCCCAAATTCTGGGCGCGACTGCAATTTATTTGTGAAACGCGCCCGAAATTTGTGCTTTCTGGATGAAAAAAATCAGCCGTTTGCGGACGTGATTTGTTAAGAGATGAAGCGTTGTAGCCGCGGGCGCTGACCGCGGGGTTCCTGTGCGTGCCTGGCTTTGAGGCGGCCGGGGTCAGCGACCCCCGGCTACAGCACCAAATTCGCGTGCCTCGCTAGGCGTTGCGGGTGCTTAACCATTGCAGCGCGAAACGCGCGACCTCACGCGAGTTCTTTAAATCAAGTTTGTCTTTGATGTGCGATCGATGGGTCTCCACTGTTTTCGGACTGAGATGCAGCAGCTTGGCAATCTCACGTACATCCTTGCCTTTGCCGATAAATTCCAAGATCTCCAGTTCACGGTCGCTAAGTCTCTCGACCGCGTCGGTCTCGCCTTCAGACTCGCGATGCGCGAATTTCGTGATCACCTGCGCCGCCATGGCCGGGCTGAGGTAAGGGCGTCCATTAAAAACCTCGTGAATTGCATGGATCACATTGGTCATCGCCTCATGTTTCATCACATAGCCTTCCGCCCCGGCCCGCAACGCGCGCAGTGCGTAGAGCGATTCATCATGCATGGAAAGCACCAGGATTGGCAGATTCGCGAATTCTGCTCGGATGTTTTTGATAAGCTCAATCCCGTTTGCCCCCGGCAAACTAAGATCGACAATCGCAAGCTCGGGATTCAGTTTGCGAATTACTTCCATCGCTTCTGCGGCGTTGCCAGCTTCGCCGCAGACTGCAAAACTGTTTTCGGAATTAATCAATTCTTCGAGGCCTTTTCGAAACAGCGGGTGATCATCGACGATGACGATTCGTTTCGCCTCCGGCTGGTCGCATTTCGGATTCCGGTTGGTCGATCTGGCGTGTTTCATTTTAGTCCCGGCCAATCTCGTGATTTGAATCGGAGTGGCTTAAAACGGATTTCGCTTTTGTCGAGATTCCTGCGCGGCGTTTCATTTATGCCTCTAATAAGGATACGCTGCTCGGCAGGTTGTCCGATGCAGAAAATTTAGATTAGGGTGCTTAACGCTTTCGTTAGTTTTGCCGACAAACGCGCTGGAGCACCTCTTTTTCTCTTATTTGATTCGATTCTTTCATTGGGCAAATAACAGGCCACGCGGGTGCCACCTTTTTCCGGAGATTCGACTTTCAACTGCCCTCCAATCAGTCCCGCGCGATAATTCATGATGTGAAAACCTAGCCCGCGCGCACCGTTTCGAGCTTTCTGAATGCCGACGCCATCATCGGTTACGCTCAAGACCAATTGCCTCTGCTCGGATCGCTCTAGTTTGACCACTATTTGCCGCGCCTGGGCATGCTTGTTAGCATTGATCACTGCTTCGCGTGCGATGCGATACAGATGTGCCGCGACCGTGTCGTCACCGAGATGAAATGAAGGTTTGATCTCCAAACGACACGGCGTTCTCCACATCTCACGGTCCACCAAATCTTCCAATGCTTCCACAAGTCCGGCCGCGTCTACATCGAACCGATGCAAAGCGCGGGAAAGGTTTCGGGTATCGGTTGCGGCATTATTGACGAGCTCCGCGATTTTTTCGATATCTTCCACCTCGATTACTCGATGATTCCTTAATCGCAGCCCGACCGATCGGGCCATGAACGCAACCGCTGTGAGATGCTGGCAAATCCCATCATGCAATTCCTGGGCGAGTCGTTGTTGTTCGCGATCGCTGATCTCGAGGATTTCACCCTCCAGGCCCTTCCGTCGTTCGATCTCGCCTTTCAATTCGGCGTTTGCGACACTTAACGCTTTCGTGCGTTGATCCACGAGTGCCTCCAGCGCCGCGTTCGATTTTTGCAGAGCTTCTTCGACTTTCTTGCGCGCCGTGATATCGACGATCACTGCTACGACCGATTTGGCCTTGCCGCTCGGTTCGCGCACTGCGCTGGCGCTGACGTCCGCCCACAGGAGAGACCCGTTCTTGCGAACATAACGCTGTTCGATCTCGAACGGTTTGCCGAGCTGGATCATGCGCTGAAAGAGACGCATGGTTTTTTTCCGGTCATCGCGGTACGTCACGTCCGCAACGTTCTTGCCGATCAGCTCCGATTCTGGATAACCGAGCATCTTACACAGGGTTCGATTGGCAAAAACAATTCGACCATTGGTGTCGCAGCGTGCCACCCCCGCCGTCGCTTGCTCCACGGTTGCGCGTAAGCGCGCTTCCGATTGGCGCAATGCTTCTTCGTCACGTTTGTGTTCAATCGCCTGCGCAAGTTGGGTGGCAATCGTGGTCCCCAGTTTCACCTCGTCGTCGGTAAACACATGTGGCGCGTCATAATACGTCATGAATTTGCCGATCAATTTTTGACTGCTGATCAACGGAATGAATGCAGCCGCGCGAATACCTTCGCTTCGAATGGTTGACTTCAGCGGCCTCGGAATATCGGCGATATTGACATCGTTAATGCAAACAGGTTTGGGATTTTTTGCGTCCGGTTTCCATGGCGAATGACCTTCCACCGCCTTGCGATATCTCTCTGACAAACCGCGCCATGCGACAAAGCGCATCACCTTTCCTTTATCGAAAAGCAAAATCGCCGCGCGGTGGCAGTCCATGGCGGAAAGAATCGCGTCCAGCGACGCGCCATGAATTTCGCTAACGTTGGTGGCGATATGTTGCAGTTGAGCAAATTGATAGAGTGCCCGCTGCTGTTGCTCTGCGCGTTTGCGCGCGGTGATATCGGTGTTGGTTTCGAGAATTGACCTTGGTCGTCCGCGCACATCTCGGTCCAGCGTCCACCGCGAAAAGACGGTAATAGTTATGCCGTCCTTTCGGGTATGAACCAATTCACCTGCCCAACGATGATCGCGCTCCAATTTTTTTCGAATCTTTTCTAAATTTTCCGGATGCGCCGTCTGTAGCAGCTCGTGCGTAATTCTTCCGAGCGCTTCTTTGGCGGAGAAGCCGTACATTTCCTCCGCGCCTCGGTTCCAATAAACGATCCGGTCGCGATAATCGCGGACGATGATTGCGTCGTTGCTCAAATCGAGGAGCCGCGCTTGTTCAGCCAGGCGTCGTTCCGTTTGTTTTTGATTGGTGATATCGCGAGCAATTTTTGAAACGCCGACAATTTCGCCTTTCGCGCTTTTGATCGGCGAAATCGTCAACGAAACATCGATCAACTGCCCATTCTTTCGGCGACGAACCGTTTCGTAGTGTTCCAATGATTCACCATGGCGAATTCTTCTCAGAATCTCCTGTTCTTCATCTTGCCGGTCTTTGGGAATCAGAGTCAGGATCGATTTGCCGATGATCTCTTTTGGTTTGTATCCAAAAATGCGTTCGGCGCTTTGGTTCCAATCGGTGATGATTCCATTCAACGTTTTTGCCGCGACCGCGTCGTGGGAGGATTGAACTACCGCGGCCAGGCGCATGGCTGCCGCCTCTGCGGTCTTGCGCTCGGTGATGTCAAAAAGGGAATTGATTGCGCCGGTGATTTTACCGTGAGTGTTTGTAAAAATTCGCGGAGCCGGAATCACGTGTCTCCGCTCGCCATCCGGACGTTCGACGACGATTTCCAAATCTTCCGCTTTCAGTTTTTCGCCGCGTAACAGCCGTGCCACAGGGCATTCTTTGTGCGGCATGTAACGGCCGTCGGGATAATAGATTTTGTAGGAGCCGCAGAATCTCGGCTTTTCTCCATTTTGGCCGGGTTCGCGCCCCCACAATTCAACGGCGCGACGATTGTAGTCTCGGATGACGCCGTTTGCATCGCAGGTATAAACCGCGACCGGCACAAGATCGAAGAGTGTCCGGTAGCGCTCTTCTGATCGCTGGATCCTTTCTTCAAAACGTTCGCGCTCAGTAAGACCGACATAAGGCTGAATAGCCGCTTCCAGTTCTGTCTTGGGATGGCTGAAGACTGGCGCGCTCACCGAGCGCTTCTTTTTCCCTACCTTCCCATTAGCCGACAATTTCCAGCGGGCACGAGACGTGGCTTGCTTGCTTTTCATGTCCACACGAATCAATTCGCGCGGAGTTGGGCCAGCCGACGCCGTAATTTTACGATCGCGCCTTGGGCGCCGTTTCCTATTTTCGCGGCGAGCCTCATTTTGGACGGCGTGGCGTTTTAACGGCATAGCTGTCTTTCCTTCCCTCAAGATCGACCAAGGTGATCACTGCGCCATCGATTTTTGTTTCCGATAGCTCGATGAGGGGCATCGCCGTTAGTGTGCTGAGCAGCCTTGGCAATTGTGCGACGCTGGGTTCGCTATTTATATGCCGCAGCGTTTTTTGCTTTTTTGCGCGGGGGCATCCGGCCTCCTCACCAATCGACAATAATGCTTCGTTGCTGCGATAGATTCAAGATGCCAATCGTTTACGCAATTGGTCACGGCGGTTCGCCCGTGAAGGCGCTGGGTCAGGCCCCTCACAAGGGAATTCAGACCCCGGGGGTTGGTTAGCTCACGACGGAACAGTGAGCGACCTAAGTGTGGCGATACGTTCCTCGATTAGATCGCGCTCAACCTCCCAATATCTCAGTGACGAAAGAAGAAGGCTGTGCGCTGATTCAAGATGGCTCGTCTCATCATCATTCGTTATTTTGACACGCGGCGCCTTGGAAGGTCTGCTCGATTTTTGCAGCTTCCGTTTGGACCTAGACGTCCTCAAGTGTCTCCGTCTTAGTCGTCCCGCTCTCATCAACGCTTCTCCCTTCTCGCGAATCTTTTCCTATTCACCTTTGGTTCGTGTCACGATTTAACAACGGTTGTGACAGACTTGTTGCGGCGACTCCTATCCCATTTTCAAGATGAAATCAGACAGCCGCAGAGGAAGCGCTCCGACTTGTCTGACGGTCTCTCATCTCAGCGGGCGGTCGCAAGCCAGCCAGATACTGCGCATCAAATGCGCGCAAAGCGGCTGTAACCGTAGACCCAATGCCAACGATTCCTTCTTCCACGCTTGGGCCGAGCACGGCGATCCAAAGCTCACCGCGAACAAACAATCTGGGCCGACGAACCGCTGACGGACTGCCGGGATGAGCCTGGCAGTATAGCTCCATCTGTTCCATTGCCGGTAATCCATAGTCCGGGATACGGCGCCCAAGAGGGGTTGAACCGTTTTTCTTCATTCGTGTGTAGAACGCATGATTGTGTAGAATTGGATGTGGCTTTTTCTATAGCCGGCATCGGTAATCCGGGCAGCCAGCAACATAAGCCAGACATTTAAGTCCGGAGCTCCGATCTACTTACGCCTCGCGGCTCCATAAGATTTTCACCGATAAGAAAATCCGCCACGCGCCTGATTGTGCTGTGACTTGCTTTTGGCATATACGTCTTCCATGCAATTCTCTCCTCCCGCTCCACTAGCCGATGGAGACAAATTGAATGCGCTGCGGAGACTCGATCAATTTCGTGAATGGCGTTCTCTGGATGACAAACGCTACTGCCTCGTTTGCGGCAAAATCATTACTGGCCGGCAAATCCAGGTGGCAGGCGACATAATCGGGGATGGATCACAACGGTTAAATTGTCCAACAGAGCGGTGTAACTCAATTCCCATGGATTGGGCGTTACCGACGGACGAAATTCTCGCTGCGGCAGAGACAGCTCCGCCTAACGAGTGCAACATTGCTCCTGCGATGGCGGCTGATAGCGGCGTAGAACCCACCCCGACATCGCAATTGCGCAAACTTGCGATGCACTTAAAACAAGCCTTCTGCGCCTGAGGCCCTCCAGGTACGACGAGTTTGGCGAAACACGGGCTGGCAGAGTTCTGCGCGCTCGTTATAGCGCGACCGAATCAGACAGCGCCTTTGGCGCATCAAGCAGAGAATTGCGTAGGGTTTTGTCCGATCACACGATCATCCAGTGTCCCGATTGTTTGTTTCGATGTGATGCGCAAAGTGTTTTTGCATGATGACTGCGCATGTCAAACTCGACGATCGACTGTCGATCCTGCGTGAGGGAGATCGATTCAGAAAATGGACGTCGATCGACGATCAGCGGGTTTGCACTGTTTGCGAGCGAAAGTTCGAAGGGAGGCAGGTCGAGATCCGGCGTTTCCCTGGCGGCAGATATAAAATGTACTGTCCAACCCTGGGCTGTCCCTCAGAGCCGAATCAATGGTTTAACCCGCAAGCGCCGGTCGTTTCCGAAATAGCTGAGCCGGACTGTTGGCGTGCCGGTAAGCAGCCTGCACACCGCCAGGTGCGGTCAACACTGCGAGCACGTCGTTATCGAGTATGATTGGAGCAAACCTTGATCAACCCGGAATATCTTCAGTGCCGGATGAGGCACTGATGAAAGCAGTTTCACGCCGTCGCCACGACGCGCTTGCCGAGTTGTATGATCGGCATGGCAAGAGACTACGCGCAACAATCGATGGCGTCGTTCATGAAGGATCAGAAGCGGACGATGTCTTGCAAGAGATCTTTATCCAGATCTGGGAGGAAGCAGGGCGTTATTCACCCAAGGCTGGCAAGCCGCTCGGATGGATGGTGACCATTGCGCGCCGTCGTGCCATCGATCGGCTGCGCCGTCGTCAGGCTTATTCGCGGGTACGCGAGCGTTATCAGGAGCGCGTAGTCCAGCAGAGTCCCAATTCACCGCGCGAAGCAGATGATGTTTTTGTCTTGAATGATCTGCGTCACTTTCTCAAGCAGTGCATGCGTGTGTTGCCGCGGCTTCAGCGGGAAGCGCTCGAGCTCGCTTTTTTCAAAGGGCTCAGCCACAGGGAAATTGCCATAGCTACGCGCGCTCCGCTGGGAACGGTAAAAACGCGGTTGGAACTTGGGTTGCAGAAACTCACCCATGCCGTGCGACCGCTGCGCCAGAAGGTCTGAACGATTACTCGACAGTGGTCGCCTTTTCCGAAGGCGCAAGACATCCAGGGCGCTACAGACGCAGCTATCTTGCCAATCCTTGACGCCAACGCGTTTCAGCTGAGTTCCAATAATGCTTCCTGTGAACGGCAAATTGCCGCGTCTGCCGCTATTTGCCCTAGCGAAGTAAGACAACAAGCAACACGATTAACAAAATTACCCCCAAACCGCCGCTAGGGTAGTATCCCCAGCCGGCGCTGTATGGCCATGTCGGGAGCGCGGCGATTAACACTAGAATCAAAATGATGAAAAGAAGTAAGCGCATAGGTGTTGTAGTCCATTCGCGTTCAGTGCATTTGTCACGCGTAATTTTTGCCGCTACGGGCTAGGCGAAGTGTTGATGTTCACTTCGGTCTTCTCCTTCTTGGTTTCAGTGGTCGCAGGTGGATTGATTACCGTAGTCTGACTTTCCTTCTTCTCGGCGGGCTGTTTTACGATCGTAGTATTAGTTTCTTTCTTTTCGGCCGGCGGATTAACCGTTGTCTGCTTTTGCTCGCAAGCTACAAACAGTGCAAGGGCACTAAGTAAGTAAATATACCTTATCATGTAGACGAATCGTGTCTCGGGCGGAATTTGAGTCTTTGTAATCTGGCGACTGCGCATAAATGGTTCGCGATTATTTCATTGGATGTCCAGTGAGAAGGCCGTAAACAATTCGCGAGCTGGACCAAGAAGGCCTTGAGCGACGGTTCATTCTTTTTCTGCTCTGCCTTAGTCTTTTTCCTTACAAGCTCAATCGCAAAAGCCTTAAGGGAGTTCCAACTCGTCTTTCTCATCGCTCATTCTTTCGCCGTTTGGACCTACTGAATGCGTATCGCCTATCTTCCGATTGTCAGATTGCGCCCAATAACGCGAGAATGATCACAATCAAGAGAATCAAACCAAGTCCTCCGCTGGGATAATAACCCCAGCCGCGGCTATACGGCCACGAAGGTAAGGCTCCAATCAACAATAGAATAAGGATGATTAAGAGAATCGTGCTCATGATGCACAAAGAGAACGTATCACGAAGCCTCTTCGGACTTATTGCACGCACAGCGCCGGAATCGTCTCTCGCGTGTGGGTCGATTTATTTCACTTGAAACAACTGATCGTCGCTCCGCATGCGAAACCTTTATCACATATGACGAAACTACAATTCAAGGGCGGCTGGAATGAAGTGAAGGGCAAGCTCAAGCAGAAATACGCGCAGTTGACCGATGACGACCTCACGTTTGCAGAGGGAAAAGACGAAGAGCTGCTGGGGCGACTTCAACAAAAGCTCGGTAAGACCAAGGAAGATGTGCGAAGAGAACTTGAAGATCTGTAAGAGGGAAAGATTCCTGGAATAAGCGGTGGCAGGGTGCGACTGCCGGCCGCGCTGAATACAACGTCCCAGGTCAAAGATTCACTCTCAAGTGCATCAGAGTGAACACCAGCAAGAGCAAATTCCGCAACGACGGGGGTTACAATTTTCGAAGTTGTGATATATTCCTCCAATGCAAACGCCTGAAATCACCGCTTATTTAAAGACCTATTGTGGTTGGAGCGCCGGTGTGCGCGCCGTGCTGGCCAAATACAATCTTCCCTACACAGAGAAAGACATTATCCAGAA
>Ga0207701_10000410_pt1 | contig 44319 bp, 30 predicted proteins | sample KBSSwiSSwithPhiX_FD_184294 | JGI IMG/M metagenome (GOLD analysis project Ga0207701, IMG submission 184294) | Switchgrass rhizosphere bulk soil microbial communities from Kellogg Biological Station, Michigan, USA, with PhiX - S5 (SPAdes) (version 2) | ecosystem: Environmental > Terrestrial >... | reverse complement strand
CCGCTGAGGTTAGGGGTTTTGTAAACATCAAATGAAGCGGCTAACCCTCACGCTGTCCTCTCCCTTTGAAGGGGAGAGGCGAATCGGCTGTCGCTTGGCGGCCAGGTTTTTATTTAACCTGCTCCAGCGCTTAAATAATTTTCGTCAGCGCAGTCGGGCGATAAAGCATTGGCGTGCGGGCGAACGTGCGATTTCTTTTTGTTAACGTGAACGGTTGACATTGAGTTGCTGCTGGTCTTTCACCCGGCGAGTAACAAGGCAATATGAGCGCTAGTACGCCTGCTGTAACAGCAAGTGACCTGAGAAGGTCTACAGAGTATCGGGGTGATTCTCGATGGTCCGTTTGGCTTTACGCGTTGGTCGGGATTCTACTTCTTGCGATGGTCTGGGGCCTATTCGTCCGATTCACTGGCCTCGGCTCTCGTCCGTTGGCGGTGGACGAATATTTCTCCGCCACAACAGTGCGATATGTGCTGGACAAAGGCGTTCCGGAGTTCCCAACCGGCGGCTATTACATGCGGGGCCTGCCCCTTCAATATCTTCAGGCTGGGTCTGTTCTGCTGTTTGGGGATAATGAATTCGCTCATCGTCTGCCTGCATCGCTGTTTGGTGTTTTGACCCTCGTGTTCGTGTTTCTGTACGCCCGCATTTTTCTTCCATGGCCGCTGGCTGCCGCGTGTGTGGCGATCCTTGCGGTTTCTGGCTGGGAGATTGAGTTCAGTCGATTTAGCCGGATGTACGCCGCGTTTCAGTGCGTCACCGTGGCCTTCTTTCTTGCCTATCATCAGGCGTATTTTAAAGGAAGTGAGAAACTGAAATATCTCCCGCACGCTCTAGCCTTGGTGGCGGTAACCTTCCATGCATTGGGTGTGTTTCTCCTGCCATTTCTCTTTCTGCCACTTTTCATCGACCGAAATGCGAGCGATGTCGCACCTCCCCTTGGGAATCGGTGGGTGTTTGCAATTGTCTCTATGGCAACGGTGTTGGTAGGCATTGGCTTCTGGCAATTGGAGTCCCGTCTAAGACATTATCATGTTCAGCAAAGCCTTCCGAACGGCTTTCATCCTCAGCCCCACACCGATGCACTTGATCCTATTGATGCCTATACGGTTCTGCCGGTCGGCACGAACGTTCTGGTTGCCTTCGTGGCCGTGGTGGTTGTAACTGGCTGCTTCTTGCTGTTTCGGGGTCGATCCAAAGCAAAATCGATGACGTCTTTTAGCGCCTTGGATCTGAGTTTGCTCTTGCTCCTGTTGAGTACGGTCTTCCATCTCTTCGCCGTGTCACTGTGCATCGTAGTTGTTCTGCTGATTCGTTATCAACTGCATCACAGAGTATTGAAAGATAAATTCCGGTTGGGAATGCTGATGCTCTCGGGATTAGTCGCTTCTGCGTGGATACTTTATGCCATTCACGACCAGGGTTGGAGGGATCGGGTCCTCGCCAGCAGTCTGCCACGGGCCCTTCGGGTTGTCTTTTTCGGATGGCCCGATTTCTATCAGCCGATTTTCTATCCTTTGATCGCTGCACTGCCGTTTTTAACGATCATCTTTCTGTCAAGCCTGGCCTGGCATGTTGTGCAGTTGGGACACAAAAACATCACCGTCATACTGCGGCACCCAATCATGATCATTTTGGGGACGTTCGGCGCTATTGCTGTAGTTACCCCTATCATGAAGCCGTTGTATGAAGAGACTCGCTACTTATACAGCGTGTATCCATTCATTATTCTCCTAATCGTGATGGCGTGTTACGAGGTGCTCGGCAGAACCTTAGGGCGCGTTACAGGGAAGAGTACCCTGGTGGTTCTCGCAGGTTTCATAGCAATAGGACTGTTTGCTATTAGCAACGACTTCAATTTGCACCAACTCCTGCATATCAATAGTCGGGAAATCACTTTCAGGATTGGAGCGTTTAAAGGGTACGAGCACCTCTGGTTTTGGCGGTTTGATGATCGCTCGCCAGCTGAGTTTTTGAATTTTCACAGGAATGATGTCGATGCGTTGGTGGTCTCATCGAATTCGCGCACGTTACCGTACTATCTTCAGTCCGAAGTAAATTTCGCCTATTACTTCCCGCGGGAGGAAAAGGACGGCTTGCTTCGCTTCCCAGCTGCCTTCCACAGTCGGGCCCGTGGATACCCGAGTGTTGCGCGCGCTCAAGGGAAGCTCGAACTGTGGACTGGTCACCAGCTTCTCGGCAGAGAACAGGAGCTCTCCGCCTACACAGAGCGAGTCCGGTCCTTGTATCTCGTCCGGCGGGTCAAACCGGCCGAGCATGAGTTTGATATCAACCGTGTTTGGCCCGACCGCCTGATCAGTTATGAACGTGTTTTCTTGAGTTCGGATGGTAGGACCGAAGTGGTAAAAATCGTGTTGCGTCAACCTACCGGAAATAACGCGTCTCCATCCCCGACCTCTCCCCTGGGGAGAAGGGGAGAGGATGAAGGTAGGGGGTTTGGGATATATGCACCCACGATTTACGCTAGCCTGGCCCCACTCTCCCATCTCCCTGGCCAGGGAGGAGGCGACCAATTGCATTGAAACAGCTTGGAGATCTAAACCGCCAATCAGCCAAACATTAACTCACACGGGCGGTTAGTGAAGGAAGGATGAGATCATATGACACCCACAATTAATCGACCAATTATCCATGACGCGGGAGATACGTTGGCCGGGCTTGGTCCAGGCTCCGAGCTCCGTCCACAATCGGAAGAAATCGATGTTACCGTGGTTATTCCGATGCGCAACGAAGAGGCGAATGTGGCGTCTCTATGCGCGGAGTTGCAGGAAGTCACGGACAAGGAACTGCTTCGTTACGAGGTGATCATCGTTAACGATGGCAGCACCGATGGTACCGCCACAGCGCTGGAGGTGGCTACGCAAAATGACCCGCGATTCACCGTTGTGGAACTCTACCGCGGGTTCGGCCAATCCGCTGCGCTCGCCGCCGGGTTCAGTATGGCGAGAGGCAATATTATCGTGCCGATGGACGGCGATCTGCAAAACGATCCTCGCGATATCCCAAGGTTGATTGCGCAGCTCGAGAAAGCACCCGGCTACGATATCGTAAGCGGCTGGCGAAAAGATCGACAGGACAAACGGTTCACCAGGCGGTTTCCGTCGCTGGTCGCGAACGCTCTCGTCAGGCGCCTGACTTGGTGCAACGAAGTCCATGATTTTGGCTGCACGCTAAAGGCCTACCGCCGCGAAATGCTGAGCGATGTGCATCTCTATGGTGAAATGCACCGGTTCCTGCCGGCACTATGCCGATGGCGCGGTGCCAGGATCTCCGAATTGGTGGTAAACCATCGGGCACGCGTCGCGGGCAAGACCAAGTATGGTCTCAAGCGGATCCTCAAAGTGTTATTCGACCTGCTGACGGTGAAGTTTCTCGGCGATTACCTCACGAAACCCATTTATTTCTTTGGCAAGCTGGCCACGCTGACGATGCTGATTTCCTTTTTATCGGTGGGAGTAGCAATCCTGCAGAAGTTCGGCTATCTAACCGCGCAGGGTGTTCCAGCGAAGCTTAATAGTAACGTCTTTATTCTTTTCGCGGTAATGACGTTCATAACCACAGGGATGTTGATGATGGCCGGCCTGCTCGCCGAACTTCTGATTCGTATCTACCATGAAAGCCAGGGCCGCACGCCATACAAGATCCGCCGAATCTTGCGGACTGAGAATCACCAAACTTGATACAGGACATCTCAGTTCTGTTGCAGCACGATAATCAGTCAACAAGTATGACCCCTTCTTCAAGGATAATCGGTCGGTTATGGAATCGACCACACGCAGGGAAATCGCTGCCGTTCCTGGATGAACAGGTTCCTGCTATCAGCTTTCCATGTGCAAATACAGTCGCAGAAAGGAAGAAGTTGCTCAGGAGGGAGAACTTTTGGCCGCGGCGGATGTATCGCAGTTTTAGGCGGCATCCCAAGCAGCTGATGAGAAGTTCAACAGCGCCCTAGCTATTGAAGCGCCGATCCGGTGCTGTTCGTGAAAGTTTCATGAATATCGAAAACTCTGGAATCGTTAGCAGCCACATTGCAAGCCATGTGCCTGCAGTGCCCTCCTCGACCGAGGACGATGAGCGCCACCAAGAGCACTTCAAAACCGATCATCTTCTACCGAACCTCAGGGGGCACACCATCTCGAGCGGCGCGGTTACTATATCGGCTCAAGGGGCGAAGTTTCTGCTGAATCTAATCGCCATGATGACTCTTGCGCGACTGCTCACCCCGCGTGATTTCGGGCTTGTGGCAATGGTGACAACTGTTACGGGATTCGTTCTTGTTTTCAAAGATGCCGGTCTTTCCCTAGCGACAGTACAGCGCGAGCGCATCACGCACGCTCAAGTCTCCAATCTGTTTTGGGTAAACGTTGCCGTAAGCGCTTTGGGCAGTTTAATCGTAGCGGCCGCGGCGCCAGTTATTGCCCAATTTTACCATGATCCACTGCTTATAGGCGTCACGCTTATTCTATCGACTACGTTTGTAATCAGCGGCTTAAGTGTTCAACATCAGGCCCTGCTTAAACGGCAAATGCGCTTTAAGTCGCTGGCACTCATCGAAGTCGGCTCGATGGCAATTGGCGTAGCTGTGGGAGTGGCTATGGCTGTGCTGGGATGCCGGTATTGGTCCTTAGTTGGGTTAAGCTTGTCCACGGAGATTGCCGGGCTTTTGCTCACATGGTCAATTTCACGCTGGCGCCCGACATTGCCCACCCGGCGCAGCGGAATAGGCCCTTTGCTAAGTTTTGGAGCCCACCGAACTGCCGGTGAACTAATAGGCGCTTTAGCCAGAGGAACTGACATCCTTCTGATTGGGCGATTTTACGGGGCTGCTTCGGTGGGACTCTATTCCAGAGCCAACGTTCTGCTCACGAAGCCCTTGTACCAATTTCTTATTCCGATCAATGCGGTTTTCATTCCGGCCTTATCGAGGTTGCAATCCCAACCAAAACGATATCGATCGACATTTCTGCATCTGTACGAAGCGATCGCATTGACAGCGTTCTTTGTTACAGGTTTATTTCTTGCGCTGGCCCATCCGCTAACCCTTGTACTGCTGGGTCCAAAATGGGAGCAGGCGGCTGTTATCTTAGGTGGCTTTACCCTTGCAGCCCTTAGCATTCCGCTGACCAATGCGACCACTTGGTTACTCATCAGTCAGGGCCGCGGCCGGGATATCTTAATTGCACAATCGATTAATTCTTGTGCGCTGGTATTGTCTTTCGTCGCTGGTCTGCCTTACGGGCCTGTCGGCGTGGCGATTGCTTTTTCCGTTTCAAGTCTCGTAGTTCGCCTTCCTCTCTGGTATTTTATCGTGGGACGGCGCGGCTCTGTGAGGACAGCAGATCTGTTTGCGGTGTTCTTTCGGCATATACCTGTTTGGATTGTTAGCTTTTTCGCAACCTGGCTGATGCTCACCCAGGTTCCGAGCTTGCGGCCACTGCCACAACTTCTCATCTGCGCACCAGTTGGGTTCATTCTTTGCGCTGTCTTTATTTGCAGCTTTAGTGCGCAACGGCGAGTGGCGATCAATATTTTTCAGATGTTGTTGGAATTAAAGAAGAGACGATGAAACAAGATACAGTTATGCAAACTGGCGATAAGACGAAGTATAAGCGAAGGTCGTCATTCTCTATCGCACGTCCTAACTTCTTTGTTTTGGGGGGCATGAAATGCGGCACCACCACTCTGCACGGACTATTGGCTGCTCACCCGCACATTTTCGCGGCAAAGGAGAAGGACCTGAGATTCTTCGACGACGACACTTACTACAATCGTGGACTCGATCGTTATCTCCGCGATCACTTCCGCGGCGCCGCAGGTTTCAAGGCGCGTGGCGAGGCCACGGCGAGTTATCTAGCGTCGGGACGAAAGGCGCGGGACCGCATTCGGCGCGACTTGGGTAAGGACCTGCGATTCGTGGTGATGCTGCGCGATCCGGTCAAGCGGGCGTGGTCACACTACTTGCATCAATGCTGTGACCGTATTGAGACGGAGAGCTTCGAACGAGCGCTTGAATTGGAGCCGAGACGATTGCCCGCAGGGAAGCCGGCATCGACAACCTACTTCCTGGATGGCCTTTACGCACACCAACTGCGTGTCTGGTTTGAGGCTTTTCCACGCGAACACTTTCTGGTGCTGCTGACGGAGGATCTCGCGGAGCGTCCAGACTCGGTCGCGCGCCAGGCGTTTGCGTTCCTTGACGTCGATCCCGACGTAGAGCTTCCGCTTTCCATTACCGCGAACGTACGCGGGACTCCGCGCCACCCTCGACTGGCGGCGGCACTCAATCGGCCGGGTGTTATAATGGCAACCCTCAAGCACCTTGTCCCTTACACCAGCCGCCAGCGTGTGCGCAGACTAATCAACCGCTGGAACCGCCGGCCATTTGAAAGAGCGCCGACCCTCGACCCGGCCACTGCGCGCGCGCTTCGCCGGCGTTATTGTAATGAGATTCTCGCTGTCGAAGAGATCATCGGCCGCGACCTTGGGATGTGGCGGTCTGACGACTAGAGTGCTCGTTTCCCGCAGGCATTAGTCCCCAGAGGTCAGCGGCACCAATCTGGACAAGAAAGCAGCTGTCTTAAGCGAAACAAATTAAGAAATGGTCGGACTCGAACATCTTCGGACTGCAGGTGCAATGTAGACGAACAACTTCGTTTATGTTACTTCTCCGATGTGAACACGGCTTACGCCGCTGCCAATTGCCTCGTGCTCGCGCGGGTGCGTAATAAGTCCGCTATGTTCACGCGAACAAAGAACGAGCTACTCTGCGGGGTATCGACTTTATCTCGGACACACGGGACACCCGTACCAGAAAATCGTTGTGACTCAATCTTCTAAGCCTCGCCTCGCCATCATTGGCTGCGGGGCTGTTGTCGAGCAATACCACATCCCCGCGCTCCGGAGACTCGGATGGAAACCGGTACTCCTTGTCGACCCCGATGTCGAGGGGATACGCAGGCGCTTTCGTGATCTAAAGGAGTCCGCAGTCGAGAGGGAAGCCGTCGGACATTACGATACCTTCGACGCGGCTATCGTGGCCGTGCCAAGCAGGCTCCACGCCCCCATTTGCACTGACCTACTACGCGCGGGAAAGCATGTCCTGGTCGAAAAGCCGATGGCCACCACGGCCGCCGACGCTCGCGCCATGGTTGATGCAGTCGATTCCGGGGTCGGCCGGCTCTCGGTCGTTCATTGGCGGCGCTATCGTCATGTCAGCGTCTGGACCAAGGCGCTGATGCAGTCGGGATCGCTCGGCACGATCGAGTCGTTCGATTTCCGAGAGGGCGCGGTCTTCAACTGGCCTGCGACCACCAACTCGTTTTGGCGCAAGGAGACGGCCGGCGGTGGAGTCCTTGCCGACCAAGGCGCGCACGCCCTCGATCTCCTTCTTTGGTGGCTCGGCGATTTCACCTCGCTCACCTATGTCGATGATAGCCAGGCCGGCGTGGAGGCCGATTGTCGGCTAGAGCTTACTATGAAGTCTGGGGCAAAAGGCGTCGTCGAGCTCAGCCGCACCCGGAATCTAAGGAACTCAGCGATCATTCGCGGCCGCAACGGTTGGGTGGAGATTCCGCTCTGGATTACGGGAGATGTGCATGCTTCACCCAACGTGCTCGCGTTTCGACACGGCTCACTCGGTCCTTCGGGCTTTCCGCCTCAGGTCATACACAACCTGTTCGAAGCCATGTTCGTTGATTGGCTGGATGCCATGCGGAAAGGACGTGCAGCCTGTGTATCCGGTGCCGAGGCGATTCGCTACGTCGAATTGATCGAAAGCGCGTACCGGACGCGCTCGCTCTGGAGTTTCCCGTGGGTGACAGCCAGCGCCGCTTCGCCGCAGCATTTGCGGCGGTTCGCGGGTAGGAAGGTATTGGTGACTGGCGCAACCGGGTTCATCGGTGGGCGCCTCGTCGAAAGGCTGCATCTCGACGAGGGTGCGGAGGTTGCTGCCATGGTGAACAGTTTCAGCCACGCCGCGCGCCTCGCCCGCTTCGCACTGGAAATGCCCAAAGCCACCCTTACCGATGCTGAGGCCATCGATCGTGCCGTTGCCGGCTGCAAGATTGTCTTTCATCTTGCCTATGATGGCTTCTCACCTCAGTCCAACATCACAGGTGCCCATAATTTGCTGGAGGCCTGTCGTCGGCACGCGGTCGAACGACTGGTCTACGTCAGCAGCATGGCCGTCTATGAGCCACTGCCTTCAGTCCCACTCGACGTCACGGAGGAGTTCCAGCTCCCACCTACTCGTTGGGTCTATGCGGATACAAAGCGCGCGATCGAGAAGGCTGTCCTCGATTTCGGCCGGAACAAAGGGCTGCCGGTGACCATCCTTCAACCGACGATCGTCTATGGACCGTTCGGCGGTGCGTTCACGATGGTGACCGCTGAACGCATGTCGCGAGGCACGCTCGTGCTACCGGACGACGGCGACGGATGTTGCAACGCGGTCTACGTCGACGACCTTGTCGACGCCATGCTGCTTGCGGCATACCGGGAGGAGGCTCTAGGTCAACGATTTCTGATCTCAGCGGCCGAGCCCGTTACGTGGAAAGAATACTATTCTGCGCATGAACGCGCACTCGGGGTCAATGGGTTGAAGTTGATGCCCAAGGATGAGATCGCCAGGCGAAATCGCAGCCTGTTGACCAATTTGAAAATGCTTCTCGTGCGACCGAAGAGGACTATTCTCAAGTACCCGGCATTGCACCGCTCCCTGATCAAATTATATGGGTTCCTGCCCGAGCCTATCACACAGCCTGTGCTCCGCCTCTACCTCTATGAGAAGGCGGGACTCGGGCGCGAGGAATTTCTGCCTACCGAAGAAGAGATCCGTCGCTATGAAACTCGGGGCCGCGTCAGAATTGACAAGGCGGAGGCGCTCTTAGGTTACAAACCGAGGTTCAGCTTTGCAGATGGCATGGATTTGACTGGCCAGTACCTGCAATGGGCCTTCACCGACGCTGAGTCATTCGAGCAGCAGGGTGACTCAAAGAATTAGAGGAATTAAAGGCGTGAAAATTGCAGTGATGATGCGGGTGATCGATCAGGACACTGGCCTTGGCTCTTTACAGACAATTTGTTGCGGACGCTATTACGGATAGATCAGGCAAATTGCTATCTGCTTCTCTACAAGAAGCCGAAACATTTTGGCCGCTTCGCAAATCTTGCCAAGGTAAAGGAATTGCTGCTGCCGTCGAGGCACAAATTGCTCTGGGACCAATTCACCGTGCCTCTCATCGAACGCCGCCGTCGTTGCCGCTGGTGGCGGCGCTCGCGATCTTTGGCGCCTGAAGATATGAAGTCAAAGCACCTATTAGCTTTTCATGCTTAAACGAAATTCATCATTGTCTATTGCGCGTCCTAACTTCTTTGTTTTGGGAGTCCCCAAGTGCGGCACCACCACTCTGCACGAAGTCTTGATTGCACACCCGAACATTTTCATGACGAAGCAGAAAGAGCCGCGTTTCTTCGACACCGATACTTACTACAATCGTGGATTCGACCGTTATCTGCGCGATCACTTCCGCGGGGCTGCAGGCTTCAAGGCGCGCGGCGAGGCCTCGCCCACGTATCTACGATCGGGAAAGGCGCGGGACCGCATTCGGGGCGACTTGGGTAAAGACCTACGATTCGTTGTGATCCTGCGCGATCCGGTCAAGCGGGCGTGGTCAGCCTACTTGCAGGAATGCCGTCGCGGCCTTGAGACGGAGACCTTCGAACGAGCGCTTGAATTGGAGCCAACACGGTTGTCCCGCGACCCGACATGCGCGGCTTACTTCCTGGGTGGCCTCTACGCACGCCAACTGCGTGTCTGGTTTGAGGCTTTTCCACGCGAGCACTTTCTGGTGCTGCTGACGGAGGATCTCGCCGAGCGTCCAGCCGCGGTCGCCCGCCAGGCGTTCGCGTTCCTCGAAGTGGATCCTGACGTAGAGTTTTCGCCTCCAAGCCCCGCGAACGTAGGCTGGACTCCGCGCTGTCCTCGACTGGGCGCGGCGCTCAACCGGCGCCTCAAGCGCTTCGTCCCTTACAGCAGCCGCCAGCGCCTGGGCAAACTAATCAACCGCTGGATCAGCCGGCCATTTGAAGGGGCACCGACCATCGACCCCGCCAGTGCGCGCGCTCTTCGCCGGCGTTATTGTGATGAGATTCTCGCCGTCGAAGAGATCATCGGCCGCGACCTTGGGAAATGGCGGTCTGACGACTAGAGTGCTGGTTTCCCGCAGGCATTAGTCCCCAGAGGTCAGCGGCACCAATCTGGACAAGAAAGCAGCTGTCGTAAGCGAAACAAATTAAGAAATGGCCGGACTTGAACATTTTCGGAGTCCAGGTGCAATATGGACATCCTTTATCCGAGGCGGGCTTGTCCGGCGCCGATGCGGTCGCGATTAGCTTCACCGGTCGGATCTTGGAAATAGCCGCCTGGTTGCCGTGGTGGCTTGCGCATGTCATTTCGACAGGCAGTGTGCGGCCTGCGATTGCAAAGATGTACCCGAAAACGGCAACAGTAGAAGTTGGAAGTAACTTATGAAAATCACTATCATGATGCGTGCGATCGATCAGCCGACAGGCCTTCGGTCGTACATGGAGGGAGTGGTCAGCACTCTCCTCCGAATTGATCAAGAGAACGAATACCTTCTGCTCTACAGGAAACCAGACTTCCTCGGGCGCTTTTCCGGCCACAAGAACGTGAAGGAGATGCTGATCGGTCCCTCGCATGTTTTGCTCTGGGACCAGGTCGCTGTTCCCTTGGCGGCGCGAAGAGAAGGAGCCGATGTCATCTTTAACCCGAAGTGGACTGTGCCTCTACTAACCAGGATTCCAACGGCGATGGTTGTCGTCGAGCCTGTCTGGTGGGCGACGCCCGGTCACCATCCATGGTGGGATGTGGCATTCACGCATATGACCTTGCCTTTGTATCTTCGAAAGGCGCGTCACTTCCTTCCGTGGAGTGAGTTCATGATCGCAGACACCCGCAAGTACCTGAAACTTCCGCTTCCCAACGCGACGGTTACATACACGTCCGTAAAACCACACTTCAAGAGGAAGATCGAGCCGTCCGAAGTCGCTACCGTACGGTCCAAATATGGACTTCCGGAGCGCTACATCCTTTGCGTCGCAAACGTTCTCCTCAAGGCGTACAAGCGACCTGTCTTCAGAGATTCCAGGAACGTCGAAGGTATCGTCCGTGCGTTTGCATTGTGTCGCCATCGCATCCCGCACGGACTCGTGATTGCAGGCAGCAGCGTCCGCGAGTCCCTAATCAGAAGAGGACTTACAGAAAACGAGTTCACGAATCTGCAATTCTTGGGATTCGTGCCGGACGAAGTACTCCCCTCGCTGTTCTCTGGGGCGGACCTCTTTGCTCTGGCGCCATTCTACGAGGCTTGCGTAACCGCTCTCATCGAGGCGATGACGTGCGGCTGCCCAATTCTCACATCGAACATTGGCGCGTCCCCCGAGATCGTCGGCGACGCGGCCTTGACCGCGAACCCGCGGAATCCGTCTGACCTCGCTGAGAAGATGGTTATGATTCTCACGGACGACCAACTCCGTGCGGAGCTACATGAGGCGGGATTAAGGCGCGCAGAATTCTTCAGCTGGGAACGCACGGCACGTAAGGTTCTGGAAGGCATTCGTAAGGCCGCAAACCCCAAGTGAATGATCTGACCTCCCAGTGGTGGAAGCCTGGCCGCGGAATGCCAGCATGGGCCCCGTACTCCTGACTGTTAGCGCGAACCATATCACGTGAGTTGCGACAGAGTTGGAAGATTTAAAGGAATCACTCGCAATGATGTCTTTATGCCGACGGTCCTAATCACGGGGAGAACCGGTTTCATAAATATGTTGGAAGCAGCTGTCGAAGCAGGCGTTCATCGGTTTGTTCACGGCAGCATCATCCGGGTGTATGGCATCAGTAACAACGAGTCGGTGCGAGACGATTTACCGCTGCAACCCGATAATATTTACGGCATCACCAGGCTTGAAGGTGAGAAGGTTTTCCGCCAGTTCTTTGACAAGCTGCCAATCGCCATTGCTCGCATTTCGGAAACGTATGGACCCCGCACTTTTCGCTGATCCTCATGATGCGACTGATATCGCGCGAAAGATAGTCGCCGTGATAAACGACGAGAACGTCAGGCCGACGCTAAGAAAGAAGGGGTTGAAACGAGCGGCAACTTTTACGTGGGACAAAACGGTTAGACTGACTCTCGACGCCTTGGTTGGCGTGGTAAATAACCATCGTAAACCGCGGGGGTAGGATCGCTCTGCTAGGAATTCGCGTATCAGGAATGACTATTCTTGGCACTGAAAATGTCGTCTGTACTGATGAGAAATGCCGTGTAATCAACCGGTTGTTGATCGACGGGCATGTCCATGTTCATGACAACTACGACGAAAGTGCATTTCTCAGAGCCGCTTACACAAATTTATCGCGGCACGGTGAAGGTTTGCCAACCTTGCTGCTGACGGAGATGCCCGGCCAGCAGGTATTCGCAAGATGGCGAAGCGGGAATGCCGCTTGGCCAGTTAACCTAACAAGGGAGCTATCATCCCTCGTCTTGGGCGGCAGGTTACTGGTTATTGCGGGTCGCCAAATTGTCACCTTGGAGCGGATCGAAGTGCTCGCAGTCGGTTGTAGGGAGAATATCCCAAACGGCCTCACGCTCGATGCCACCATCGCAGCTATGCAAGAGATGGGCGCAGTTCCAGTATTACCCTGGGGAGTTGGCAAATGGTCCGGCGAACGGGGCCGATTAGTTGCAAACGCCGCAGCGCGCTACAGCTTGCTTCTTGGCGATAATGCTGGACGGCCCTTTGGTTGGCCGAGACCGGCATTGTTCCAGCAGTATGTCGTTTTGCCAGGAACCGACCCGCTGCGGCTCAGAAGCGAGCAGGAGCGCGTTGGAATATACGGTTTTGTTCTGGAGGGGCATTTTGATTCTGAGCGTCCGGCTGCCGGAGTCGTCAATGCACTGCAAAATCTTACGCAAAGCCCGACCGCATTTGGCAACCGCGTTGGGCCCTACGGTTTTCTGCGACAACAGTTGGGACTTCGATTCTCACGATGAACGGTTTTCCACGCGATGTCGATGCCGCGCTGAGCCAGCGATACGATCTTATCGTCATTGGCGGCGGCATCTACGGCATGTGCCTGACATTGGAAGCGGCGAGGCGCGGTTTGCGGCCCCTGCTACTCGAACGCGATGATTTTGGTGGCGCCACGAGTCTGAACAGTCTGCGCATCCTGCACGGCGGATTGCGTTATCTACAGACACTTGATATTCCCCGCTTTTTCGAATCGGTTGAGCAGCGCGCGTGGTTCATGGCGAACTTTCGACCGCTGTGCCGCGTGCTGCCATGTTTGATGCCGCTATATGGCAAAGGATTGCGACGACCGGCCGTCTTTCGCGCCGCACTTGGGGTCAATGATTTTCTCAGCCGAGATGCCGACTTTTCAGGTAGTCGGCTTCTTGGAGTTGCCGAAACGATCGAACGATTTCCCGCTGCGCGATGTGAAGGCCTCAAAGGAGGCGCACTTTGGCACGATGGCCAGATTATCAGCCCCCAACGTTTGCACGCCGAGCTTTTGCGTTGGGCGGCGGCGTGTGGGGCGACGGTGTTGAACTACGTAGAAGCACGCGAGCTCCGGCGTGAAGGAGCGCGCGTCGCTGGCGTGGAGACGACTGCTGGCGCATTCTCCGCTCCAATAGTCATCAACGCGGCGGGTCCATGGTCGCGGGAATTGGCGCGGCGTTTCGATCGCGACCTGCCACGGTTGTTTACTCCATCGCTCACATTCAACGTCCTGCTTGATGTTCCGCTGCCAAGCGATGCGGCCGTCGCGGTGCAGGGTTCACGAACTTATTTTGTTACACCGCATCGCAATGACACTACCTTTGTCGGCACCGTGCATCGTGCGTGGGAAGGTTTAAGCGAACCTACTGATATCATGATTGACGAGTTTCTTGACGATCTGACTCGGGCGATTCCCAACTGGGGTATTGATCGTTCAAAAATTCTACGTGTGACTGCCGGAGTACTTCCAGCAATCCGACTTGGAAAAGCTGACATGGCCCATCGCTCAACTTTTGTAAGACATGAGGTTGACGGACTCTTTAGTGTTTGCGGAATTAAGTACACCACCGCTCAGCGTTTCGCTCGGCGAACCATCGAGCGTGTTTTCGGTCCTGCGCACTCATTGAACCAACGCCGTCCGGAAATTGGTGACCGCGCTTCGCTCATCGATCCGCAGGCAGTCATGTCACTTTCCGATGAAGATTTGCGCCGTCTGGCAGATGAGGAGTCAGTCACCAAAGTAGAGGACTTCGTGGAGCGGCGAATGGATTGGATCCTGGACGAAACTGAGAGGACCAGATTCGAAGCACGTCTAGCAGCCATCCGTGGTATTCACTCCGCCAATGCCCTTGGTGAGATGGCGATGAGCAAGTGAAGTGCGACCTCAACGTTTGCGCAGAAATCAACATTCATAATGACAACGACCGCTGTGCGTGAGTGTCCAGACATTGAATCGTCAACCGACGAATACGCGACGCGATTTGATGGTCCGGGTGGAGAGCACCTGCTGGACGTGCAAAATCGGGCGGTCATGCGCCTGGCGCGCCCGTGGCTTGGCAGAAGCATTCTCGACGTGGGCGGCGGACATGCGCAACTTTGTCGGCCGTTGCTCGATGCCCGCTGCTCAGTCACTGTTCTCGGCTCAGAGGAGAGTTGCCTCGAGAGACCACGTCGAATCGCACGCGAACATGTGTCTTGCGCTGTTGGTGATCTGCTCGAACCGCCATTTCCCGATCGCGCGTTCGATTTGGTCATCGCCGTTCGGATGCTCGCGCATGTCCGTGATGCAAATCGGTTCATTCATGGACTCTGTCGAGTCGCGCGCCATGCAGTGATTGTGGACTACGCGGCAGTCCGTAGTATCAATGTGCTTACCCCGGCATTGTACGTCCTGAAGAAGAAGCTGGAGGGAAATACACGCACATACCGTATGTACCACCGGCGGGATTTGTTAAGAATGTTCGCGTCACACGGATTCGCCAAGCCCAAGGCAATTCCACAGTTCTTCTGGCCGATGGTGCTGCATCGAAAACTCTCGCGTCCGTTTGTCTCGCGAGCGCTGGAGGCGCCTCCTCGTCTATTACAGATTTGCCGGTGGTTCGGCTCGCCTGTGATTTTGCGCCTGGAACGAGTATGAGAATTCTACTCCTGGCACCACATCCTTTCTTCACGCAGCGCGGCACGCCGATTGCAGTACGCCTCGTGTGCGAAGGGCTTTCCCGCTTGGGCCATACTGTGGATGTGCTGACCTATCACGAAGGCGAGAACATCGATTGCCCGGGTGTAAGGATCCATCGAATCGACCAGCCACGTTTCGTGCGGCGCGTCCCGATAGGCCCGTCATGGCAGAAGATTGTCTGCGACATTGCGCTTGCCCGCCGCTTAAGACGAATGCTGCGCGAGACCCGTTACGATCTCATTCACGCGGTCGAAGAATCCGCTTTCCTCGCGGCTCGAACAGGTTTGCCGTTTGTTTTTGACATGGACTCATTGATGAGTCAGCAGCTTGTTGAGAAGTCGAAGCTATTCTGGCCGGCCTCGGTTATTTTCAAACAGCTTGAGCGTGGTGCGCTACGTCGCTGTGTGGGTGTTCTCGCCGTGTGCGAATCGCTCGCGCGTGAAGCTCGTAAACATCAGTCAAACGTGAATGTGCTGCCCGACGTAGCTCTGGCAGCTAATGGAGCATGCGCACTCCCGGAGTTACTCATCAAAACACGCGGTCTTCGCCTGATGTATGTCGGCAATCTCCAGCGCTACCAAGGGATCGACCTGATGCTTGAGGCATTTGCAACAATTGCGCCGGCCTATCCCGACGCGGTGCTCGTCATCGTGGGCGGAAATCCCGCTCAGATCGCTGCCTATAGTCGCAAGGCCGCGCGCTCGAAAGTAATCGATCAAGTGCGATTTGTCGGAGAGATTCCGTTCGACGCGCTCGCACGCACGCTGAGCTTCTCGGACATTCTGGTTTCGCCACGGATCAAAGGCGAAAACACGCCAATGAAGCTATACAGTTATCTGATGTCGGGCCGGCCTGTGTTGGCAACCCGGTTGCCTACTCATCTTCAAGTGGTCGCAGATGAGCACGCGTTCCTCGTTGAGCCAACAGTGGAAGCCATGGCAAAAGGAATGCGTGCGCTGATCGATTCCCCTGAATTGCGCGAGCGCCTGGGAACCGCGGGGCGCGCGCTGGCTAGTCGATGCTATGGTCTTGATTCGTTTCGCCAACGCCTCGAAGCGTTTTACCAGAAAATCGCAGCATGAAAACCTTTGTAACAGGTGCAACAGGTTTCACAGGATCATTCCTGACTGAACAACTAATTGAGGCAGGGCATGACGTAGTGGGTCTCGACAACCAGCGCGGTTATCGCTTCGATGAGCTAAAATCGAAAGGCGCCGAACTCCACGTCGGTTCAGTGACCGACAAGGAGTTAGTGGACCAGCTTACGCAGGGGTGCGACCGCGTTTACCATCTGGCGGCCGCGTTTCGCAAGGTGAACCTGCCGCGGCAGGTGTATTGGGACGTTAATGTCGAAGGCACGCGTAACGTTCTCGAAGCGGCGAAAAAATATAATGTTCCGCGCGTCCTTTATTGCTCGACTTGTGGCGTCCACGGCAACGTCGAGAATCCGCCTGCTGATGAATCTTCTCCGATTGCTCCGGCCGACTGGTACCAGGAGACCAAGTGGGAAGGTGAAAAGGTTTGCCATGAGTTCCTAAAACAGGGCATGTGGATCACCATTCTCCGTCCAGCTGCTATCTTCGGCCCCGGCGATCCCGAGCGCTTCGTGATGCTCTACAAACGGGCGGCAAAAGGAAAATTCCTGATGGTTGGCGACGGCGGGACACATTATCATCCCTGTTACATCAAGCATCTGACAGACGCGATGCAGCAGGCCATCGAAAGCGACACGGCGCTGGGCAAGGCGTACCTGATTGCGGATGAGAAAAGCATTGCGATCAAAGAGCTGGTACATCGAATCGGACGCGCGATTGGCAAGGATGTGAAGTTTACGCACGTGCCGTATGCACCAGTGTGGGCGGCCGCGTTGGCATGCGAACTTGCGTGGAAACCGCTGAAGACAGACCCGCCGCTTTTTCGGCGGCGCATCGATTGGTTTATCCAGAATCGTTCGTTCAACATCGACGCCGCGCGGCGCGATTTCGGTTACAACCCGAACATCCCATTAGACCAATGCCTGAGAGAAACCGGCGATTGGTACCGGCAAGAAGGTTTTATCCCAGCTTAAGCGTTCAAACAAGGCAAATCAACATGTGCGGTATTGCAGGATTTACGTGGCGAAACAGAGATCTAGCCCAGCGAATGTGCGACGTAATCTCCCATCGTGGACCCGACCAGCATGGCATTCATGATGAGGAGGGTATCACGCTTGGGTTTCGGAGGCTAAGCATTCAGGACTTGAGCCATAACGGGGACCAACCGATGAGCAACCGGGATGGCTCGATCACGCTGGTTTACAATGGCGAGATTTATAACTACCCGGAGTTGCGTCCACTGCTCGAGGCGAAAGGCTACAAGTTCCGCGGCCACTGCGACACAGAGGCGATCATTTATGCTTATGAAGAATGGGGCTTGGAGGCGGTTCACCAACTGCGAGGTATGTTCGCTTTTGCCTTGTGGGACCGGAAGCGTCGCCGACTCTGGCTGGTGCGCGACCGCATCGGTATTAAACCACTCTATTACTATCTTGATGGTAAACGCTTGGTCTTTGCCTCCGAGATTAAAGCGATCCTTGAAGAAGAATCCATCGACCGACGGCTGAATCGACAGGCGTTGTACGACTACCTTGGATTTGAGTTTGTGCCCGCGCCCGAGACGATGTTTGAAAAGATTTACAAACTGCCTGCAGGACACCAACTGATCTGGCAGGATGGCCAGGCGACTCTGTCGAGTTATTGGGATTTGTCATTCGCTCCGCGAAACCTGAACGGCCACACGGTGGACGACCTGGCTGAAGAAGTGCGGCAATCGCTCTCCGAATGCGTGAAGAGCCACCTACTAGGCGATGTTCCACTCGGTGTTTTTCTCTCAGGCGGTCTTGATTCCAGCGCACTGGTCGCCTTGATGCGCCAGCATATTCCAGGTACGCTGCGAACATTCACCATTGGTTACCCGGATAAGAGCTTCAGTGAATTGGACTATGCCGAAACCGTATCCAAACACCTCGGAACGGAACACCACGTCCTGATGATCGATGGGTTGAATGAGGATTTGATCGAAAAATCCCTCTACCATTTCGACGAACCGATGACCGATCTCTCCTCGATTCCGTTGATGCTGGTTTGCGGTCAAGCCCGTGAGCACATTACCGTTTGCCTCAGTGGCGAAGGTGGTGATGAAGTCTTCGCCGGCTATGACCGGTTCAAGGCCAGCCGCCTGAATCGCTATTATTCGATCATTCCAAAAGCTGTGCGCCACCGAGTCATTAGCCGTGTCGTCCGCAAACTACCCGATCAGACGCAAAAGAAGGGGCCGCTGAACGTGTTGAAACGGTTTGTTGAAGGCTCCGATTTGGACGCGGAAGGGATGCACTTGCGCTGGCAATATTTCCTGAACGAAACGATGGCGGCCCGACTGTTCAATAATGGTTTCAATGAGGGGCTCGATCTGGATCCGTTTCGGCTCGTGCGCCAGCACAATGCCCGCTGCAACGCCCAAGATGTTGTGAATCGGGAGCTTTATCTGGACACACGTTTCATGATGACTGACAGCGTGTTGATGAAAGTGGACAAGATGAGCATGGCCCACTCACTGGAGGTGCGCGTTCCCATGTTGGACCACAAATTCGTTGAGCTGAACGCGAGCCTGCCAGGCGCCTGGAAACTAAAGGGTGTCGAGACTAAGCACCTTTTCCGAAAAGCGCTCAAAGGACTGTTACCCGATCACATCGTGATGCGCGGAAAACAAGGATATAGCCTGCCAGTTAAGAACCTGCTTCGCGGTCAACTGCGCGGTTACATGACAACTTTGCTGAACGAGTCCCCGGTCGTTCGCGAGCTGATGAACTTCGACTATGTCCAGACCCTGATTCGCGAGCATCTGAATCAGGTACATAACCATAACCACGTTCTCTGGGGACTTATAACTGTAGCTATTTGGCATCGCCGGTTCTTGGAAGATAAGACATCTATGACATCGCCATGAAAATTGCCACCATAAGTGCTCGCCCAATCTGCGTCTCTGATTTCTTAGACGCAACGAACTGTGCCGCAGGCCCCGACAGATAATGTTGTCTTGGAATACGCACGATGAATTTGAAACGCCCGGCCACATACGTCTCATGGAACGCGTTGTCGCGGAGGCATAAACCGTCTGTGACATCATTGGAGGCCCGCGACAAGCCCGCGCGAGCATCATCTGTTAAGAATGTTTGCATCACGCGGATTTCGAAAGCCTCAAGCGATCGCGCAGTTCTTCTGGCCAATGGTGCTGCATCGCAAGCTCTCCCGTCCATTTCTTTCGCGAGCGTTAGAGCCCTTCTCCCCATATTACAGATGAGCCGCTGGTTTGATTGCCGTGTGGTTCTGCGGTTGGAACGCATATGAGAATCCAGCCGCTTGCGCCACATCCTTTCTGTGCATCGCGCCGCCGGGTTTAGCAAAGCTAAACTTGGCGCGGCAAGCTTACTGACACGTGAATGTCCATGGAACGCGTAAGGTCTCCAAGCTGGCAAAATATAATGTTCCGCGCGTCCTGTACAGCTCGACTCGCGCCGTCCACGCCTCTCGTATCAGAGGCGACAGCAAGAATTCTAGTGTCTAGACTTACCCATTGGGTTCATCGCTTTAGCTTTCCCCTAAGGCTTGTTGTTACTCTGTCGCTGGTCGCCTTTCTTATCTCGCGTATTGATTTCAAAAGGCTGCCTGAGACAATCTCGTCGATCTACTGGCTGCCATTGGTCATCGCATTTGGATTTGGCCACGTCGATAGATTTTTAATGGCCTTGAAATGGCGATTACTAATCAAACCGCAGGGATTATCCGTGTCTGTATCCGACGCAATTACGACCACGTACATGGGCAACTTCGGCGGTCAGTTTCTGCCAGGCGGCATCGGCACCGATGTTGTTCGCATTTATCTGCTCAGAAAACTGAACCTGCCTACGATCTCGCTGGCAGCGTCGATCCTTCTCGAGCGAGTGCTTGGTTTGTATGCCCATATTCTTGTCGCTCTCATTGCTCTTGCGATCGCTAGGTCCGGTGTAGTTGCCATCCCCGAGAAACTATCCTGGGCCATCGTTCTTCTCTTCCTGCTTTACACCGTCGGTTTCGCCATCAGCTTCGCGCCTTGGGCGGAAGGCTTGCTCGAAACATGCAGTAAGCGCTTTCCGCATTTGAGTTATCTTCATAAGGCGCTTGCAGGCGTAAAAAGCTATCGTTTGTACAGAAACAACAAGTCCACGCTGATTACTTTTTTTGCATTGTCGATGCTGGAAGTGGTCGTCGTCACATTGAGTTTCTACTTCGCAGCCGAAGCAATGGCTTTGAAGATTTCTCTATTACAACTTCTCGTTTCTGTGCCGCTCATCCTGATAGTCGCGAGGATACCGGTGTCGGTGAGCGGAATTGGTGTCTTTGAAACGGTTGTCGCACTCTTTTTCGTGCGGTTTGGGGAATCCATCAGCCATGCGGCGATCTATGGCTTTCTACTCAGGATCCTTCAGTTGTTTGTTTTATTACCCGGCGGTTTTCTTTATCTGATGGAGAAACCGCGGACGAGACGTGACAATTCCGGCGAGATGCCACTATCGCTCGCAGGTGAATCGAAATGAGCAACGCTGCTACGATGTTCTCAGCCCGTGCTGAGCCCCGAGTGCGTTCACAAATAATGTAACGTGTGTGGGACAATCCATGACGGAGGCCAATCTCTGTCTCATCGTTCCGCTGCTTTCATCAGATTTATTGGGCTCTTAACCCGCAGTGGTTATCATTTTGACGTCAATTTCGATTGGTAACAATGCCGCCAAAGCTCGTTGTGCTGTACGTTCCTTCGCTGGATCGGCGATTAATCGACCCGGATACGGCGCCGTACCTGAGCAGTTGCCTAACGCTATGTCCGCCTATCGAATTGGAGACGCATCCCTCGGTCGAATTACTGCCGACTCTGGTGACCGGCGTCTGGCCCCATCAACATCGCATGTGGCAGGTCCGCCTGAAGTCGGACCCGAAGCCTGCGTTTCCCCACCGCGTGATCGATCTTCTGCCGGATCGCTGGGCAACCGCATTGCAATGCATCCGCCATCGCTTCGACACGCGATACGACCTCCCCACAATCGAACCGCGCCGACGGAGGCGATTCGAATTACATCGCATCAAGGTGCAGCGCCGCTTTGGCGGCGGCGACACGGGTTCGCTTCATCAGGATGGAGTCCAATCGCTCTTCTCGCTGCTGAAGGGCCAAAGTCTCTATCGAACAATCTTTTCGTTTGCCGATATTCCATCCGATCCCAGCGACCTTGTAACCGGCGAACCGATCCTGGATTTTTTGGAACTCTACGCCTTCGACCTTTTTTGTCACTGGAACCTGGATCAAACAGGCGCGGTTCAAATTCAATTGCATTTTCTGGACTCGGTCATCGAACGGCTTTGCGCCCGGGCAGAGCGCCTCGGTCTCAAAACATTGCTCGTGGTCGATCACGGGCAGGAGCGTGTCCGCCATACCCTGAATCTGTGTCGAATCCTGAGGGACTCGGGAGTGCCTCGCAATGACTACCTGTTCTATATCGAGGTCTGCAATGCGCGGTTCTGGTTCTTTACCGAAAGCGCGCGCAAGATTTTATCGGAACGGCTCTCGTGCATCGAACGGGCCACGTTTTTGACCGCTGCGGAGATGGAGAAATATCATATTCATTTTGCCGAGTCGGAAGGGTTCGGAGACGCCTATCTGATCACCGACCCGGGAACGATTTTCTTCCCGCACGATTTTTATCATCCGCTCGTAAACTGGTACATGGGCCGGAACACGCCTGAGCAGGGTTCCCGCAAAAGCAGCCCGGTCCATCGCGGATACCATGGTCATCTGCCTGCGAGTCCCGTTGATATAGGTTACCTTTCCGCGTGTACTCCAGGGTTGAAACCTCTGGCTAAAAAGGGTGAACTCATCGACTTTGCTCCCTCAGTCTTAAGCCTGCTGCGCCGGCCCGTACCGGCACAGATGCAGGGCAGAGTGTTGTTTCAATGAGATTGTGTCAATAATCGGCAACCCAGACTATGGAATGCGAACAAGGATGAAGGCTTTTGCCAATGAGCGGTAGGGTGGAACAAAGTAGCCGAAATAACCAAACAAGTTTACGCGACCGTTTTGCACCCGAGACTGCGCTCTGCCTTAAGATGATAACCAAAATCGATCCTCAATACAGCCAGGATGTGACACGAATTTCGTGCGGTGGCAAGCTTCGCGGTTTGGGCGGTCTTTTGGTGCGCAAAGAATCATGGCGACTATCCGGCTTGGGAAGATTGATCCTGGCGATTGCGACCGCAGCATTGGCAACTTGGGTTTTTTTTGAAGTTTATCCATTCCTCGCAATCACAAACGCGGTGAGTACCGATACTCTTGTTGTGGAGGGATGGGTGCACGAGTACGCTCTTAGCGTTGCGGCCAAGGAATTCAAAACCAACCGTTACAAGCGCGTTTTTACGACAGGCGGACCTGTTGAGGGATTGGGTGGTTATGTGAATGACTATCAAACCGCAGCGAGTGTCGGTGCCGAAGGATTAGTGAAAGCAGGTGTTGCCGCCGACGCTGTTCAGATGGTGCCTTCGCACATAATCGGTCGTGACAGAACTTACAGTTCCGCGGTTGCATTACGAAATTGGCTCCATGACAACGACGTATCTGTAAATAGCTTTAATGTCTTGACTGAGAACACTCACGCGCGTCGGACACGCCTCCTTTTTGAGGAAGTGTTCGGTGACAAGGTGCGGGTCGGTGTCATGTCAATTCCAAACCCGGATTATGATCAAAGGCATTGGTGGCGGTATAGCCAGGGTGTAAAAGATGTATTGACTGAGGGCGTGGCGTATATCTACGCGAAGTTTCTCTTCTGGCCGTCTGCGGCGGAGTCGCAGTCGGATTTGAGAAGCCAGAGACTTGGGATTGCAGGTCAGCGGGCAGGGGACGGAAGACAGAAGGCCGAACACGCAAAACACTGATTTGAGATGCGGGAAGCTTTCACCATCTCTTACAGAAAGTTCTGATATGAGAATCGCAGTGATTGGGTTGGGCTATGTGGGCCTGCCGTTATCGCTCCAGTTCGCGCGCTCGTGCGTGAACGTGCTGGGGATCGATGTCGATCCTGGAAAGGTCGAATTGCTGAATAACAGGCAAAGCTATATCAAGCATGTTCCACAATTAGCGATCGCAGAGTTGGTCGGTTCCGGAAAGTTTTCCGCCTCAACCGACTTTAGTCGCATCAAAGAGGTCGAAGCCGTTATCATTTGCGTTCCAACGCCGCTCACGAAAAATCGTGAACCTGATCTTTCGTTCATTCTGGAAACGGGGCGGTCGATCGCGCCACATCTTGCAAGAGGCGCTTTGGTAGTTTTGGAATCGACCACGTATCCAGGCACAACCGAGGAAGAGTTACGCGTAACTCTTGAGGCAGGATCGGGCCTGAAAGCTGGCGCAGATTTTCACCTGGCGTTTTCGCCGGAACGTGAAGATCCCGCCAACGAGCAAAGCAAAGTTAAACAGGTTCCGAAAATCGTGGGCGGTTACACCCCGGCTTGCCTTGAGAAAGCGATGGCGCTTTACGCTCGGGCAATCGACACACTTGTGCCGGTCTCGTCTTGTCGTGCGGCTGAAGCGACCAAACTGCTGGAGAACATTTTTCGCAGTGTGAACATTGCGCTGGTGAACGAACTAAAGGTGATCTATTCCGCGATGGCCATTGACATCTGGGAAGTGATCGATGCGGCCAAGACGAAACCGTTTGGATTCATGCCGTTTTACCCCGGGCCCGGTCTGGGCGGGCATTGTATTCCGATCGATCCCTTCTATCTCACCTGGAAAGCGCGTGAACATGGTCAGCATACCCGGTTCATTGAGCTGGCGGGCGAGATCAACACGCAAATGCCTGAGCACGTTGCGCATCGTGTTACCGATGCTCTCAATTCCCGGCGAAAGAGTATCAATGGCTCAAAAATTCTGGTTCTGGGTGTGGCTTACAAACCGAATGTCGATGACGAACGCGAATCGCCCAGTTACGTGCTGATGAAGTTGCTCGAGCAACGCGGGGCAATTGTAGATTATTATGATCCGTTCGTTCCGCTAATAAAGCCAACCCGGGAACACTTGGAGTTTGCCGGTAGGAAATCGGTGGAATGGTCACGATCGACAATCGAGACTTTCGATGTTGTCCTGATCGCGACTAATCATTCTTGTGTGAACTACCGGGAGTTAGGCGATTGGGCCCAGTGCATTGTCGATACCCGTAATGCGATGGCGGGAGTACCGGTTGCCGCAGGAAAAATTTGGAAAGCCTAGGGAAGGCAATTGGGAATTACGGAGCGCGGCTTGAACGTAACGAGTTTGCCAAACCGTCATCAAAAATAACGTCCAGAGCGGGCGGTTTCTGACGCCAACAAGTTGTCGCGTATAGCGGGCACGGAGCAGCTTTGGTGACCGCGATCTACCGTACAACTGCGAAGAACAAACCCCGCTTCGAATTCCTTGAACGCAGCGGATTCCACTGCGGCAATGATGGCGCCACAGAATGGCTCAATTCGTGGATGATAATCGAAAGAAAAAGAGGAGAGCGGGGATCAATCCGCCGTGCCTGAAATTTTTATGGCCAAAACTCGCCTCGTCAGAAGCCGTATACCTTTGTAAGATGAATGCCAGGCCATATACCTCGTGCCGCGCTTTGCCGCGGACGCATCAATTGCTTGTGAGATCCTGGAAATTACGTTCCTTGCGCGAATCCGGGGTTGGTCCGGAGCAATTAGTCGAATTTTGTCAGCATCTCCGGAGATATCTGTGATTTAGCGACGTGCGCTGGGACTGCAATGACGTCGATTACCTTCTGCACCGTGCTGCTCTGCGGAAGAATTACTAGTTTCATGAAGATAGCAATCAACGGTTTGGGGGTATGTGAGCTCGCCCTTAGATGCTTTGTCGGGGCAGAATGAAAACAGTCGCAACTGGCCCCGAAATTCGTCTACGCGAGATTAGGTAAAGAGCGCAATCGCAAGATAACCCGGAATCCTCAGATGATGTTCTCCCCATGAGCACGCGCCTGTTCTTGCTTGAAGATTTTGCAGAGAGATCGCTCTCCCGCCTCCTGCAAGAACTGGGCGTCCATTTTGAACCCCAGGCGTCGTTACAAGAGGTCTTCTCGGGTGACAACACCAACTCCAACAAAAAGAATGTTTTGATTCTTTCGGGACGACACTTGAACGCCGCTCGAGCCTTGGCACGAACCCGGTCGGTTTCGCTTGCTCAACTTTTTGGCAATTTTACGGCCGTCCTGCTTTGCGCGTGGGAAGGTGAGCCAGAAAACATTCGATGCTTGTCAGAATGGATCGGAGGCAAAGTGGAAGTCAACCGGTTTCAGGGGGATGCCCATTGCTATGCCGTGAAACCTCTTGCCTTGGCGAAGCCGTTCAGCGGTCTCGAATTCGGACCTGTCAAGACACACAGCGATTTCGGGCTGGCTCTGGCGGGTACCAGCTGTCCAGTAGAAACCATTGTCAGCAATGGCGAACTTTCACTCTTTTTTCGAGTCATGTTGCCGGGAACGCAACTCTTTGTTAACTGTTCAAGCGCCATCTTTGATGTTGACGCCGAAGCGCGTCATAACCTCAAAGCGGCGCAGAGCTTCTCCGCCCTGGTTCCGTTACTCTTCTTCCTTCGCCATTGCGGTATCTCTTCCTGGCAGACGCCGCTCCGAGCCGCCAACATCGTGATAGATGATCCCGATCTTCAAGAGAGCTATGGCTTTATCGAGACCAGGACACTCGCACGGTGGGTGGATAAGCTGGACTGTGCCGTTTCGATTGGTTTCATCCCGTGGAACTTCAAACGAACCTCGCCGCCCATCGTTGAGTTGTTCCGTTCCCGATGGCCCCGCCTATCTCTATGTGTGCATGGCTGCAATCATGTCGAGGCGGAGTTTTGCGGGAACGTCTCGAACGCCAGACAAGTCATCGCCTTGGCGCTGAAGCGGATGGAGCGACTCAGTCGAAATACCGGATTGAGCTATGACAAAGTTATGGTCTTTCCGCGCGGCGAGTTTTCCGGCAGCGCGATGCAGGCGCTCCACGAGAGTAACTTTCTTGCAGGCGTCAACACTGAGTTGATAGACAGTCGGGCCGATCGCGGCGTGCCTGCCGGTGAGCTACTGCAGCCGGCGATCACAAGTTACTCCGGCTTTCCACTCTTTTTGCGGCGTCCGGCGCGCGAGCCGATCGCCAATTTCGCGCTCGATCTCCTTCTGGGAAAGCCTTGTCTGGTGGGCATGCACCACGACTACTTTAGAGAGGGCTTTGAGCGGCTGGCTAAGTTGGTGAACTCACTCAAGGGACTCGATCCGGGGCTTAGCTGGTCCAATCTGGAAACGATTGTCTCAGAGACGTATTCGGTGCAAACAAACGCCGAGTCGCATCACGATGTGCGTCTCTATAGTCGTTACACACGGGTGGCGATTCGGAAACCCCCAGCCTGCATCTCGTTTTGCAAAAGTGAACCCATGAAGGAGAAGGCATTCGATGCCTCGGTCAATGGCCATGAGATCGCGGCGTCGCGGAACGGCCAGGACTTTGTCTTCGCGGCAAAAGTGGAATCCCAAGAGAATGTGGTAAGGACCAGGCTATCGCCAGTGCCGACTCCCAGCCTGCCCTCATATTCCTTACGCTACCGTTTGAAGGTAGCGACACGCCGGCATCTGGCACGTATTCGTGATAATCACGTTACTGGCCCTGGGTGGAAACGGCTTTTTTGGGGAGTTGTCCGCAGAATCAGTGCGAAAGAGAAAACTCTAGATGAAGATCCGTCATAAGAACTCCCTTTTTCATCACGCGTTATGACGCCCGAACTGACAATCCTCATGCCCTGTCTAAACGAGGCGCGGACTTTGGGTAATTGTATCGCCAAGGCGCAGCGATTTCTTGAGCAGTACAGAATCAGCGGAGAAGTGCTCGTAGCGGATAACGGAAGCACCGATGGATCGATCGAGCTGGCGACGGGGCTGAATGCGCGTGTTGTTGCGGTGCCGGTCCTTGGTTACGGGGCAGCTTTGGCCGCCGGGATTGCAGCGGCCAAGGGCGAATATGTCATTATGGGAGACTCGGACGCAAGCTACGACTTCTCCGCCCTGGCTCCATTCGTCGCTAGGCTACGCGAGGGATACGATTTGGTGATGGGAAATCGATACATGGGTGGGATCGCCAGCGGCGCCATGCCACCGATGCATCGTTATTTCGGCAATCCTTTGTTAACCGCCATCGGGCGGCTTTTCTTTTCCTGTAAGGATAGCGGCGACTTTTATTGCGGGCTCCGCGGCTTTCGAAAAGAGGCGATTCAGTCGCTCGAGTTACAGAGCGGCGGGATGGAATTTGCTCTCGAGATGCTTATCAAAGCAAAGATGCACGGCCTTCGGATCATCGAGGTCCCGACAACTCTATCACCCGATGGCCGCGACCGGGCGCCGCACCTGCGGCGGTATCGCGACGGGTGGCGAAGTCTTCGCTTCTATCTATTGATGAGTCCGCGCTGGTTTTTCGGTTATCCCGGCGCAATCTTGTTCCTGGGCGGCCTGATTGCTTCTACGATCCTGTTTCGCGGTCCGCTGATCGTTTCTTCGGTTACATTCGACTATCACACCTTACTTTATTCAGCGGCAGCTATCTTGCTGGGATATCAGTCGCTCTTGCTCTTCGCTTTCGCGAAGTTAATGGCGGTCGAAACAGGCTTGCATCCACCGCAAACGAAATTTTGGTTTCTTGAACAGCGACCAACTTTGGAGCGATGTGCGCTGGTTGGATTGTTTCTCATTCTGGTAGGCCTGCTGCTTGGGCTAGCTGCGTCTTACGAATGGTCTTTGGCTGGTTTTGGAGGCCTACGACCTTCTTCCACCATCCGGGTGGTAATTGGCTCGGTTCTTTTCCTCCTGCTTGGCGGACAGACTATTCTTGCCGGATTTTACTTTGGTCTGGTCAACCTTGTCGCAGAGCGGCGGGCGATGCGGCAAACCAATACGTCCAAAGCGGCAGCAGCCGACGCGGCGGTTAATGTGCGGGAACATAATGAGTGAGGCATTGGAGATCAGCTCGCCGGAGTTAGTGAAGCTTGGGCCCGAGAAGGGCAAACTTGCTGCGGCAGTGGGTCGCTTTTGGCCGGAGGCTATTGTGGTGGCGCTGGTTGTGATTCTCTGGGCGCCACGATTGTCAGGTCCGATCGACCTGCGTTGGGACGCGAGCATTTATTATGTGCTGGGCACCTCTCTGGCTACCGGCCACGGCTATCGAATCTTGAGCGAACCGGGTTCGCCTGAAGCGTTGCAGTATCCCCCGCTGCTGCCCGCGATCGTGGCATTGTCTCAACGCGCTCTAGGTTCAACTGATCCTGCAGTTGTCGGGCCGTGGCTTCGGATTTCGTATGCGGCAGTGTTTGTGGTTTATGCTTTGGCTGCCTTCGCTCTGGCGCGCCGCTATTTGAGTGTGGGGTTCGCTGTGGCAGCTGTCGCATTATCGCTACTCCAGTACCACACTCTCCTGTTTTCCGATCTACTGTTTGCTGAGCTTCCATTTGCTCTTATCAGTGTCGTTTTCGTCCTGGTCACCGTAAACGGCAGTAAGGTATCGCGCGGGTGGCTGCGCGAGACGATGTCGTTTGCGCTTGCCGCGGCGGGTTTTCTTCTGAGGACTGCGGGAATTGCACTCTTGGCTGCGTGGGTTTTGGAGGCGCTTGCCCGGCGTCATTGGCGGTTAGCATTCGCGCGCAGTTTGCTGGCGCTACTCCCGATCCTCGCCTGGCAGACGCATGTCGCGCGGGTATGTGGAAGTTACGAGTATGCACACCCCGCTTACGAGTACCAGCGGGCAGCCTATCAGTTCTATAACACAAGCTACGCCGACAACGCATCCCTTATAAATCCCTACAAGCCGGAACTCGGACGGGTGAACGCGCGTGCCTTGATGGAGCGCGTGGTGAGAAATGTCTTGCCTATGGCGAAGGAGGTTGGCCAAGCAATTACGACCGGTAAAGACTATTGGCGTGAGCTCCTCGTAAAATCGCAGCAGTGGACATTTGGTCGGAACGTAATTCCACCTCGTGTGGTGCTGGCGCCGATCATGGTTTTTTCAGTGCTCGTCTTCGTCGGCATTGGTGTTCTCGCTTATCGTCGCGCATGGTTAACAGTATCTGTTCTGATTGCCTCTCTCGGACTGATCTGTACAACGCCTTGGCCTGATCAATTCCAACGATATTTGATGCCGCTAAGTCCCTTCTTAGCGATCGCGGCCATGCTCGCGCTTTCGCACTCCTATGGCTTACTTCGCCGGAAGATTGTTCGCCCAGTTACGCAGATTATCACACAAGCTCTGATTGCTGGGCTCATCTCGTTGTCATTGATCCTGGCAGCTTACACTGCGGGGGAACTTTTCTATGTGCGCCAACACGACGGGGCAAGCTTTGTCCCCGGCAGCGGGCTGGTAGGGCAACACTTCTTCAATCATGATCGTCGGTGGACGGGATGGGAGCAGGCGATCGCGTGGATCGACGAACATTCGACGCCGAACGCGATCATTGCCACGTCCGCATCGCACCTTTGCTACTTGCGTACTGGCCGGCGGGCGGTGGCTCCGCCCGTGGAATCGGACCCGGTTTATGCACGTTACTTACTGAAAGCAGTTCCAGTTTCTTATGTGATTGTGGATCGGTTTTACTCGATTCCGCCCGTCGAAAATGATGCTCCAGGTTGGCACCTAGTCCAATCTTTTGACGGTATAAAGCTCTATCGCCGCACCGCTGATGTGAATCAATAAGGAATTCCGGGAGATGCCTATACGAACGCCATAATTCGAAATCCAAAGGCTAACTCGCGCTATTGTATGCCACAATTGATCGCCGACGTCGCGAAACGAACGTCTCTCCCACGCGGACCAATCGCGATGGCGATGACACGTTATTGGGGTGCGGCGGTTGTGATCGCACTCGCGCTCTTGGTTTGGGCTCCGCGTCTCTCAGGCCCGATTGACTTGCGTTATGACGGGAGCGTTTATTATCTCCTTGGTACATCACTGACCGAGGGTTACGGCTACAGAATTCCGAGCGAGCCCGGCGCGCCTGAAGCGTTGCAGTATCCGCCGCTGCTGCCAGCGGTTATCGCGCTACACCAACGTGTCTTAGGCACGACGGACCCGGCGATTGTCGCACCATGGCTGCGCAGATCTTATGCCGTGATGTTCGTTGGCTTCGCAGTGGCCGCCTTCGCCCTAGCGCGAAGACACCTCGCAATTGGATTTGCCGTCGTGGCTGTAGCGCTATGTCTACTTCATTTCGAAACCATATTTCTCTCCGACTTGCTCTTCGCGGAACTACCCTTCGCGCTCATTAGTGTCATCTTTGCTGTTGTTGCCACTGGCAACCCAGCGCGACGAGTCTGGTTACGCGAGACATTTTCGTTTGGCCTCGCGGCGACGGGGTTTCTCTTGAGAACCGCCGGTGCAGCGCTTTTGGCCGCATGGGTTCTGGAGGCGCTCGTACGCCGCCGCTGGCTGCTCGCCATCGTTCGCGGTGCACTGGCGGCTGTGCCAATTGTGGGCTGGCAAATATATGTAGAGCATGTCCGCGGAAGCTACGAGTACGCTCATCCGGCTTATGAATACCAGCGGGCATCCTATCAGTATTACAACGTGAGCTATGCAGAGAACATGCGTCTTATCGACCCATTCAAGCCGGAGCTCGGACCGTTGACTGCAAGAGCGATGGCGACGCGGCTCGCGACCAACCTACCAAGCATATTACTCTCCCTTGGTGAGAGCATTAGCGTACGAGAAATGGACTTGGCCCAATGTTTCGCTAGGTCGCAGAAAAAGTTGTTTCACCGGACGGTTATTCCGGGTGGCGTGATGTCCGTGCCGATTCTCGCGCTGAGTGCGCTTGTTCTGGCGGGTATCATCATGCTGGCGAGGCGAGGTTCTTGGCTGATGGTCTTCATTTTCCTCGTGTCGATGGGTCTGGTTTTGACCACGCCTTGGCCGGCGCAATTTACGCGATATCTTGTACCGCTCGGGCCGTTCTTGTCCATTCCAGCAGTTTTAGCTCTCTCGCAGATTGCAGGCGTGTTCCGAGCGCGCAAGGCCGGGGCAAAAAATACGCCGGTACGAATAGCTATCGTGGCGGCCATAGTACTCACTTTCGCGCTCGAAGCGTACCCGTCGCTCAAAATGTTCCGCTTTCGCAGTAGAGCGGCGGGGGTTACGGTCGAACCGCCAGGCATCCCGCGGCAAAGGCTTTTCGCACATGATCGATACTGGCAGTCTTGGGAGGAAGCCGTTAATTGGTTAAGCGCGCAAGCGGCAACAGATGCAATTATTGCGACCAGCGCGCCTCATTGGTTGTATCTGCGTAGCGGTCGTCGCGCAGTGCTGCCACCGATGGACGCGGACCCAGCACAGGCACGGCGTCTCCTCGAAAAGGTTCCTATTTCCTACGTGATTGTAGACGAGCTGGAATTTCTCGATATATCGCGGCGCTACGCGCTTCCGGCAATGAAAGGCGATCCTGCTAAGTGGCACGTCGTAAAGACATTTGGCGATACTAAGATCTATGAACACGCGCGGTGATGCGTTGTCGGAGGCGAAGTCTGCTGAAGCCGTACCGCCGCAAGCTTCAACGCGGCACGCCGAGCGCGAGCAAGACAACTTCCTCATCCATAAGCTGGCCGTCCGAGAACATTATCGCGACGATTACTGGCGGAAGCATGACCCAATCGTCGAGGACCGCTTACTCTGGCGGGCGCAGACTTTCCGGCATACTGTTCATCTTCTGCCCGGGCAGACCGTCCTCGAACTTGGTTGTGGCGAGCTTCGGGTAACGCGGGCACTCGTGCAGGTTTCTCGCGGTCAGAACTCGATCACAGCAGTCCGATTCCAAAGAGCGAAACCGGATACGGTGGATATAGATTCAAACATCGAACTTTTGCAGCTCGCTGAATTACCCGGCCAGCTTGCCGGTCGGCGTTTCGATTGCATCGTCGCCATGGACTTGTTAGACCGCAGCATCTCATCAGAACTTCTTCACATCGTTCATGGACTGCTCGCTCCTGGAGGGGAAATGGTATTTTACGAGAGTAATCCGTGGAACCCCGTGCGTAAATTGCGCGGATTGTTCTTACAATTTTCAGGAAAGCGTGATCCGCGAAATCTGATTAATCGATCAGACCTCTACGAGCTGCTTTCGGAGATCGGGTTCATTCGGATTTATGCGGTCTTCAACGACTTCGTCTTTGCGCCGCTCACCCGCCCAGTGATTTGGTTTCTTCGGAATCTTTCGATTTTGCTTGAGAATGCGCCGGTAATACGAAGGCTGGCCGGTTCTATTCTAGTGCATGCACAGAAACCGCCGCGCTCGAAAGAGCCGGTGAAAATATCGCTGTTTGCTCACGAGTCCCTTCGTCGTGCCGTATCGGTAGTCATCCCATGCCACAACGAGGAAATGAACATCGGGCCTTTGGTTCAGCGGATTCGCGATCTCTATGGCGAGTATATCCACGAAATCATTGCGGTGAACGACGGGAGCAAGGATCGAACCGGTGAAGTAATCGCAAAGCTGGCGACCGAGGACGATCGGGTCAAGGCACTGCATCGCGTTCCTCCCAACGGTGTGGGGCTCGCAATTGCGGACGGGCTCGCCGCCGCCACTGGAAAATACGTTCTCACAATGGACTGCGATTTTCAGCATCTTTTGCCGGAGTTTCGCGATCTGCTCGATGGCGCGGCGGAAGGTTACGATGTGGTGATCGGGAGCCGTTTCTCGCGCCACAGTGTCCTCCTGAACTATCCATTTATGAAGATCTTGGCGAATCGTGCCTTTCACGCCATCGCTGTCGTACTCTTCGGGCGCCGTATTCGGGACGTCACGAACAATCTTAAAATTATGCGGCGGGAGGTCGTGCAGGACCTGCGTCTGCGCCAGCCAGGTTTTGCCGTGAATGCGGAGACGGGGCTGCAACCATTCCTGCTCGGATACACTGTCAAGCAAGTGCCCATTTCCTGGATAAACCGTACGCCGGGAATGGGAGTATCTTCTTTCCGACTGGCGAGCGTTGGCGGCGGCTACTGGAAGGTATTGGTGGGACTCTGGTTGAATTACATGTTCGGCATTGGACCTTACCGATCGCTTGCCAGGCAAAGCCCTGCGAGCGCAGCGGCTGGGGAGGTAGCTTCTGATCACGCAACCGCACGATGAGTAGTCGCCAGCAATTATGGACGCTGCTTGGTATCGTTGGGCTGGCCGCGGTTTTGCGACTCGTTGTGGCTCGCCATGACGGGCTTTGGGCAGACGAGGTTTTCTCGATTGCCATCGCCACTGGTCACAGTCTTGAGCATCCGGCTGCTGCAGCTCGCCCTGAACGCGGCGATTTTGTCGAACCTGATCACGCCGTGTCGCCGGAGGAGTTTCGTAAATACCTAAAACACGACAGCCCGCTGGAAAGTCCGGCGCGCGTGGTGCGGGCAACATTGCTTTCCGATACAAGCCCACCGATGTACTACCTATTGTTGTACGCTTGGACGCTGCTCGCGGGCACAAGCGACATTGCACTGCGATCGCTTTCGATTTTTTTCTCGCTGTTGTGCTTGCCGCTGCTTGTGCTCATCGCGCGACAAGTGGCGCGAAGCGGAACATCCTTTGCCAGTGCAGTTCTCTTCGCGTGCTCGCCGTTGGCCATCTACTACTCAACGGAAGGGCGTATGTATTCACTAGTCTGGCTCTGCGTGCTCGCGACCATCTGGGTTTCACTGGTCTTGCATCAGCGCGGAGGAGGCATTGGATTCGCGGCACTTTGGGTGGTCACGTCGGCGGCCGGATTTTTGACGCATTACTTCTTTCTCTTTCCGTGGCTGGCCACCGTCGCGTTTCTGGTCATTTGTCCTGGCAAATTTGAGCGACGCCGCTTATTTGGATGCATTCTCCTGACGGGATTAGCTATCCTGCCGTGGTATTTAGTGTTGCCGCAGTCGCTCAATGGCTGGCGGGTCACACAGGGATGGTTAAAAATGGAACCGGGTGGGTTTCATCGCTGGCGGGAGACTCGAAATTTCTTTTTGCAGTTCTTCCTGGCACGCGGGCCTGATCTTACCAGGATCGAAAAATGGTCGTCGCTCATAGCACTCGCCCTGTTCGCTGTTATCGCAGCGATGGCAGCATGGCGACTGCGTTTGCGCATGTTTACGCAATACCAAATTATGCTTTTGCTTGTTTTCCTGAGCGCCTGCGCCGGGCCGATTGTTGTGGACTTCATTCAGCACACCTACCTGGTCGCCAAACCACGCTACGCCATCGCTGCTCTCCCGGCTGCCTATTTGGTCGCTGCAGTAGCGCTTGGCTGGCTGGACTCCCGCGCACGGATGGCGATTCTTGCTCTCATTGTATGCGCCTGGATTCCAAGCATCGTGAGTATTTACTATAGCCGCGTTCCTTGGTTGCCGATGCGAAAAATCGCCCGCGCTGCCAGTGACAATTGCCGCGCGACAGATTTAATCCTCGTTCATTCAATCCCGTCCGGCGTGCTGAGTATCGCACGATATGCCGATCGCCCGGTTGCGATCGCTTCGTGGATAGGGCAGCTCAAAAACCGTCACACGCCTGAATCACTTCAACAACTGGCGCATGGCCGCACGGGAATTGTGTTTGTAAAAGTCCACGATGTCGGAGAACCTGCGCCGGAGGAAGCTTGGCTACGGAACAACTCAGCCCTCCTCAACGAAAAACATTTTGAGATGGGAACCGTTTCAGACTTTCGCCCAAAGGGCATCGACACATTCTGATTTGTTTTTCGGACCTCGGCCGGCTTTCGGTCTCTGGATCGGTGCTCGCTCGAAGAAGGCGAGAGGTGACATTGCGAGTATGATTACGCCGAAAGAGCCGGATAGTGTCCTAGCCTTTTCTCACCAGCGTGCGCCCGCGCGGTTAGGCTCAGATTCGCAGCGATCGGTGACCTCACTTCCTAGGAACAATATGTATAACAGACAGTCACGACCCAGCGCGTTAACGTTGCGCTGTGCCCCGATCTTGCTGCCATTGCTGATCCTGATTGGGACCGGACTCTGGGGACTGGACTTTGGGCTACATTGGGATGAACGCCCCTGGCAAATTGGTCCAGTCAAAACAATGGTGCAGTCACACACGCTGCTGCCAGAATATTATAATTATCCATCTTTCGACTATTGGCTGAACCTTCTCGTTCTCGCACCTGACGTCGTCACCCCGCGAGTCGGTGGAGAAAGTTTAATCCAGCACCTTCTTCGCACTCTCGACTCGCATGCCTATCTGATGCGGCTGCGCGTGGTTTATCTCGTTCTTGGGTCGCTTACGCTCGTTTGGGTGTATCTGCTCGTGCTGCAACATGTGGGCAAGTGGCTGGAAGCGTTGTTAGCAGCTTCGCTTATAGCCTGCTCGTGGGAGGTTGCTTATCACCTACGCTGGGTTGCCACTGACGGGATGTTGATGCAGTTCGCTGCGCTCACGGTCCTATTGGCGGCTCAGGCGTTAAAGAGCTCACGCCAATCGTGGCTGTTCGCAGCCGCGGTAGTCGCCGGCGTCGGTTGTGGTACCAAATACCCTGGAGGACTGCTTATCGTGCCGGTCGTTCTCGCGGCGTTGTTTAACGCAAGCCGGTTCACTCCCCGGGAGAAAGCGCGTCTTCTTATAAAAGTCGTCGCGATTTTTGGCCTGACCTATCTGGCAGTCACGCCAGCTACCATTCTTCAGCCAACCAAGGTTGCGCATGCCGTATTTTTTGAGATGGGGCACTACGCGATCGGCCATGGCGGCCACGCCATTGGCCGCGGATTTGAGCATGCGGCACGAATGCTCAGGTATTTTTCGACTGTTTGTTTCTCGCCTTATCTGCCGATCGCGCTCGTCATTTTTGTTCTCGCCATCATTGGAATTGTTAGCTTGGTCCGGCGGAACTGGCGCGAAGGAAGTGTATTGCTGGCGTTTCCATTCTTCTACCTGCTGTATTTTGCCATGCAGCGAGCGATGGTGGTTCGCAATCTTCTGGCCGTAATTCCATTTTTAGCAATTGCCGCGGCTCGGGGAGCGGTCGTGATCGGCGAGTTGCTTGGAACGAAGGAAGATACACCGGATATCCAATGGCGCCGCGCAAACTGGCGGTCAGCCGTGTGGACCGGACTTCTTGTCGTGGCGTTATGTGTCAACGCATGGTGGTTGGTGGCAAGCGCTGAAAGCATAATGGCGAGGCACAGCGACCGGTTTGTTCGTGAAGCTACGGCATACATTCGTGCGCACGCGAACACGAAATTCCTTCTCTCGCCTCGGATGATCCGCGATGTGGCAATGGTTGCGCCCCCTCTCGAAAACATCACCACCAATCCTGCCGAGGCTGACGTCTTTGTGCTTTATGCCCGCGAAGGCATGCGCCGCTGGCATGATTGGCCGGCGAATCGTCCGGGTTTGACGCTGGCGTCCTTCGGACCGCGCGAAGTAAACTTCGACATATATCCAAACTGGTGGGGCGATGATCACATCATTGCAATTAGCCGCCATCGTGCCGAAGAAATCAGGCTGCAAATCGCTGGCGTTTCGCAGGACGAAGCGATGGCGACCGCAATAAACCAGCCTGTGATGCGGTCCATCACTTCGCTCGGCGCAATTTCAGCAGAGTCCTTGCCGAATTCATGGTGGTTGCCGGGCGCAGATCCAAGAATTCTTGTCCCGCGTGCAGATGCCGAATCCATCGCAGGTTCTACTATCCGAGGGCCGGCGAGCGGAGGGTGGGAGCTTGACGGGAAGGCTGCCACTTACCTTACGGCCGACGGTATGGTCGTGAGCCCTGCCTTGATCAGCACCAGCGCGTTCAATCTTGAGCGATATGATCCGCGAAGCGCAGTCGTTTCCGACGTCGGTGCAGCCGCCTACGTTGCTCGCCCGGGACCATTAGGTGATATCCGACTTTTTGCGCGCAGCTTCGGGAGCGCTGTTGTTATTCACGTTTCTGGCCTGCCAGGAGGGGAGGAACGGAAGTTGAACCTGGCAAAGCAATTCGCCCGGAGTGCGCTCGATCACCTTGACGTCGCAGAGGATGCCACCAGGCCAAAGCAACTGCGACGCTGAAGAGGATGCCAGCGTGCCACGCAAAACGTTAGGTCTATGGTGAGTGAGTCGGATCGACGGCCCGCTCGTATATTTTGAACGATCCATGTTGATCTGAATATTTTTCCTTCCACAGGTTCGGGTAAGACTGAATTACGAGAGACACATATTTTTTTGTGAAGTTATCCTCGAAGATCAGGTAGGTCACGGGCACCGAGTCGAGCAGCTTCTGGGCTCGCTCGGAGTTCAGTTCAAATGGCGGCATCACCGCTTTCAAGCCTGTCCTTAAATAGGCCCATTGCGGCGCATAAGTTGCAATGATGTCGTTAGGCTGAGCGTGTTTCATCAGCCAACTCAACCCGCCATTAAGAGCTCGCTCGTTCGGGAAGTAGCCAAAAACGCGCAGTCGCGCCACTCTGCCATCCGGCAAGTCATAAACGATGGTATCAACGTACCGGCTGAACCTGTAGAAAACGATGAATTGGTGCAGTAGCAGAAGGCTAATCCCCGACGCGATCAAAAATGAAGCGACCGTCTTCGGCACTATCGATGACGCTTTGCGCGATAGCGCTTTTAGAAACAGTAGCGAAGTAAAGAATGCTAGAGCAAAAAATGGACAGAGCGGCGTCAAGTAACGCACTAGCTGAATAGGCCACGGCGTAAGACATATGACTGCAATCGAAAGCAGCACATAAACAGGAATAGCCCATTGCCGCTTTGCCAGTTGTAGACATAATCCACCGAGGATAATGCTGCCAAGGACGATAAGGGTGAAATTAAGGACGAAACCGGTTACGAGGGGATAGCTGCGTGAAAAGGGAACTAACCAACATTTCCTTTCTGACGTGAAAGCTTGTCCAATACTGGAGGGAAGTCTTCCTAAATTGCCGACGAAACGCTCAACTAAATCCCGAGCCGTCGCCGGCCCGACCTCCGGGCTGAACGAATCCTTAAACGTGAAGATGTTTCTGCTATAACTGACGTTGTAAAACAAGTAGTCGGCACGCTGATATTCGTAGGCAGGGTTTTTATAATTAGCACTCGACTCGACTCGGTGGATATATCCCTGCCAGCAGACAATCGGTATTAAAGAGAGGCTGATTCGAAGCATGGCCTGCCTAACCTTTCTGTTAAGCAGAGCCTCCGCGATCCAAGCCGCAAAGAGTGCCACGCCGATGGTTCGCATGGCATACGAGGCAGTCCCCAGAACAAAGGCTGGGATACCGTAAAATCGCCGATTTACAGGTCCGTCAACCAGGAAGAACAGAGTTGTGGTAAGCCCAAACAGGATCTCCGGTGCGAGTTGGTTCGACATCAAATAGGTGTAAAGGCTTAAAACCGAGACTAGCGCACCGAGAAAAGCGTAGAGGACCGGCAGGTGTTTTTTTAACAAGAAATAGACCGCGAGCGCGAAGGCGATATAGACGAGAAAGAACGTGATCCTCAGCCAATGACCGACTACGATTACGTCATGGGTCCCAAGTATTCGTTGATGCGCTGCTACAATTACGGGAAGGAGTGGCGGATATTGGGTGGCTTCGATCTCGCCCGGCTCGTTAAGGAGCCTGTATCCTTTTCCCTCCGCCAAGGAGGTCCCCAGGTTGTAATAAGTGCTTGCGTCGTAACGCAGATCTATCGGCCCGGTGAGGCGGCGGGACCAGCTGATGGCGACAACCGCCACCAAAATGATGACGATGAACAGTTCGTACCATCGCCACCTTTTGAGTGGAGCTGCTGCTCCGGCAGAATCGGAAGTGCTCATCATTCCCGAATTAAATTATTCCCGGTTGTTAAGCACACGCCTTGCCGCGTCGCATTATGAATCATGGTGGTGCTTATCACGAGCAACAGCGGACAGGCATCGCCTTGCCGTTTCTATGGCCTGTACTGCTCGGTTTAATCTGGATCTGCATGATATTCTTGGCTAATCCGATCGGAAATTTCCCATTAAACGATGATTGGGCTTATGCATACAGCGTGCAGCATCTTCTTCAACACGGTAAACTTCGGTTTTCCGACTGGACGGCTACCAATCTCCTGGGACAGGTAGTGTGGGGCGCACTTTTTTGTCTGCCTCTCGGCTTTTCCTTCACGGCCTTGCGATTCTCCACGGTAGTTCTCGGCTTTGTAGGCATCCTGGGAACATACGGAATCCTTCGCGAGCTCAACACGTCCCGCCAGATAGCCGCGATCGGCGCGCTAACGTTGGCGTTTTGTCCAATCTACTTCGTTCTGTCGCTGACTTTCATGAACGACGTGCCCTTTGTCGCATTTGCGATCGCTTCCCTGTATTTCTTCATGTGCGGATTGCGATTGGAATCGCCACCAACGATTGCTGTCAGTTTTGTCCTGGCTGGCACTGCGATACTCACACGCCAGACTGGAGTGGCCCTCCCGATAGCCTTTGCCTGCGCATTGCTTACGCAAAAGGGGATTCAGCCACGCTCTCTTTGGCTCTCCTTCTTTATCGTGGCGATTGGAATTGGTCTTCAGTTCGCTTACCAGGCCTGGCTTTCACACGCAGGCCTTCTGCCGGCGAATTTCAACAGGCAAATTTCTACAATTTTAGCCAACTCACGAATGCACCTGCGGCCCATGCTTCGTGACGCCGTATCAATCTTATTCTTTTGTGTGATGTATCTTGGGTTTTTCACCGCACCCGTTCTCCCCTTTATTAATGTGTGGGCGCGAGATACGACGAAGTTTTCCCGTGGAGCCTCCGCCGTCGCGATGATTGCAATCATATTCGGTCTCGGTGCCCTCCTGATCTGGAACGGTCATTTGATGCCGTTATGGCGAAACATTTTAGATTGGGGTGGGGTCGGGGCGGCATTCGCAGCGCGTGAGAGCGAGTGGCCTCGGGCGCCCCTGGCTTTTTGGGTTGCGGGAACTGGCATAGCCTTGATTGGCGGTATTGCGATACTTAGAAATGTGCTTTCCGCGACAGTTGCTCTCTACAATCCTGTGCGCAGCGGTGCTGCAGGTTGGGTGCCGTGGCAATTAGCGTTGCTCCTGAGCTTCAGCGCGATTTGTTTCCTGCCTTTGCCGCTGAGTGGCTTCGGCCAGTTCGGGGCCTACGACAGGTATATCCTAATTTTCATTCCTGTAGTGATCGGAATCCTGGCAGGTATTCCGCGACAAAGTGTGACAACACTTCAGTCGACCATGTGGAGGTGCACCGGGATAGTATTGTTAATCATGTACAGCCTGTTTTCGATCGGCGCCGCGCACGATTATTTGGCTTGGAATCGAACACGTTGGACAGCTCTGCAGCAATTAATTAATGAATCGAAAATTCCCATCAGTCATATTCAGGGCGGCTTCGAATTTTACGGCTGGTATCGATATGACAAAGTCCGGACGAGGAAATGGTGGCCGGAAAAGCATTACGAATACCTGGTATCCTTTAACCACCACGACGGTTACCAGGTCATCAAACAGTATCCGGTTCCATGGTGGCTGCCATGGCAACGTGGCAGTATTCTGATTGAGCAGGAAAGCGCAGGGGCGAGCTGAGTGCTGATTGTTTACCGGGCGCAGCCGGATAACGAATGCGCGTGGATAGCGCTGTGGCGTGTTGTATTATCAGAAGTATCTCGGTTTCTCTTAGAAGACGCGACCCACACAATCCCCGGCAATTTCTATCGGTGGCGTGATCACAATACCTCAAGAACAAACGTAGCTGATGATTGGCAAGCTCAGCGGCGGAACTTGCCAAAACTCACATTTTGCAACACCCGCAAAGTCTGATCCCCACTGAGCTTTCAAATGAGCATGCTCCCCGCCGAGTGGGCGTGGCCGTTAGCGTATTCGCACGTTCGAAAACGGCGAGATTTTGCCTTGATGATACACAATTCGCATTCATATCCTGCGTCAATGGTTGAGTCAAGCCCGCGGCACCCGCTTAACTCGCGTATTGCATTAGCCCGCGTCGCGCGGAATGGACTGTGGATATGCGTCTTGGCTTTATTGGCTTATTACACGCTGTTTCGTTTGCCTTTTCGGTTTCCGCCGCACCAACGTCTTTGGTCAGCCTCCTACGCGTTTGGATTTAATAATACTGTAGCTGTCCTGGGACTGGCAATGCTGTTGGCGGCCGCGGCAATCCTGGTCTCAGTTGCGGCGCACCGTGAACGGGAGCTCAAACCACTCTTCCAGCTTACGATTTTGCGCAATAATGCAACACGACGCTCATTCTTGATCGCATTATTCCTCGCGGCGGCGCTCTATGCCATTCTGACATTCGTTATGTATAGTTATAGTGTTGCTTCAGCCCCTTGGCTGATGTGGGAAACGCGAACCTTCCTTTATCGGACGTGGCTCATGGATGTTTATGGCTTGGATCCTTACACAGACTTTGAGACACCTTACGGACCGCTTCTTACGTATACGCCGTTGTGGATTTATTGGCTTCTCAGCCCGTTAGGGGTCTCGTATGAACAGGCGTATTTCGCGTCTCACCTGCTACTAAATGTAGCAGGGCTTTGGTGCATCTACTATATCCTATCCCACGCGGTAATGCCAGCTTGGGCGCGTATCGTTGCTTTCGCGGTTTTAGGCATCGCCGGTTTTGCCCCCTACATGGGACTTAACGGGGTCCTCTTACGATACTCATCCCCTTTTGCATGTTTAGTAGTAGGTCATATAGCGGTCACTAAGATTCGTTCCCGTCGACAGTGTGCTATGGGTTTAGTTAAAATGGTTCTCACCGTTTTACTGCTGTGGATAGCTAATGTTCTCTTATCACCGGAAGTGGCAGCTGCTTTCACGGTTGCTTGGATCGCCTACGGCATGCTGATGATGCGTTGCGACGCGAGCATCCTGTTAACATCGCTCGCGGCCTTTGCGGTTGGTGGGTTATTGTGCTGGATTCTGCTTCCAGCTCCGTACTACGGTTCGCTACTCAGTTTCTCGGAGGGAGCTCTCAACTTGCCGCTGGTACCTGTAGCGCATCTCCTTTTTTATATCTTCACAATGTTCTTAATTGTGCCGCCTATGTTGGCGTCGAGTTTACGGGTGTCGGCCAGCGTGAATGTAGGTGATGCCGCGATCAATGGAGCGCTGGGAGCACTGTGTGTGTTAATGGCGTTCGGCGCCCTGGGCCGGTGCGATTTGCCGCACGTTTTGTTTTACGGAATCGGCGCGTCGTTGTTACTTATGATTCGGTTTGCAAACGTTTCGCGCATTGCCTTTGCCATGTACACCATGGCATATGTCGGCGTGTTCATTGTGTTAATGCAGATTGTAAATCTCCAGGTTTTCTATGGAGTGCCACCGCAGACGCTGCGATCACCGCATGGCCTCAGGATGGCGGTCCGAAGCGTGCGCTCTTCGGTCCGCGCCGGACGGCCAGACGAAGCGAATCTAGCCGTTCTGGCCCGTTATCCGCGAGTCGGATTGCCCTACGCAACTATTGGAGATCCTGCCGTCGAGAAATACGTTGTAGCTCGCAAGCAGGTGGAACCAGATTACTACCTTTCGTGCGTAGGGGTTCATACGCCCGCGGCCCTTCAACGTAAGCTGCGCGATATTAGAAGGTCGGAGTACCTGCTGGTGCCTTCCCAGTTTGCTAGCCTCGATTTATCAAGGAATTTATGCGACGAATATCTCAAAGACATCCAGCAATGGTTTCTCTGCTCGGCGAACTTCACTTGTCGCGCCGATCCACTTGATCCCTTTGGCGAGGTTAACAAACTTATCGTTGAGCAGTACGTGCCGGTGGAAGAGATTGGTTCCTGGGTGATCTTACGGCGTAACTCCAATTAGCTGGCCTGCGGTTTTTTCAACACGAAGCTATGCGTGATGTCGCCTGAGTTGGCAGGGCGTCACGACCGAAATAGTTTCATGCTTTTTTCTCGATGACAGGCGACTCTTCCGATTTCGTGAGATCAGCTATAGCAGCCCGCTCGTCTCCGTTATTGTTCCTTGGTTTAACCGGGCGCGTTTTTTTCCTGAGTCGGTTGAAAGTGTGTAGTCCCAAACGCACCCGAGAATGGAGGTTGTCGTGGGCGACAACGGATCTCGAGATTCCAGCGCCACGCAAGACAGGTTCTTGTTCAGCGAGGCATCGCCAGGAAATCGCACCCAGAATAGCAGCTGAAGTTGCTCCCAAGTAACCGCAACCCAATTCGCGGGACCGCCACGCCCCTTTCAGGAGGAATTACTGGTGGAGTGGTAGCAATAACGTGAATTGAAAAGCATCAGGCCCGTCAACGTGATTATCGACGTCCGCGACCAAGCGATCGATGGTGCAATACAGCCATATCGTTTCGGATATTTCTTCTGGCCACCAATAGTGGATGTAGCGCTGGCATGTAACGAATTCATGCTGACCACGCTGTTTCCAGAACACCTGCATGCGTCGCGGCAGAGCCTCTGTGGTCGCCTTTGCGTTGCCGCGTTGGATAATGCGAATTCCGCAGACGAAGATCGGCTCTTGTCCGGGTAGCGTGAGATCCGACACTTTCCCGGCCTGCGATGTTGGACCTGTCGGGGCATCCTTGTTCGACATGGGAGTCGCACCAGAAACTGCAACCTCACGAAAAACAGTGTTCTCCGGTTGCAAGAACCGAAAACATCCGCTACCCGCGCGATTTAATTCCGACAAACAGGTGCCTAGCCAATCATGAAAGGCGATGCAATTTCTCGCCCAAAACTTCGGCCCCACACAAGCGTTGTCGGTAGCGATTCCCCAGGTTGGCTCGCCACCGAACGGGCATGGGCAAAGCGATGACGCGTGGCGCGCAAGTAATTCCGATGTTGGCTTGCCGGCCAAAAGGTCAGTCTTGAACGCTTCTAGCCTCTGATGGGAATTTGTTCCGTAGCTCAGGCCCGTTCCAAAGTTAAGAGGAAGTGAGAGGCCAACAAGGCCGCAGAGGGCCATCTGAGAAACATCGCGAACATTTGGGCGTAGGCAGATG
>Ga0207701_10000406_pt1 | contig 44420 bp, 35 predicted proteins | sample KBSSwiSSwithPhiX_FD_184294 | JGI IMG/M metagenome (GOLD analysis project Ga0207701, IMG submission 184294) | Switchgrass rhizosphere bulk soil microbial communities from Kellogg Biological Station, Michigan, USA, with PhiX - S5 (SPAdes) (version 2) | ecosystem: Environmental > Terrestrial >... | reverse complement strand
GCCGACGTGTATCAGCGGTACGGGTTCGAGCCGCTCGAGACGCCGGCGGTCGAGAACATCGAGACGCTGCTCGGCAAGTACGGCGAGGAAGGCGATCGGCTGATTTTCAAGATCCTCAAGCGCGGGGAGGAAGGTCGTCAAACGGGGGAAGCCGACCTCGCGCTGCGGTACGACCTCACCGTGCCGCTGGCGCGCGTCGTCGCCGAGTACCAGGGGAAGCTGCCGAAGTTCTTCAAGCGCTACCAGATTCAACCTGTGTGGCGCGCCGACCGGCCGCAGAAGGGGCGCTTCCGCGAGTTCTATCAGTGCGACGTCGATGCGATTGGATCGACGTCGGCGGTCGTCGAGGCCGAAGTCTGCGCCGCGGTCTCGGACGTGCTGATACGCCTCGGGTTCACCGACTTCACGATCCGGCTGAATCATCGCGATGTGCTGCGCGGCCTGCTCGACAGCGCGGGCGTCGTCGCCGCGCTGCACGACGCGGCGCTCGTCGCGATCGACAAGCTGGACAGGGTCGGGGCCGACGGCGTGAAGGCAGAACTGGTGCGGCGCGGCGTGGGGGAAGATGCTGCGGCCGCGGCGCTTGCCGCGTTTGCGTCCGACACGTCAGCAGACAACGCGGCAGTGGACGGGCGGCTGGCATCTTTGCTGGCCGGCCAGGGATCTGGCGTCGCGGGCCTTCAGAACCTGCGGCAGATTCTGTCGAACTCGACCGTCACCAGCGCGGGCCGTCACATCCGGCTGGACGCAAGCCTCGCGCGCGGCCTCTCCTACTACACCGGTGCCATCTTCGAGGTCGCCGTACCGGATCTGGCAGGCAGTCTCGGTGGTGGCGGCCGATACGACAACCTCGTCGGCATGTTTTCGGGCCAGTCGGTGCCGGCGTGCGGGTTCTCGCTGGGGCTGGAGCGCATCCTCGTGGTGATGGGGGAGCGCGGCATGTTCCCGCCCGAAGTCGCGGTGTCCGGGCCCGACGTCCTCGTCACGCTCTGGAACGACCAGGCAGCGGGGGAGAGCCTCGCCCTGGCGCGGGACCTGCGGTCCGCCGGCCTGCGTGTCGAGGTCTACCCCGAGGCCGACAAGATCGGCAAGCAACTCAAGTATGCTTCCGCGCGGGGCGCCCGGTTCGTTACCATCGTGGGCGACGACGAGCGGGCGAAGGGCGCCGCGAACGTGAAGCAGCTGGCGACGGGCGACCAGCAGACCATTCCGGTGTCGGACCTGGGCGCATGGCTACGCGCCCGCCTCTGACTTTCTCATTCGTCATTCGTCATTTCGTCACTCGTCATTCGTTATTTCGTGACTCTTCAATCAGCAATCATCCATCCGTTCATGGCAGACCAACTCGGCTCCCTCTCCCGCACACACACCTGCGGCGCGCTCCGTGCGTCCGACGTCGGCGCGCAGGTCGTCCTCCTCGGCTGGATCCATCGAGTTCGCGATCTCGGCGGCCTGCTGTTCCTCGATGTTCGCGATCGCCACGGCATCACGCAGGTGCTGGTGCCGAACGACTCGCCCGTGATGGCCGTCGCCAAGAGGCTGCGATCCGAGTTCGTTGTCGCGGTGATGGGGCCCGTGGAGCTGCGTGGCGCCGACACCGTCAACGCAAAGCTGGACACCGGTGAAGTCGAGGTGATGGCGCAGGAGATCAGGCTGTTGAACGAGGCGAAGACACCGCCGTTCCCGGTTGCCGACGATTCGCCGGTCTCCGAGGACGTCCGCCTGCGCTATCGATATCTGGATCTACGCCGCCCGCGCCTGCAGTTCAATCTCGGCCTGCGTCATCGCGTGACGATGGCGATTCGGCGGTATTTCGACGCGGCCGGCTTCTGGGAGATCGAGACGCCCATCCTGACGAAGTCGACGCCGGAAGGCGCGCGCGACTACCTGGTGCCGAGCCGCGTGCACCCGGGCGAGTTCTTCGCGCTGCCGCAGTCGCCGCAGATCTTCAAGCAGATCCTGATGGTGGCGGGCATGGATCGCTACTTCCAGATCGTGAAGTGCTTCCGCGACGAAGATCTGCGCGCCGACCGCCAGCCCGAGTTCACCCAGGTCGACGTGGAGATCTCCTTCGCGCACGTGGACCTCGTCTTCGGCCTCATCGAGCCGCTCATCGTCGAGATCTTCAGGGAAATCGGCGTCAGCGTCCGGACGCCGTTCAGGCGCATCGCGTACGCCGATGCCATGTCGAAGTACGGATCGGACAAGCCGGACCTGCGCTTCGGCATGGAAATCGCCGACGTGTCGCACGTCTGGGCCGACGCGCCCTTCAACGCGTTCCGCAACATCGTGAAGGACGGCGGCGTCGTCCGTGCCCTGGTGATTCCGGGCGCGGCCCGTTACTCGCGCTCGGAGCTGGACGCCCTCGTCGAGCAGGCCAAGCAGCTCGGCGCGGTGGGGATCCTCTGGGCGCGAAAGGTGGACGGCAACATCAACACGAACGTCAAGGCTGCCGGCGAGGACAAGCTGCTCGAAACGATGGCCGCGGCCGGATGTGGCGATCAGGACCTCATCCTGATCGCGGGCGGGAAGTCCGACGCCGCGTCGAAGCTGCTCGGCGCATTCCGGCTCTCGCTGGCAAAGAAGGAGAACCTGATTCCCGCCGACACGTTCGCGTTCGCGTGGGTCGTCGACTTCCCGCTGCTCGACTGGGACGCCGAGGAGAAGCGGTGGGTCGCGATGCACCACCCGTTCACGTCACCGCTGGACGAGGACATGGCAGTCCTCGAATCGGATACGCAGAACGTGCGCGCGAAGGCCTACGACCTGGTGTTGAACGGCAGCGAGATCGGCGGCGGCAGCATCAGGATTCACGACTCGGCGATGCAGTCCAAGATGTTCCGCCTGCTGAACATCTCGGACGAGGAGGCGAAGCTGCGCTTCGGCTTCTTCCTCGACGCGTTGCAGTACGGCACGCCGCCGCACGGGGGCATCGCCCTCGGGCTCGATCGCATCGTCGCCCTCCTGACGAACGAGTCGTCGATCCGCGAGGTCATCGCCTTCCCGAAGACGGCGGCGGCAGTGGACCTCATGTCCGGCGCGCCGTCGCCGGTGGACCAGCGCCAGCTCGACGAGCTGCGCCTGCGGGCGGTCGTGAAACCTTCATGACACGGCTGCCCTGGCGGCGGACCTCCGGGTCCGCGCGGTCGGCTGCTGCACCGTTTGACCGGCACGTGCTCCGTATGCTAATATGTTGGCATAACCCCTAAATAATCAAGGAGTTACGGGCGGTCCTCCGCAAGCCGATGCGCAAGATTTCAGTTCCCGAAGACGGGATCGAGACCCTCTTCGGGTCCTACGACGAGAACCTCCGCCAACTCGAAACCGCATTCGGCGTGCGCATCCGCACCCAGGGCAGCGACCTGCTCGTCGAGGGTGCGCCGGACGACGAGGTCCGCGTCGAGCGGACCGTGAGCCAGTTGTCGAGCCTTCTGAAGGAGGGTTACCGCGTCTCCAACGGCGACGTGAAGACGGCCGCACAACTGATGTCGCAGGACAGCGACGTCGAGTTGCGCGACTACTTCGTGCGCGGCGCCACGCGGTCTGCCGGCCGCCGGCAGGTGGCGCCCAAGAGCGTCAACCAGCGCCGTTACCTTGACGCCATCGAGCAGCACGACATCGTGTTCGGCATCGGGCCCGCAGGTACAGGCAAGACGTACCTGGCAATGGCGCAGGCGGTGTCGTACCTGCTGCAGAAGAAGGTGATGCGGATCATTCTGGCGCGCCCGGCGGTGGAGGCCGGTGAGAAGCTGGGGTTCCTGCCCGGCGATCTGCAGGAGAAGGTGAACCCGTACCTGCGGCCGTTGTACGACGCGCTGTACGACATGCTCGACACCGATCGCGTCGAGCGGCTGCTCGAGCGCGGCACGGTCGAAATCGCGCCGCTCGCGTTCATGCGCGGCCGCACGCTGAACGACTCGTTCGTGATCCTCGACGAGGCGCAGAACACGACGCCCGAGCAGATGAAGATGTTCCTCACGCGCCTCGGCTTTGGATCGAAGGCGGTGGTGACGGGCGACATCACGCAAATCGACCTGCCCGGCGGCAAGGGGTCGGGGCTCGTCGAGGCGCTGAAGGTCGTCTCGCAGGTCGAGGGCATCGCCTTCGTGCACTTCGACGACCGTGACGTCGTGCGCCACAAGCTGGTGCAGCACATCGTCAAGGCGTACGAAGCCTTCCAGTCCGGCAACGGCGGCCGGTCCTGACGCCGCCATGTCTTCCGGCGGCCCGAAACGATCGGCCTTGCAGGTGAGCGTAGTGGACGCGCGGGGCCGCGCCCTGCGCGCGCCCGGCCTGGCCGCCTGGCTGAAGCGAGTGGCCCCTGCGCGCGTCGGCGGCGAAGTCACGATCGCGGTCGTCCCCGACGCTCGCAGCCGTACGCTGAACCACACCTACCGCGGGAAGGATGCGGCAACCGACGTGCTGTCGTTTCCCGGCGGGCCTGTGGCCCGCAGTCCGAAGCCCATAGCCTTTCTGGGAGACATCGTGATCGCGCGCGGAGTGGCCAGACGCCAGGCGCGCGAGGCGGGGCACTCGGAGTCGACCGAGTGGCGCGTGCTGGCGCTACACGGTCTGCTGCATCTCGCCGGCTACGACCACGAGGCGGACAACGGCCGGATGGCACGCGTCGAAGCGCGCCTGCGGCGCCGCGGCGGCCTGCGGGACGGGCTCCTCGAACGGGGCGCACGATGAGCCTCCTGATCCTTCCGATCCTCGCCATTGCCGCCATCTACTTCGGCACCATCGAGGCCGGGTTCAGCGCGCTGATGCGCCTGTCGTTGCGCCTCACCGTGGAACGCAACGGACGGGCGGCGGGTCTCGGTCCCTACCTGGACGACCCGGTGCTGCTGTTCGTGCCCGTCCGGCTGTATCTCGGCTTCATCGTCGCCCTGACCGGCATCGTTCTCGCCACGTGGACCGGCGTCGACGGCTGGTTGGACTTCGGCGTGCTGCTGCTGTCGATCACCGGCTTCTTCGGACTGTTCGAGCACCTGATTCCGCTGCTCATCGTCCGGCACGACCCGGAGCGGGTGCTGATCACGCTGCTCCCGTCGTTCGAGACTGCTGCGATCGCGCTCAAGCCGGTGACGCTGCTCCTGGTCGGGACCATCGCCACGCTGCGGCGGGAACGGCAGACATCGACCTCGACCGATGCCATCACTGCTGAGGAAGAAGCAGCAGACGGCGAGGCCGCCCACGCATACCTCGAAGCGGGCGAGCAGGAAGGCCTGATCGAGCGCGAGGAGCGCCGGCTGCTGGAGTCGATCGTCGAATTCGGCGACACGCTCGTCCGTGAAGTCATGACGCCCCGGCCTGATATCGTCGGCGCCCGTGCCGACGCGACGCTGGCCGAACTGCGCCAGGTGTTTGCCGAGCAGCAGTACTCGCGCGTGCCGGTCTACCGCGACTCGCTCGACCACATCCTCGGCTTCGTCTTCGTCAAGGACCTCATCCGCCTGCCCCTGGATCTGGCCGCGGGGGAGCGCGTCGTCGAGCGCCTGCTCCGGCCGGCGCACTTCGTACCCGAGACCAAGCGTGTTTCCGACCTGTTGAAAGAGTTCCAGCGCCAGCAGGTGCAGTCGGCGGTGGTCGTCGACGAGTACGGCGGCACCGCGGGCCTGGTCACGATCGAGGACCTGCTCGAGGAGATCGTCGGCGAGATTCGGGACGAGTACGACGTCGAGTCCGAGCCCGTGCAGGACGAGGGCAATGGCGTGTTCGTCTTCAGCGGCAAAGTCAGCATCGACGAGCTGAACGATCGGCTCGACGTGAGCATCCCGCCCGAAGGATTCGGCACGATCGGCGGCTTCCTCCTGGCGCACCTCGGCCGTGTGCCCGCGGTGGGGGAGCGGATCGACGTCGATGGACTGCGTGTCGAAGTACTCGAGGCGGAGCGCCGTCGAGTCACCCGTGTCCGCGTCCGCCGCCAGGTGGTCCAGGAGCCCGCCCAGCAGCCGGCCAGCGAGCCGGTATGAAGTCGGGGTTCGTCTCGCTCGTTGGCCTGCCCAACGCCGGCAAGTCCACGCTGCTCAACCGCCTCGTGGGCACGAAGCTCGCCATCGTATCGGACAAGCCGCAGACGACGCGCAACCGGATCCTCGGCGTCCGCAACTACCCGGACGGGCAGGTGGTGTTTGTCGATACGCCTGGCATTCACAAGCCGGCACACCGGATGAACGTGCGGATGGTGGACGCCGCGCTCGACGCGATGCGCGACGTGGACGTCGTGGGCGTCGTGCTCGACGTCTCGCAGAAGCCGGGCGGCGGACAGCAGCACCTGTTCGGCCTCCTGCGACCGCTGAAGATCCCGGTCATCGCGATCCTGAACAAGATCGATCTGGTCAGGAAGCCGAAGCTGCTGCCGGTCATCGACCGCGTGAGCAGGGAGCGCGAGTTCGCGGACATCGTGCCCGTCTCCGCGACGACGGGCGACGGCGTGGACATGCTGGAGAAGGCGGTCCTCGCGCAACTGCCGGACGGGGAGCCCCTCTACCCGGAGGACTACCTGACCGACCAGCCCGAACGGTTCTTCGTCGCCGAGATGGTCCGCGAGCAGGTGCTGCAGCACACGCACGCTGAACTGCCGTTCACAACGGCCGTCGTCGTCGACCAGTTCGGGGAGCCGGACGAGAAGGGTTTACTCCGTCTTTACTGCACCATCCTCGTCGAGCGCGACTCCCAGAAGCCGATCATCATCGGCCGAGGCGGCGAGATGATCAAGACGATCGGCACGGCCGCCAGACAGGAGCTCGAACGTTTCTTCGATGCACGCGTCTTCCTCGACCTGCACGTCAAGGTCAAAGGCGAGTGGCGTGAAGACGAGCGCGTGCTCGACGAGCTGCTGAAACGCCCCGGCGAATAAAGGGGTTCCGCCGGCACCGCTGAATCGGGGAGAATCCTCCCTGAGTATCAGAGCGCGTCGATGGCCACGCCCCGCACACCAGCCACACAGATTGGCCGCATCCCGGTCGTACTTGCCGCGGCCGCGCTGGGTGAGCTCGTCCCGGCATGGCGCACGATCGCGCTGACGCTCACCGAGCTCGGCGCGGCGGCTTTCTTCATCTCCGGCACGGTCACCTCCGCCATCGGTGGATCGGCGCCCTGGTTCGTGCTCGCGGCCGTCGTAGCGGGAGCCGTCCTGCGCGCGGTAGACGTGGAGAGCTGGGCACTCTTCATGCCGGGAGGGCTGCCGGGCCGCGTCAACGAGGCGTTCGGGCGCAGGCCGGCCCGGTTCGCGGCCGCGTCAGTCCTCGTCGAGCGCCTCTTCTTTGCCGCCCTTGTCGCCTGCGTGGCGGGCCACTACACCGTCTCGGTGCTCGTCAGCGGGCTCGGCCTGCCGCGCCTCTCCGAGCACGTCGCGTCGAGCGACCTCGCGGCTGCCGCGGGGGCGTCGATCATCGGCATCCTGTGGATCCGATCGCGTGTCGGCCGGCGGGTGGGCGCCGGGCTCTTCGAGCGCTGGGTGTGGGTGCCGCTCGCCGCGCTGCTCGTGACGGCGATCTGGGGCCAGATCGCCGCCGTCGCCGCGGGCCACGTCCTTCCGCCAGCGCCCTCCTGGTCGGGCGAGGCCCCGTTCGGTATCCAGGGTCTTCCCGAGCCGCTGCTCGTCGTCCTGGCCGTGCTCGTCGGCTTCGGCGTCGCCCTGCCGGCGATGGCGGGCGGGGACAGCCTGGCTCGGCGGGCGGCCGAGCTGCCGCAGCCGCGCCTGCCCGGCCTGCGCCGGACGGCACGCCTCGCGACGATCTTCGGGCTCGTTGTCATTGCGGGCGCAACGTTCGCCATCGCGACGCTGATGCCGCCCGAGGCGCAGATCCAGTGGGACGAAGTGCCGCTCGTCGGCCTGATTCTCCACCTTCCTGGCACCACCGCCCTGAAGTTCGTCCTGACGGTCCTCCTGGCTGCGTCCGGCGTCGCGATGCTCAGCCACGCCGCCGACGCGAGCCTCGACGATGCGACGACCACGCTGCAGCGCCTGTCGCGCGTTGGAGTGATCCCTGAGTCGATTTCCGCCATCCACCAGCGGTTCGGCACGAGCACACGCCTCACCGATGTCGTCTCGGCGACGACGATTCTGCTGCTGATGGCTGGTGGCGGCCACGTCTCGTGGCTCTCGCGCGCGTACGCCGTCGCGCTGGTCTGCACGTACGTCGTCAAGATCCTCACGCTCCGCCGGCTGCGCGGGCGCGAGCAGACGACGCCTCGCCACAGGGTCGGGCCTGCCATGGCGCCCGGCCGGCTCGGAACTGCGCTGCAGCTCTTCGTGATTGTGGGAGCGCTCGCGTCGATCCTGACGCTGCTCGTGCTCGTCGACCCGGCGAGCTGGGCCGGCACGGGAATGCTGCTCGCCGTCACGGCGACGCTCGCCGCGTTCGACCGGCACGCCGAGGAACCGGCCGAACCCACCGACAGCGAGGCCTTCCAACTGCTCACGACGGCGGATCTCGCGGTTGGCCAGGCCGAGGCGCGCCCCGGCGGCGTGCTGGTGCCGGTGCGGCACCTCTACTCGTTGTCGCACGTGAGCAAGGCGCTGCAGATGGCCGGCGATCGCGACGTGGTCGTGATGACCGTCCGCGTGCTCGGCGTGGACGTCGAAGACGACGCCGTTATCGATCCCAAGCCGACGTCGGCCGAGAAGCTGCTGCTCTCGCAGGTCGTGGGGCTCGCCGAGCGCCACAACCGGGCGATTCAGCTCCTGATCGTGCCTGCACGCGACGTCTTCGACGCCATCGCGGCGGCGATCCATCGTCTGCGCTCTTCGGAAATCCACGTCGGCGAATCGACGACTCTCTCGGCCGACGGCCAGGCACGCCTGCTGGGCGAGGCCTGGGAACGAATCGAGACGGATGAACCGCTCGACGTGCGGCTCGTCATCCATCATCTCAGCGGAAGAACGGACACCTTCTATCTCGGCGCGCACGCGCCGGCGCTCTCATCACGGGACCTGAACCTGATTCATCGCCTCTGGCTCGACGCCGCGAAGGCCGTCGGGCCCCATGTGCACCATCACGACGTCGTCAGGGCGGCATTGACGCAAATGGAACAACAACTCTCGGGCCCAGAGCGCGACCGGGCCCTCGAGGCCATCAGGCGCGTGGCGCGTCCGGCCGACGAGCTTGCGGCGGTCGTGCGGCGGCGAGACTTCTCGCAGCTGCGCGACATGATCCGCAATCGTCCGCCGAACGACCTCGCCGAGGTCTTCGCCGACCTCAGCCTCGAGGATCAGGTCGTCGTTTTCAGACTGTTGCCGCGGAAGGACGCCGCGGCGACCTTCGAGTACCTGTCCCATGACGAGCAGACCCGTCTGCTCAGGGCCATGGCGCAGGAGGACGTTGCGGCGCTGCTCAACGAGATGGCGCCGGACGACCGCACGATGTTCCTCGAGGAGCTGCCCGCGACGGTGACGCGGCAGCTGCTCGCGCTGCTGACGCCGCAGGAGCGTGCCGTCGCGTCCACGCTGCTCGGGTACCCGGAAGGATCGATCGGGCGTCTGATGACCCCGAATTACGTGTCGGTGAGGGAGGATTGGACGGTCCAGGGCGTGCTCGATTACATCCGCGAGCACGGGCAGGACAGCGAAACGCTCAATGTCATCTACGTGGTGGACGAGCAGGGGCTGCTCGTCGACGACATCCGGATCCGCGAGTTCCTGCTGACCTCGCCGTCCAACACCGTGCAGGCCCTGATGGACCGGCACTTCGTCGCGCTCAAGGCCACCGACGATCAGGCTTCGGCCGTCGCGGTGTTCAGGGAGCACGACCGCTCGGCGCTGCCGGTGACCGACACGTCGGGCATGCTCATCGGCATCGTGACCATCGACGACGTGCTGGACGTCGCCGAAGCGGTGGCCACGAAAGAGATTCAGCGCATCGGTGGTTCGGAAGCGCTCGACGAGCCCTACATGGAGATCGCCTTCCTGCGCATGGTGCAGAAGCGGGCGGGCTGGTTGACGGTGCTGTTCATCGGTGAAATGTTCACGGCGACGGCGATGGGCGTCTTCGAGAAGGAGATCGCCAAGGCGGTAGTCCTCGCGCTGTTCATTCCGCTAGTCATCTCGAGCGGCGGTAACGCGGGGTCCCAGGCCGCGACGCTGGTCATCCGCGCACTGGCGCTTGGCGAGGTCAAGCTCGGCGACTGGTGGCGCATCATGCGCCGCGAGATCATGGCGGGCCTGGCCCTGGGGACTATCCTCGGCACGATCGGGCTGGTACGCATCACCGTGACCTCGGCGTTCTTCCCGGGGGTCTACGGGCAGCATCCGATGCTGATCGCGGCCACGGTCGGCACAGCGCTGGTCGGCATCGTCTTGTGGGGGTCGCTGATTGGATCGCTGCTTCCAATCATCCTGCGCAGGCTCGGCTTCGATCCGGCGACGTCATCGGCGCCCTTTGTCGCGACGCTCGTGGACGTCACGGGGCTGGTGATCTACTTCAGCGTGGGCATGGTGATCCTCCGCGGGTCTCTGCTCTGACGGAGGTCTCTGCAATGGTGAGCAGAACTAAGTTCTGCTCCACTGGCGCCTCCGTCACGGCAGAATCCTCGCGTCGGTTTCGAACCGCCGGTAGTTGTCATAGGTCGCCGTGCCGACGACGATCTCGGTCGAGGTCTCGTAGCTCTCCTCGAGGCTCACCGGCAGCACGAGGTCGAGCGCGGCCACGCGATTGAACGTCGTCACCAGCGTGTAGTTGATGCCTGCGAGGCGCAGCCGCAGCTCGGAACGACGCACGATGCCGGTGTTCGGCTCAATCAGCACCCGACCGTGACTGACGACGGGGTCTCGACCGTCGGCACCGGCATGAATGAGCGTCGGGCGGTCGCTCTCCTTGAATTCGAAGTCCCACGCGTCGGCCGACGTCGGCGAGCGTCTCGACCAGCTGAAGCGCGGCTGGGCCTGCGGGTGCAGGAAGAACAGGACCAGGGTCGGCAGGTTGAGATTTCTGGAGCCTTCTCCGATGTTCAGGTTGTAACGCGCCGCTTCATCGAGAAGTCGCCTGACCTCGACTCCTGCACCTGCGCGACTCCCGTGCAGCAGCGACTGCAGACGCTCCCGCTCAGTTGTCAGGGCGCGTCCATCCACCTCCACGACGTCGCGCACGCCCACGACGTCACTTGACCCGGGAAACGCGACCCACCCGAACTCCGCCACCAGGTGACGCTGCTCGAAAACCACACCCTGGGTTCTGTTCGTCGCGCGCTGTGTCGACGTTTCTCTCGCGACCAGGCGCGGCAGCTCCTTCTCGTAACGCAGCACGACCGCCCCAGCGCGTGAGAGTACGTCGCGGTCTCGCGGAGGCGCATCTCGTTCCGACGCGGCCCTTCCAAGCACGACGGCCGGCGTGAGAGCAAGGACGGCAATCGCGGTGCGCACGCCCACGGGCCAAACGTACCATGGGACAGAAACGCCTGCGCCGTGTGCTACCGTTGATGGGTTTGGCATCGGTAATGGGACCGGAACAAGGTAAAATATCGGGATTTGGCTTCGGGAGCCATGCCGCTCTATACGGCTGACGCGCTGGTGCTGCGCACCTACAAGCTGGCTGAGGCCGACCGGATCGTGGTCTTCCTGACCGCGGACCGGGGCAAGAAGCGCGGCGTGGCGAAAAGCGCGCGGCGGCCGAGGTCGCGGTTCGTGGCGTCGCTGGAGCCGCTGACGCACGTGCGCGTCGCGTACTTCGAGAAGGAGACGCGCGAGCTGGTCAGTCTGAATTACGCCGAGCTGGTGCGCTCGCCGCTCTCCGCCTCGGGCGATGCGCTCGTCTATGCGAGCTACTTCGCCGAGCTGATCGACGAGTGGGCGCCGGCAGACGACCCGAACGAGACACTGTACCGGCTGGGCACGTCGGTGCTCGAGGCGATGGCAGAGGGCATCGGCGCGGAAGTGCTGGCGCGGTACTTCGAATACTGGCTGTTGCGGCTGCAGGGCGTCTACCCGCCGCACCTGGTCTGTCACCGCTGCGGGGAAGGATTCACGGGCCGGCCGGACGCCGGCGCGTGGCTGGCGCCGTCCGATGGCGTTCTGACGTGCGCTCGCTGCGCGGAAGGCCCGAGCCAATCGCGCGCCGGGACGCCGCTGTCGCCGGGAGCGCTGACATTTCTGGCCGCCGCGCGTCAGCGGGGGCCGCGGGAGTTTGGTGCGGGAGTGGCCGCGGACGTGCTCACGGAGCTCGAGGCGCTGCACCGCCTGTTGATGGCGCGACACCTCGAACGCGAGGTCAGGTCGCTGCGCGTGCTCCGGGAGATGCGGCGAGTGCCGCCGCTCGCCCACTGAAACGAACACCTGACGATCGGCGGCTGAGCAACGTTGACTTTCCAGGATCTCATCTTCAAGCTCTCGCAGTTCTGGGCCTCGAACGGCTGCCTTCTGCAGCAGCCGCTCGACCTCGAGGTCGGCGCTGGCACGTCGCACCCGGAGACGCTGCTTCGCGTGCTCGGCCCGACGCATTGGAACGTCGCGTACGTCCAGCCCTCGCGGCGGCCCGATGACGGCCGCTTCGGCGAGAACCCGAACCGTCTGTTCAAGCACCATCAGTTCCAGGTGATCCTGAAACCCTCGCCCGACGAGGTGCAGCACCTGTACCTGCAGTCGCTCGAGTCCTGCGGCATCAACCCGCGCCAGCACGACATCCGCTTCGAGGAAGACAACTGGGAATCGCCGACGCTCGGCGCCTGGGGCATCGGCTGGCAGGTACTGTTCGACGGCCTGGAGATCACGCAGTTCACCTACTTCCAGCAGGTGGGCGGCATCGACCTCTCGCCGATCGCGTGTGAGATCACGTACGGGCTCGAGCGCATCGCGATGGCGCTGCAGCGGGTGGACAACGTCTACGACCTCGAGTGGGCGCCGGGCGTGAAGTACCGCGAGGTGCGGCTCCGCGAGGAGATCGAGCAGTCGAAATACGTGTTCGGCCAGGTCGAGGGCGTCGGCCCGGCCGAGTTCGCCGCTCACCATCGGGACCTGTTCGAGAGGCACTACGGCTTCTGCCAGAAGCTGCTGGCGTCGAACCTGATCTGGCCCGCGCTCGAAGAATGCCTGAAGTGCTCGCACCTGTTCAACATCCTCGACAGCAGCGGCAGCATCGGCGTCACCGAGCGCACCGCCTACGTCCTGCGCGTCCGGCAGCTGGCGGTAGCCATCGCAAAGGCCTACGTCGAGGGCATGAAGCCACCATCGGCAGCCGTCGACGCGTGACATGGCTGTAGTCCGTAGCCTGTAGCCTGGAGCCTGTAGTCCGGATGGATCGTGAGCTTCTGATCGAGATCGGCGTCGAAGAGATGCCCGCCAGCTGGCTGGCCCCGCTGACGACGCAGCTGGCGCAAGTGGCCGCGGCGCAGCTGAAGGCCGCGCGCCTCGACGTCGACGGCCCTGTCGAGTCGTGGACGACGCCGCGTCGGCTCACGGTGCGCGCCTCCCGCGTCGCCGAGCGGCAGACCGACCTCGAGGAAGTGGTCAGCGGGCCGCCGGCCTCCACGTTGAAGGGCCCGGACGGTGCGCCGATGCCGGCGGCCACGGGCTTCGCGAAGAAGAACGGCGTCGAGGTTTCCCAGCTCGAGGAGATCGAGACGCCGAAGGGGCGTTATCTGGCGTTCCGCAAGCGCCAGCGCGGCCGCGCCTCGGTGGACGCACTGCCCGATGTCATGTACGGGCTGCTCCGCGGCCTGGCATTCCCCAGGCACATGAACTGGGACGCCTGGCTGGACGACGGCAAGGGCGACCTGACGTTCGGCCGGCCGATTCGCTGGCTGCTGTTCCTCTACGGTGGGCGCGTGGTGCCGTTCGACATCCGCCGGACCGAAGCCGCGCAGGCGCCGCTCGTGCAGGAAGTGCGCTCGGGCGCGATGACCTACGGCCACCGCTTCCTCACCACGAGCGGGCGTGCCGGCCGCGCCGTGAAAGTGAAGACGTTCGACGAGTACAAGGCGCGCCTGATGGAGCACTTCGTGATCCTCGAGCGCGAGGAGCGCCGCGAGCGCATCGCGCGCGAGTTGGACGTCCACGCCGGGCGCCTCGGCGGCCGCGTGCACCGCGCCGCTGCGATACAGACCGGGCTGCTCGACGAAGTGCCGGATCTGGTGGAGTGGCCGTCGGTCGTCCCCGGCATCTTCCCGTCGGAGTTCCTCGCGCTGCCCGAGGAAGTGCTGACGACGACGATGATCCATCACCAGCATTACTTCCCGGTGGTGGACGAGCACGGCAAGCTGAAGCCGGCGTTCCTCGCCGTGACCAACGTCGAGGTGGAGCGGCCCGAGTTGATCTCTCGGAACTCGGAGCGCGTGCTGACGGCGCGCCTTCGCGACGCACAGTTCTTCTGGAACGCCGACCGCCGCGTGCCGCTGGCCGATCGCATCGAACGGCTCGACACGATCCTGTTCCACAAGAAACTGGGGAGCTACAAGGCGAAGGCCGATCGCATCGAGCAGCTCGCGAGCCTCGTTGCGCGCGAGGCCCTCGGCGTGCCCGGCGCCGTGACCTCGGCCGCGCTTGCCGGGCGCCTCGCCAAGGCCGACCTCGCTACCGACATGGTGCGCGAGTTCACCAACCTGCAGGGCACGATGGGCGGGATCTACGCGCGCGAAGAAGGGCATCCCCCCTCGGTCTGGAAGGCGATCTACTACCACTACCTGCCGGTGGCTGTGGATGCAGATGCGCCGCCGACGCGAGCGCAGCTGGGCGAAGCGGCCGAGCCGTGGGCCGCCGTCTCGATTGCCGACAAACTGGACACGCTGGTCGGATTGTTCGCCGCGGGTGAACGGCCCACCGGTTCGCGCGATCCCTTTGGACTGCGCCGTCAGGCTCATGGGCTGTTCAAGGTGCTCGCCGATCTGCCCGAGCTGACCGGGTTGACCGTGCGGCCGACCGTCGGCACGCTGCTCGGTGCGGCGGAGGCGTCGCTTGCCGGGTCCGGCGTGGCCCTGGACGAGACGTCACGCGCCGCGCTGCTGTCGTTCCTCGGAGAGCGGCTCACGTACGTCCTCGAGCAGCGCGGCTACGACGTCCGCAACGTCCGGGCGGTGATGGCCGGCCGTCCCGTCGCCGACATCAGCCCGCTCGAGGCGCGTCGCATGCTCGAAGTGCTGCCCGAATACACCGGCACGAAGGAGTTCCAGCAGCTGGCGACGGCCTTCAAGCGCGTGAAGAACATCGCGAAGGAGCTGCCGGATCCCGAGTTCCTGGCCGCGGAGGCCGGCGGGGCGCTGCTTGGCGCCGCGCTCAGCGAGCCGGCGGAGCAGGCGCTCGTCGCGGAGCTCGATCGACGCCGGCCGGTGATCGAGCGGGTGCTCGAGTCCGGCGACAACTACCGGCAGGCGTTTGCCGAGGCTGCCGCATTCGGTCCGTTCGTGGACCGGTTCTTCAACGACGTATTCGTAATGGTGGAGGACCCCGCGCTCCGGCAGGCGCGGCTTCGGCTGATGAAATCGCTCGCGCGGCTCGTCCTCCGGCTCGCCGACGTCTCTGAGATCGTTCCCCAAACGGAGTCTTAACGAATCATGGTCAAGAAAGTCGTCAAGAAATCGGGCAAGGCGGGCAAGAAACCCAAGGGGGCCTCGAAGTACGTCTATTTCTTCGGGAAGCGAACCGATGGCAACGGGACGATGAAGCCGCTGCTCGGTGGTAAGGGCGCCAACCTCGCCGAGATGTGCCGCATCGGATTGCCGGTGCCGCCTGGATTCACGATCACCACAGAGGTCTGCACGTACTACTACGCGAATCGGAAGACGTACCCGTCCGCGCTCCGCGACCAGATGGCCGCCGGCGTGGCCGCACTCGAGAAGCAGACGGGCAAGAAGTTCGGCGACCTCAAGAACCCGCTCCTGGTGTCGGTCCGGTCCGGTGCGCGCGACTCGATGCCGGGCATGATGGACACGATCCTCAACCTGGGGCTGAACGACGACACCGTCGAAGCGCTGGCAAAGAAGACGGGCAATCCGCGCTTCGCGTGGGACTGTTACCGCCGCTTCGTGCAGATGTACGGCGACGTAGTCCTTGGCGTCCAGAAGCGGCCCGATGAAGATCACGAGCCGTTCGAGGTGGTGATTCACGCGCTGAAGCACGAGCGGTACCACGAGGACATCGACGATCCGAAGCTGACGGTCGAGGACCTGAAGGAGCTGGTGGTTCGATTCAAAGCGCTGATCAAGGAACGAGCGGGCCAGAAGTTCCCGGCCTCGCCCTGGGATCAGCTGATGGGGGCAGTGGGCGCGGTCTTCGGATCGTGGATGAACGATCGCGCGATTGTCTACCGGCGGAAGTACAACATCCCGACCGAATGGGGCACCGCCGTCAACGTGCAGGCGATGGTGTACGGCAACACCGGCGAGCGATCGGGCTCGGGCGTGGCGTTTACCCGCAACCCGGCCAACGGCGTGAAGGAGTTCTACGGCGAGTTCCTCATCAACGCGCAGGGCGAGGACGTCGTGGCAGGCGTGCGCACACCGGAGCCGGTCGCGCAGCTCAAGAAGCATCTGCCCAGGTCCTACGCGGAGCTGGAGCGCATCCGCCAGACGCTCGAGAAGCACTTCAGGGACGTCCAGGACTTCGAGTTCACGATCGAAGAGGACGTCGTCTACATGCTGCAGACGAGGAACGGCAAGCGCACCGCCATGGCCGCGCTGAAGTTCTCGATCGACATGCAGAAGGAGAAGCTGATCGACTGGAAGACCGCCATCCTGCGCAACCCGGCGGATCAGCTCGACCAGCTGCTCGCGCCCGTGTTCGATGCGTCGGAGCTGAAGAAAGCCACGCCGATCGCAACCGGCCTGCCGGCCGGCCCAGGCGCCGCGTCGGGCCGCGTGTACCTCAACGCCGAGCGCGCGGTGACGGCGGCCGAGAGAGGTGAGAAGGTGCTGCTGGTCCGGGTCGAGACCTCGCCCGAGGATCTGCGCGGCATGATCGCGGCCGAAGGCATCCTTACGGCGCGCGGAGGCGTGTCGTCGCACGCGGCGCTGGTCGCGCGGCAGATGGGGAAGGTCTGCGTCTGCGGCGCGGCGGCAGTCGAAGTGGACTACGCAGCCCGCACGGTCGTCGTCGAGGGCAAGACCTACCGCGAAGGCGACTGGATGTCGATCGACGGCACCGCCGGCAAGGTCTACGCGGGCCAGGTGAAGACGGCGCCGTCGGAGATCGTCGCCGGCCTGATCGAAGGCGACGCGGCGGCGCGGAAGTCGGAGAAGTTCCGGAGCTTCCAGCAGCTCATGACGTGGTGCTCGCAGGCGACGCGCATGAGCGTGCGCACCAACGCCGACACGCCCGAGCAGGCCGCCAACGCCATCGCGTTCGGAGCCGTGGGCATCGGGCTGACCCGCACCGAGCACATGTTCTTCGAGGGTGACCGCATCGACGCGATGCGCGAGATGATCCTCGCCGAGACGGTCGAAGAGCGGAAGACCGCGCTGGCGAAGCTGCTGCCGTACCAGCGCGACGACTTCGCGGGCATCTTCCGGGCGCTCAAGGGCTACCCGGCGACGATTCGCTTCCTCGATCCGCCGCTGCACGAGTTCCTGCCCCACACGAAGGAGCAGCAGGCGGAGCTCGCGAAGAAGATCGGCGTGCCCGCCGCGCGCATCCATCAGCGCGTCGAGCAGCTGCACGAGTTCAACCCGATGCTCGGTTTCCGCGGGTGCCGCCTGGGCATCGGCTATCCCGAGATCTCGGCGATGCAGGCGCGGGCCGTCTTCGAGGCCGCGGCGATCGTCCAGAAGGAGGGCATCAAGGTCAAGCCGGAGATCATGATTCCGCTGGTCGGCTTCAAGAAGGAGCTGGACCTGCAGGTGGCTGTTGTCCACGAGACGGCGAAAGCCGTGCAGGCCGAGCGGAAGGTGAAGATCGACTACCTCGTGGGGACCATGATCGAGATCCCGCGCGGGGCGCTGACGGCGGACGAGATCGCCGACACGGCCCAGTTCTTCAGCTTCGGCACCAACGACCTCACGCAGACCGGGCTCGGCATGTCCCGCGACGACTCGGGCTCGTTCCTGCCGCAGTATCAGGATCTGGAGATCGTCAAGAAGAACCCGTTTGCGACAATCGACGCGTCGGGCGTGGGCCAGCTCGTGGACATCGCCGTGAAGAAGGGCCGCAGCGCGCGTCCCGGCATCAAGCTCGGGATCTGCGGCGAGCACGGCGGCGACCCGGCGTCGATCCGGTTCTTCGAACAGGTTGGGCTCGACTACGTGAGCTGCTCGCCGTTCCGCGTCCCCGTGGCGCGCCTCGCGGCAGCGCAGGCCGCGTTGAGCATCAAGGTAGGCGACTAGTCGGTCCGGCAAGCCAGGGGCCCGCGCGCCAGCGCGGCCCCGACCTGCCGGCCGGGTTCGAAGTCCGGATTGTGCGCGAGCACCGTCCGGACGGTCTGTTCCGCATCCTTCCAGTCTCCCGTCTGGCACATCGCCACCGCGAGGTCCACGCCAAGCTCGCTGGCGTCGGGATGCCGCTCGAAGGCGGGACGCCAGACGTCCAGGGCACGCGCCGGCTGCCCTCGCTCCGCGAGAATCACTCCAAGGTTGGTCGCGGCCACCGGTTCGTCCGGATCCACCGCCATCGCTTCTTCGTAGAGCGTCTCGGCCTCCGCGATCTTGTGCCGGGCCTGCTCGAGCCACGCCAGGCGCGTGAGCACCGCCGGATCGGCGGGATAGCGGACCACGGCACCTTCCAGGAGCCGCCGCGCCTCGCTCGCGGCCCGCTCGTCGCCCCGCAGCGCTATGTCTGCGTACGCCAGTCCACGCTCGCGGTCTCCGGCCTCGGCCTCGCCGAACGCGGTCAGCCGATCACCAACGCGTCCGCTGGGTGCGGCCTTCGGCTCCCTGAGGATGCGGTGATCGGTGACGGCGGTGTGGCTGATGTCGGCGCTCTCCACGCGCGGCATGTGGCAAGCCGTGCAGTCTGGCCGCTCGACGTGATGTCCCACGGCGAGCGCGCGGTGACACTGCAGGCACTTCCCGCGGTAGTACTCGGCGCGCGCCGCAGGTTCGGGCTGCACGTGCGGGTCGTGGCACGAGAGGCACGACATCCGGTCGCCGCTGTGCCGCTTGCAGGCGCTGACGGCCAGCGACTCCACGTGGCTGACCGCGCCGCGTGCGGTGTTGGCAGCGTTGGCGACGACGAAGACCGCGACGGAATCGGAGAGCCGATCCCCCGGCCGGAAATCGGTCAGCGTTCGGCCCGCGCGCGCGATCCTCGCCTGGCCTTCGAGATGACACTGGGTGCAGAGACTGTCTCGCGCGGCCGGATCCAGGGCCGGGGGATCGATCATGTGTCCGCGTCCGGCGACGTGCTCGCTGCCGGGACCGTGGCAGCGCTCGCAGCCGACCCCTTCCTGACCGAACGCCTCACCTTCGAAGCGGTTCGTCGTGCCGTTCTCCGGCATCGCGACCTGGCTCGCATGGCAGAACAGGCAGGTCTGGTCGACCACGTGGTTGAGCGGCATGCTGGTGAGATCCGCGTAGCCGGGCGACATGTCCCAGACACGCGCGCGGGCGTAGTAGTTGATCGGCGACTGGTAGAGGAAACGATCGATCGTGAAGAGGAACGTCCGGCCGCGCGTGTTCGACCCGACGAAGTACTTCAGCGACACGCGGCCGGCGACGCTCCGGCCGCCCGGGCGCTCGAAGGACAGCGTCGCCTGGTCGCCTTCAGCGTAGACGCGGTACCGGATGCCCGAGCGGGCATGCGTGAAGGCACCCTCGATCAAGCCAGCCCGCGCGGGCCCGCTCGTCCGCGCCATGGGCGTTCGAACGTAGGTGTCGTAGATCTGGCGGTGGCAGGGCCGGCACGCTGCGTTGCCGACTTCAGCAGGCGGCTGAGCGGGAACAGTCGTGGAGGCCGCGGTGGCTATCGCAGACGCAACCAGACCGACCGCAAAGGGGACGCCGGCACCGAGGATCGACCGCCGCCCCGGCGTCACGGCTCGTCGGTCGATGGCATTGGCTGACCGCTCCCGCCTCGCATTCTAGGCAGAACAGTCGAAGCGACTTCGTTACGAAGTCTTTCGCGTCTCTCTCGATGCTAAGATCTGCGTGTCGCACCGAGCGCTTCCGATGAACCGCGCACAGCCCACACCAGCATGATGTCCATCTTCGTGAACCAGAACGGTCGAACCGATACGGTCGAGCGGGTGGATCCGGCCTGGCTCGACCCGGCCAGCGGCGCCAGGGTCTGGGTGGATCTGGCGGGGCCGACGCCAGAGGAACTGACGGTGCTTTCCGACGTCTTCCACTTTCATCCACTGGCCGTGGAAGACGCCGTCGCCAAGGTGCACCATCCAAAGATCGAGAGCTACGACGGCTACCTCTATCTGATTCTGCACGGCATCGACTACAAGAAGTCGGAGACCGCGTTTGCGACTCACGACATCGATTTCTTTCTCGGCCAGACTTATCTGGTGACCGTCCACGACGGTCAGACGCGAAGCGCGGCGTCCGTTCGGGAAGTCTGTTCGCGCAACCAGCAGGTCCTCGGCGAAGGGCCGGCCGCGCTGATGCACCGCATCATCGACCAGATGGTCGACAACTACCGGCCCGAGGTGGAAGAGCTGGAACAGTGGCTCGACGAGCTGGAGGATCGGGTCTTTCGGGCGCCATCGAAGGACATCATCCGCGAGATCCTCGACGTGAAGCGCGACGTCACCGGCCTCCGGCGCATCGCGACACCGCAGCGCGATGCCCTCGGCAGGCTGGCGCGGCGTGAGTTTCCGATGATCAGCGACGAGCTGGCCTATCGATTCCGCGACGTGTACGACAACCTCGTGCGCATCGCCGACGAGGCGCTCATCTTCCAGGATCGCGTGACGAGCATCCTCGAGGCGCATCTCTCGAACGTCTCGTATCGGCTGAACGAAGTGATGAAGGTGCTCACCGTGATCACGGTCATCTTCATGCCATTGACCCTGGTCGCCGGCATCTACGGGATGAACATGCACCTGCCCGGCGTCGGCAGCGCCGAGGATCCGCGGATGTTCTGGCAGTTGATTCTCGGCATGCTCGCCACGGCGTTCCTCATGCTGTGGTTCTTCCGTCGGCGAGGGTGGATCTGAAAATCCGTCAGCTGCCTCCGGCGCTCGCCAACCAGATCGCGGCCGGTGAGGTCGTCGAGCGGCCGGCTTCTGTCGTCAAGGAGCTGGTCGAGAACAGCCTCGACGCGGGCGCGCGGCGCATTTCCATCTCCACCGAATTTGGCGGCAAGCGGCTCGTGCGGGTCGAGGACGATGGCGACGGCATGTCGCCGGAGGATGCGCGGCTGTCCCTCGAGCGGCACGCGACCAGCAAGATCCGGACTGCGGACGACCTCGCGGCGATCGCGACGCTCGGGTTTCGCGGCGAAGCGCTGCCGTCGATTGCGTCGGTCTCGCATTTCACGCTGCGGACACGCGCGCGCGGCACCGAGTCTGGCACCGAAGTCAGGGTCAACGGCGGCGTCACCGGCGCGGTGATGGATGCAGGGACGCCGGAAGGCACGCGCGTCGACGTCGAGGAGCTGTTCTACAACCTGCCGGCCCGCCGGAAGTTCCTGAAGTCCGATGCCGCCGAAACGGCCCAGGTCTCGCGCATCGTCACCCAGCTGGCGCTGGCTGCTTTCGACGTGGGGTTCTCGCTCATCAACGCCGGCCGACGCGTGCTCGAATGCCCGCCGGCCGCATCACGGCTGGAGCGGCTGTTTCAGATCTACGGCGAGTCGGCCGACCTGATCGAAGTCCGCCGGGAGACGGCGGGCATCAGCGTCGAGGGCTACGTCGCGCCGCTGGCCGAAACCGGGCCGAGGCGCGGGCCGCAGAACGTGTTCATCAACGGACGGCTCGTGCGCGACCGGACGATCGCGCACGCCATCGCCGACGCCTACAGCGTCGCGTCGATCAAGGAGCGCAGCCCCGAGGTGCACCTGTTCATCGAGATGCCCCTCGATGCGGTGGACGTGAACGTGCACCCCACGAAGGCCGAGGTCCGCTTCCGCGAGCAGTCGCTGATGCACGAAGTCATCCGGCGCGCGCTCACCGACGCGCTCGGCCGCGGCCCCGCTCCGGCCCTGGTGCTGGCGGCGTCGCTCCCTGACGCCGGTGGGCCGAGGGGCGAGACGCTCCCCATTCCAGGCGTGCTGGCCGGTGGCTTCTATCCCAGTCGCTGGCGGCAGCCGGTGCCCACGTCGTCGGCACCCTTCGCTCCTTCCGGAGCTACGGGGGACACGCCGGACGCACGAGGCACCCAGCACGAGGCACCAGGCACCGCACCCGGCACCCGGCACCCAGCACCCGGCACGGACAGTGTCTTTTCACCGTTAGTGCCACTGGGCCAGTTCCGCGACACCTTCATCGTCGCCGTGGACTCCGAGGGCATCGCGATCATCGACCAGCATGTCGCTCACGAGCGCGTGCTTTACGAGCGCACGCTCCAGCGGCTGACGACCGGCGCGCTCGAGAGTCAGCGGCTGCTCGTGCCGATGATCGTCGAACTGCCGGCCGCAGCGCGCCAGGCGCTCCTCGGCCGCGCGGCCGATCTCGACCGACTGGGGTTCTCGGTGGAGGAGTTCGGTGGCAACGCGCTGCGTCTGAACGCCTCGCCGGCGCTGCTCGGCGCCGAGGAAGCCGCCGCCACACTCCGCGCGCTCGGCGAGGACCTGGAAGGCCTCGACCGCGGCAGCCCGGCCGAAGCCGCGCTCAAGCACATGGCCGCCACCATCGCGTGTCACGCCGCCGTGAAGGCAAACTACCCGCTTACCTACGAGAAGATGTTGCACATCCTCTCGGAGCTCGCCGCTACGTCGTATTCGACCATCTGCCCCCACGGCAGGCCGGTCATGCTTCGGCTGACGCGGCGGGAGCTCGAGAAGAACTTTCAGAGAATCTGACCGTGCTGCGTGCCTGGTGCCGGGTGCTCTGTGCGGTGCATGGTGTCTCGTGCGCACAAAGCACTGCACACAGCACCTGGCACTCGGCACAAAGCACGGGCTGGGCTGAGGCTCAGTCCGTGCCCCGCCGTTTCGCCTTTGTCTCTTTCCACCCATCCAGCCGGCGTTTGATTTCTTTCTCGAACCCCCGCTCCCTCGGTTCGTAGTACGTCCGGCCCTTGAGCGAGTCCGGCAAACAGTCCATGTCGGCGACGGCGTCGGGCTGGTCGTGCGCGTACTGGTAGTCCTTGCCGTAGCCCAGCTGCTTCATCAACTTCGTTGGGGCGTTGCGCAGGTGGAGCGGCACGGGATCGGCCACCTCATTGTGCGCGTCCTCGGCGGCGCGGCCGTAGGCCTTGTAGACGGCGTTGCTCTTTGGCGCCGTCGCGAGATAGATGGCGGCCTGTGCCAGCGCGGTGTTGCCTTCGGGCATGCCGATGAAATGCGCGGCCTGCTGCGCCGCCACGGCGACGGTCAGCGCCTGCGGATCGGCGTTGCCGACGTCCTCGGAGGCGAAGCGCACCAGGCGCCGGGCCACGTAGAGCGGGTCCTCTCCAGCCTCGAGCATCCGCGCGAGCCAGTAGATGGCCGCATCCGGGTCGGAGTTGCGCATCGACTTGTGAAGCGCCGAGATCAGGTTGTAGTGTTCCTCGCCGGTCTTGTCGTAGCGAAGCATGCGGCGCTGCACGGCCTTCTCGAGCCATGCGCGATCGACGCGCCGCCTGCCGCCGGCGTCCTTCGGGGCCGCGCGCGCCGCCAGCTCCAGCATGTTGAGCGCCGAGCGGGCATCACCGCTGGAGAGGCGCGCCATCAACCCGATCGCCTCCTCATCCACGTCGAGCGCCGCATTGCCGAGGCCGCGTTCCTGATCGCCGAGCGCGCGCCTCAGGATCGCCGCGACGGATTCCAGCGACAACGGCTCGAGGACGTATACCTTGGATCGCGAGAGCAACGCTGCGTTGACCTCGAACGACGGGTTCTCCGTGGTCGCGCCGATCAGGACGATGGTGCCGGACTCGACGTATGGGAGGAAGGCGTCCTGCTGCGCCTTGTTGAACCGGTGAATCTCGTCGACGAAAAGGATCGTGCGCTGGCCCTGGTGCTTTCGCGCCGTCTCGGCGCGCGCCATCACCTCCTTGATCTCCTTGATGCCGGCGAGCACCGCGCTGAACGAGACGAAGCGCGCCTTCGTCCGCTCGGCGATGACGCGCGCCAGCGTCGTCTTGCCGGTGCCGGGCGGCCCCCAGAAGATCAGCGACTGCAGCGAGTCGTGCTCGATCGCTTCCCTCAGCGGCGCGCCGGTGTCGAGCAGCGCCTCCTGCCCGACGACGTCGTCGAGCGTACGGGGACGCATGCGCTCGGCCAGCGGGGCAGCGGGGTTCAGGCCGTGCGGGCTGACCTCGTCGTCGAAGAACCCCGGGCTGTCCACGATGCCCTCAGCGATCCCGGTGGGAGGCGCGCTGGCGGCGCGCTTCGAAGACCAGCAGGGCCGCGGCGACCGACACGTTGAGCGATTCAACGGGCGGCGTCATCGGGATGGTGATCCGTGCGTCCGCAGCGGTGACGAGCGCCTCGAGAAGGCCGCTGCCTTCGCCACCCACGACGAGGGCCAGCGGTCCGGTGAGATCTGCGTCGGACATCGGCGTGCCGCCGCGCCCGATGGCTGCTGCGACGCGAAGGCCATGAGATCGTGCGAGCGCGACGGCCGCGGCGCCGTCGGAAACCCGTGCAACCGGCAGACGGAACGCCGAGCCCATGGCGCCGCGCAGCGCCTTCCAGCCGAACGGGTCTGCTCCGGACTCGGTCGCGATCACGCCCGTTGCGCCGCCGGCCTCAGCGGACCGGAGCAGGGCGCCGAAGTTGCCGGGGTCCTGCACGTCAACCGCGATCACGACGAGCGGCGTGCCGCGCGAGAACATGCCCGGCGTGCCCTCGACCGGGCGCCGGGCCAGGGCGACCACGCCGGAAGGCGAGCGCGCCGGGCTCATCGCGGCGATGACGATATCGCTGGCGAGCACGGCGTGAGGCACGCGCCTGCGCAACGCCGAGAGTTCCGGGCGCTCGGCCGCGCCATTCGCAATCGCCACGTCGGTGACCTCGACGCCCGCATCGAGCGCCTCGGACAGCAGGTGCGCGCCGTCGAGCAGCATGAGCCCGTTCGAGCCGCGCTCGGCCGCGTCGCGAAAACGGGCAACGAGCGGGTTACGGCGGCTGGTGATCGACGATGGCTCGGAGCGTTCGCTCACGGTCTGCAGCATACCCCGTGCGGCCCGAGGGCGCACGGTCCGCTGTGCTAAGATCGCGCCAGGCCGCACCCAGCCGGCGTTCCGCGCCCAACGAACGAAACGATGAAGGACCAGCTGCTCAAGAAATTGCAGGTAGAAATCACCGCGCTCGATCGCGAGCTCAAGCTGGAGCTGCCCAAGGAAATCAAGCGCGCGCGCGAGCTGGGAGATCTTCGCGAGAACGCGGAATATCACGCGGCCAAGGAGCGCCAGACGTACGTGCAGGCGCGGATCTCGATGCTGCAGAAGCGCGTCAGCGATCTGCAGCTGATCAACCTCGATAAGATCCCGCGCGACAAGGCCGCCTTCGGATCGACCGTGCACCTGCTCGAGGCCACCGGGTCGACCGTGGTCTTCCAGCTCGTGATGCCGGAGGACGCCGACGTCGAGAAGGGGCTCATCTCCACGTCCTCGCCGATCGGGCGGGCGATTGTCGGCAAGGAACAGGGCGACGAAGTCCACGTGGTGACGCCGAACGGCAAGCGATCGTTCGAGATCGTGAAGCTCGTCACCGTGCATGACATTGCCTGACCCGCACGCCTCTCGCAGTCATTACGCCCCAGATCGACGCACAGCGCTCGTGCTGACCGGCACGGGCATCGACGGCGCGTACCACGCCGGCGCGCTGCACGCGCTGACCGAAGCGGGCGTCCGGGTCGACCTCGTGGCGGGCCGCGGCGTGGGTGCGGTGGGCGCCCTGTTCGCCGCGATCGACGGCGGGGCGCGCCTGTGGGAAAAGGGCGGTCTGTGGCGGCGGGCGCTGCAGCAGTCGCTGTACCCATGGCGTCCCGCGTATCGCCACGTCGCCAACGGGCTGGCGATCGCGGCGCTGCTGCTCGTGGTGCCGGCGGTCGTCCTCGGTCTCAGCCTGGCCGCCTACCAGATCGCGCTTCTTGCCGACATCGCCGGGCCCGGCACCGCGCAGTGGCTTGCCGACGGTTGGGGGCGGATGCTCAGTGCTCTGCTGGCTCCAGGGGCATTGCCGACGCGGTTGCCGCAGCTCGTGAGCGCGGTGCTGGGGATCGTGGTGGTGGCAGTGCTGGTGGCCGCCTGGCGGGCGCAGCGCGCGCTGCCGGCGCGGCGCGACCAGCGCGGCGGCCCGTGGTGGACGGTGCTCGCCACGCCATTTTCGGGCGCGGCGATGGCCGACTACTTCATCGGCGGGCTCTGGGACCTGCTGCGAGGCGGGGCGAACGTTACGCAGCCCGCGCGCAGTGATCTGAGCCGCCGCTACGCGGAGCTGCTGGCCGACAACCTTGGCCAGCCTGGATTCCGCGAGCTGCTGGTCGTTGCGCACGACCTCGACGCGCGGCACGATGTCGTCTTCGCGCTGCTGGGCACGGGCTCGCGCCGGCAGTTCTTTCTGCGTCGATCCCCATCCGGCCCGGACCGCCGGTCGTCGGAGGCGATCGATCTGGCGGGCGCGGCGCGCGACGTCCTCCTCGACGCCGTCGCCGGCGCACTATCGATCCCGGTGGCCACTGACACGCCGTTCATCGGCTTTGCCCCCGAGAGCTACTGGCGCGGCGAGACGCACCGGCTCACCGATCGGCCGGGCAGCCTGCTGCGGGTGCTCGAGGAGACGGCTCAGGCCGGCGCGCGGCAGGTCATCATCGTCGCGGCGGCCGCAGACCAGGGCAGGCCGCACGGTCTTGCGACACGTCGCGTCCATCCGCGCGCGCGGCTCGGCGAGTACCTCGCATCGGAGGAAGCCGCGGCGATTCGCGACGCACTCCCGATCGCCGAGGGCTGGTTCGACGCGATTTTCGTAGTGCGCCCCGGGCACAATCCGGCCGCCGCGCTGGACGCGGGTGGCGCGTTCGATGCGCAGTCGGATCGCTGGCAATCGGTGGGCGAGCTGGTCGATCGGGGATACGAGGACGCCTACCGCCAGTTCGTCGACCCCATCGTCGGAGCCAGCGGCGACGAGATGGCGCGCAACGCCACGCTCACGAGCGGGGAATGACGGCTTCTTTCTCGCGTTCGCGAAGCGTCTTCTTCTCGGGGCTGCCGGATTCGTGCAGGAACTGGAGCGCGAGCTCCAGCAGGCGGCTCGTCACGGCCGGCGGGTCGATCGGGCCGAACTTCGCTTCGTAGCGCGCCACCGGGACCACGGCTTTGGCCATGGCGCGGTGCCCGCCGGCGCTGCCCAGATCCAGGAAGAGCTTCTTCACGAACTCGCCGGCATTCCGCGTGTAGCCGATGTTGCGCACCGAGACGACGAACGAGCCGTTCACCACGCCGGCGACAATCGTCCACTTGGTGTCTTCGAGCTGCAGGAAGAAGTCCGCCACGTAGGGGATGAAGTCCTCGCGCGGCACCTCGCCGAGGAACGCCGAGAAGACCTGCTCCTCGAGCCGATGGTTGCCTGTCGCCTTCAGCACGTAGCCCAGGCGCTCCATCGTGATTTCCGCGCCTTCCATCTTGCGAATCAGCATCGCGTCGGAAAGCGGATACAGGAACGAGAAGGCCTCGAGGTCCACCCGGCTGGCCTGCCGGTTGAAGAACAGCGTGTCCGACTTGATTGCGTAGAGCATCGCCGTCGCCGTGCGCTCGGAGATGTTGGCGTCGACGGCCCGCAGGTGCTCCGTGAGGATCGTGCACGTCGATCCGTAGTCGGACCGGATGTCCTTGAAGATCGCGCTGTAGCCGCTCTGCTCCGGATGGTGATCGATCACGAGGTCCACGCGATCGATGAGCCCGGTGAAGTAGTGCGGCTGCACGTCCACCATCGCGATCCGATCGAACGACGGGAAGTCGGCGGCGGTCACAGTCTCGACGTGGATGTCCAGCAGGTTGGCCATCCGCAGGTTCTCCGGCCGAGTCACACCCTGGATGGCCCCGATGATGGCAGTGGCCTTCGTGCGGCGCAGCAGGTTGCGCAGCGCCAGTCCGCTGGCCATGGCATCGGGGTCGGGGTCGTTGTGAAGCAGAACCAGCACGCGCTCGGCGTCGGCGAAGTACCGCTGGTACTGCTGGACGCGCGCCCGCGTCAGCGACCTCCCGAACTCGGTCAGCAGCGGGCCGCCGAACAGCTCCGCCATCGCGAGATACGTGGTGTCGGGAAACGCGGTCCTGATCTCGTCCTCGCGCTCCGCCGAGGCGCCCGTGCCGACCCCCAGCACGTAAATCAGCGTGCCGCCAGCGTCTCGGATGTTGTTCAGCACGCGCTTGAGACCGCGCTTGCCGCTGTCCTGGACGATGACGCAGGTGCTGGGGGAGATGTCAGCTTTGTGGAAGGTGTCCTTCCGCTTCAGGTCGCCCGCGGTGATGTGCACGCCCGCCTCGGCGAGCCGTCGCGCCAGCGACGGGCTGTCGACGAGAAACTCAATCTCGAAGCTGGGGAGCAGGATCTCGTCGAGAACCTTGATCACCAGCTCGTCCTGGCAAATGGCGAGACATCTCATTGGAGAGCCAGACCGGGAGGGAGCGCGGCGGACGGCGGGAACATCGGCGGAAAAAACAATTATACGCCTGTCGGCCGGGCAGTGGTCAGACCACTGTTATTGGCACAGGTCGCACGGCTGGAGTAGCCTGAGCCGCCATGACCAGATACTGGGGCCTTTTCGCCGTCATCCTGCTCGGTGCTGCCGCCGCTTCGATCTCCGCCGCGCCACCAGCCGTCGACAGCCCTGAGCCGGTCGTCCGCGCGTTCTACCGCGCCCTGCTGAAAGGTGACGCGGCCGGCTACCACGCGGCAATCGTCGAGGATCCACGCGCAGAGCGCTTCCTCGTGAAGGAGCCGCCCGACGCCGACAAGGCGCGGGAGGTGGACATGGAGTCCCAGACCTTCACCATGCGGCAGCTCCAGCCCTTCCGGCTGAAGGGAAAGGAGACGACACCATCGGACGGCAAGTACCCCGTCGGCACCACGACGAGATACCTGGCGAATTTTCCGGCCAGCCTCACCGTGATCTCCGTGGTGCGCGCGGCCGATGGCTGGAAAGTCGACATGCGGTGGTGGGACGCGATTGCCGACCTGATGCAGAAGGACGTCCAGAACGGCACGCCCGAGTACGCCGTGAAGTCGCTCATGGCGTCGCTCGTGTTCCTCAAGCGCGACGAGGCGAAAAAGTACATCGTCCCCGACGGCGACATGAGCGTGCTGTTCGCCGGCGCGCCTTCGGCGCCGGAGCCGTCCGACCAGTTGATTTCGCTGGTCGGAGAGATGCCCGTGGTTGAGATTGGGCCCGGCGAGTTCTACCCCATGCCGTCGGGGCGAGTCGTCGAGGGCCCCGGTGATGCCGACCATAAACTGCTGGTCGGCCTGTTCGGACCGCGCGAGGTCCCGTTCCTCGTCCAGCGGGCGGGAGGGGAGTGGCGGGTCATGGTCGAGCCGTATTTCAACGTGATCGAGTGGTAGGGTCAGTTTACGTAATCCGTAGGGCCATTCCTGCTATCATCCGCGGAATCGAGCGGACGTGCGACGTTTTCTCCTCGGCCTGGCGGGTTGCGCGCTGGCGGCGTCGGTGGTCGCTGCGCAGCAGGGACGATTCCGGAGCGGCATCGATCTGGTGTACGTGCCCGTGATGGTGCTCGATCGCCAGGGCAACTTCATCTCCGATCTCCGCGCGGAAGACTTCGAGGTATACGAGAACGGCCAGAAGCAGGACGTCACGGTCTTTCTCCGCGGCGATTCCTTCCGCTCGACCCAGACCGAAACGAACTCGCTGAACCTCCGGCTCGGGCTGCTGTTCGACACGAGCGGCAGCATGTTCGAGGACATGGGGCTGGCCTGCTCGGCCGCCATCCGGTTCCTGAAGGACTTCCCCGAGGCCCAGGACATCACGCTCGTCGACTTCGACACCGAAGTGCGCGTCGCGCAATACGGACCAGTGGACCTGCCGCGCCTCGTCGAGCGCATTCGTGGACGCCGGGCCAACGGCTGGACGTCGCTCTACGACGCGCTCGGCATCTACCTCGATGGCGCGCACGACATGGACGGCCGGAAGGTACTCGTCCTCTACACCGATGGCGGCGACACGCGCAGCGCGCAGACGTTCGCCGACGTGCAGGCGATGCTGAAGTCGTCCGACGTGATCGTCTACGCGATCGGGTTCATGGAGCACCAGCCGGTGCAGGTCCGCAACGAGCAGAAGATGCGGCTGCAGCAGCTCGCGGACATCACCGGCGGCGAGGCGTACTTCCCCACCACGAACAAAGCACTCGATCAGGTCTTCCAGCGCATCGTCTCGCAGGTGCGCGCGCAGTACAGCCTGGGGTTCATCTCCACGGACGGGAAGCGGGACGGCACGTGGCGCAAGCTGGATGTCCGCCTGACCGGCTCGCACCTGCAGAACCTGCAGATTCGGACGCGCAAGGGCTACTACGCGGCGTATAGCGACATGGCGACGGTGGGAAAGCCCGGATCGCAGGACTGACCTCCTCAGACACAATCCAGCACATCGCCTGTGGTACGATTGGGGATTCGGGCCACTTCGAAGTGGCCGGGCGTCTCCATGGCATCCGCGGACGATCGATTCCACCTCGTCACCGACTTCGAACTGCGCGGCGACCAGGCGCGTGCGCAGGACGAGCTCGTCGAGGGGCTTGCGCGCGGCGATCGCCACCAGGTGCTGCTCGGCGTCACCGGGTCGGGCAAGACGTTCACGATGGCGCAGGTCATCTCGCGGACGAACCGGCCGACGCTGGTGATGGCGCACAACAAGACGCTGGCCGCGCAGCTCTATCAGGAGTTCAAGCGCTTCTTCCCGCACAACGCCGTCGAGTACTTCGTCAGTTACTACGACTACTACCAGCCGGAGGCGTACGTACCGGCGAGCGACACCTACATCGAGAAGGAAGCGACGATCAACGACGAGATCGACCGCATGCGGCTTTCCGCGACGCGGTCGCTCTTCGAGCGGCGCGACGTGATCATCGTCGCCAGCGTGTCGTGCATCTACGGCCTGGGCTCGCCCGAGGCCTACTACGGCATGCTGCTGCAGCTCGCACGCGGCCAGAAGATCAGCCGGCAGGACATCCTGCGGCGGCTCGTCGAGATCCAGTACGAGCGCAACGACACCGAGTTCGGCCGAGGCACCTTCCGCGTCCGGGGCGACACGATCGAGGTCTTCCCCTCCTACGAAGAGCACGCTGTCCGCATCGACATGTTCGGCGACGAGATCGATGAGCTGGTGGCCTTCGATCCGCTGACGGGCAAGACCCTCCGGCGGCACGACCGGCTGTCCATCTTCCCGAAGTCCATCTACGTCACGACCCGCGATCGCAGCAAGGCGGCCGTCGAGTCGATCAAGGCCGAGCTGGAGGTCCGGCGCAGCGACCTCGAGAAAGACGGCAAGCTCCTCGAGGCGCAGCGCCTGCACCAGCGGACGATGTTCGACCTGGAGATGATCCGGGAGATTGGGTACTGCCACGGCATCGAGAACTACTCGCGGCACCTGACGGGCCGAGCGCCGGGCGAGCCGCCGCCGACGCTGCTGGACTACCTGCCGAACGATGCCCTCATCATCGTCGACGAGAGCCACCAGACTGTTCCGCAGGTGCGCGGCATGTTGAAGGGCGACCGTTCGCGCAAGTCGGTGCTGGTCGCCTATGGCTTCCGGCTGCCGTCCGCGATCGACAACCGGCCGCTCAGTTTCGAGGAGTGGGAAGCGCGCGTCGGCCAGGTCGTCTACGTGTCGGCGACGCCGGGCCCGTACGAGCTGATGAAGTCGCAGGGCGTGGTCGTCGAGCAGATCATCAGGCCGACCGGTCTCATAGACCCGCCGATCGACGTGCGTCCGGTGCGCGGCCAGGTGGACGACTTGCTGCAGGAGATCCGCATCCGCGCCGAGCGCCACGAGCGCGTGCTCGTGACGACGCTGACCAAGAAGATGGCCGAGGACCTGACGCAGTACTACCAGGAGCTCGGCGTGAAGGTGCGCTACCTGCACTCGGACATCGATACGCTCGAGCGCATCGACATCCTGCGCGACCTGCGGCGCGGCACCTTCGACGTGCTCGTGGGGATCAACCTGCTGCGCGAGGGGCTCGACCTGCCCGAGGTGTCGCTGGTCGCGATCCTCGATGCCGACAAGGAAGGGTTCCTGCGGTCGGGCGGCTCTTTGATTCAGACCTCTGGCCGCGCGGCACGCAACGTGAATGGGCGCGTCCTCATGTATGCGGACTCGATAACCGACTCGATGCGGCAGTGCATCAGTGAAACGGAGCGCCGTCGTGCGATCCAGAGCGCCTACAATGCCGAGCACGGCATCACGCCGACGTCGATCATCAAGGCGATCGACGACGTGAGATTGAGCATCGAGGAGCGCGACTACGGCGGCATGCCCGACCCGGATGAGCGGCGTCCGCGGTTCACGTCGCAGAGCGAACGGATGGCCTACCTGGGGAAGCTCGAGGCCGACATGAAACAGGCGGCCGCCGACCTGGATTTCGAGCGGGCAGCCCGCATTCGCGACGAGCTTCGCAACTTGCGCGTGGCCGACCTGGGCCTGGCCGCGGTGGAGCGCTGAGGCGTGGGCTTTCTCAACGAGTGGCTCAAAACCGCCGTGCAGGAGGTGCAGGAGTACGTCCTGCTCTGCAGCGCGGCATTCAAGGGCATGTTTACGCGGCCCTTCTACTACCGGGACCTGATCGAGCAGTTCGAGCACATCGGGTGGGGATCGCTGACGGTGGTCATCCTGACCGGCTTCTTCACCGGTGCGGTGCTGGCGCTGCAGAGCGGTATGACGCTCGACCAGTTCGGCGCGCGCCCCTTCGTGGGCCGGCTGGTCAGTGCCTCGATGATCAAGGAACTGGGGCCCGTGCTGACGGCGCTGATGCTCACGAGCCGCGTCGGGTCGGGCATCGCCGCCGAATTGGGATCGATGGTGGTGGCCGAGCAGGTGAACGCGCTGCGAGCGCTCGGCACCGATCCGATCAGGAAACTCGTGGTGCCGCGCGTGCTGGCGGGCACGTTGATGTGCCCCGCCCTGACGGTGGTCTCCGACCTGGTCGGTGTTACCGGCGGATGGGCGATTGCCGTGTTTCAGCTGCGCGTGGCGTCGAGCGTTTACTGGACCTCGGTGCTCGAAGGGCTGTATCCGCAGGACCCGTGGATGGGCCTCATCAAGCCCTTCTTCCTCGGGTTCGCCATCGTCAGCATCGGCTGCCACGTGGGCCTGCGGACGCGCGGCGGAACACAGGGCGTCGGCCGCGCGACGACAAACGCGGTGGTGGCGGCGTCGGTGGCGGTGCTGGCCGTCGACTTCTTCATCACGCGCGTGCTGATCACGGTGCTGTACTGAGATGAGCGACCAGGTCCACGAATTCGACGAGCACGGGATGAGCCGCCAGGAGATCCTGGACGCCATCGGTGCGCCTGTCGTCGTCTTCGACAAGGTGTCGCTCGCGTTCGACGAGAAGGTGATCCTCCGCGAGGTCAGCTTCACGCTGATCAAGGGGCACACGAAGATCATCCTCGGCGCGAGCGGTGCCGGGAAGTCGACGATCCTCAAATTGATCACCGGGCTGCTGCGGCCGGACGCCGGCATCATCTGGGTGAACGGCGAGCGCGTGGACCAGATGAGCGAGCTCGAGATGATGCGCGTCCGCGCCGACCTCGGCATGGTGTTCCAGGAGGGCGCGCTGTTCGATTCGCTCACCGTCCGCGAGAACGTGGGCTACAAGCTGTGGGAAGAGCTGCGCTGGCCCGACGATCGCGTGAACTCCCGCGTCGAGGAGATTCTGGGGTTCATCGGCCTGTCGGAGCACGTGGACAAGATGCCGTCGGAGCTCTCCGGCGGACAGCGGCGCAGAGTGGCCATTGCCCGCGCCATGGCCGCCAAGCCGCGCGTCCTGTTGTACGACGAGCCGACGACCGGCCTGGACCCCATCACGGCGACCACCGTGGACGAGGAGATCGTCAAGCTGCGCGATCTCGAAGGGGTCAGCTCGATTGTCGTGACGCATCAACTGCGCGACGCGTTCTACATCGCCGGCCACACTGCTACTCGCAACGGCGACCTCAGGATCATGGCGGCCGACGAAGAGAAGTCGGAGGAGGCCGAGTTCATCATGCTGCGTGACGGCCTGATTGCGTTCGAGGGGCCGGCCGGCGAGCTGAAGCGGTCGACGGACCCGTACCTGCTGCACTTTCTGTCGTAACGAGGAACCCTTATGCCTCGCACCCGCTCACTCGCGTGGGCAGAACTTCGAATCGGACTCCTGGCGCTCTCGGCCATCGTCGCCACGGCCATCGTGGTGTTCCTGCTGAGCGGCGAGGGCGGGTTCTTCTGGCAGCGCTACGCGCTCAGGGCGCGGTTCCCGAACGTCGCGGGCCTCAAGACCGGCGCGCCCGTGCGCGTGGCCGGCGTGGAAGTGGGCACCGTGAAGAACATCGCCTTCGACGGCGCGCAGGTCGAGGTCCGCTTCGAGCTCGCCAAGGACATGCAGTCGCGCGTGACCGATCAGTCGGTCGCCATCATCGGCTCGGTGTCGCTGCTCGGCGAGGGCTCGCTCGACATCACGCCGTCGACCGGCGGCACCCCGCTTGCGGCCAACAGCTACATCAAGACGGCGCGTACTCCGGGCCAACTGGCCGACGTAAGCGAGCAGGCCAACCTCGGGCTGATCGAAGCCACGAACCTGCTGAAAGACATCCGGGCAGGGAAGGGAACGCTCGGCAAGCTCGTCACCGACGAGAAGCTGTACAACGAGGTGAACGCGTTTGTCGATGCGGCCAATGCGGTTGCGACCAACCTGCGAAACGGGCGCGGGACGCTCGGCAAGCTCGCGAACGACCAGGCGGCATACGACTCGCTGGCCGCGTCGCTCGAGAACCTGCGTCAGATGACGAATCGCGTCAACAACGGCGAGGGCAGCCTCGGGAAGCTCCTCAACGACGATGCGTTTGCCACGTCGCTGTCGTCAACCACGAAGAACCTGGATAGCGTCACCGGGCGTCTCAATCGAGGGGAAGGGACCGCCGGCAAGATCCTGACCGACGATTCGCTCTACAAGCGGATCGACGCGCTGACCGCCCGGCTCGAGGAGGTGACGACGAAGCTCAGCTCCGGCGACGGGACCGCGGCGCATCTGATCAACGATCGCCAGCTGTATGACAACCTCAACAAGGCCGTAACCGAGCTTAACGGCCTGCTGTCGGATGTCCGGAAAGATCCCCAGAAGTACTTGCGTGTGAAAGTCTCGATTTTCTAGCATGTAGATGTGGGGCGGCCGATCGCGGACGCACCGGGAGATTCCACCATGTCGAAACATGAATCGGGTGGCGGGACGGTCCTGCTGGCGTTTCTGGCAGGCGCAATCAGCGGAGCGGCCGTGGCGTTGCTGTATGCGCCGGCCTCGGGCGACGAGACGCGCCAGTACCTGAGCGACAAGGCACGCGAGAGCCGCGAGCGCGCGCTGGCGGCCGCGCGGGATGGCCGCGACGCGGTGCGGCGTCACAAGGAACACCTGCAGACCGCCGTCGAGCGCGGACGCGAGGCGTACAAGAAGGCGCGGCACGGCGAGGAGAGCGCGTGAGCGACTGGAGCGGCGTTTTCCTCGGCATCATCGCGCTTGCCGTGACGGTGATGGCAGCCGTGCAGGTGGGCGTGATCGTGTTCGGCGCGCGCCTCGCGCGCCGCGTCGAGCAGCTCGTCGTGCAGATCGATCGCGACATCAAGCCGCTCGTCGCCAACCTGAACGTCGTCGGCCAGGAGGCGGCGCGGGCCGCCGAACTGGCCACCGCGCAGGTGCATCGCGTCGATCAGCTGTTCGGCGACATCGCCAGCCGCGTCGAGGAAACCGCCGACAGCCTGCAGACCGCAATCATCGCACCGGCCCGCGAGGGCATGGCGCTCGTCCAGGGCGTGAAGGCTGCCTTCGCTGCCATCCGCGAGATCCGTTCCGCCACAGTGCCATCGCGCGCCGCTCGCCACGACGAAGACGACCCGCTGTTCATCGGGTGAGGGGACTGGCGTCGCACCATCTGGTCATCGGCCAGGGGACTGTCTTCTTCGCTCGAAACGGGTGACAGTCCCCACGATCGACTTATCGCGCGAAGCCCGGCAATTGACTTGTCGCCCGACCCGGTGGTACACCCTTGCCCATGACTCCCCTGCGGCTTGCCGCGCTCGTTCTGCTGACTGCGTTCGGCTCGATGACCCCGCTCTCCGCACGGTCTGGCGGACAGGGTGAAGGCGCCACGCCACCTCTCGCGAAGGAACTGGCGGGCCTGCTCCAGGGCAAGAAGCTGGACGTCGTGGCGGCCCGCCTGGATGGCGATACTTTCGTGGCGGCGATGCTGATTCCCGGCAGCGAACTGCTGGTGGTCTCGGCGAAGTACTCCGCGCCCGCGTTGATCAACGAGAAAATCCTGAACCGGAAGTACCGCGAGGTCTACTTGGACCTTTCGACGGGGTCCGTCGCCGACTCGAAGCTCCTCGTCGAGGACCTCAAGGCCGACGGCCTGCACGCCGAGAAGCAGAAGGACGGCTTCGACATCGTCACACGCGGCACGGCCCAGCCCACGCACTTCAACGGCGAGTGGAAGAAACAGAACATGAGCCAGGAGGCGTACATGAAGGCCTTCCAGGACGCCGAGACGGCGTATCAGGCCATGCTGCGCGCCCTGGTGGCCGAGCTGAAGAAGGGCTAGACTCCTCGCCGCCGGGCGAGGCGCGTCATGCCGGGTCTGGCACCTGCAGCTCCGGCATGGGCGCTGCGGAGAACAGGCGCTGACAAGGGCGCGCCATCAGCCGCGCCATCCTGGCCGAGCGGGCTGCCCGCGCCGAGTCGGTCGCGATGCCGGTGTTCGCGTACATCTGCCGATAGAGTTTCGAGATCAGCATGAAAGCGAGGCGCCCCCGCCAGGACCTGACGGCGCGCGAGCGCGCCCAGATCGAGGGAAGCGAGTAGAAGCGATCCCACACGCCCTGGGTGTACTTGCGAATCTCGTCCGCCGTCATGGTCGGATGCGGCGAGTAGACCTTCGGGCGGTTCTCCTGCGGGATCAGCCAATGACGGGTCAGCGGCACGCCGGCGACCGTGACCCCGGCCGGCGCGATGGACCGTTCCCACTTCTCGAAATCCACGGTGCCGGGAAACGGCGTCAGCATCACGAACTGAGCAAAGGTGACGCCGGCGCGCTGGGCCAGGGCAGCCGTCGCGTCGAAGGTCTCGCGCCGGTCGCTCGGCAGGCCGAAGATGAAGGAGCCGAGCACGTGGACGCCGTGTTCCGAGAACACACGGAGTCGCGCCACCAGATCCTCTCCGGAGAAATTGAAGCCCTTGTAGACGTCCTTGAGGCCCTCGGGGGTCACCGACTCGACGCCGACAAGCGCGCCCTTGATGTGCGCGCGCTCCATTGCCTTCAGGAACTCCGGATCCTCGGCGGCTTCCATCGTGATCTGCGTGAAGAAGATCATGTCGCCGGGGAGCTGGGCCAGGCGATCCATCAGCTCGAACCGCTCTGCGCGGAGGGCTTCGAGCGACTGGAGGCGTTCCGGATTCTCGCGCCGCCGAGCCTGCGCGAGGTCGGCCAGTGGCACGGGATAGAAGTTGTCGTCGGCGAGCGCGATGAAACGGAAGCCGCGGCGCCGCAGCTCGACGATCTCGCCGATGACGGCGTCGGCCGTCCGCTGCCGCGGTGTCTGGCCGTCGGTGCGCCAGACGGAGCAGAAGGAGCAGTGCTTCGGGCAGCCGCGCACGGTCTGCACCGATCCCCACATGTAGCGCCCCTCGGGCAGGAGGTCCCATCGGGCGGGCTTGAACTGCGAGGCGTCGATGCGTCCTGCCTCGTACACGCGCTGTGGCGTGCCGGCGACGCAGTCCTCGACGACCCTGGCCCAGATAGTATCGCCGTCGCCCTTGACGACGGCGTGGGCGCCGCCGAGCTCGTGCGCCTCGTCCGGGTACAGCGTCGCATGGATGCCGCCGAAGACGACGTGTGCGCCGCGCTCGCGTACCGCGCGTCCCACCTCGTAGCCGCGGAGGGCATTACCGGTGTGGATGCCGATGCCGACGACGTCGCCTGGCGACACGACGGAGAAGTCGAAGGGTTCCAGCGTCTCGTCGCAGAGCACCGGATCGCCCCATGTGGCCGGCGTGGCCCCTGCGAGCACGAAGAGCCACCGGGGGGTGATGACGGCGACACCGAAGGAGATGTGACTTGGGTTGACGAGGTGCACGCGCATCTACGGGCTCGGCTCCGATCTCGGGAGTCAGGACGAATGGGCCAGAGTCACCTAAAAGAATTAGGGGTTATGGCTAGTCATACGCTACCCAGCTGGGCCATCCTTTGTCAACTAATTAATTCGGAGATCCAGACTCCGCGGCGTGATTCCCTTGCTGAGTCTGGGATCGTGGACTAAAATCGGGTTTTCCCTCCAGACGTGCGCGCTTGGCTCAGCGGTAGAGCATCGCCTTCACACGGCGGGGGTCGGTGGTTCGAATCCACCAGCGCGCACCAGCTAAACCTCGGTCCATTCCGGAGACATCGGTCACAGTTTCGGGCGAAGGAACGGCCTCACGCTCGCGCCCCGTTCCGTTTCGCCAGGTCGCCCAGCACATGGGCGCTTGGCTTGATCGTCCGTTCGAACGTCTCCCGGTTGACGCTCACCAGCCCGAATCGTGGCCGGTAGCCGAACACCCACTCGAAGTTGTCCAGCAGCGACCAATGGATGTAACCGCGGACGTCGACGCCGTCCGCGAGGCACTGCTGGACGCCCGCCACGGCCCGCTTGATGTACTCCACGCGCCGAGTGTCGTCGTCGGTGGCCACGCCATTCTCGGTGACATACACGGGCACCTTCGCCCGGCTGGCGGCGTACCGAATCGTCTGCTCGAGCGCTTCGGGGTAGAACTCGTAGCCCATCTGCGTGAGCTCGGCGGCGGGGTCCGGAGGCAGATCGCCGTCCTTGCCCACCCGTGCGCGGGTGTACGTCTGGACGCCGACGAAGTCGCTCTTCGAGGCAGCATCCAGCCACGGGCCGTAAAGTTGCTCTCGCTTGGCGTCGCGCACGCTGTCGGGCCCGACGGCCTGTTCGTCCGCGATCGCCAGCGTCACACCCACCGGGTATTTTCCCGGTCCCGACTTGATCGCCGCAACCGCACGGTGGTGCGCCGGCAGCATCGCGTCGCGCTGGGCGTCGGCGTTGCCGGTGAGGAAGAACGAGAAGCGATCGGCGCCGACTGCCTTCGCCGCCGCGTCCATCATGCCCTGGGCACCCTCGAACGGATTCTTGGGTAACCGGGCGAACACCCACTTGAGCAGTGCCGGGATGTTCGGCTCGTTGAACGTCGCGGCCGCCCCGGTCAGATCGCCGAGGTGCTTCGCCGCGCGCTCGCAATAGCGGACGAAATGATCCGCGTTGGCCGCGTTCTCCCAGCCGCCGAGGCCCGCGAACCAGCGGGGCGACGTGAAGTGCCAGTAGGTCACAATCGGCGTCAGGCCGCGCTCGTGACACGCGGCGAGCACGCGGCGGTAGTGATCGAGCTCGGCCCGCGAGTAGACGCCGGGCTCCGGCTCGATCCGCGCCCACTCGATTGAGAACCGGAAGGCGTTCAGCCCGAGAGTGGCCGCGATTTCGATGTCTTCGCGATAGCGGTGGTAGCTGTCGCAGGCATCGCCCGAGGGCTCGCTGAACATCGACGGCTTCAGATGCTCGATCACCCACTCGTCGCTGTTGACGTTGTTGCCCTCGACCTGGTGTGCCGCCGTGGCGGCGCCCCAGAGGAAGCCCTTCGGAAAGCTGCCGGCCAGCCGCGGCAGCGGCGCCGCGGAGAGGTCAGGACCGCCCGTAACGGCGCTGAATCCGGCGGCCGCCAGGCCCGAGGCGAGAAACCTGCGACGTGAGAGTTCGGGGGCGGGGATGTAAGTCATGACTGCGGAAGTATGCGGCACACAGCGCGACTTCCTCCGCTTCGCCGCCATCCGCGCGATGGTCGAGATGCCGCTGGTGACGGCGGCGGCCCTACTTGCGCGTCTGCGGCAGCCTGCGCTCCGGCGGGCCGTCGTATTGGTGGTTCTTCGGATCGATGGCCCGCATGGGCCGCTCGCGCAGCCGCTCCTCGTGCGCGTGGGCTATCAGCCCCGGCACGCGCGAGATGATGAACAGCGCATTCCCGAATTCGTGATCCAGGCCGAGATCGCCGCAGATGGCCGCGATCGCCCCATCCACGTTGACGTGCACGCGCGCGTGATCCGGTCCCAGTGCCTCGGCGAGCGCCTGATCGACGGCGCGCATCAACCGGATGTGCTCGCCTTCGAGGTCCAGCTCGTAGGCCATCGCCAGCAGCTTGAGCGCGCGCGGGTCGTGCGTGTGCAGGCGGTGGCCGATGCCGGGGACTCGCTCGGCGGCGTCGAGCTTCTCTTTCACGACCGTCTCCGCGGCATGCTGGTAGCTGTGGCCGTCGCGCATCATGGCCAGGCCGCGATCCAGCAGGTCCATGCACGCTTCGACGTCGCCGCCATGATAAGTGCCGAAGCTGAGCACGCCCGCCGCGACCGCCGCGCGCAGCGGCGCGCCCGTTGTCGCCACGTTGCGCGACACGACGGTCGACGGCGGCATCGCGCCGTGATCGACCGACGACACCAGGATCGCCGTGATCATCCGGCTCACCGACGGCGACGGCAGCTCACCGACCAGCAGCAGGTAGACGGCGTCGGCGAACCCGACGCGGCCCATCATCTCGTCCAGCGGATAACCGCGAACGAGGACCTTGTTCGGCTCGATGCAGGTGAGTGAGGTCCGCCACGCGGAGCTGGTGGTGGTTCGCGTGGCAGATGGCGCTTTTGCCTGGTCGGCCATGTCACACCGTCCCGTACAGCCGGTCCCCGAAGTCGCCGAGGCCCGGAAGGATGAACTTGCGCGCATTGAGCGCGCGGTCGACGGCGGGCGTGTAGATGTCGACGCCCGGATGCCTGCCCTCGATGGCGGCGATCCCCTCGGGCGCCGCGACAATGCAGGCGAGCCGAAGGTTGCGGGCACCTGCCGAGACCAGCAGGTCGAGGCTCGCGACCGCGCTCCCGCCAGTCGCGAGCATCGGGTCGATCAGCAGCACGAAGCTGCCGCCGATCTGCTCGGGCAGGTGCGCGTAGTAGCGGGACGCAACCGCCGTCTTCTCGTCGCGCCTGAGACCGAGATGCCCGACCCGCGCGGCGGGCGCCAGGTCGAGCGCGGCCTCGAGCATGCCCAGCCCGGCGCGCAGCACCGGGACGATCACGACATCGCCGATCGCCGCACCCTCGGCCGGCTCGAGCGGCGTCTGGACGGTCCGCCGCTCGGTCGGCACATCGCGCAGCGCTTCGGTCAGCACGATCGTGCTGATGCGCCGTGCCGCCCGCCTGAACTCGATCGGCGGCGTCTGCGCATCGCGCAGCGTGAGCAGCGCGTCCTCGGCGACGGGATGCGAGACGAGGTGAACCGGCACGCAGGAACTATACACGAGTAAGATCTCGCCATGTCACGAGCGACTTTGATGCTGCTGCTCGCGCTGGCGATCGTCCCGCTGGCAGCGCAGGGGCCTCGGCGCGCCTCCCTCATTCTGAGCGGCGGCATCGTGATCACCATGGATGGCGGCCACCGCGTGCTCAGGCCCGGTGCCGTGGCGATCGAAGGCAGCGACATCGCGGCGGTTGGCAGTCCTGCCGAGATTGCCGAGGGATATACCGGAGAGGTCATCGACACCACGGGCGACATCGTGCTTCCCGGGTTGGTGAACACGCACGGCCATGCGCCGATGGTGCTCTACCGCGGGCTGGCCGACGACCTGGCGCTCATGGGGTGGCTGCAGAAGTACATCTTCCCGGCGGAAGCGAAGACGGTGTCGCCGGAGATGGTCCGGATCGGCACGCGCCTGGCCGCGCTCGAGATGATCCAGTCGGGCACGACGACGTTCACCGACATGTATTACTTCGAGGAGGAAATCGCCGCCGTCGCGCGGGAGGCGGGATTGCGCGGCGTGTTGGGGGAGACCATCATCAAGTTTCCCGCGCCGGATGCCAGGTCGCCGGCCGAGTCGTTGGCGCGCGCCGAGGCATTCATCGGGACGTTCCGGGGCGATCCGCTGATCACACCGGCTGTCGCGCCGCATTCGGCCTACACGCTCGAGAAGGACACGCTGCTGGCATGCCGCGATCTCGCGGTGAAGTACGCAGTGCCGATGCTGGTGCACGTGGCGGAAACCGAAGACGAGGTGAAGATCATCCGCGAGGCGTCGGCGCTGACGCCGGTCGGTTACCTCGAGTCGATCGGGTTCTGGGCGCCGCGAACCGTCGCGGCGCATGGCATCTGGGTGACCGACGCCGACATCGCCATCCTGAAGGCGCGACACGTCGGCGTCTCGCACAACCCCGAGAGCAACATGAAGCTGGCGAGCGGCGTGGCGCCGGTGCCGAAGTATCTCGCCGCCGGAGTGGCGCTTGGCCTTGGCACGGACGGCGCGGCCAGCAACAACGATCTCGACATGTTCGAGGCCATGCGCCAGGCTGCCTTCCTCCACAAGCTCGAGTCCCGGGACCCGCGCGCGGTGCCGGCGCCGGCGGCGCTGGACCTGGCGACGATGGGCGGGGCCCGAGTGCTGGGCCTCGAGGCGCAGATAGGATCGCTCGAGCCGTCCAAGCGCGCCGACGTCATCGTCGTCGGCACCAACCGTGCCCGCCAAACACCGCTCTACGATCCGGTCTCTCAGCTGGTCTACGCCACCCACGGCGACGACGTGAAGACGACGATCGTGAACGGGCGGATGCTGATGAAGGACCGCCGCGTCCTCTCGCTCGACGAGCCGCGCGTGCTGGACGAGGCGCGGCAATTCTCGGCGAAGGTGCGAGACGCCGTCCGGCCGTGAGCGGCCGATGGCACTGGAGAGCAGAACTGAAGTTCTGCTCCACGAGTGTCGGCGCCGTTGCACTGTCACCTGTGGCGCAGGACTTCAGTCCTGCGTTGACGTTCACTCGTCCAGCACGCCGATGTAGGGCAGGTGTCGGTACTGCTCGGCGTAGTCGAGGCCGTAGCCGACCACGAACCGGTCCTCGATGGTGAAGCCGATGTACTCCACCGGCACGTCCACCTTCCGGCGCGACGGCTTGCTCAGCAGGCATGCTGTCCGCAGGGATGCCGGGCCGCGTGCCCGCAGGATCTCGTGCAGATAGCTGAGTGTCAGGCCGGTGTCGACGATGTCCTCGATGACGATCACGTGGCGGCCCGCGAGCGCGACATCGAGATCCTTGAGCAGCTTCACCTCGCCGGTGCTCGTGGTTCCGGCCGCGTAGCTCGAGAGCGCGAGGAAATCGATCGTCGCAGGCAGGTCCAGCCGGCGGACGAGATCGGCCATGAAGACAAACGATCCCTTGAGCACGCCCACCATGTGGACGCCGCCTCTGTCGGCGTAGTCCCGCGTGATCTCGGCGGCGAGCGCTGCGACGCGCTGATCGATCTGCTCACGAGACAGTAAGATAGGGGGCATCGTCATCGGGCGACACCAGTGGCACAGGACTTCAGTCCTGTGCTTGCAGCCGACCGCCGAGAGTACCACAACGATTGAATGGCGACGAAGCTCTTCGACCTCATCACCGAGACTGATGCGCGAAACATCGAGCCCGGCTCGACGATCCGGCTGGCGCCGCGCGGCATCGTGACCCCGCTGGCGGCCGACACGCTTCGCGCGCGCCGGGTGACGGTGATTGCCGACGATGGCGTGAGGGGCGACCCGGGTCTCGTGCCGGCCGGGGACATCCGGCGCGTCGCGATTGCGGCGGACCACAGCGGCGTCGCGTTGAAGGCGGCGCTGGTGCCATGGCTGCGGGGGAGGGGGCTCGCCGTCGCCGATCTCGGCGTCGCCGATGGCACGCCCGCCGATTATCCGGACACCGCGGCGGCGGTGGCGCGCGCAGTCGTCCGCGCCGAAGCCGACGCCGGCATCGTCATCGACGGGGTCGGGCTTGGGTCGGCCATCGCGGCCAATAAGGTGGACGGCATTCGCGCCGCGATGTGCGTCAACGAGACGCTCGCCCGTTACGCGCGGCAGCACAACGGCGCGAACGTGCTCGCGCTCGGCGCGACGTTGCTGACCATCGAGGAGGCAAAGCCGATCGTGGCGCGCTTCCTCGAGACGCCGATGACCGAGCCCCGCTACATTGCGCGCCTGGCGAAAATCGCGCGGCTGGAGTCGGCGTAGTGGACACGGTCTCGCTGCGTCGCCTGATCGAGATCATCACCGAGGAGCTGGCGGCCGCGGTGCCGTTCCCTGGGACGCGACCGCCGTGTTCGTGCCATGGCGTCCTTTACGACTGCTGCCCCGACCGCGTGCGCGGCGTCCTCGACGCC
>Ga0207701_10000405_pt1 | contig 44423 bp, 29 predicted proteins | sample KBSSwiSSwithPhiX_FD_184294 | JGI IMG/M metagenome (GOLD analysis project Ga0207701, IMG submission 184294) | Switchgrass rhizosphere bulk soil microbial communities from Kellogg Biological Station, Michigan, USA, with PhiX - S5 (SPAdes) (version 2) | ecosystem: Environmental > Terrestrial >... | reverse complement strand
GTTGTCGGTCCTCACAGCACTGCGACCGTCGCACCCATCGCATCTTGTGCACCCATCGATTCTGCGCACCCTGCGCACCTTGCGCACCTTGCGCACCTTGCGCACCTTGCGCACCCTGCGCACCTAACGCACCCCGCGCACCTAACGCACCTGTTTCAGCCGTCGCATCATCGCGCGGACCGTCCCGCCGGGGTCACGGGCCGCCCCTCGCCCGACCGACCCGAGCAGCCGCGCAGCGGCCGCGGCATTGCCCCCGGCCAGCTTCAGGGCCTCGTCGAGCGCCGCCCTCTCGAGCGCCTCGACCTCTCGTCGCAGATTCATCGACCCCAGCCGCACCCGGCGCGCGACCTCGGCGCGATCCACCGATTCGTCCCCGGGCCGTCCAGTGGGCTTCAGCACGCGCGACGGCAGATCCGACAGCAGCACCTCGTCGCCGGCGCGCTTGTAGACCAGCGTCTCGTAGATCACGTTGCGCAGCTCGCGGACGTTGCCAGGCCATGGGTATGCCTGCAGCGCGCGCGCGACCTCGGGCCTGAGCGTGATCGCTGTCCGCTGCTGCTCGTGGACGAACCGCGCGACAAACTGCGCCGCAAGCCCTTCGATGTCCTCCGGACGCTCCCGGAGCGCCGGCAGGTGAATCGTCACGATGGCGAGCCGCTCGTAGAAATCCTGCCCGAACAACCCCTCCTGCACGAGCAGCGCGAGGTCGCGGTTCGTCGCCGCCACCAGGCGGAAGTCCACGCGATGCCACTCGTTCTCGCCCAGCCGGCTGACGACGTGATCTTCGAGGACGCGAAGGAGCTTCACCTGCGTCTCCAGCGGAGTGTCGTCGATCTCGTCGAGAAACACCGTGCCGCCCGCGGCCGCCATCAGCTGGCCGTCGTACTGGTGCACCGCGCCGGAGAACGCGCCGCGCACGTAGCCGAACAGCTCGGCCTCCATCAGCTCATCGGGGATGGCGCCGCAATTGATCGGGATGAACGGCTTTGGATGTCGCGCGGACCACGCGTGGATCGTGCGCGCCATGATTTCCTTGCCGGTGCCCGTCTCTCCCACCAGCAGCACGGGCATGGACGTGGCCGCCACGCGTGCCACCTGCGCGACCAGCGCGCGCGACGCGGCGCTCCGCGTGACGAGCACGTCGCTCTCCGGAGGGGCCGGCTGCGGCGCCTGGAGCTCGGTCAGCCTGCGGAGCAGTCTCGCGATCGCGCCTGGTTCGCCGAGCGGAATCGCGTCGTAGGCGCCGCGCGATACCGCTTCGACGGCGACGGCGTCGCCGATGCGCTTGCGGCTCACCCAGAGCCACGGCACTCCGCCCGCCGGCGCACGAGGGGCTCGGCGAGAGTCGTGGCTCGCGACGACAACCGCCGCCGCAGCTGCCTCCGATCGGCCAATCCGAACGTCGGCCGCATCGAGCACCCGCTTCAAGGCGCGGTCCGGACTCTCGCCCTGCCAGGCAATGACCATCACGTCATTATATTCGTGTGATGACGTGATTCAGATTATGGTCAAGCGGGACCTGCCGCCAAATTGCTGACGAAACGGCGCGGCTTTCGCCTGGCCCAGCCGATGCAGATCTGCTTCACCGCATACCGGCGCGGAATCGGTCCGCTCCGGTCACCCGGAAAGGCGGATGTTCATGACCCCCTTCGCTCTGTCTCTTGGCTGGCTCTGGGGCCCGGCCGGCTGGGTCCTCCTTCTTGCCGTCGCGCTGTTCTTCACGCTCGTCGGCGGCTGGATCATCCGGGCCGACCAGTCAGGGCTCGTCATCAAGAGGTTCGGCCCCTCACTGCCGTCGGGCCGCATCATCGCCTGCGACGGCGAGGCGGGCTACCAGGCGCGCATGCTGTCGCCGGGCTGGCACTTCGGATACTGGCGCTGGCGCTATCGCATTGTCCACGTGCCGGTGTCCATCGTCGAACCCGGTGAAATCGCGCTCGTCGTGGCGGCTGACGGCGCGGCGATCCCGTACGAGCGTGTGCTCGCCCGGGAGGTCGCGTGCGACAACTTCCAGGACGCGGAAGCGTTCCTGCGCGGCGGCGGTGAGCGTGGCCGTCAGCTCGGCTTCCTGACGGCAGGCACGTACCGGATCAACCCCGCGCTGTTCGACGTCGTGAAGGCGGAGAGCGCCGAGCAGTACTCGATGATGCCGGGGGACCTGCGCGTCTACCAGATCTCCCCCGATCGCGTGGGCATCGTCACGGTGCTCGACGGCCGGCCGATCCCGGCCGGCGATCTGGCGGGCCCCGTAGTCGCGGGGCACGACAGCTTCCAGCGCGGGCAGGCGTTCATCGACGCCGGCGGCTGCCGAGGCCTGCAGGAGGAGGTGCTGCTGGCGGGGTCGTGGAACCTGAATCCGTGGTTCGTGCGCGTGGAGACGGTGCCCCTCACCGAGATCCCGATCGGCTACGTCGGCGTGGTCGTGAGCTACGTCGGCAACGAGCATCTGGACGTGTCCGGCGACACGTTCACTCACGGCGACCTCGTGGAGAAGGGCCGCAAGGGCGTGTGGGTGGAGCCGCTGCTTCCCGGCAAGCACCCGATCAACACGCGCGTGATGAAGGTGGAGCTGGTGCCGACGACAAACATCGTCCTGAACTGGGCGCAGCGGACCGAGGCGCATCAGTATGACCAGCGGCTGTCGTCGATCCTCGTGCGGTCGAAGGACGGATTCTCGTTCAGCCTCGACGTGGCGCAGATTATCCACATCGGCATGAAGAACGCGCCGCGGGTGATCTCGCGCGTCGGGTCGATGCAGAACCTCGTGGACCACGTGCTGCAGCCGACGGTGGGCAACTACTTCCGGAACTCGGCGCAGCAGGTCACCGTCCTCGAGTTCCTGTCGGCGCGCACGGAGCGCCAGAAGGAGGCGTTCGACAATATCAAGAAGGCCGTGGAGGCGTACGACGTGGAGTGCATCGATACGCTGATCGGCGACATCGTGCCGCCGGCCGAGCTGATGAAGACGCAGACCGACCGGAAGATCGCCCAGGAGCTGGAGCGCACGTACGAGGTGCAGCGCGAGGCGCAGGTGCAGCGCCAGGCGCTCGAGCGCGAAACGGCGGTGGCCAACATGCAGGACGAGGTCGTCCGCTCTGAGCAGACCGTGCGCATCTCGCAGCAGACGGCACTGTCGGCCGCCGAGGTCGCGCGTGGCGAGGCGAATGCGACACGCCTGCGCGCCGAAGGCCAGGCTGCGGCGGTCCGGCTGAACGGCGAGGCCGAAGCGACCGCGGTCCGGGCGGTGGGCGGCGCGAAAGCCGACGCCTACAAGCAGGGCATGGAGGCCGTCGGCGGGGCCGGCTATACCGCCATCCAGCTGGCGACGATCCTGGGCGAACACAACGTGAAGCTGGTGCCCGAGATCGCGGTCAGCGGCGACGGAGGCGGCGGGCTGGTCAACGCGATGATCGCCAAGATGCTGGCCGGCAACGGGCAGAAGGCCTAGGGGCCTAGCGGGGCGAGCGGGCCAAGGAGGCGAGCCGGAACTCGACTCCGGCCTTGCTCGCCCTGCTCGCCCCCCAGGCCAGCGAGAGGCAACCTTCCCCACCCCCCTTTCGTCTATCAGGTGCATCGGAGGAACGATGATCCCTGAATTTCCGACCCCTGCCCGGCTGGGCCGCGCGGCGCTCGTCGCCCTGATCGCCCTTGGCGTTCCCACCATGGCCGCGGCAGCCAAGGAGACCGAGCGCGTCGAGAAGACCATCGCGTTCAGCCCGGGTGGCACGCTGAAGCTGAAGAACTTCTCCGGCAAGGTGGAGATCACCGGCGAGAACCGCAGCGACATCTCGCTCGTGGCCGTGCGGACGGCGACGCGCGATCGGTTGGATCACATCAAGCTGTCGATCGAGTCGAGCGGCTCGACGGTGACCATCGAAGCGAACAAGCGCGACGACAAGTGGGAAGAGCACAACGACAACGTCGTCGAGACCGACTTCACCCTCAAGGTACCCTCGAACGCGAACCTCGACATCGATGTCTTCAGCAGCCCCGTCACGGTGACCGGCGTCTCCGGCAAGCATCGCGTCCATTCGTTCTCGGCGGACCTGCACGTCAACGGCAGCACCGGCGGCGTGGACGCCGAGACGTTCAGCGGCGCCATTTACATCCAGCCGGCCTCGTGGGTGAAGGATCAGTCGCTGTCGGCCAAGACGTTCAGCGGCGACATCGAAGTGCACCTGCCGGCCGAGGCAGCCGGTTCGCTGGAGTTCAACTCGTTCAGCGGCGACATCAAGACCGACGTGCCGCTGCTGCTCCAGAGCAAGAGCAAGCGCTCGCTCCATGCGCAGCTCAATCAGGGCGGCCAGGGCGGCGAGCTCTATTTCAAGACGTTCAGCGGGGATGTGAGACTGTTGAAGTAACCGTAGCGGGCAGCGGGCAGCGAGGATTTTCGCGAGATCGCTAAGCCACTGAGTCGCTGCCGGCTGCAGGCTGCCAGCCGCCCGCTTCTCCCTTCTGCTTCTACTTCGGAAGCCCCCGTACCGCACTGAACTGCTTCGCAAGCTGCTCGGCGTCGGGCGCGGTCTGGGAATACAGGATCCGCTCCCACGAACCATAGGCGGGATTGGGCAGGACGATCCACCGGTCCTCCCAATACCCGCTGAAGCGATCGAGGAGGGCCCGACGCTCCTCGCGCGTGAACATGCGCGGTGGCTCGGTGGTCCCAGCGGGCACGGCGTCGCTGATCGACACGAAGTCGCCGAGGTCGTCTCCCACCATCAGCAGCACTCGATGATCGGCCGCCACGAACTGCCGGCGGCTCGATTTGTCGCCCTCCCAGCCGCGCTCTCCGTGGCACAGCACGAACTCGGGACCGAGCGGCACCTGCAGCCTGGCCAGGTTTTCCATGGTCGGCGCCTTCAATGACGCCGCGCGGTTGGTCACGAGATAGACCTGCACGCCGCGGCGCAGGGCGTAGCGCATGAAGTCGTCCGCGCCGGGGACGGCCTCCGCCTCGGCGCGTGTCACCCAGCGTTCGAACAGATCGGGCCGGTAGCGCGCCCGGTCGAGCACGCGCTGCCCTTCCTCGGGGGAGTTGTCGAGAACCGTCTCGTCGAGGTCCAGAATGACCGCCGGCGCCAGCGCTGCCAAATCGGGCCGCCCCGCCTGCTCGGGAATGGCCGTCCAGCGCGGATCCTCCATGGCGCGATCGAGCGCGGCCGCCGCCAGGCGGTAGAGGCCGCGGGTGATCGCCTGATACTCCGCGGAGGTCTGCATCCACAGGACGGCATGCAGATTCTCGTGCGAATCGCGGCGCCCGGCCGGCTCGGCCGCTGGTGCCCCCGCCCCGGCGCCCCACCCTAGCACCACCGACGCCAGCACCGCGCCCGCCAGCATCCGCACGGACATTGCCTGCCTCCCGCGCGAGACTATAGCCTCCCCCGCCGAGCGAAGCGAGGCGGCCCCGCGCAACGAGCCGGCGTTACGGTAAACTACGTAACCATTACGGTGAATGCCGTAACGGAGGATGCCGTGGAGAACCCCTTCGTGTACGGGGAGGTGGTGCCGGCGGGCGCGTTCGTGGATCGCGTGGACGAGCTGAAGCGGCTGACCGCCGACCTGCTCGCCGGCCAGAAGGTCTTCCTGATCTCGCCCCGTCGCTACGGCAAGTCGTCGCTGGTTGCGCGCGCCCTGGGCAGCGCGTCCCGCTCCGGCTGCCTCACCGTCGAGGTTACCGTCAGCAGCTACAGCTCGTACCTGGCGTTTCTCGAGGGCTATGCGCGGGCCATCCTGTCCGCCGAAACGCGCTGGTCCAAGGCCGTGAGCTGGCTGCGCGAGGCGATCGGCGCCACGCGGCCCGAGGTCCGCATCGAATCCACGCCCGACGGCACCTCAGGCGTGGCAGTCGCCTTCCCCGCCATCCGCTCCGCGCGCGACGTCGCGCGCCTCGCGCCCGAGGTGTTCGCGCTGCCGGCCCGTCTCGCCGACGCGCGCGGCCGCCGGGTCGTCGTGGCGCTCGACGAATTCCAGGCGGTCGGCGGCTTCAACGGCGGCAGCGTCGAAGAGGCGCTGCGCGCCGCGGTGCAGCACCAGCGCCAGGTGGGCTACGTCTTCGCCGGCTCGGAGCCCACGCTGATGGAGGCCATGCTCGGCCCGAAGCGGCCGTTCTACAAAGCGGGCCCCGTCATGCGGCTGCAGAAGATCCCGGCCGAGCCCTTCGCCGCCTTCATCGAGCAGCGGTTCGTCAAGTCGGGCATGCGCGTGGACGCCGGCTTCGGCCCCGCGGTGCTCGACCTGGCCGGACACCTGCCCTACGACGTCCAGCGCCTGGCGCACGAGACGTGGGACGATGCGCGCGTGGCGGGAGCCAGGCGCGTCGGCCTCGACCACCTGCACGCGACGCTGCGCCGCCTGCTGGCCGAGCAGGGCGTGTTCTTCGAGACGACGTGGGAGCGCCTGACGCTCGGCCAGCGCGCCGCGCTCCGCGCGCTGGTCCTGGAGGATGGCACGGGCCTGCTGTCGGCCGACGTGCGCGCGCGGTATCGCCTGGGCGGCGCCTCGTCGGTGCAGGCGGCCCTCGGCGCCCTGCAGCGCGAAGACGTCGTCACGCGCGACGGCGAACGCTGGGTCGTCGTCGATTCGCTGATGCGCGAGTGGATTGCGCGGAGGACGTTCTGATGGCCGGAGGCTGGCTGGCGCGTCTTGGACTGCGGACCCGGGAGCAGCGGGCCTGGGCCACCTACGACTGGGCGAACTCGGCGTTCCAGTGCACCATCATCACGGCCGTCTTCCCCATCTACTTCACCTCCGTCGCGTCGAAGGGCGTGCCGCAGGCCACGGCAACCGAGCACTTCGCCACCGCCACGACGATCGCGCTCACGATCATCGCCGTCCTCTCGCCCATCCTCGGCGCGTACGCCGACTACGCCGGCGCGAAGAAACGGCTTCTTGCCGTCTTCCTCGCCATCGGCGTCGTCACCACGGCGGCGATGTATTTCATCGGCGAAGGCGAATGGAAGTTCGCCGCGGTGCTGTTCATCATCGCCAACATCGGCGTGTCGGGCAGCTTTGTCTTCTACGACTCGCTGCTGCCGCACATCGCGCGAGCCGACGAGATGGATCGCGTGTCGAGCGCGGGCTACGCGCTCGGCTACCTCGGCGGCGGACTGCTGCTGACGGTAAACCTGGCGTGGATCCTGAAGCCCGCGTGGTTCGGTATCCCTGACGCCGGCGTGGCGTCGCGACTCTCCTTCGTCAGCGTGGCCATCTGGTGGCTTGGCTTCTCGATCCCGATGTTCCGCCACGTGCCGGAGCCGGCCGTTCGCCCCTCGGATCTGCCTGCCGGCGTCGGGCCGGTGGGCGCCTCGTTCCGCCAGCTCGGGGCCACGGTGCGCGAGCTGACGCGCTACCGCGAAGCGTTCCTGATGCTGATCGCGTTCCTCATCTACAACGACGGCATCGGCACGATCATCCGGATGGCAGGCCCATACGGAAAGGAGATCGGCCTGCCGGACGATGCGCTGATCACGGCGTTCGTGATGGTGCAGTTCGTGGGGATTCCGTTCGCGTTCGCGTTCGGCGCGCTGGCCGGGCGCATCGGCGCAAAGCCATCGGTCTTCATTGCGCTGATGGTCTACGTGATCATCAGCATCATCGGTTACTTCATGGACTCGGCGTGGGAGTTCTGGCTGCTGTCGTTCCTGGTGGCGATGGTGCAGGGCGGCAGCCAGGCGCTCTCGCGGTCGCTGTTCGCGAGCATGATCCCGAAGCAGAAGTCGTCCGAGTTTTTTGGCTTCTTCGGCGTCTTCGAGAAGTTCGCCGGGGTCATGGGCCCGGCGCTTTTCGCCGTCACCGTGCGCTACACGGGCTCGAGCCGCAACGCGATCCTCTCGGTGATCGCGTTCTTCGTCATCGGCGCGATCCTGCTGTGGAAAGTCGACGTCGAGCGCGGGCAGCAGATGGCCAGGGCCGCCGAATTGGGACACTAATGGCACGTGCCCGTGCCTGGTGCTGAGTGCTGGGTGCCACGTGCGGTGCCTCGTGCTTGGTGCTGGTGCTTGGTGCCTGGTGCACGAGCCTGCTCACCGCCCCGCGCACCTGGCACTGCACGAAGCACTCAGCACCTGGCACCGCACGAAGCACGTAGCACCAAGCACCGCACCTGGCACCTGGCACCTGGCACCTGGCACCTGGCACGGACAGCATCACCTATCTGACTTCAAACAAGAGCCTTGGCCGTGAGAATGACCGCCCCTCCGGTGATTCATCGGACGGCTCCTTTCCCGCGACCTCTACGGCGGCGGCCGCCGGAGGATTCACGCATATACTGCGCGGCTGTGACGAACGGACCCCGCCGTGCAGGCGCCATCGCCGCGCTCGCGTTCCTGCTCGCCTGTGGCACAGCGCAGCCTTCCGTCCCTGTGGAATTTCCGCTCCGCGTCAGCCTCGATCACCGGCGTCTCGAAGACCACAAGGGTCGGCCGTTTCTGGTCGTCGGCGATACGGCGTGGTCGCTGATTGCCCAGCTCGACGACGAGGACGTGGCGCGGTATCTGGACGATCGTGCCGGCCGCGGCTTCAATGCGATCATCGTCAGTCTGATCGAGCACAAGTTCGCCACTCATGCGCCGGCGACCCGGGCTGGCGTGCAGCCCTTCCTCGCGCCGGGCGACTTCACGCGCCCCAACCCGGACTACTTCGACCGCGCCCACCGGGTCATCGAGCAGGCGGGCGCGCGCGGAATTGCCGTGTGGCTGTGCGCCGCCTACCTCGGATGGGATGGCGGCGACGAGGGGTTCTTCAAGGAGATCAACGCGGCAGGCGGCCAGACGGCCCTTCATCGCTACGGTCGCTTCGTCGGAGACCGCTTCAAGGACCTCCCCAACATCGTATGGATGCTTGGCGGCGACTACGCCTTCCCGCCGTCGCTGCGCTGGCTGGGTGATCAGCTTGCCGCGGGCCTGCGCGAGGGCGGTGCCGGACAGGTGATCACGGCGCATGGCGGCCAGACGTCGGCGGTCGAGACCTTCGGCGATCGGTCCTGGCTCGGCATGGACACCGTCTACACCTACGCGGACGACCAGCGGCCGTTGCATCTGCTGGCCCTTCAACGCGAGCCCGCGAGGCCATTCGTGCTCATCGAGTCCACCTACGAGGGCGAGCACGAGGCCAGGCCCGAGCGTGTGCGGCGGCAGGCGTGGACCGCGATGCTCTCCGGCGCGGCGGGCCAGTTCTTCGGCAACAACCCGATGTGGCACTTCGACGGGCCGACGTTGTTTCCGTTCACCGGCGACTGGCGCACAGCGCTCGACAGCGTCGGTTCGCGCGACATGGCTCGGCTCGGTAACTTCTTCCGCGGGCTACCCTGGCCCGACCTGCGGCCCGATCGCGAGGGATCGCGCGTCAGCGTCGAAGGAGGACCGCCAGCAGCGGCAGCCGTCGGCGCCACGACCGCCGACGGCCGTCTGCTCGTCGCATACATTCCCGCGCTCGGCGAGGGCGGGCGCGTCGTGTCGGTCAACTTCCCTGCCATCAACGGACGACCACCCGCGGTGAAATGGATCAACCCCGCGCGGGACGAGCCAGCGCGCCAGATCATCGACCGGTTCTGGCCGTCGAGCGGCCCGGCGAAGATGCCGACCCCCGGCGACAACGGCACGGGCGCCAACGACTGGGTACTGGTACTGGGGTCAGACGCTGTTGAGCAACCTTCGCAGCCTTAACAGCGTCTGACCGCCCTTTTGCCATCCCAAAGGACCTGTGCTATTGTTCCTTTGGCTATGCCAAAGGACAAATCAGAAGTCCTCCAGGGCACCCTCGACCTGATGGTGATGAAAACCCTGGACGCGATGGGCCCGCTCCACGGCTACGGCATCTCGCGCCGGCTCGAGCAATTGAGCGAGGCGTTGCTGCAGCTGAACGAGGGCACGGTCTACGCGTCGCTGCTGCGGCTGACGCAGAGGGGCTGGATCACCTCCGCGTGGGGCGCGTCCGAGAACAACCGGAAGGCGAAGTTCTACTCGATCACCCGCGCCGGCCGGCGCCAGCTGGCCCGCGAAACCGAAAGCTGGGAGCGCATCGCCGGCGTGATCGGCCGCGTGCTGCGCCTCGAGAGCCGGAGGTAAGTCATGCTCCGCACGTGGTGGTCGCGCCTGGCAGGGAGCGTCGGCCGCGACGCCAAAGACGATGAGTTCGACGAAGAAGCGCGCGGACACCTGGAACAGCTCACGGAGCGGTTTGTTGCGCGCGGGCTGACCGCAGAAGAGGCGCGTTACGCGGCCCAGCGTCAGTTCGGCCGGCTGATTCGCGTGAAAGAGGATCTGCGCGCGCGGCGCGCCCTCCCGGGCCTGGACGCGATTGCCCGCGACGTCCGGCACTCGATCCGCCAGCTCCGGCGGACGCCGTGGTTCACGGTCGCCGCCGCGCTCACACTCGCCCTCGGCATCGGCGCCAGCACGGCCGTCTTCGCCGTGCTCGACACGGTTGTGCTGCGGCCGCTGCCGTATCCCGGCTCGGATCGTCTCATGGCGTTCCGCTCGATCGATCGCCGCGGCACGCCGCACCCGACCAGCTTGTCCTATCCGACCTTCTTCGACTTCCGTTCCGGCACGCGCGTCTTCGATCGCCTGGTCTGCTATCGCGGTTCGCGTTTCACGCTCACCGACTCGATGCCGGCCGTGCAGGTGAGCGGCGCCATCGTGTCCTGGGATTTCTTCCCGACCCTCGGCGTGCAGCCGGCGCTTGGCCGCGGCTTCGTGAAGGAGGAAGAGAAGCCCGGGGTGCACGTGGCCGTGCTCGCCGACAGCTTGTGGCGGAGCCGCTTCGCCTCGGATCCGCAGATCGTCGGGAAATCTGTCCGCATCAACGGCAACCCCTTCACCGTCGTCGGTGTCGCGCCACGGGAATTTCAGTTCCCCATTGACGCGCCCGACGTGCAGCTGTGGACGTCGATCTCGCAGGACGCGTCGGTCTCCGAGTACGAGCCGATGACCCAGCAGCGCGGCGCGCGCGTGCTCGACGCCATCGGCCGCCTGAAGCCTGGTGTCACGCCCGAGCAGGCGCAGGCCCAGATGAACCAGATCGCGGCCGATTTGGCGAAGCGTTATCCGGACCAGAACAAGAACGTCGCGACGACGCTGGTGCAGCCGGAGCTGGAGAGATTGGCGGGCACCAGCAAGGCGCCGCTCCTGACGCTGCTCGGCGCGGTCGGCCTGGTGCTGTTCATCGCCTGCGCAAACGTCGCCAACCTGCTGCTGGCGCGTGCGACGGATCGCGCGCGCGAGTTCGCGCTGCGGACGGCGCTGGGCGCCTCGCGCCGGGCGCTGCTGTGGCAGCTCCTGATCGAGAGTCTCGTCCTGGGGGTACTGGGCGCCGCGGGCGGCGTGGCGATCGCGTCGGGCGCCCTCCAGGCGTTGCTGCCGCTCGTCGGCGACAGCATCCCCCGGATCGCGCAGACATCCATCGATGGCCGCGTGCTCGCCTTCTGCGCGCTGGTGGCGATCGCAACGAGCGTGTTCTTCAGCCTGGCGCCGGCGGTCCAGGCGGGCGCAACGCCGCCGTCAGACGCGCTGAAGCAGGAGGGGCGCAACGTCGCGCGCGGCCACAGCCGGCTGCGCGGCACTCTGGTCGTCGGGCAGGTCACCCTCGGTCTCGTGCTGCTCGTCGGGGCAGAGCTGCTCATCGCCAGCTTCGTCTACCTCGTGCAGCGAGATCCGGGATTCAAGCCCGACCACCTGCTGACGTTCGACATCGGCGCCTCGGACACGACGACACTTGCCGATCAGATCGCATTCTCCGATCGGCTGCGCGAGCGTATGAGCGCTGTGCCTGGCGTGCGTTCGGCTGCGTTCGGTTTCCCGCTTCCGCTCCAGGGCGACGAGATGTCCGTGTCGTTCGACATCGAGGAGCGTCGCGCGGCGCCGCCCGACCGGCCCCACTGCGACATCGCCATCGTGACGCCCGGCTTCTTCAAGACGATGGGTATTCCCGTCCTGCGGGGCCGCGACTTCACGGACCGCGACACGACCGGGGCGCCGCGCGTACTCGTCGTCAACGAGGCGTTCGCGAAGAAGTACTTCCCGGGTGAAGACGTCATCGGCAAGCGCGTGGAGTCTGGCGCCACCAACGGCAACGAAGAAAACGTGCTGCGCGAGATCGTCGGCGTCGTCGGGGACGCGAAGCAGCTTGCAGTGAGCGCGGACCCGGACCCGATCTACTACTTCCCCTACAAGCAGATGACCTGGGGGATCGGTACCGTCGTTCTGAGGACTGACGTGCCACCGCTGCAAGTCGAGTCGGCCGTGCGTGCCGCGCTGGCGGACCTGGATCCGCTGGTGCCGATGTACGGCATCAGGACGGGCGACGAGCGGGCGGCGGTTGCGATCGCGATCCCGCGGTTCCTGATGACGCTGATGGCGAGCTTCGCGTCGATCGCGCTGGTACTGACCGCGGTGGGGCTGTACGGCGTGCTGTCCTACACCGTCTCGCGACGCCGCCGCGAGATCGGCGTCCGGATCGCGCTGGGCGCAGGCCGGCGTGCCGTGGTCGGGCTGGTGATGCGCGAAGCGATGGTACTCGTCGTCGCGGGCATTGCGCTTGGCGCCCTGCTCGCGTCGTTGACGGCGAGGCTGCTGGAGCGCGTGCTGTTCGGCGTCCGTCCGGGCGATCCGCGGGTGCTCGTTGCCGGGTGCGTCGTGCTGGTGATCGCGGGTGTGGTGGCCGCGTACCTGCCGGCCTCACGCGCCGCATCGGTTGATCCGATGCAGGCGCTGCGGACGGAATAGTACGGGGATAGTAATGAGCAGAACCAAAGTTCTGCTCCACGGGTGTCACTGCAATGTCGCTGACACCAGTGGCACAGGACTTTAGTCCTGTGCCGCCAGCGCTTTCCGCGCGGCGGGGCGCGCAAAAGCGTTTTGCAGCGAGTGCCCGTTGAACGTCAGCACCTTGCGCCAGAATGTTCGAGCGCCCGCCTTGTCCCCCGCCAACTCTGAAGCGCGCGCCTGGAGCAGGACTACGAACGGATCCTCCTGATCGGCACCAGCAAGCGCGGTGAGCGCGGCCTTCGGCTTGCCGGAATACAGCGCAAGGTAGCCGTCGAGATACGCGAGCGCCGGTGCCTGATCCGACAGGCTCTTCGTCGCCGCGACCAGCGCCTTTGCGGCGGCTCTGTTGGCACCCGCGTCCGTGATGCGTTTCTCGCGGACAGCGATGCGCGCCTGCGCGTGCAGCCAGCGGAACCGCCACAAATCGAGCTGGCTCCCCGGTTCGTCCTTCTGCCGGCGCGACATCTCGTAGCCGGTCTGGTACCACCGCGCCGCATTCTTCGTGCTGCCAGTTTCGAGGTACAGCCGGCCAAGCGCGTTTGCCTGCTCGGCGGCCGAGGCCGGCCGCTCGGCAGACTCGAGGTCGAAGGCCTGCTGGTAGAACGGCGCGCCCTGGTCGGCCTTGCTTTCGAATGCGAACGAGACCGCCATCGCATCGAGCGCGTTCACTTTTGCGTCCGGCGGCGCGAGCGCGATCGCGCGGGTCAGATGCTGCCGCGCTTCCACGTAGCGGCCCGCGAGGTCGAGCGCAATGCCAGAAGCGAGGTGCGCTTCGAACAGGTCGGGACTCGCCTTCAGCGCCAGCTCGAACAGCGCGAGGGCTTCCGCCTGCTTGCCTTCGGTGTTGAGCCGGCGGCCCTGCTGCACCAGCTTGAGCGGATCGACGGGCGCCGGCTGCGCGTACAGCTGGCTCGCGAAGAAAGCCAACGCGACCGCAAGGGCGAGATGACGCACGGAGCCGTGCATGAGTGAAAGCCTATCAGCCTCGCCGACGTTTTGGCGAAGGCTCTACTCGGCCCGCATCGCGTCCAGCGGGTTCGCGTCGGCCGCCTGACGCGCGGGCAGCCAGCTCGCCGCTACGCCAATCAGCGCAACGCCGGCCGCGGCGCTCAGCATCGCCGAAGGGTCATGCGCCCCGACGCCGATGAGCACGTGCGACACGCCGCGGCCCAGTGCGCCTGCGCCGACGAGACCCAGCGCGACGCCCAGCGCGACGAGCCCGGCCGCTTCACTCAGCACGAGCCAACGCAACCGGCGGCGATTGGCGCCGAGCGCGGCGCGAATCGCCAGCTCGCGCCGACGGAGCGCCACGGTCATCACGACGACGGCCGCAACCCCGACGGCGGCCAGCGTCGCGGCCAGTCCGGCGAACGCCAGGAAGACGCGCATGAGGAATCGCCACGGCGCACTCTCGCCGTCCACCACCGTCCGCATCATGGTCGCGCCGGAGACCTGGGCCCGCGGGTCGATCTCGCGCGCTGCTGCGCGCACGCCGTCGACCAGGTTCGCCGCAACACCGTCGGTCCTGATCATCAACGACTCGACCTTGTTGCCAGACTGTGTCGCCGGCAGGTACATGTCGAGCCGCACGTCGTTGAGGCCGCGATAGCGCACGTCCGTGACGACGCCGACCACCGTCTGCCATGGCGGGGGCGACACCGGAGGCACGGTCCGGTACGACGGCTCGCTCAGGCGCTGACCGATCGGATCGCGCCCCGGCCACAGCCGGCGGGCGGCGCCCTCGCTCACGATCACGACGCCGGGCGAGTGTGTTGCGTCACGCGGCGAGAACGTGCGGCCGCGCACCAGGCGGATGCCCATCGTCGAGAAGTAGCCGGGGGTCACAACCTCCAGATTGAGGTGCGGATTGAGCCCCCACGTGTGCGGGTCCTCGACGACCTGTCCCGGGAAGAACGGCTGGTTGTCCCAGCCGATCGGACCGCTCAGCGGACGCCGCAGGACGCCGCTCGCCGACAGCACATGTGGCAGAGCATCGACGCGGGCCATCAGCATGTCGTAGAACGCGTTCCACCTGTCGACGTCCGACGTCAGTGGCGTGACGGTGATCGCCGCGAGGTTGTCCGGCTCGAAGCCGAGCGTCGTGCGATCGAGGCCACGTACCGTGCGATAGAAAAGCGTGGTCCCTGCCAGCAGCGTCAGGGCCAGGGCGATCTGCGTCACGACCAGGGCGCGTTGCGTCCTGCGGCCATGCGGATGCGAGAACTCGCGACCGTGGGTGAGGGCGCTCGAGACGTCGATCTGCCGGGCTGCCAGTGCCGGCCAGAGTGCGCAAAGCCCGATCGTGACGAACGCCATGGCCCCGGCGAAGAAGAGGACGTCCGCGTCGGCGAGGCTGACGGAATCGAGCCGCGGCACGTCGCTCGGCGCGAGCCAGATCAGACCGCGCTCGAGCCAGTACGCGACGGCGAGTGCGCCTGCCAGCGCGATGGCAGTCGTGACCACGGTCTCGATCAGGACTTCGGAGGCCAGCCGCCCGGTCGATGCGCCAAGTGCCACACGGATCGCCTGCGCCTTCCGACCCCGCAGCGCGCGCGTCACCTGCAGGCCGGCCACCGTGACGCAGGCGATGAGCAGCATGAGGGCGGCGCCTGCCAGCAGCGTCCGAAGGACCGGACCGGCGGGTCCCAGCAAATAGTCGGCGATCGGGGTGACCACGACCGACTGCGGCGGCTCAGGTCCTCCCCGCGAGTCGATGGTGCGCATCACCCGCTGCAGGTCACGCGCGGCATCCGCGATCGAGACGCCCTGGCGCACCTTGCCGATCGCGAAGAACACCCTGAGAAAGCGGAGCGCGTTGTCGGGTCCGCCAAACGACGCGCTCCCGCCCCGGATGAGCGGCGCCGCCGGCAGCCAGGCTTCCGCGCCGCGCGGGAAATCGAATTCCGCCGGCATGACGCCGACGATGATGACTGGCGCAGGAGCCGCGTCGGGATCGAAGCGCACGGGCACGGCGCGACCGACCACGGATCGATCGCCAGCGAACCGCCGGATCCACAATCCCTGGCTGATGAGCATCGCGCCCGGAGTCGCCCCGACTTCGTCCGACGGTACCAGCCCGCGACCGAGAAGCGGCGCGGTCCCGACAACCCGGAAGAACGAGGCCGAGACGGCTGACATCTGCACCGACTGCGTGCCCGCGCGATCGACGAAGGTGAGCGGCCAGTTCACCGAGCCGACGACCGCCTGACCCTCGAAGCTCCGCGACCGCGCGCGCCAGTCCTCCATCTCGCCATAGGCGACTTCGATCACCGGCAGCGCCCGGCGATCGTCGTGCATCCAGATCACTGCAAGGCGATCCTGGTCCGCGAAACCGAAGGGCCGCAGCACTACGGCATGGACGACCGCGTAGATGGCCGTGACGGCGCCGACGGTCGTCGCGAGCAGGCAGATGGATGTCGCGGTCACGCCGCGTGCGTTGCGAAGCGAGCGAAGGCTCTGCTGGAAGAGGTCGCGAATCATGACACGCCCGGGCAGGCTGGAAGGGAAAGGCTACCACGCCGGAGACTGTCCCCCTCGTCTGTACAGGGGACAGTCCCCGCTACGGTGCCACGAAGAGCGTCAGGCGTGGAAACGCGAAGGTCCCTGCCGCATCGTCGACGACGTTGACCTGGCAGGTGTAGCGGCCCGGCTGCAGCGCCGACGCGGGCACGTCGAAGCGAAATACAGCCGCATTCCGTGCGGGATCGGTGAGCGCGTCGGATTCGTCGAGCGGCGTCTCGTAGACGCGCACGCCGTTGCGGAAGAACACGAGGCTCGTGAGCAGGCGGATGCCGGAGGCGCCCCCGGCAGCCGCCTTCGGCGCGGGATCGTAGACCTCGTAGTGGAAATACAGATGCTGCGTCCGCGACACCACGTGAGTGGCGTTCGGAACCAGCAGCAGGCCGTCCTGCACGAGCGGGCTGTCACGACGCGTGTCGGGCTGCACCTGGGTCCCGACGATCACCGCGCTCATCCTGAGCGTGTCGCGACGGACGTCGGGCACCGTCAGCAGCGACTCGAACGTCCCAATCGCGCCGCCTTCGTTTTCGCGGACGGCAACTCTCAGGCGGTACGTGCCCGGCGGCAGCTCGAAGGCGGTCTGGTATTGAATCGTCTTGCGGCGAACTTCCGACGTGCCCTCGAGTCGCAGCTTCACCGTGTCGCGGATGCGCCCGACAGGCCGGCGCGCTTCGTCCAGGACGACGCCGAGCACGTCGAGCGTGGCGCGATCCTCGCTGGCGGCGCGTGAGAAGGGGACGTCGGATCCCGGCACCACGACGGACACGGGCACGTAGAAGCGCGTGTCGGCTTTCCGGAGATAAGCCGCCGCGACGTAGACGTGGAGATCGATCGGCGGCAGCTCGGCCTGCAGGGCATCCATCAGCTGTTGCTCGCGGTCCTCGTGCTTCGAGTGCGCGAAGTCGCGCGGCGCGTAGTAGCCGGCGCGATATTCCAGGGACACTCCCGGACGCTTCACCTGCACGGTGATGTGCCGGTACTTCCCGTCCTTCATCGTGTTCGTGCTGCTGTAGCCGAGCACGTAGTAAACCGACGTGTCCTCGACGACGCGCTTGAACACGCGGCCCAAATCGTTGCTGTCGAGGAACGCGCGTCCGCCGGTGTCCTCGGAGAGCGTCGTCAGCGTGTCCTGCGAGCCTGCCATGCGGTCGTACTGGTTCGACATCGATTGGCCGGTGAACGCCTGGTTGCCGCGGACGCTGGCCATCTGGGCCTCGCCACCCGGCACCATCGCCTGCAGGCCTCTTGCGTCGGCCGCGTAGATTGCAACGTTGGCACGCACCGCGTGGTCGATGACGGCGCGGATCTGGACGCGGTTCTCGAGACCCGTCTGGCTCATGCCGCTGCTGAAATACACCACCGACTTGCGCTCCTCGATGCCGCCCAGCGCGTCGGCCAGCGCGCGCAGCGCTTCGAGTCTCCGGTCCGTGTTGAAGATGTTCACTTCCGTCTCGTCCGGCGTGAACGCGGCGCCGTTGTCGGAGGTCCCGTCGGCGTCGCCGGTCGACCCTTCCTCGAATCCCAGGCCGCCGTTGGGATCGAGCTGGCCGACCACGCGATCGAGCCGCGCGCGGTCGGCCGTGAAGTCCTGAAGCACCCGCCACGTCGTCGACAGCGAGACGACGGCGACCAGGTCGGCCGGGGTGAGCTGGCCCGTGTAGGTCCGCGCCGCTGCCACGACCCGCGTGAGCTCCTCCGGCTGCATCGACGACAGGTCGAAGAACAGCACCACAAGTCGCCGATCACGAAAGGCGCCGGTCGCTTCGCTCGGCTTTTGCGACGCGGCGTTTCGCGCCGCTGGGGGGGCGCTTGCCTCCTGGGGCGCCTCGCTGCGCTCGGCGGGGGCGGCGCTTCCTCGGGTCGCGCCGAGGATCGGTGGGGGGCTCGCTTCGCTCGCGGGGGCCCGATCCAGCTGCTCGAACTCGGCGCGCTCGATGGTCTGCGGCCTGCCATCCTCCAGCACCAGGAAGTCGTCTTTCGTCAGGCCGCGGACGAAAGCGCCGGACTTGTCGCGTGCGACCAGGTTCACCAGAACCAGCTCGGTGCCGCCCCGAAACAGCGGAGGCTTGGCCGGTGGTTGCTGTCCTGCGGCGATGCCCGCGGTGACAAGCAGGGCGGCGGCCGTGCGCAACACCGGGGACAGTCCCCCTTGCTTCATACGGGGGACTGTCCCCACTGTCCCCGCCATCTCAGAACCTCACCCGCGCGACAATCTGCACCGATCGCATCGGACGCGCGGCGATGACGTGGCCGAAAGTCGGCGAGTTGACCACGGTGTCGATGGTCACGAACTGCACGATGTTGAAGACGTTGTTGGCCTGGACCCGAATCGACAGGCCACGCGTGCCGGCGAACGTGACGTTCCGCGTGAGCGCCATGTTCGCGTTCGTCGTGCCGGGGCCGGGAATGGTGTTGCGCGCGGCGTTGCCGAATTGGCCGGGCGGCGGCCCGCTGAAGGCGGCAGTGTTGAAGTATTCGAGTACCGTCTTGTCGTCGAGCGTGATCGGTGCGCCGTTGTAGTCGGCACGCAGCGACCCGTTGGTGCCCTGAGCAACGTTGGTGACGTCCCCGATGATGCGCGCGGTGAACGGCGTGCCCGACGCCAGCTGGACGTTGCCGGACCACATCCACCCGCCGGCGATCGCCGACCAAAAGCCGGTCTTGAGCCAGCGGCGATCCGGGCCGAACGGCAGCTCGTAACTCGCGTCGGCGTTGAAGCGGTGCCGCTGGTCGAAGCTGGAGAGCCCCCATTCCGCGGCCAGATCCTTGTCGTTCTGTGCGACGACCACGATGCCTCCCCCGATCGTCGAGGCATCGTCCATCGACTTCGACAGCGTGTAGGTCGCGCCGAACGCAATGCCGTGGGTCTGCCGCTTGCGGAAGCGGAGGCTGAGCGAGTTCATCCGCGAATAGCCGGGCGACGCCTCCCAGATGAAGGGCGGCACATCAGGAATCGTGGGACCATCGGGGCCGCGATTCGGCGCGCGCTGGACGTCGAGATCGCCGCCGCGCGTGCCCGTGTACGACGCGCCGACGACCAGCGTCCGCGACATCTCGCGCTGCACGTCCACGTTCCAGATGTGCGCGTAGCCAAGGCGGAACGCGGGATCGATCCCGTATGTGTTCTGCGTCTCGAGCAGTGGCGCCTCGGTAAACACGGTGGCGAGGCGGATGGCGTCCTCGGGCGTGCCAAACACCGTCGACGCCGTCGCAAACGGCGGCTGCGACGCCAGTTGCTGCGCGATCGGCAGATACGCGCCCACGATGAAGTTCACGCCGTAGCCGGCGCGCAGGGTCCACTTCTCGGTGGGCTTCCACGCAAGGCCGAGACGCGGCGCGACGTTGTTGCGATCAGGCGTCACGAGCGACGCGGGGAACTCGCCGGTGAAGGGCCCGGTACCGCCTGATTCGACCGGCACTGCCTGGGTGAAGTCCTGGTTGACGTCGAGCGTGACGAGACGGTTCGAGAGCTCCGTGTAGGGTGCGAAGTACTCATACCGGACGCCGAGGTTGAACGTGAGGTTGTTCTTCAGCCGCCAGTCGTCCTGGAAGTACAGGTCCATGGTGCGCTCGCGGTAGCGCTCGGTGGCCGGCCCGAATTGCAGCGTTGCGGCCTGTGGAAGCCCCAGCAGGAAGTCTGCGAAGTCGGGCCCCGTCCCGGCGGGTGCGCCCGTGTAGATCCCGGTGAAGGTGAAGCTGCCGTTGGCGTTGCGATCGAGCCGGCTGTCGGTCGCAAGGAATCGGACATCGCCTCCGCCTCGGAGCGTGTGGCGATGGCGTGTCGTCACCACCGAGTAGCTGAGCCCGATCGTGCGATCGAGACGATCCGTGGGCGTGATGTCCCGGAGGCTGCTGATCGTGGTGAACGACAGCGACGGCACGCCCCAGTCGAACGGGTCGGTCGAGACGCCCCCGATGCCCGCATCGCCGGTGACGTTGGTGACGCCCGCGTAGAGATTGCGGATGGCGCTGCGGCTGCGATTGAACTGCAGGCGAATCGTGTGGAAGAAGTTGTCGTGCGCGAACGTGAGGCCCACGGGCACGTCCCACGAGGACGCGGCTGATGCACCGGCGAGCGTGGAGAAGGCCGTCGTCTGATCGGAGTCCGCGTGGCGGTAGTGAATCCCGATGCTCAGGTTCGTGCCGCCGCGGCCGCCACCACCGCGTCCACCCACGCCGCCTCCGCCTCGCGGCTGCCCGCCCTGCCGCTGCTGCTGGTTGTTCTGGCCGAACGCGTGCGTGATGCGCAGGTTCACATCGTCGCTGTTGACGGCGCTCGCGGACGTGAAGCGGTAGTTCTGGCGCGCTCCCGGCTGGTTCGCCGCCGGGATGTACGCGAGCAGCGATGCCGCCGAAGGATCGATGCGCGAGGCGGGGATCAGATTGCCGGGAAAGGGCTGCCCGGTCTCGGGATCGATGATCGGTGTGCTCAGCGACGAGAAGTCGCCCGTGCGCGCGGCGGACGTCGGTACCGTGGAGAAGATGTCGAGCGGCGAATCGGAGTGGTTGCCGTTGTAGTTGAAGACGAAGCTGGTCTTCGAGTCGCCCTTCCAGACGCCGGGAATCTTCAGCGGGCCGCCGAGCGTGAAGGTGTAGCGCTGCTGGAAGTACTCGGGCTTGTCGGTCGGCTGGCCCGTCAGCGAGTACGGCGCCGAGTCGAACGGCGAGCCCGCGAAGGTCATCGACAGGAGGCCGCGGATCTGCTCGTTCCGCATGCGGCCACCGAATGCGAACCCGCCGGGGCCACCACCCTGGCCAAACCCGCCCTGCCCGAAGCCGCCAGCCCCGAACCCGCCGCCGCCGAAACCAGCCCGGCCGCCCTGTCCTCCCTGGCCATTCGCGCCAGCATCCGCTCGAAACGAGTCGCCGCCGGCGAGGTCTCCGGCCTCGCGGCCCGCGAAGCGTTCGGCGAGCAGCGGTGAGTTCAGTTGCCCCGTCGCGCCAACGCTGACGACCGACTCGCCAGCCATGTCCGTGGAGAACCCGGCCGGCAGCGCTGATTCCTCACGGCCCGCGCCCGCGGCGTTCTCGTCCGCCGCGCCCAGGCCCGCGCTGTCGGCCTGCAGGCCGAGCGGCTGGAACGGCCTGCCGTTGCGATTCCTGCCAGTCGACGCGCTGCCCGATCGCGCAGCCGGACCGGTGGCGCCTGGCGGCGTCGAGGACTTCGCGGCGTTCGACGTTGCCGGCTGACCCGAAGCGGGTGCGGCCGCAGCCGCCGCGCGCGACGCCAGCGTCAGCTGAACGTCGAGCCTGGCCTGGCAGTCTGCCGCGTTCAGCGCGACCGTCGCTGTGGCGGGCGCGAATGCGGTCAACTCGGCGCGCAATTCGTACTGCCCGTCCGGCGACGGCAGCCGCACTCGGTACGTGCCATCGGGTCCCGACGATGAGGCGGCGACGACGCGATCGCCCGCGCGAATCGTGATGGCAACGCCGGGAAGCGGGATGGTGCCCGACGTGATGACTCCGGCCACCGCGCACGGCGCTGGAGCGTGGCCCGGCTGGGCTGGCACCGCCGCCTGCCCCTGCGGCGGCGCCAGAACGTACGCGGCTAGGAGGAATTCGGGCAGCACCTTGTTCGATCAGACGCCCTGCCTGTGACAAAAGGACGGCAGAACCGTGACAAGGCCGGGCCGCCACGGAGGCGGAGAGCACAATCGCCACGGAGACGGGGAGAACTTCGCCACGGAGCCACGGAGTCGGAATGAATTTTGTTGGATGTCCTGGCCGCTGCCAAGCCGGACTGAGACTACAGTGGCACGAATGGCGCCAGTGGTCGCGGATATCGCCGCGCTTGTCCTGACGTTCATCGCGCTCGCTGTCGCCGTCGGCGGCGGGTTCCGCGTATCTGCCGGCCTGGTGCGCGTGTCCGTGCTGGCGCCCTGGTGGCCGCTGCTGCTGGGGGCGGCGGTGGCGGCAGTGCGCCACGCGCTGATCCCGCGGCCCACCCTCGCCGCCCGCATTTCCGGCTGGATGACAGGGCTCACCAGCCTCGAGAGCTGGCGCGCTGCGTGGCCGCCCTTCCTGATCTCACGTGCCGGCGTGCTCGTGGTGGGCGTGCTGGCACTCCTCACGATCGGCATCCGGCCCGATGCGCCGCCGCTGCGCGTCGCCGACAACGATCTGGTCAACCTGCCGCTGCGCTGGGACGCGGGCTGGTACCTCAGCGTCGCGCGCATCGGCTACATGTGGACGCCGCGAGACGTCGGCCGCCAGCAGAATGTCGCGTTCTTCCCCGCGTTCCCGATGGCGATGCGCACGATGGGCCGGTTGTTCGGCGGCAGCGGCGTCGCGTACCTGTATGGCGGCCTGGCGGTCTCGCACGTGGCGTTTCTCTGGGCGTTGATGCTGCTCTACCAGCTCGCGCGCGATGATCTTGGCGACGCGCCCGCGGCGGCCGCAGGGGTGACGCTGCTCGCGAGCTATCCCTTTTCCGTGTTCCACGCCGCTGTCTACACCGAGTCCATGTTCCTGCTCGCCGTGGTTGGCGCCGTGCTGGCTTTCAAGCGCGAGCGTTGGGTCCACGCCTGCCTCTGGGGCGCGCTTGCCGGGCTGACGCGGCCCAACGGCGTCCTGTTGTCGCTGACGGTCGCGGTGCTCGCGTTCGGCCCGCGTCCGGAGCGACCGCAGGGCGAAGCGCGGCGAGTGTCAGTCGGCGGACTCGCCGCAATCGTCGCCCCGATCGCGGGCGCCGCGCTCTACTGGCTGTTTCTCTGGCAGTTCACCGGCAACCCGTTCCAGTGGTCCGAGCAGCACGAGGCATGGGGCAGGACCTTCGGGCTCGAGCCCCTGCTCGACATGCACGCGTACGACGTGATGAACGCGGTGCCCGTGCTGCTCGCCCTGGCCGCGTCGATCCCGATCGGGATTCGCCTGGGCTGGGCGTATGCGGTCTTCATTCTCTCGAACCTGCTGCCTCCGCTGATGGCCGGCGGCTTCATGTCCACCGGTCGACTCACGGCAACGTTGTTCCCGCTCTTCATCTGGCTCGGCGCGATGACGCGGCGCGCCACGTGGGCGGCGGTTCTGATCTTCGCGATGCTGCAGGGGTTGATTGCGGTGCTCTTCTACACGTGGCGACCTCCGTCCTAGTGGGTGGGGACTGTCCCTCTTTTCCACGCGGGGGACAGTCCCCACGGCGCAGTGGTCGAGGTAACTTGTTGATATAGGCGTGCTACGGTTGGGTCGATGCGCGCACGGATCATTTGGGCCATCGCGTTCTTCACGCTCGTCGCCATCGCCAACTCATTTCCTCTGATCCTTCACCCCGGTACGTCGATCGGACAGCACGGCGATTCGTACTTTTCGGTCTGGCGCCTGGCCTGGGTCGCGCATCAGTTGCGCGCCGATCCGTGGCACCTGTTCGACAGCAACATCTTCCACCCGAATCGCGACACGCTCGCCTATTCGGACGCGATGCTGCTGCCGGGCCTCGTGCTGGCGCCATTCAACTGGATGGGCATCAGCCCGCTCGTCGTCTACAACCTCACGCTGTTCGCCGCCTTCGTTGCGAGCGCCGTCGCGGCGTTCCTGCTGGTCCGCGAGCTGACCGGCTCCACGCCCGCCGCGCTTGTCGGCGGGGTGATCTTCGCCTTCTCTGCTCATCGGCTCGACCACTTCGATCATCTCGAGCTGCAGTTCGCCTTCTGGATTCCGCTGGCCGTGCTGTACTGGCACCGCGCGGTGGAGCGCGACCGGGGCTATCTGGCCGTCGGGCTTCTTGCGGCCGGACAGATACTGAGCTCCATCTACCACGGCATCTTCTTCGCGGCCTGGCTCGCCGTGGCGACGTCTCTCTGGTTCGTCCGCACGCCGCTGCGGGCGTTGCGCGCCGCTGTGCTGATCCTGTGGCTGCCCCTCGTCACGCTGGCGGTGTATTCGCTGCCCTATATGAAGAGCCGTGCCGAGGTCGGCGAGCGGCCCATGAGCGACGTGGTCGGCTACAGCGCCAGCGCCATGGATTTCCTGAGCGCGCCTGCGAACAACGTCCTGTACGGCTGGACCGACGAGCTGAGCACCAACGAGCGGCATCTCTTCCCGGGGATCGTCGCGACGCTGCTGCTCGTCGTCGGACTCTGGCCGCCACTCGATCGGACGCGGGCCGTCCACGCGGCTGCCCTCGCGTTCGCGCTCCTGCTCACGCTGGGCGTCAACGGGCCGATCTACAGGCTGCTGTACGACTGGGTGCTGCCCTTCAGGGGACTACGCGTTCCGGCGCGGGCCGACATCCTTGTGCTATTGGGCACGTCGGTGCTCGCGGGTTTCGGCCTGAGGCGCGCGATGAGCGTGATGACCTCCCAGCGCATGGCCGCGATGGCCGCGGCAGCCTCTGTCACCCTGGCGTCAGTGGAATGCCTGGCGCGGCCGACGCTGATTCCGGCGAACCCCGACGCATCGGTGTGGTACGCCTGGCTGCGGACCGTACCCGACGCGGTCGTGTTCGAGTGGCCCGTGACGGTCCCGTGGCGTCTCTACGACATGAGGGACGTCAGATACATGTACCGCTCCACGCTGCACTGGCGCCCGATGCTCAACGGCTACAGCGGTCACTATCCCGAATCGTACGTGAAGCTGCTCTACACGATGCGGGACTTTCCCTACACTCCGGCACTCCTCGATTTGCGGCGCCGTGGGGCCACCGTGCTGATCCTTCACGACGTCGAAGGCTCGCGCCCTTCATACGATCAAGCACTCGAGCGGCTCGTGCGCGACCCGAACATCCGGCTCATTGCGGAGGACTTGGATGCCGGGCGGCGCGTGATCTTCCTTCGCCTGCTGCCGGCCGCCGTCAATTCAGCGTCTTCCGCGAACGCGCCACCGCCAGCGCGACAATGACGATGCCCCATGCCAGCAGCGCGGCGACCTGCGGCCACAGCACGTGCCATCCGACGCCCTTCAGGAAGATCCCGCGCACGATGATGATGAAGTAGCGCAGCGGAATCAGGTACGTGAAGGGCTGGATCACCGCCGGCATGTTCTCGATCGGGAAGATGAACCCGGACAAGTACATCATCGGCGTCATCACGAAGAACGTTGCCGTCATCATCGCCTGCTGCTGCGTATTCGAGATCGTCGAAATGAAGAGGCCGAGACCGAGCGTCGTCAGCAGGTAGATGCAGCTCGTCACGAACAGCAGCAGCGGGCTGCCGAGCAGCGGGATCCTGAACCATGTGACGGCGACCGTGGTCACCAGGATGACGTCGATGATGCCAATGGCGCCGTACGGAACCAGCTTGCCGACGATGAGCTGCCAGCGTGTGACAGGCGTGACGTTGAGCTGCTCGAGCGTCCCCAGCTCCTTCTCGCGTACCACCGCCATCGACGACAGGTTCGTCGTGATCACCAGCAGCAGCAGCGCGACGATGCCCGGGATCATGAAGAGCCGGCTCTCGAGCTGCGGGTTGAACCAGACGCGGATGCGCGCGTCGATGGCCGCGGGCGGCACGTCCTGTCCCGCCGCGAGCAGCCGCTCGCGGGCGAGGTCCTGGTTGAAGGCTCCGACCAGGTTCGCTGCATACCCCATCGCCACGCCCGCGGAGTTCGAGTCGGTGCCGTCGGCGATCACCTGCACGGTCACCGGGCGTCCGGCATCGATGCCGGTGTGATAATCGGCTGGAATGGCCAGTGCCATCCACGCCGTGCCGCGCTCGAGCCACGGGTCCACATCGCGGATGCTCGGCAGCGTGGCGACGACGGTGAAGTAGGGCGATGCGTCGAAGCGCGACACGAGCTGACGGCTCGCCGGCGTCCCGTCCTGGTCCACGACGACGATCGGCACGTTCTTCACGTCGGTGGTCGCGGCGTAGCCAAGCATTGTGAGCTGGATGACCGGCGCCATGAAGATGATGCCGAAGAGCCGCGGGTCCTGCCGCAGCTCCAGCAGCTCTTTCCACATGACGTACCAGAGGCGGCGCATCAGGCCCAGTCTTTCCGGAGCCGCCGCGCCGCCATCGTCATCACCAGGACGGCGAAGACTGCCAACGCGATGAGCTGCGGGTAGATGATCTCGATGCCCGAGCCCTTCAGCAGCACGCCGCGGAGCGCCACCAGGAAGTACCGCGCGGGCACGATCGTCGTCACCAGCTGCAGCGCGATCGGCATGCTCGAAATCGGGTAAATGAACCCCGACAGCATGATGGTCGGCAGGAACGACGAGAGCATCGCGATCTGGAACGCCACCTGCTGGCTGTCGGAAATCGCCGAGATGAAGAGCCCCATTCCGAGGGCGCCGGCGAGGAACAGGCCGAGCGAGAGCAGCAGCAGGTGCACCGACCCCCGGATCGGCAGCCCGAACAGGACCATCGACGCCAGGACCACACCGAGCGCCGCGATGTAAGAGATCACGAAATACGGCAGGCTCTTGCCGACGATAAAGGGCAGCGTGCCGATGGGGGCCATCCGGACCTGCTCGATGGTGCCGCGTTCCTTCTCGCGGACCACCGACAGCGCCGTCGAGACCACGGCGGTGATCATCGCGATGTAGGCGAGCAAACCCGGGACGAGGAACAGGGTGCTCTTGAGCTCGGGGTTGTACCAGACACGAGGCTCGAGCAGCACCACCACGCCGCCGCCCGGCATCCGCATCCGCGCCTTCAGCTCGTAGGTGGCCGATTCGCTCGCGATGATCGACTGCGCATAGGCCATTACCGTAGCGGCGGTGCTCGAGTTGTCGCCGTTGATCACCACTTCCACTGACGTCGGCCGGCCGCTCTGCAAGTTCCGGCCGAAGCCATGTGGAATCACCAGCGCGGCGCGGATCTGATCGCGGTCCATCAGGTCGCTCACCTCGCGATCCGTCGTCACCGACGCCACCTGGTCGAAGTAAGTGGAGTTCACGAAGGCCGAGATGAGCCGGCGGCTCTCCGGCGTGTAGTCGCGGTCCTCCACCGCGAGACGCACGTGCTTGATGTCGAAGTTGAGCGCGTAGCCGTACAGCAGCAGGAAGAAGACTGGAATGAACAGCAGGATCATCAGCGTCCGGCGGTCGCGCCGGATCTGCCGGAACTCCTTGAGGCCGACGGCGAATGCCTTCTTCATGCGCCGGCCTTCTCGACGACGTCGAGGAATACGTCCTCGAGCGATGGCTCGACCTGCTCGGCCCGCGACGTCGTCACGCCGCCCGTTCGCAGCCGGGCAACGAGGCCGTCCGGCGTGAGCGATGGGTCACGGACCACGGCGTGCACGGCGGTGCCGAACAGGCTGGTCTTCTCCACCTCGGGCATCGCGTCAAGCGCGCGCATCGCCTGCACGGCGTTGTCGGCCTGCACCTCGACAATCGGCCGGCCCTTGAAAACCTGCTTGAGCTCTGACGTGGTGCCCAGGGCGGCGAGCTTGCCGGCGTTCATCATCGCGATGCGATGACAGTGCTCCGCCTCGTCCAGGTAATGCGTCGTCACGAGGACGGTCGTGCCGTGCTGCGAGAGGTGATCGATGAGCCGCCAGAACTGACGCCGCGAGATCGGATCGACACCGCCGGTCGGCTCGTCGAGAAACACAATGGGCGGCTCATGCAGGATGGCGCAGCCCAGCGCGAGGCGCTGGCGCCAGCCGCCGGCAAGGTCGCGCGTGAGCGCGTTCTCGCGGCCTGTGAGGCCAGCCATCTCGAGCGCGAACCTGCGGCGTTCGGCATAGCGCGCGCCTTCGAGGCCGTAGATGCCGCCGAAGAAGCGGATGTTCTGATCGACCGTCAACGCCTCGTAGAGCGAGAAGCGCTGCGACATGTAGCCGATCCGGAGCTTCACTGCCTCGGGATCTTTCGACACGTCCACGCCGCCGACCATCGCCGTGCCGCTCGTCGGGCGCAGCAGGCCGCAGAGCATGCGGATCGTCGTGGACTTGCCGGCGCCGTTGGCGCCGAGGAAGCCGAAGATCTCGCCCTCGCGAACGTCGAAGTTCACGTCGTCGACGGCGAGGAAGTCGCCGAATCGCCGCGTGAGGTGTTGAACGGTGATCGCTGCCGGCATAGGTCCTCGGCGCAACTAAAGTTGCGCCCTTCGTACGCAAGGTCCAGCCATCTACTGCCCGAGGGCACGCGTCAGGCGCGCCTCGGCAAGCTTCACGTTCGCCAGCGCGCGCGTGCGCTGCAGTTCCGCCTCGAGCTGATCCTGCTGCGCGTCGAGCAGGTCCGTGGTCGTGGCCACGCCGGCCGACACGCGCTCCTGGACGACACGCCTGGCTTCGAGCGCGGTGGCCACGGCCTCGCCCGCGGTCCGGACCTGCGCCTCGGCAGTCGTCAGGTCGAGCTGACGCTGGCGGATTTCGAGCGCGATCTGCGAGTCGAACTCGGCGAGCCGCTCGCGCGTCGCCGCAGCCTGCTGCTTTGCTTCCGCGACCTCGGCGCCCGTGCGGCCGCCGTTCCACAGGGTCCAGCTCACGTTGATCCCGGCGTCCCACGACGTGTTCCAGAGGTCCTGTCGCGGGAAGATCACGGGATTGGGCCGGGCGTAGTCGTAGCCGGCGGCAATTGAGATCGACGGCCGCTTGCCGGAACGCGCCGCGTCAATCCGTGCGTCTGCACCCTGCACCCGAAACAGGAGCGCCTGCCGATCAGCGCGTGCGCCCCGGGCGTGGGCCGCGAGGTCGATGATCTGGGCGCTGGCCGGCACCGGCAGTGCGCCTTCCGCCAGCACCGCCTCGGGTTCGAAGTCGGCGTCCACGCGCGCGCCGATGAGCCTCGCGAGCACGGCGCGTGCGCCGTCGCGCTGGTTCTGCGCGTCGAGCAGCAGCGTGCGCTGCTGCGACACGCGTGTCGCGACGGTGAGCACGTCGTTCGGAGGAAGGAACCCGGTGTCGAACCGGGCCTTCACGTCGCTGTGCTGCGCCTCTATTCGGGTGATGGACTCGCCCACCACGCGAACGGACTCCGTGGCCGTCACGAGCGCCCAGAACGCGCGCGTCGTCTCCAGAACGAGATCGGCGTGCGCGCTCTCGAGGTCCTTGCCGCTGGCCAGCCGTTCCGCGTCCGCCGCGTGCTCGAGGGCGCCGGTGCGGCCACCGGTGTAGATGGGCCATGCCAGGTCCAGCCGCGTGCGCCAGTTGTCCGGCACGTCGGGGTAGATGACCTCGAGGCGGGGAGGGTTCGGTTGCGGGACGGTGAACTCTTCCACGTGGTTGGTCCGTCGATAACCCGCCTGTGCAGACAGGGCGGGCATGTCGGATGCCTTCCGCTGATCCAGGACCGCGGTGGCCGCCCCCTCGCGCGCCCGCAGCTCCGCCAGGATGTGGCTGGTCTCGATGGCTCGCGAGAGCGCCTCCTGCAGCGTCAGCCTCGCGGGCACCGGCCGATCGATCGTCGGCATCCCGGTCTGCGCGGCCGCGGACGTCGCGACGGCAAGAGCAGCGGCAATGGCAAGAGCGACTCGCATGATGTCTACCGTCCTTCGGTCGCGGCTTCCTCGAGCCGCGCGATGAACACGTCTTCGAGCGAGGCCGGGACCACGCGTGCCCCGTGCACGGCGAAGCCTTTGGCCGTCAGGTCAGCGGCCACGAGCGCCACGGGATCGCCGGCCGCGCCGCCCTGCACGCGAGCGTGCACGCGCTCGCCGAAGACGTGGACGTCGAGCACGTGCGGCATGGCGGTGATGATCGGCACGGCGCGCGCCTGGTCGGCCACGAGGAGCTCGACCATCTGGCCGGGGAGCTGCGCGCGCAGGTGATCGGGCGTATCGAGGGCGAGGAGCTTGCCTTCGTGGAGCAGCGCAATCCGGTGGCAGCGCTCTGCCTCGTCCAGGTACGGCGTGCTCACCAGGATCGTGATGCCCTGCTGCAGGAACTCGGCGAGCAGCTTCCAGAATTCCCGCCGCGACACCGGATCGACGCCCGTCGTCGGCTCGTCGAGCAGGATCACGCGCGGCTCGTGAATCAGCGTGCAGGCGAGCGCGAGCTTCTGCTTCATGCCGCCCGACAGCCGCTCGGCGAGCCGGTTCCTGAAGGGCAGCAGCTGCGTCAGCTCCAGCAGCCGCGTGCGCCGCTGCTGGTATTTCCAGAGCCCGTGGATCTCGGCGAAGAACGCGATGTTCTCGTCGATGCTCAGGTCGCCGTAGAGGCTGAAGCGCTGCGAGAGATAGCCGACCGAGTGCGTGACTTCGGCATGCTCGGCCACCGGGTCGTGGCCCATGACGCGCACGCTGCCGCCGTCGGCGTGCAGCAATCCACACAACAGGCGGATCGTCGTGGTCTTGCCGGCGCCGTCGGGCCCGATCAGGCCGAACATCTCGCCCGGCTGGACGTCGAACGTCACGCCGTCAACCGCGGTGACAGCGCCGTAGCGCTTGGTCGCGCCGTTCAGTGAGAGTGCTGGAGCACTCATGCTTCGTCCCTCGTCGTTGCCCGGCCGAACTAAAGTTCGGCCTACGTCTTGGGGAGCCTCGGCCCTACTTCAACGGCAGTTCCGCCTCGACCGGCATGCCGGGCTTGAACGTGCCAGTGCGGTTGTCCGCACTGACCTTGATCCGGTAGACCAGGCGCGATCGCTCCTCCGCCGTCTGCACGTTGCGCGGCGTGAATTCGGCGCGCGGGGAGATGAACGTCACGGTTCCGGCAGCGCCCCGGCCGCCCGCGTCGGTGTAAAGCGTGGCGGACTGTCCGAGCGTGAGCCGCGGCACCAGGGGCTCGTCCACGAACACTTCCCCCCACGCGTGGTCGAGATCGGTGATGACGACCAGCGGCGCGCGCGGCGCGACGAGCTCCCCCGCGTTCACCAGCTTCTCGGTGACGATGCCGCCTACGGGTGCGATGACGGTGGCGTCCTCGAGCGCCTTTTCTTGAGTGGCGATCTGGGCGTCAACCATGGCGAGTCGCGCGCGGGCGGCGTCGATCTCCTCCTTGCGCGAGCCAGCCTTGACGCGCGCCGCCGTTTCGCGGGCCGCCTTCGCGCGCTCCCTGGCGGCCGTCAGCCGCTGCGCCGCCACATCACGCCGCGCCTTCGCGTCGTCTCGCGCTTTCTGCGAGCCGGCATTCGCGCGGAGCAGCGACTCGTAGCGTTCAAGGTCTGTCTGCGAATTGGAGAGCTCCGACTCCGCCGCGGCCACGTCGGCCTGCGCTGCCTCGGCCTGGGCTTCCGCCTGCCGCACGTCCTCGATTCGGGAGCCCGCGAGCAGCAGGCGCACCTGGGCATCGGCCTGCGAGCGATCGGCATGCGAGCGCGCCAGCGCCAGCTCCGTGTCGCGCGTATCGATGGTGGCGATGACGTCGCCCTGGTTGACCCGGTCGCCCTCGGCCACCTTCAACGTCAGGATCCGGCCGCCCACCTCCGGCGCCACCTGCACGTCGTCGGCCTCGACGTGGCCGGAGACGCGGACGCGGTCGGTCGGCCCGCTCTTCCGGCACGCCCCGGCTGCAGTGACGGCCAGGGCGACCAGGAGCAGCGAGGCGGCATGCCGGGGGAGGCTGCTGCGATCAGTCGATCGAATGGGCATGATCGGGGTCCTTGCGCAACGAGCGGAGCGCGACGTGCTGCAGGTAGTTGACGAACGGCGCGATCTCGATCGGCGGCTGAGCGTAGCCCAGCTGGCGGATTCGGCGTCGGATGGGCGCGTTGGCCGTGAAGAACAGCGTCGAGCCCATCAGCATGAAGTGCAACGTGATGGGGTCCGCGTCGCCAAAGACGCCCTCGTGCTGCCCCTGTTCGATCAGGCTGCGCAGGAGCGGCACGAAGATCGTCAGCTCCCGCAGGGTCTCGGCGTCGAGATGGCTGCCGCCGTCGGCCAGCTCGCGTAGCATCATCAGCGGCAGCGTCGGCTCGTCGGTGAGATGCGTGGCCAGGGCCTCGACCCAGCGCGCCAGCTTCTCCTCGGCGGTTGCCGGGGCCTCGGCCACCTCGCGCATGCGCGCGGCAAAACGGTCGACGCCATCGTGGATGATGTGCTTGTACAGCCCGAGCTTGCTGCCGAAGTAGTAGTAAAGCAGTGCCTTGTTCACCCGGGCCTTGCGCGCCAGCGTCTCCACGCGAGTGGCGGCGAAGCCGTGCGACGCGAATTCTTCACGAGCAACGCGGAGGATCACCTGACGCTTGCCGGCTGACGACTGGCGACTGCGGGCGGGCTGACGCATGAGCTTGTTAACCAACCGTTTAGTTAATATCGCCGCCGGAGGCCTCCGCAGTCAAGAGGCCCACGTATAGTCTCCGAATGCGGATTGTCCTGGCCGGGGCAACGGGGTTTCTGGGGCGGCCGCTGACCGCGCGGCTCGTGGCGGCGGGCCATGCCGTAACAGTGCTCACGAGACGTCCGTCGGCGGGTTCACCAGTTCGACAGGTCCAATGGCAGCCGGACGGCACGGCCGGCCCATGGGCGGGCGTGATCGACGGCGCTGACGCGGTGGTGAACCTGTCCGGCGCGCCGCTCGCACCGCAGCGCTGGACGATGGAACGGAAGCGGGTGCTGGTGGACAGCCGGGTGCTGCCGAATCGCAGCCTCGTCGCGGCGATAGGCGCCGCAAAGACTCGGCCGCGCGTGCTCGTGTCGGCGTCCGGCGCCGGCTACTACGGACATTGCGGAGACCGGACGATCACCGAGCAGGCGCCTCCCGGAGACGATTTCCTCGGCCGGCTCGCCCTCGAGTGGGAGAGGGCGGCGAACGACGCGCGCACGCTCGGGACGCACGTGGTCGCCATTCGAACCGGCCTGGTCCTCGGCGAGGGTGGCGGAGTGCTCGCGCCGATGCTGCCGCCGTTCAGGCTCGGCCTCGGCGGGCCGTTCGGCAATGGGCAGCAGTACTGGCCCTGGGTTCACCTCGACGACTGGCTCGCGCTCGTCGAGTTCACGCTCGTGAAGCCATTGCTCGACGGCCCCGTCAACAACTCTGCGCCCGAGCCCGCCACGAACGAGGATTTCTCCCGTACGCTTGCGCGCGTGCTTCACCGGCCGTGCCTGTTCCGGGTGCCGGCCTTCGCACTCAGGCTTGCGATGGGCGAGATGGCCGAAGGGCTGCTGCTCTCGGGCCAGCGCGCCGTCCCGGCTCGCGTGCTGTCGCTGGGGTTCAGATTTCGATACGAGAGCCTGGAAGCTGCGCTGCGACAAGCGTTGGGCGCGCCGCAGTAGTCCCGCGGAAGTGCCGGATGAACAGCCGGACAGCGGCAAGCGGCGCCGCGGCCAGGAGGCGCCGCCGGGCGCTCTGGTAGGAGGTCTCGCCCATCGCGTACTGGATTACGTGCGCGGCCAGATCCGGCGCGCCGCGGGCGCCGGCGACGAGGCGATCGATCCGCTCCGGCGTGGTGAGCAGATCACGCTGGACCAGCACCGCGTCGCGCAGCTCGCCGCCGATCTCGCGCGTCCAGAGACGCCGATAGGCCGACGGCCCGGCGCCGAGCAGGGCGCGCGCCGCGAGGTCGCCCGACACCATCGCGTAGTAGATCCCCTCGGCCGTGATGCCGTTGACGAAGCCGCCCGCGTCGCCGGCGAAAAGCACGCGGTTCGTGCTCGTGCGCTTCATGGGTCCGCCAACTGGAATCTGGTACGGCGTGAAGTGCGCGCGGCTGGAAAGCCCGCTGAGGACTCCGCGGCTCCGCAGCACGTCGATCAGCGACGACTGTACGTGGTAGGGCGCCGCGTTCACCTGCGTGCGGAAATAGTCGAGCACATACCCGACGCCCACGTTGACGTGATGGCGCTTCGGGAAGACGTAGGCATAGCCTTCCGAGCCGCCGTAGCCGTAGGACAACCAGAGCGTCTGCGGATCGACGCTCGTCAGCGTGTCGTTCGGCGTCTCCTCCATCATGTCGAGCGCAACAGCCGCCGCGGCCCAGCCGGGGTTCACGCCGAGACGCCGTGCGACGACGCTGTAGACGCCGTCGGCCGCGACGACGAGCGTCGCTCGGAAGACGCGCCCGTCGCGGGCGCGCAGGTCCACGCCATCGGCCGTCTCGCTCGCCTGCGCGATCTCGACGCCCTCGACCAGGTCCACGCCCGCTTCGACGGCGAGGCGCACGAGCAGGTCGTCGAACTCGACGCGGCGGATCATCAGCGCAGCCGGCGAGGGCGACGTCAGGAGCGCCGAGGTGCCATTGGGGCTCTCGAGGTGCAGGCGCGACAGCCAGTGCGTCGGGATCCGGTCGAGCGCGGTGCGGAGATAAGGAAAGCGCGCCAGCGCCCGCACGCTGATCGCGCCGCCGCAAGCCTTGTTCCGGGGGAACGTCGCGCGATCGACGAGCGTCACGCGCGCGCCGCCCATCGCCAGCGCGCGCGCCGCGGTGGCACCAGCCGGCCCGGCGCCGACGACCAGCACGTCGATCGCGCTCACCGCAGGCCCGCCGTCTTCTCCGTCGATCCGAGCGACAGGAGGTTGGCGAGCAGCTCGTAGGCGCCGGCGGTCCCCGCCGGGAGCTGACGCCAGAGATTCAACCCGACGTAGACCCATCGGCCGTTGCCGACGCGCGCCTCGACCAGCGCGCCGCGTTTCGCCCCCGCATTGAACGGAAACGGATCGGTCGTCTCCAGCAGGTCCACGTACTTCGGATCACGCTCGCCAAGGAAGTACAGCCCCCGCTCCTGCACCCAGTGCTCCCACGCGGCATCGGTGATCCGGTTCGGATGATTGAACACGGGATGGTCGGGCACCAGCACCTTCACCGGCGCATGCTCGTCAGTCACCCGGTCGGAGCTCACCTTCGCGGGATACGGCGCGTACTGCGCCTGGTTGAACTCGAACTTGTTGTACTGGACGATCAGGGTCCCGCCGCGATCGACGTACTCCAGCAACCGGTGGTTGTACGCGCGCAGATCCTTCCGCCGCTCGTAGGCGCGCACGCCGGTCACGATCGCGTCGAAGCGGCTGAGATCGCCCACCGCGAGCTCCTGCTCGCTCAGCATGTGCACCGTCGCCCCGAGCTGCTCGATTGCCGGCGGCACCTGATCGCCCGTTCCCATCACGTAGCCGACGTTCAGCCCCGCCGGCATGTGTACGTCGAGCACTTCGATCGTCGTGGCGGCGTCCGAGTAGATGTGCTGCCGGTGGGTGTGCGGGTACTCGATGACATCGAAGCCGCGATTGAAGCTCTTCCCGCCAGACACGACCTTTGCCGCGATCGGATACGCACCCGGAGTGATGGTGGCCGGCGGCGTCACGGTGAACCTGATCGTCGTCGCTTCATCCGGCCGTCCGAAGCTGACCTTCGCCGTGGCCGGCTCGAGGCGCCAGCTCGCGGGGGCGTCGAGCGACACGTCGGCGTCGGCCGTCCCCGGCGTGTTGTTGGTGACGGTCACCGTGATCTCGCGCGAACGTTCGCTGCCGGCCTTCGCCGATGTGCGCATCGGACCGGGCGCGGCGGCTGGAAGGATTGCGATGTCCGGCGTGAGGTTCACCGAGAGTGCCGGGACGACGAGCAACTCCGATCTCTTTTCGCCGCTGAAGATGTTGCCCTGGTAGCGGTACTCGATCGGCAGATCCACCACGACGTCCGCGCCGCCGATCTTGAAAGTGAAGTGCGCGCGAAACGGCGTCGGCCGGAATGGAAGGCCGAAGGGCGCGTCCTGGTCGAACACGTAGCGCCCGGCCTCGCCCTCGCGGTGCCAGTAGGGCTCGGTTTCCCGGCCCGCCGCGGGCACGGTCACCGACGTGTCGCACTGCACGATCGCACCGGCCGCCATCACGCCGCTCTTGCACCCGGGCGCGGCTCCGTCCACGCCTTCGAGCGTGACGCTCCCGGCTTCGAGGCTGCTCTTTCCACGGTTGGCCTCGATCAGCGTCACCTTCAGCGGCTGGCCCGGCGTGACGACGCCGTCGTTGGCGAGCGCTTCGAGCCGCAGGCCCTGGGCAAGAACGAGCGCCGACTCGAACTCGTGAATCGTCCGCGCGACGCGGAAGTCGATCTCGTACACGCCGTTTTCAGGAAGACCGAGCGTGTGGAGGCTCTCGCGGAGTTTGCGCGCGGCGGTGAGCCCGGCGGCCAGCGGTGCGATTGCGGCATCGGGACCGTCGCTGCGCAGCCGCTGACTCGCCATTTTCACCGCGGCTTCGATGCCGTTCAGGCCGTTCACGAGGGGCGCCGGCGCCTTGTCGCCCGCGAACCGCAACAGGCTGGACGGCGACGTGCCAACGCCGTCGAACAGCGTGGCTTCGTCCTTGTCCTGCTGGCCCGGCAGCACGGTGTCCGCGAGGCGGTACTTCACGACCCATGGCCCCGGCAGCGCGAGCAGCTGGCCGAAGCCCTGGCACTTGTGCATGGCGCGGGCTTCGCTGCCGATCTCGGCGTACGTCTTCCCGAGCAGCTCGTCGTAGGTATTGCCGTCGACTGTGACGAGATGCCCCGTCGGCGGCGGCTGGTCGCCCTGGAACATGCCGTAATACGCAGCCTGATAGACCTTCGCGGGCTGCCAGGGGCGCAGCCCTTCCTTGATCTGATCGGGATACCTCGCGGGATCGCCCGCAGCGCGGAACGCTTCGGCGCCGATGCGGGCGGAGGCCTGATGATGCTGTCCGCCGCCGGTGCCATCGGGGCGCATCGTGATCATCACGTCGGGCCGCGTGAGGCGGATCAGCCGCACGTAGTCGCCGACGATCTCGTCCTTGCCCCACTTCTCGAACGACTCGTCGATGCTGAACGAGTAGCCGAAGTCCACTGCGCGCGCGAAGAATTGCTCGGCGCCGTCGACGCGGTGCGCAGCCAGCAGCTCCTCGGTGCGCAGCACGCCGAGCGCCTCGAAAATCTCGGGGCCGATCTCATTCTGTCCGCCGTTGCCGCGCGTGGCCGTCGCCAGCACGACTCTCAGCCCCTCGCCCTGGCTCTCCATCGCCAGCAGCGAGTTGTTCTCGTCGTCTGGATGCGCGGTGACGTGCATGACCGTGCCGACGGTCGCGAGCTTGCGGAGCATGAGCGCGAGGGCCACCTCGCCGCGTTGATCGGACAGCCCGGCAGCCGTTGGGCGGGACAGCGCCGCCACGGCAATCGCAATGAGGCTGAGAGCTGTGAAGCGGCTGAGCCGAAGCCGAAGCATTGAACCACTCTATCAGGCAGCGCGTCCGTGACGCACAGGACTAAAGTCCTGTGCCACTGGTGTCGGGGACGCTGCTCCGACTGTGCGGAGACACCTGTGGAGCAGAACTTTAGTTCTGCTCTTTAACGACGCCGCCAGTGACACTGAACACAAGACTGCTGCCAGTACCACTGAATCACAGGGACTAAAGTCCTGTGCCACTCGTCAGCGCCGACTCGCAATCCTCGCGAAACCGAAGTATTCGTCGGACTTGTCCGGTTCGCCGGCCACCGCACGTACGAGGATGCGGCTCGCCAGGAACGCGGTGGCGAGGTTGGCGCCGAGCCCCAGTGCGAACAGGTGGTGCGGGTAATTGCGGTGGGGGCCGATGAACGGCAGGTCGTCGACGCTGCGGGTCCACGGGGCGTGCCAGCCGTACTCCGGTTGCACGCCGGATATCGCCGGCAGCGCGAGCGACAGCTCGTACATCAGCTGGCCGCTGCGCTGGACGAGCGCAGCCGGGCGCTTGCGGTCCGCGACCCGCGGCTGATCGGCACCGGTCCAGAGGACGCGGTCGTCCGCCGTCCAGAACATCCGGTGTGGCGGCTCCGTGCGATCGATGACGATCGCCTCGCGCCTGCCCGCCGTCTTGCGCACGTCGGCGCCAAGCGGCGGCGTGAGGACGGCGTAAGTCTCGACATCCACGAAGTGCCGGGCGAGCGCGTGGACCAGCGGATCCGGCGAACCCGTCGCTAGAATCACCGTCCCTGCCTGGATCTTCACGGGCCCGGCGGACAACTCGGCGCCGGTCCGCGTGTGCTTCACCGACGTGATTTCCGTCCGCTCGAACACCACGGCGCCTCTGGCTTGCGCCGCCTTCGCCAGCCCGACGGCCGCGCGGTAAGGGTCGAGGGACGCGTGCCCAGCCGTCTTCATGCCGCCTGCGCCCTCGATTCCTGTCATGGTCGTGAGCGCATTGCCTGCGATCCAGGAGCCGTCCAACCCGGCTTCCTTTGCCGCCTCCAGTTCTCGCTTCAGCGCTTTGGCCTCGGCGTCGCTTCGCGCGACCATGATGGCGTCCGCCGGCCGCAGGCCGCACTTGATGTTCAGCCGCCGCAGCGTCGCCTGCGCGTCGAGCGCCGCGCGACGGGTGTCCTGCCAAAGGGCGCGCGCGGCTTTGCGCCCGTGCGTCTTCTCGAGCGGCAGGTAGTCCACGCCGGGGATCGCCAGCAGCAGCCCGGCCGCCAGCGCCGTTGCGCCGCCTGCCAGCCGGTCCGCCTCGAACAGGGCGACGCGATGCCCTGCCGCTGCCAGCGCATAGGCCGTCGCACACCCCGTCAGGCCGCCGCCGACGATGGCTATCGGTACGTCGTAGGGACGGTTGAGTTTAGGAAACGCCGGACGCTTGGATTGGGGCTGATCGAGCCAGATCGACTGGCCATACCGGATACCGGGCATCGCGCGGCATCTTGGGCCAAGAAGGGCGAGCAGGGCAAGGAGGGCGAGCAGGGGCGAGCGGGGCAAGCGAGGCCGAGCAGGGTAAGGAGGGCGAGCAGGGGCGAGCGGGGCCGAGCAAGGCGAGAGGGGCGAGCAGGAGCGAGCCAAGCCTGCCCTCAGCTAGCCCATGCTCGCCCCAGCTAGCCCCCGCTCGCCTTAGCTAGCCCCGCTCGGCTTCAAAGCGCAGCAACTGCTCCTTCCGCGCCTTTCCCCACCGATACCCACCCGTGCCCCCCGCCGCCGGGACCACGCGATGGCAGGGGACGATGAGCGCAAGAGGGTTGGTGGCGCAGGCGCGCGCCACCGCCCGCGACGCCGTCGGCCGGCCGATCGCCGCCGCAATCTCAGAGTAGGTCCGGGTCGAGCCCAGCGGGATCCGCTGCAGCGCCCTCCACACCCGGCGCTGGAACACCGTCCCCCTCAGATCGACCGGCAGCGCCCGCAGCGCGCTGCCGTCGCCGCTCAGGTGCTCCCCCACGAATCGCGCGATCGGGGCCATGTCCCTGGCGTCTTCGCTGATCGCCGCCCTGGGGAATTCGCGCGCGAGATCCTCTTTCAAAGCCTCGGCAGAGTCGCCCATCGCCACCCGGCACAGGCCGCGAGAAGTGGACGCCACGAGCACCTTGCCGATCTCCGAATCCGCGATCGCGTAGCGGACCTGCTCGGCGGCGCCGCCGGCGCGGTAGGCCGCGGGCGTCATGCCCAGCGTTCTGTCGGCCTCCGCGTAAACGCGGCTCGGCGAGCCATAACCCGCCTCGTAGACGGCGTCGGTAGACGACGACCCGGCGCGGAGCGCAGCCTTGAGCCGCCCGACCCGGCGCGCGGCGGCGTAGTCGCGGGGGCTGACGCCGTAGAGGCGCGTGAAGCTCCGCTGCAGATGCCACGGCGAGAGTCCGGCCACGCGCCCCAGCTTCGTAAGCGTGGGCTTTTCCTCCTCGTGCGCGTCGAGCCACAACCGCGCCTTCTCGACTCGCGCCCGCGCCGGCGAGACGGCATCCTTCGGCTTGCACCGCAGGCACGCTCGGAAGCCGGCCTGCTCGGCATCGGCGGCCCGGTCGAAGAACTGGACGTGTTCGCGCCGCGGGCGCCGGCTCGGGCACGTCGGCCGGCAGTAGATGCCCGTGGTCGTGACGGCGAAGACGAACCGGCCGTCGGCGGCGAGGTCGCGGTCGGCGACCGCCTTCCAGCGGTCGGGCGACGCGGGAGTAGTGGAGACAAAGGCCACGGCGAGTGCTTCAGTCATCATGCCCCTATTGAACTGCCCAAGCCAGTGGCGGTGCGATCCGAAGGTTGCTGCCAAACTCGCGGGGCTGAAGCCCCGCCTCCACAACATTCCCCGCGCTTTCCCCCATGGACCCATGGACCCCATGGACCCGGTTGCCTCGGTCGACTTGGGCTACGATTGCGGGCTGGAGATTTCGATGCGCCTGAGACTGATTGCACTCATCGCTGTTGCTGTCCTCACGCTCGGCTGGGGCGTTCACGCCGGCACTCCCTTCGCCGATCAGGTGAAGGTCGAGGGCGGCACGATCAAGGGCGCCGTCGCCGACGGCGTACTCTCGTTCAAGGGGATTCCGTTCGCCGCGCCGCCGCAGGGCGACTTGCGCTGGCGTCCGCCGCAGCCCGTCGTCGCGTGGACCGGCGTGCGCCCGGCCACTGAGTACGGCCACGACTGCATGCAGAAGCCTTTCGGCGGCGATGCCGCACCCCTTGGCACGGAGCCGGCCGAAGACTGCCTCGTGGTGAACGTATGGCGTCCGGCGGAGAAGGGCGCCGCGAAGCTGCCCGTGATGGTCTGGATCTACGGCGGCGGCTTCGTGAACGGCGGCTCCTCCCCGGCGGTCTACGACGGCAGCCAGTTCGCGAAGCACGGCATCGTCTTCGTGAGCTTCAACTACCGGCTGGGGCGCTTCGGCTTCTTCGCGCACCCGGCGCTCAGCGCTGAAGGCAAGGGCGGACCGCTCGGCAATTACGCATTCATGGACGCCATCGCCGCGATGAAGTGGGTCAAGAACAACGCGGCCGCGTTCGGCGGCGATCCGGCGAACGTGACCGCGTTCGGCGAATCAGCCGGCGGCATGATGATGCACATGCTGCTGACCTCGCCCGCGGCGAAGGGCCTGGTGCACAAGGCGATCATCGAGTCGGGCGGCGGCCGCAACGGCATCTTCCCCGCGCGCAAGGTGCAGGAGGACACGCCGAACGGGCCGACATCGGCTGAATCGGTGGGCATCGCGTTCGCGAAGAGCGTCGGCATCGAGGGCAACGACGCCGCCGCGCTGGCCGCGCTGCGCAAGGTGCCGGCCGACCAGGTGATCGCGGGACTCAACCTCGCGTCGATGGGCGCGCCGGCGGCCGCAACCTACCCTGGCGGTCCGATGATCGACGGCCAGATCATGGTCGAGACCGCCGAGGATGCATATCGCGCCGGCCGCAACGCGCGGGTTCCGCTCATCGTCGGCGCCAACAGCCTGGACATCGGCTTCTCGTTCGCGAAGACCATGGACGAGGCCATGGCGAAGTTCGGCGCCGACAAGGACAAGGCGCTTGCGGCGTACGATCCGGACAAGTCTGGCGATCTGCGGTCGGTCGGTTACAAGGTGGCGATGGACGCGATGATGGTCGAGCCCGCGCGGTTCCTCGCGAAGACCTTCGCGGCACAGGGCCTCCCCGCGTATCTCTATCGCTTCTCGTACGTGGCCGACTCACTCCGCGCGCAGACGCCCGGCGCGCCGCACGCCACCGAGATCCCGTTCGTGTTCGATACGGTGAAGGCGAAGTACGGCGACAAGCTCACGGCGAACGACGCGGCCGCCGCGAAGGCCGCCAACGCCTACTGGGCGAACTTCGCGAAGACCGGCAACCCGAATGGCGCCGAGCTCACGACGTGGCCCGTCTATAAAGCGCAGACGGATGCCATCCTCGACTTCACGAACCAGGGCCCGAAGGCCGGCCCCGATGCGTGGAAGGCCCGGATGGACGTGACGGAAGCCGCCGCGCAGGGGCACTGAAAGGGCGAGCAGAGGCGAGCAGAGGCGAGCAGGGCGCCTTGCCGGCCCCCGCTCGCCCTACTCGTACCGCAGCACCACCATCGGATCGACTTTCGTCGCCCGCCGCGCTGGCAGGTAGCTCGATAGCAACGCCACCGCTGCGAGGATCCCCGCGACGCTCGCGAAGGTCAGGGGATCTGTTGCGCCGACGCCGTAGAGCATGCTGCTCAGCAGCCGCGTCGCGAGCAGCGCCGCGACGGCGCCCACCGCAATCCCGACAAGCGCCATCGTCATCGCATTCCTGAGGACCATCGCGAGCACTGCCCGCGGTGCGGCGCCCAGCGCCATGCGCACCCCGATCTCGTGCGTGGTCTGCTGCACGAGCTGCGACATCACGCCGTAGATGCCGACAGCGGCGAGGATGAGCGCGAGGACCGCGAAGGAGGCCAGCAGCATCCGCGTCAGCCGCTTCTGCGACAGCGAGTCGTTGATGATCTCCTCCATCGTCTCGCTGCCGTAGAGCGTCATGTCGGGGTTGCCGGCGTAGACCGCGCGCTTGATCTGCTCGGTCATCGCCGCGGCGCCGACGGTGGTCCGCACCGCCCACCCGGAGCCGTTCGCCGCGGCCGGCATTACCTCGTCGGGAATCTGGCGCAACGGGATGTAGACCTGCGAGCGGATCTTCTCGAGGTTGTCGCGCTCGAGGCCCCAGTGCCGTACGTGGCCGACGACGCCGACCACCTCGTAGTCGGCGTTGATGAGATCCATGTGAATCCGCTGGCCGATCGGATCCTCGTTGGGGAAGCTTGCGCGCGCCAACTCTTCGTCGATCACCACGACGTATGGAGACTTCTCCGTGTCGGCGTCCGCGACGAAGCGCCCTTTCACCATGCGGAGCTTGAAGGTCTTCAGGTAGTCGCCGGACACCATGTAGAACAGCGCCCAGGGAAGCTTGGTCTGCTCGGTCGAGTGAGGGCGGCCAGCGACCCAGAACGGCAGTTCGGAGTCGCCGGTCATCGGGATCGATCCGCCGACGATGCTCGCGGCTTCGATGCCGGGCACCTGGCGGATGCGATCCTGGAGCTGAAAGTAGCCTTCGCGCAGCGCCTGCGGTGAGGAGTCCCTCGAGGGCGTCCCCGCAAGCGCGAACGTCAGGATGCCCTTCGCGTCGAAGCCCGGATCCACCTGCCACAGGCTCCACATCGTCCGTACCATCAGGCCGGCGGACACCGTGAGCAGCAGGGCGAGCGCCATCTCGGCGACGACCAGCACCTGCTGCATCCGGTGGCGCGCGGACACACCGCGGCCGCCTTCCTTGATCGTCTCAGTGACGTCGTCTCGCGTGGTCTGCAGCGCCGGCACCGCGGCGAAGATGACGCTGGCCAGCAGCGACAGCCCGAGAGTGAACGTGAGGACCGTCAAGTCCATGCCGACCACAGCGTGCGCGGGCAGGTCGTCGGCGATGCGCGAGAGGACGACCGCGACCAGACCACGCGCGATCAGCAGGCCGAACGCGCCGCCGACGACAGCGAGCAGCAGGCCTTCGCTCAGCACCTGGCGCACCAGCCGCGCACGGCCGGCGCCGAGCGCGCTGCGGATCGCGAACTCACGGCGTCGCGCGGCCGATCGCGCGAGCATCAGGTTGGCGACGTTGGCGCACGCGATGAGGAGCACGAAGCCGACGGCGCCGAGCAGCACCAGCAGCGCGCCGCGAATGTCGCCCACGAGATCCTCGCGCAGCGAAACAAGCGCGATCCCCTTGTCCTTGTCGTCGTTCGGGTATTCCTGCGCCAGCCCGTGCGCGATGGCGGTCATCTCGCTCTGGGCCTGTTCCTGCGAGACGCCAGGCTTCAGGCGTCCCACGGCGTTCATGCCCATCGAGACGCCCCGGTTCCAGAAGATCGGATCTTCCCAGCCACCGATCGGGAGGTACGCCTTGATGTCCCGGTAGACCGCGATGTCGCTGCTGCCGACGCCGACCACCGTGTAGGCGCGCCCGTTGAGCACGAGCGTCCGGCCAAGGACCTTCGGGTCTGCGCCAAAGCGCTCCTTCCAGTACGACGTCCCGAGCATCACGGCGGGAGGGCCGCCGCGGCGATCCTCGTCCGCGGTGAAGCTGCGGCCGAGGACCGGTTTGATGTCGAGCATCGGGAAGAAGGCGGCCGAGACCATTGCCAGCTTCACGCGCTCGGGCTGGCCCTGTCCGGTCAGGTTGAAGCTGTCGTGCCGGAACGCCGACATGGCCGAGAACGACTTGCTCCGCACGGCCCAGTCCAGGTAGTTCGGGTAGGACGAAGACATGTGCGGGAACTGCGGGGACGCCGAGTAGATGATGACCAGGCGGTCGGGCTCGGGGAACGGCAAGCCGCGCAGCAGCACGCCGTTGACCAGGCTGAACATTGCCGCATTGGCGCCAATGCCAAGGGCCAGCGTCAGCACCGCGACGGTCGTGAACCCAGGCGATTTCAGCAGGACACGCAGGCCGTAGCGCAGGTCCTTCAGCAACGTCCCCATATTGCACACCCCTCGCGTGTTGTCGGAGCTACCAGGGAATTACGCGCCGGGCTGGGCTTTGGTTCGATGAAATGCGATGCGTGGATTAGCTGCCCCTGCCTGGTGTTGTCGTGGCTGGTGCCGAGTGCGGTGCGAGTGCCCAGTGCCAAGTGCATGGCACGAAGCACCAGACACCAAGCACGAGGCACCGCACCAGGCACCCAGCACGCAGCACCGGGCACGGGCATGAGTCT
>Ga0207701_10000404_pt1 | contig 44497 bp, 64 predicted proteins | sample KBSSwiSSwithPhiX_FD_184294 | JGI IMG/M metagenome (GOLD analysis project Ga0207701, IMG submission 184294) | Switchgrass rhizosphere bulk soil microbial communities from Kellogg Biological Station, Michigan, USA, with PhiX - S5 (SPAdes) (version 2) | ecosystem: Environmental > Terrestrial >... | reverse complement strand
GGGATCATCGATCGCGGGAAAGCCCTTTGCCTTCGTCGTGACGATCGGGACGGGTTCGCCATCCACATGCACAGTTGGTTTCAATACGGTTTTCACGAATGCGCCGGTCTGCGTGGCAAGCGGGGCATCCACATCGGCCTTTCCGTCCATACAGACCGTCACGACCGCCCAACTAGTTATCGGCACGACGGGATTTTCTGATGGGGAAAAAACCTACGTAATCTGTCGGGGGTATTAGGCTTGCAGTGCCCCACCCTGCGGACACAGGGCGGGACACCTCAGCAGGATAGACGCGGATGGCAGTCGGTGCTCCCGCCTCAGAGGAGATAACGTCTCTGGGGAGCGACATGAACAACCAACATCTGCTCGCGTGGGATCTCACGGTTATGGCGAATCCCGGCTCCGTTGACGCGCAGGCTCCGGCCACGCAAGGGCTGGTCGTGCAAGTCTTTCAGATGCTATCCGATAAACTGGAGACTTCGCACAAGAGTCTCCGCACTTCGATTGATTCGGTCGCCGATGGCCTCGGCGCCCGCATGACCGCTCATGATCGGGAGGACCGTTTGGTCGCAGACCGCGTGCTCATCTTGGAAACGAACCGGACGCGCGACCTGCAAGAGTTGATTGACGAGAAGGCGCGCATGAAATCGGAGATGGATCGGCGCATGTTCGCGATTTCATCCATCATCGCCGTGATCGGCATGCTGATCAGCCATTTCTGGAAGTGAGCCTATGAGAGCCTTGATCTGGCGCATTGTCTACGCGGTGATCGTCGTGCTGTTCCTCTTTGCCATCCTGCCTCCGCTGATCACGTTGTTTGGCTTATCGCTCGGCGGCGGCTGGCCGATCATCAAAATCTGCATCGGGTTCGGGGCGCTGCTCTACGTGCTGACCGGACCCGCGCCACCCGCGCCATTCTGATGGCGTTCGTCAAGTTCACCGGCTGGTATGTCGGCTGCCACCCGCAGACGCACGAAGTCTATGCCGACGAGACGCACGGGCCTGGCGCGTGGGAGACGGTGACGATCGTGCCCTACAAGCAGGGCGTCGCCATCAGCTTCAACGATGATACCGGCCAGCTCGCCGTGAACGAGCACAGTCGGAAGCTGGAACGGCGTCCCAAGGGCGACCTCGGCGGCTGGGGCGGCTGGTGGCGGATCTCCGAGGACGGCAAAGTCGCCGCGATCAGCGATGAGTTAGCGACCGTCAGGCTGGACGTGGAAGGCTACACGCCACCGCCCGCAGTGAAACCGCTGCATCTCGAGCAACGCGGCAACGAGTTCGTGGATGCCAGCGGCAACCGGATCGTGCTGGCTGGCGTCGATATGTTCCCGGCGCTCCGGTTCTTTAAGGACGGTGGGCCGGAGGCACTTAAGCCGTTCTTTGCCGAGTCGGCCCGTCTCGGCTTTCAGGTCTGGCGCGTCTGGTCGCAGGGCAGCAAGAGGCAGAACAATTTTCTCGACCTGTCGCCGAAGGAGGCTGGCTACTATGACGCGATTCGACCGTTTGCCGATCTCTGCAACGCGAACGGGATCGCCCCACTTCTCACTGGCTATGTTGACAACCAAGACGTTCAATCACCTCTCGGACATTGGAGCGAGCTTGGCAAGAGGCTGGTCGGATCCAAGACGCTGCTATCCGGTTTCAACCAATGGACAAAGAACCAGCAGAAGGATAGCAGCGGGAATTACGTGTTCAAACCGCAGGACTTGCCCTCGCCTGGAGCGGGGCTGATCTGGTCGCGCGGGTCGGATGTCGACGACGTGATGACGCACCCGAAGGGCGCTCCTGCCGGCGAACTGCATGCCACCAGGCAGAGTTTCGATCGGGCGCTGATGGATGCCACGGCCAGCCCGCCCACGATGCGGAAGCCTGAGAACGGCTACGGCATGTGCTGGATGACGGAAGGCAACCCGTTCGGCGACAGCAACGGCTACAGCGAGCAGCAGGCGTGGTGCCTCGGACGCGGCTATTCGATTCTCTGGGCGCTTGCCGTGTTCCACAATCGGCAATCGCAATTTGGTCAGCTCATGACAGAACCGACCGCGAAGTGCGCGGCGGCCTGGGTGAAAGGGATGCAGTTGTAATGGATCCGCTCACGGCTATCCTGAATGCCTACACGGCGACGATCAATCTGATCATCACCAACATCGAATCGCAGCCGCCTGAGTTGCGGGCCGAGATTGCCAAGCAGCAATGGGAAGACTTCCGACCACTCCGCGAGTTCTTCGTGAAGATGTTCTCCAAGCATTCCGAGAAGGACAAATGAGAACCATCGCTCTCGTGCTGTTGCTCTCGGCTCCGCTCTGCGCGCAAGACGTGCGGCCCGTGCCTGATGCCCTGAGTTGGGGCACCGCAGCCGTCAATCCGACCGTTGGCTTGGTGCGTGCCTTTCAGTCAGAGGACCGCGCGTGTCACCTGAAGCGGCTGGCCGTCTCCGGCGGCATCGCCTCAACCGGCATCCTGCTTCAGCGCGTCATTGACTCGCCGCGGCCGTGCTGTGCCGGGAACGGGATGCCGTCACTGCATGCGGCCTTCGGGTCGGTCGGCTCGTCGTGGTCGTGGGGCTTCGGGGCGTCCTTCGCTGTCGGCACGGGCGGCTTGCGGGTGGCGGCGAACCGGCACACGCGCGGACAGGCATGGGCTGGCGTCCTGCTTGGGATGGGCGGCGAACTCGCGAGCCAGTTGATCCGGTGTGAACCATGAATCCAATCTTGCAGGCGGCGCTCGGCTCAATCGTCAGGTTCTTCCTTGCGGCGCTCTTCGGCTACGTGGTGAAGGCCGGGATCTGGAGCGCCAGCGAGGCCGAGACGTATGTCGGAGCCGGGACGCTGGCCGTGCTCGGGTTGGGCTGGTCGCTGTGGGCGAAGTATCGCGACCGGATCAAGTTGCTGACGGCACTGTCGATGCCGCATGGCGTCACCGAGAACGATGTGAAAGAGCACATCGCCAACGGTGGCGCCACGCCATCAGTCTCGACTCCAAAGGATGAAGTGCCGCATATTCGACAGCCTCGCGCGGTCGAGGACATCTACCCGCCTGACGCGGCCTGATCCAGTCCAGCCACCTGTCGCCGGAGCGCGTGCAGTTCTTCTCGCATGGATTCTGATTTGGCTCGCTCGGCTGCGAGTTGGGTTTGGAGCTTGTCGTAGTCCCCTTGCTTCACCCAGACCACGCCGTTGAACAGAACATTCGTGAGTTTATTGACGCCGGGATCGGTCATGGCTTCACCCTTCATGCAACCAATAACGGAATCAGCCCTTGCTGCTCACGCCGTGCTTCCGGCCAGTACTCAGCGAACGTGCAGGTTTTGAAGAGCCGGCGATTCACCCACCGCGCGAGGTTTCGGAGCTGCGGATCGCGCGCCATCTGACCGGTGTGATAGTCCCGGTAGACCATCACGAACGGGTCAATCCCGTAACTGCGGATGATCTCTAGGCGACGCAGGTCTTGCTCAATCGTGGAGTTGAACCCGACGAGCACGAAGCTCTGAAGGTGCCACGCTGCCATGCGCTCCAACAGCATCTCGACACCGCGCCGGTACTGGCGCTCGATCGCGAGGTCGTCGAAGGCAAACGTGATCTGCTTACGACTGTGATGGACGTTCCAGAACGGCGACGCCGCCAGCGCGTCGGCCAACGCCGGTGTGAGCACGCGCACATCGAGTCCTTGCGATGGGGAAAAGTCAATACCCTTCGCTGTGAACTCTTGCAATCTGGCAATCGCCCACCGCTCGCGCCAAAAAAACTCGTTATCCAGCAACACCACGAACGGCCGAGGACTGGCGCTCTCGCGGTTCAACAAATCGTCAATCGTCGCAACGTCGCGAGGCTTACCTTCCTTCTCCGGAACGACACAGAACTTGCACGTCCAGATACACCCGCGCATCAGGTAGCCAACGCCGTAGTCGATGCCGTAGAGGCTATAATCCGGCCGCGTCGCCTCCACGTCTGGCGGTAATGTGTTCTGCAGGTCAACGCCGCTGCCTCCGACGACCGCGCCTTGAGCGACCAGTGCCGCAGCTTTCCGCCGGTTCCACGTGAACACGCACGAGCCGTAGCGCCGATCCGCTGGTTGGCCGCTGTTCAGCGGTAGCACCGTATCGCCCTGCGCCTTGTGCCACGCCGAGAGCTTCATCAACGCCACATTCGGAAAGCCGGTGCGATCAAGGTCGAATAGCCCAATTCTCAATGACTTGCCTCGCCCGCCGATGTCTGCGCCTTCTTTCGCCCTTGAAAGAACAGATGCCACACGAGCGCCGTCAGGGCGCCCGCCGAGAACCACTTAAACCACGTCGGCCCTTTCCGATGCAGGTTCGTCATGCTCAACTTGTGCTTCTTTACCAGCCAGATGTCGAGCAGCAGGAACACGGCGATGCCGACACAGAGCGCGATGACGGTCCACCGCATGTCTGGTGGCGCCGCCTGCGCGGTTTCGAACAGCTGCGGCAGCGGCACCGACGGCAACAGTAGTTCGTCAGGACAGGGCATCATGACTTCACCTCGCGCAACTCCTCAACCTTGACCAGCGCGGCGCTGAAGGTGCACCGCTTCGCCTCGGCGACCTCGTGCGAATCATGATCGACCCGCAGGTAGAACACGGCATCCAGTGTTTCGAGGCCGTGCAGATTCGCAATCCCTGAGGCATGACAGCCGGTGCACCACCACAGCACTTTCGCCATCACCGCACCGGGCAGCCATACGAGAGACTGATCGGATACACCGAATGCGTCGGCGCCTCGACCGGCGGCCCGGTATAGCCGTGAATCGCCTTGATGCTGACGACGGGTTCGGTTAACGTCCGCGTGCCTAATGGCGACTCCTGTGAGTCCTTGTCGTCTGGCACGTCTATCGTTGGTCCGACGGTTCCCAGCAGCTTGTCGCCCATCCCGTAGAGCGCGAACTGCACAATCTCGAACGCCTGCGGCCCGTCCTGCTTGATGGAGTGCTCATCGCCCGTGAACGCCACGAACGCCCACTCGCCAGCGGGAATCGCGAACGGCACCGCCGGCAGCGAGAACGGATACTCAGGATTCGGCCAACCCGGAGGATAAATCGCGAGATGCTGATTGCCCTGATAGACGTAGGTGCCGCCACCCGTGCACGGCAGGATGTCCGCATTCACCCAGAACGAGCCGCGCTTGCCATTGCAGTTCGGCCCTGGCCCGTAACCGGAGAACGTGCCCTCGATGCGGGTAGCATCGGCATTGAGACTCCCGGAGGCTCTATAGCCGCAGAGCGTATTTTGCGGATTCTCGCCTGGGAGGACCGTGATCGCCATTGCGTCCACGCTGCCCGTGACGGTGGCATGGTAGATGGCGCCGTTCTGCGCCGCGTAGCGCAACTGGCCGACGATCATCGACGGACTGAGCGAACTGAACTCCATCGCGATAGGCCCGCCTTCGCCGCACTCCGGACACGCTGGGATCTGCATCCCTGACCAGACCTTCCCGATCAAGACGCTGGCGAGTCGGCCACTGGCACCGACTGAGACGGGCGGCGCTGATTCGACCTCGGACGGCACGATCGGGTTGCCGCCTTTCGTGATGTCACACGCGGAGAGTAGGACGCTGACGACGATGAGACTTACTGATTTCACAACCACCCCCTAGAAAAACCGCAACACCAGCCAGATCGCCGCGGCAATAATGACCGCCGCTTCCGCGACCAACACATCCGCCTCACTGATTCGCGGCCACTTCATGGAACAACGCTCCTTGCTTCTGCATGCCTTCAGCCACCTTCAGGTTGCGCGCGGCGACTCGGGCGTAGGACTCCTTGAGTTCACACCCCCAGAAGCGTCGGCCGAGTCGGATCGCTTCAAAGCCTTCAGAACCGATTCCAGCGAAGGGTGAGACGACAAGATCGCCGGGATTGCTCCAGAGCCTGACACAACGTTCGATGGTCCCAAGTTGTAAAGGACAAATGTGACGTTCATCATCGTTCTCCTTCGCCACGGCCGTGTTCAGCGTGTCCGTTTCGTCGATGCCATACCAGATCGGCCGCGCCCACTCAATCCATTCGTTGTTGGTAATCGGGTCGCCAACAATCGGACTCACGTTGTCGCCTGGCTTGCGAAACACGAGGATAAAATCCGCCAGCGCCGGCCGCAGCCAGCTTCGATCCTTCTCCTTCTGCACAAACAGCAGCGCTTTGGAATGCGTGCGAATGGCCTGCGCCTGCGGATCCTTGTCGATGCAGACCTCGCCATGATGCACCCAGCCTTCTTGCTTGAAGGCACGAATCGTGTCTCCGCGCAGGTCGATCAAGCCGATCGTGCCGTGCGTGGCCTTCGTGCTCGTCAGTTGCGCGATGTGGCAGCACGACAAGCGCCCCGGCTTCGTCACGCGCAGCAGTTCTCGAATCACAAACGCGAGATGGTCAAGGAACTCGCCATGTGTCGCGCAGTTGCCGATGTCTCGCTCGCTGGCGCTGTAGGTGTAGAGGCTACTGAACGGCGGGCTGTAGACGGACAGATCCACGCTGTTCTCAGCTAAATCGCCGAGTCGCTCGCAGGAGTCACCATTGACGAGCGTCCAGCCGTTGCCTGAATACGTCATCGGAGATGCTCCGTGGGATGATCCTCGGGTTGCACGGGAGGCCACGCACGTTCGAAGTTGACGCGCTGTTTCGCCTCCAGCATATCGGCTAGATCCTCGATCCTTCCGCCGTGCCTCCAGTAGCCGTCGAGCGCCAGAATGATCACGTCGATCCACTCGCGCACGTCGTCAGGGTCGGCGAGAATTTCCTGTAATTCGAGCTGGATGTGGCTCGTGATACCCAGCGTGCGGCGACCTTCCCCGAACACCACTTTCGACCAATCTCGCTGATGTCTCGTAAACGTGCCGATCCATGTCATGAGGCCAACTCCTCTCGCTCGAACTCGCGCATGTGGACGAGCAGTTGCCGCGCCATCTCATCGGCATCGGCCTGCTTGCGGCGCACATTCGAGACAATCGCGCGCTCGCTGTTGCTCACCACGATATGCGCGTTGACGGGATGCTGCTGGCCGAATCGCCAGCAGCGTCGAATCATCTGGTAATACTGCTCGTAGCTGTCGCCGATCCCGACGAAGGCCATATTGTGGCAGTGCTGAAAGTTCAGCCCGAATCCCGCAATGCGCGGCTTCGTCACCAGCACGCGCACGTCGCCGGCTACGAATCCGAGGATGGCCTTCCGCTTCTGCTCGTAGGTGTCAGAGCCTTGCACGTTGACCGCTCCGTCCATCTCTCCCAACGTATCGCTCTCGTCGTTCAGCCCGCACCAGAGAATCCACTGGCCGTCCGTGGCGAGCTCGGCGACCTTCGCGCAGCGGTCCTCCACGCTGGCCCGTCGTGCCTTCTGTCGGCCTTGGATTCCCTTCAGGCCAAGCTCAGGAAATAGCACGCCGCCAGGCTCGCCGCCTTCGACCACATGATCGGTTATCACGAGCGGTGGTAGTTCGTAGCCGTCGTCCGAGTAGCCAATGTCGGACGGCTTCCGCATCGCTACGGCCCAGGACGCGAGCCAGCGGTAGAACGGCTGCACCGCGTGCCCCTTCATGCGCCAGCCTTGGTCGTCATGAATGAACCACGAGGCCAGGAACTCATTGCGCGGCATCAGGCCGAGAAACTCGGCGTGGTTTGCCAGTTCGCTGATGTCATTCGGGCTCGGCGTCGCTGTGCAGCAGAGCCGATAGCGCGTGTCCTTGAACGTCTCGATGAGTCGCTGCCGTGTCTTGCCGTCGAAGGCTTTCAGGATGCTGCTCTCGTCGAGCACGACACCCTCGAACCGCGATGCGTCGAATCGATCCAGCCGCTCGTAGTTCGTGATGACGATTCGCGCGCCTTGCGTCTCCGGCTGACTCGTGGCGTAGACGACATCCACGCCGAACTTCTGCCCTTCCATCACGGTCTGTTCGGCTACGCAGAGCGGCGCGAGAATCAACACTCGGCCTGGAATCTCGCGTGCCCATGCGAGCTGCATCGGCGTCTTCCCGAGGCCGCAATCCGCGAAGATGGCCGCGCGGCCCTTCCGCAGCGCCCACCGCACGAGCGCCTGCTGAAAGGGGAACAGATCCGGCATGATGCGCGCGTGCGGAACCGCCACGCCAGTCCAGACGCGCTGCTTGCGCGCGATGAACTCCGCGTAGGTCACATCTCCTCCTCGGAATACAGACCGTGGCACACGTCCGGGTAGACCAGCCGCGCCAGCTTACTGCTGCATCTGGCGATCAGCATGTCGGCCGGGTGCTTGCCCCATCCGCTGCGGTTCCAGGCCGACTGATCCTTCGACCACGCCTGCTGCGCCTCTTCGATCGTGTAGGCCATCGTGAACGGCGGATCGTCGCCGCGCTGTGTCTCGAACACGGCCTTGGTCGCAGACCGCTCCACGCAGCGAAAGAATTTCGCCTTGCCTGATTTCAGCACGAGCGAGTGGATGGCGCCGGCGCTCATCGTCGGCTTGCCTTCGATGATATGGAACGCCCGCAGGCTCGCCATCGTCGAGAAGCCCATCTCACGGCCGGCCATGATGGTCGAGAGGACCGCAGCCGGCGTGCCGTAGGCGGCGAACAGCTTCGACTGGAACAACTGCTGCGCGATCCAATACGCCTGTTTCATGTCGCGCGGCTCGAGCTGGCGGTCCCACTCCACGACGGCCAGCGCGGTTGATTCCGGAGGTCCGTCAGGCTTCGGCTTGGCCGGTGCCATCATCACGTCAATGGCAGCTTTGACTTCTCGCGGCGTTTCCGTTGGGATGACGTTCTGGAACGCTTTGATTGCGCTGAGGCCTTCTGTGTCGTGGACTGGATGCGGTGCAGGCACTTCAGGGCTTGCTCCACGATCCACAGGTCGCGTTTCGTCCATCGGCTCTCGGTCATCTTCGAATCCTTCCGTCGTCACAGGCTGTCGCTCCTTGAAAATCTCATCGAATGGAATCGGCGCATCGGTCCGCAGGCGAATCAGTTCCCGCACGGTGTTCAGTCGCGGCTCGAATGCGATCAATGACCGGCTGATACTGGGCACGCCTTCCGGATCAACGCCATCGACCGATTCTCGCGTCGCTTTCATCGCATCGTCGAGGTTGCCGAACAGTTCGAGAATCTCCGTGGCTCGCTTCGCGCCGATGCCCTTGGCGCCTTGGACGTTGTCGCTGGTGTCTCCGACGAGCGCGAGGTAATCGACCATCTGATGCGGCCACACGCCGAACTTCGCCTTCACGGCATCCGGATCGAGTCGGTCGCCGCTCTTCAGGCTCTGCACGGTGACGCGGTCGCTCACGAGTTGGAGCAGATCCTTATCGGCCGAGGCGATGACAACATCATTCTGGACGAGCCAAGGCGTTTCGGCGCGAGCGCCAGCGAGAGATTCGCCGATGTCTCTGTTTTTTCCATTGGACAGGCGCACACCCGTCGCGATGATGTCGTCCGCCTCATAGCCAGCGGCTCCCCACACCGGAAAGCCGTCGGCTTTCAGCGCATCGACCGCGACCGCAATCTGATGCGCCACGGCCGCGTTGTGCTCTTTCTGCCGGTTCGCCTTGTAGGCCGGATCGATGTCCTTTCGGAAGTAGGGCGGCGTGTCGAGGCAGACGGCCACGCCTGATTGCTTGCCGTTGTTCAGCGCATGGACGCGCGCCACGGTGCGGTTCGCCGTCCAGTTCGGGTCTGGCTCATTCGCGCTCTGGTGATACAGCGAGTGCGCGATGGAGGACAAATCGATCAGGAGCAGTTCGGTGCTCATCGCGTAGCCTCAACTTTCGCAATCGCCGCGAGCGCGGCGACCATGACGGGCTCGTCTCTAGACACGCCCATATCACTCGGATTGTCCTTAGCTTCAGTCTCGGCCACGAGGGCTTTTAGTGCCGTCATCAGCGCATTCCTCTCGTCGCACACGAGTTGGAAATCCTTCACGCTGATCCAGTCTCCATCCTTGCTGTGCTTGACGGCAACATAGGCTTTCATCGCTTAAACTTCCCTTCATAGCCGACACCGGCCCATTCCATCGCTTCGCGGCGCTGTTTCGCTTCGTGCTCAACCCACCACTCAGGCGAGAAGTCAGACCGAATCACCCGCACGGAGAACCGGCGCAGCAGATACACGACGCCAGCGAGGACGGCGACAAGCACGGCCGAGTTCACCGCAACCTCGGATTCAGTCGGTCGTTGAGTTCCAGTAGCGGCTGAATCGCCGAAATAGAGATGGGTTCAGCCGCGAATCTGGCGAGTATCTGCGCGATCTCGATGCGCTCCGCAACGAGCCGATCTACCATCCTCTTCACGCGATCGAGTTCGTCTGCGAGTTGATCCTCGATCGGTATCTGGTTCTGATACGACATATTTTGTAGTCGTTGACTCGTGTTCACATATCCTCCTTCGCGTCTCCAGTGCCCTCGCACTCGTCACAGCGAACCTTATCCAAGAATCCACCCTCGACGTGCTGCCAGCGCCAGCCTCGCCCCTTGCAGTGCTCACAGTCGTCGCATTGGTCGCGAAGTTCTAGGCACTGCTCACAATCGCACGGTGTATTGCCGCTGACTCGGTGTGGTGCCGTCTCCATGCGGTCTGAAAATCGCGCCATCTCAGCCCTCCATCTCAATCAGTGCCGTGCAGCCAGGGCACAGCGTGGTCGGTGACGGCGCTGCACAGATGGCGCAGCGTGGCTTCAGTGCTTCAGCCTTGCGCTGTCGTGCCGCCAACTCGCGTGCGTAGCAGTCATCCTTCGCCTGCATGCGGCGCATGATGGTGGAGTGCGGCACGAAGCGACCGTAGCGTCTCATTCGCACACCTCAATATCGCTGCTGTTGCATTTCGGGCAGACCGGGCACGAGGATGGCGGCGTCTTGAATTTCTTGCCGCACTCCACGCAGACGACGGCGATACGTTCGGTTTTCATCGCGACACCTTCGGGCACGCAAGCTTGCGGTTCCGCAGGTCGAAGTGTGCGGCCACCGGCTGCCCGCAGGCTACGCACTCCCCGCTGCGCTCTTCGGCTGCACGCATCTCGCGGATGATGCGCGATTCAGTGACGAACTTGATGCCGCGCCCTTCGAGCCGCTTGCGGGCGGCTTCGTAGTCGGCGATGAACTTGCCGTGGACTGTGTTGTCATGTCCGCTACTGTATTCCAAGCTGAATACGCATGTCAAGCACTATTTGTAAATTCTTTTTTCGCTCAGGCCTAGCACTTTGAGCAGCTTCTCGCCAGGTCGGCGATTGCCACGGCGGGCGTGGCTCAGGTAGCCAGCGGAGAGGCCGTTGGCGGCGGCGGCCTTCCGGAGCGAGGCGTAGCGGGCTATCAAGGCTTCGATTTTCGCGGACAGCAGCGGGTCAAGGCGTCGTCGGTGATTCGGCATGGCGTCCACTATATTCTGTGTAGACACCGTTTGCAAGTCGTGCTACAGTCCGCCGATGCCGAACATCGAGCGCGAAATCCGCTGCGCGGCGTTGGCGCTGCTCTACGAGCAGAATCAGAAGATCGCGGCAATGGAAGCGCAGCTCGCGGCGAAGGTGAAAGAGAACCGCCAACTGACCGCAGACCTGCTGCGGCTACTCAGAAAGGGGCAGCGATAATGGAGATGAGCTGGTGGCAACGATACGCTGATGGCGGCCTAGCACAGTCTGAGTTCTACCGTCAAGTTGTGACAGAAGCGGCACGGATGCAGCACGACCCGAAGGCCAAGCATGTCTCGACCTCGCCGCACCAGTTCCGTGATCCGCCACGCAAGCGGCCGAATACGGAATACGGTTACGCGGCCGAATGCGAAGCGCAAGATGTGATGCTGTGAAAGAGCGTGGCGCTATCGGCGCGATGTTTCGTGGATACCAAGCGCTCGAATTGCTTGGATGGAAAGAAATTATCTACTGCCCAAAAGACGGGACGGTATTCGAAGCGATCGAGGCTGGGAGCACAGGTATTCATGACTGCCACTACAGCGGTGAGTGGCCTAATGGGCACTGGTGGGTGCATTCGGATGGCGATCTGTGGCCGTCTCGCCCAATCTTATTTCGTCTCAAGCCGCATAGTAAGGCGGTGCTGTAGTGGCACGCTACTCCTACCACCGACTCGATGCGAACCACGTCGAGATTCGCGATGGCCTGAAGCAATGCGGGTGCAGCGTCAGCGAGAAGGGGCCATTGGATCTGCTCGTCGGCTACCGCGGGCGCAATTACCTGATCGAAATCAAGACCGCGAAGGGCAAGCTGCGGCCGTCGCAAGAGAAGTTCTTCGCGGAGTGGCGCGGGCAGAAGGCGCTCGTGCGAACCTTGGATGAAGCGGTCGCGATCATCTTCGCGCCATTCGAATGAGGCTCCTGGATCTGTTCTGCGGAGCTGGCGGCGCATCGATGGGCTATCATCGTGCCGGCTTCGATGAAATCGTCGGCGTGGACATCGAACCGCAGTCGCGGTATCCATTTCAGTTCGTGCAGGGCGATGCATTGGAGTTCTGCGCGTCCTTTAGCGCTGGCTTCGACGCGATTCATGCTAGCCCGCCGTGTCAGTTTTACAGCCAAGCCGCACAGTCGCAGCGGAACGCCGGGAAAATCTACGCCAATCTATTGCCTCTAACGCGCGATCACCTGGCGCGGTCTGGCAGGTTTTGGGTGATCGAGAACGTCCCTGGTGCGCCGATGCGGTCGGACTTTGTCGTCTGCGGCTGTCGTGTCGGGTTGCCGCTGCGTCGCGTTCGGTTATTCGAGACAAGCTGGAACGGATTCGACCTTATGGCGCCATGTCATCACACTGGACCTGTCGTATCGGTCGTTGGGCGCGGCACGCCGTCATGGGTTAGAGCAAAACTCGGCTACAACCCAACGATTGCCGATTATCGGACAGCAATGGGGATCGATTGGATGAACCGGAACGAGCTGTCGCAAGCTATTCCGCCGGCCTACACGGAATACATCGGGCGGCAGCTTTTGGACGCGATTCTATCGTGATAAAATCTCCCTACGTCGGGCGGGTTCGGCCGAGCCTCGCTCGAGCGCATCGCGTGGTGATGCACGCGGTGGCCCGACGCAATTCACCTCATCACAGGTGACTATGTGTCAAACTGGACGTCTGTTCTCGACTGCACGGAACGCGGCCCTCGCCCTACACTCGCCAACGCCGTCACCGTCATTCAACACGATCCGACCCTTGGACCAGACGTGATTTGGTATGACGAGTTCCTTGATCGTATTCGCCTCCGCAACAGCGCGGAGCGTGAATGGCGTGACGACGACGATACACGCCTGACGGTCTACATGCAGCAGCAGATCGGCATGTCCACGGTCGCGGAGACAGCCGTGGCAAGCGCGGTGCGGCACGTCGCGCGCCAGCGCACGCGGCACTGTGTGCGCGAACTTATCGCCTCCGTGACATGGGACGGCGAGCCGCGCATCGCGCATGCCTTCGAGGAGCACTGGGGCGCGGAATCATCAGCCGACCAGCCGTGCGACTACATCCGCGCGATCAGCGCGAACATGCTGATCGGGATGGTCGCGCGCGTCATGGCCCCAGGCTGTCACCTCGATAACATGGTGGTCTTCGAAGGGCCGCAAGGCATCGGGAAATCGAAAGCCCTGCGCGTGCTCGGCGGGGAACACTACATGCTCGCAGCCGAATCCGTCGCGCACAAGGATTTCTTTCAGGCGCTGCCAGGTTCCTGGCTCGTCGAGATTGGCGAGCTGGACGCCTTCAGCCGTGCGGAGCGTGAGCGCGTGAAGTCGGCCATCAGCACACCGGAAGACAAATATCGATCGAGTTACGGCCGCCATGTGCAGAAGCATCCGAGGCAGTGCGTCTTCGCCGGCACGACGAACCGCGACGACTGGGGGAACGACGACAGTGGTCTCCGGCGCTTCTGGCCGATTCGGTGCGGCGCCATCAACATCGAGGCGATCGGGGCGTTACGCCTTCAGTGGTTCGCCGAGGCGTTGCAGGCCTTCACCGCCGGCGCCACCTGGTGGGAGACGCCCATGGACGCCACGCGCGCGATTCAAGCGGACCGGCAGGCCGATGATGCGTGGACGATGACCGTGATCGATTGGCTCATCGGGCGCGTCGACGCGACCAGTTCGGAGATTCTTCAAGGGGCGCTCAAGTTTCGCGAGGCCGACATCGGGCGCACCGAACAGCACCGCATCGGGAGCATCATGCGGCTCGCCGGCTGGCACCGTCAGACCATCAGGAGGTCGTCGAGGCCGGTCAAAGCCTGGGTCGCGCCAGTTGTAACCGTTCAGAAAGAGGATGTAACCGTTGAACGGTTACGTGCAACTGATTGATTTTAAACAGTTGTAACCGTGTAACCCTTGTAACCGATAGATCGTTGATATATACACGCGCGCGCATGAGGGTTATAGAAAACAGCGGTTACGATCGGTTACGGTTACAAATTCTATGGCATGATTCTTGACAGCTAAGCCAATGGCAAATCCAAATCCTGGTAAGCGAGCTGGCTTTCCGACCACTGGTGGTCCTGGCCGTCCGAAGGGCAGTAAGAACAAGCTCACCCGCGAACGGGTCGAGCAAGAGCTGCGCTACCTCGCCTTCTCCAATATCATCCAAGCGTTCGAGGGCGTGCACGGCAATCGGCGGCGCTTCACGCTGCGCGAAATCAAGGCGATGCCGGAGGAGTTCCAGCGGGCCATCTCGAGCATCAAGGTGCGGACCGAGAACCTGACCGCTGGTGATGGCGAGCAGGACACGACGGTGGAAATCAAACTCTGGTCAAAGGACAAGGCGCTGGAGTTGTGCGCGCGGTCACTGGGCATGCTGAAGGATCATGTCGTGATTGAGGATCTGGATGCGCGGAAGGCGCGGCTACGCTCGGCGCTCGCGAGGAGTGGGGAAGATGGCTAGGTCGGGCTGGCATCACACGTCCGAGGCGAAGCGCGCCATCAGTCGAGCGACCCGCGCGCAAGTGCGCGACCGTGCCTTCTGTGAGCTGGTGAGTGAAGGCATGCGCCGCTGGCACGCCGAGAGACGCCGGGACAGAGCCACCCCCATCCCGGCCTCCGGGCTACGTGCAGACGCCGGAGCCGTCGTCCCAGCACGGCTCGTCATACCAGAAATAGTGGAACACGGTCGTCAGCCAATCGAACATAATGTCTCCTCTCAGCCGCAGGAATTGAACTCGCCGTCGTTCACGCAATCGGTGTCGGGCCAGTAGGACGTGAGAAACGCGAAGAACCACTCGATCATGAGCACCTCCGACATCCACGGTAAACCGGACGCGCGGGCCGCAGGTGTGCAATTCGAGACAGGTTTGCACGGAGAATACGATGGCCGCTAGGGTATCGAAGGGTTCAATGTTGTTCATTCGCAAAATGCGGGCGATTGGACGACTTCACAAGATCAATCACCAGAATCCAGAAGCACGACTCGCGCATAACCGGAAACAAGCCGCCCGTCTCACCGGCACGAAGAAATTCTCGTGAGCAACGTCGAAGACGCCGTCGCATTCGAGGCTGAACTCGATACGTGGCTCGCCTCCTGCTACGACAACCCGCTGCGTTACGTCGAAGGCTGCTGGGCCTGGGGCGAAGGGCAACTCTCTGGATCGACTGGCCCGAAGCCGTGGCAGCGCGACGTGATGCTCGACATTGGCGCCGAGGTGAGACTTCACCGATTCAACGGCGTGGATGTGGTTCCCGCGATCAGAATTGCCATCTCCAGTGGCGTTGGGCCTGGGAAGACGGCGTTGCTCGCGTGGCTGTGGCATTGGGTTCTTGATACGAGGCCGGATTCAAAGTGCCGCGTGACCGCGAACACCGTCACGCAACTCGAAACAACGACGTGGCCTGAAATCACAAAGTGGAACAACATGAAGCTGACGGCAAATCGCTGGAAGATCAACAGCGAAATGATGTATGCCGTGGGCGACCGGGCGAACTGGTTCGGGGTTCGCACGACGTGCGCGCCAGAGAACGCACAGGCGTTTGCCGGGTGGCACAACAAGTTCTCCACCACGGCGAATTTCTTTGATGAGGGCGGAACGATTCCAGAGGAGATATTCGAGAAGGGCCGCGGGATTGAACTCGACGGCGAGCCGATGCAGTTCGTGTTCGGGCAGTGCTCGCGGCGCTCCGGACAGCTCCATCGCGCCGTGTTCGGGTCAGAGCGCGACTTGTGGAATCATCGGGTGATCAACGGCTACGATGTCGTGACCAGCGAGGTCACGCTGTCGCTCTACAAGCAGTGGGAGGAGACGTATGGCGGGGAAGACTGCGACTACTGCCGGGTCCACATTAAAGGGCTCCCGCCGAACGCGGACGAACTCCAGTTTATCGACCATGTGCGCGTGCAGAGTGCTACACGGAACGCTGTGCAGGCAGTGTCAGGAGATCCGCTCGTGGTTGGCGTCGATGTCTCAGGTGGCGGCTCAGCATGGTCTGTCGCTCGATTCCGTCGCGGTAACGATGCACGGACCATCCCGCCAATACGTCTTACGGGTCAGCAGACGGTCGCCAACGACCGCCAGCTCCTCGTCTCGAAGCTCGCCAACGCATTGAACGACCACGACATCGACGCGATGTTCATCGACTCGGCCTTCGGGGCGGTGATCGTGGAACGGCTGCGAAACATGGGCTACACGCAGGTCCATGAGGTCAACTTCGGCGGGCCATCGGTTGATGACCACGACGGCAACCAGCGGGCCTACATGTGGCGCTCGATGAAGGAATGGCTTCCCCGCGGCGCCATCCCAGAGAAGGACCAGCGGCTCCAGGACGACTTGGAGGCGCCGGGCTACCACATCTCGCGGAAAAACCAGCTCGTGCTAGAATCCAAGGAAGACATGCAAAAGCGCGGGGTCGCCTCTCCGGACGATGGGGATGCCCTCGCGTTGACATTCGCGCAGAAGGTGCGGCCGAAATCGGACCAGGCGAAGCCGATCGTGCGCCCGGTCCACTACCCGGATGGACAGGGATGGATGGCGATGTGGTTCTTCTTCGCAGTCTGCAACATCCTCTGGGGGAGCTGAAATGGAGCAACGACCATCCCTCGCCGTTGACCGTCTCAGCGACCTGACGGCGCATGTCGTAAAGACGAACGCCATGATGGACATCGTGCGCGACTACGTCTATGGCCATCGCGCCGACATCAACCACGGCATCAACGACTTCGGCGATCTCTTGCCTGTCCTTGAGTGGTTCGAGGAGCAGGCATGAACGCCACTGAACAGCGCACGCATCGCACCGTCACGCAGTCACTCGAATCGCGCATCGGGGCGCTTGAGACGGTCGTGGCGCAGCATGGCATCAACGACGAGTGGCTGAAGGCTGCGATTGGCGAAGAGCGAACGCATCGGCTCAAACTCGCGAACGAACAGCGGTCTTACGTCGATGGTGAAGACCGTAAAATCTCTCAAGCTCTCAACCAGCATTGCGGCATGTCCCTTTTGGCCCGTCTCCGCTGGCTGTTCCTGGGGCGCTGATATGAATACGAAGAAGAGATTGCCCTACACCGTCTGCGAATTGCGCCTAGCGGCGCAGAGTGCTCAGATCGACGAGTATTACCGAGAGTTGATGGCGTGGGCCGCAGAGGAACTAGACCGCCGTGAAGAGCAAATCAACGAGTCTCTCCCTGGGAAACCAATCTCCGATTTCATTAAGGCGATGGGGCTCTGAATGTTCCACCTCCCAGACCTGCCGAACGCGGGCTATTCGACGGAGCGCGAAAAGCGTCTTTCCGACGAAATCATGATGTTCATGCGGGACGTGGAACGCGACCGGCCACGCCTGCTCACCATCGTGCTCGGCGGCCTCGAACAGTGGCGGCGCGCTGCCGGCGACATCTGGCGCGGCTACCGCATTGCGGAAGACCATCAGCTGCTCGACTCGATCTTCCGCTACTTCGAACTGCAAGCCGTCAAGCCGCGCACGCAGGCGCTCCTCCTGAAGCATCACGGCAACCCTCAGAAATGGCGCGAAGTGATGGCAATGGTCATGCCGCACCTCGAACGGGAACGCGAGCAGGCGCGGCTCGTTCAGAAATGGAGCCCTTTCGATGCCGTCAATTGAGGGCTGGAATGATGACGACGAGCGGGCTTACATCCAGGCGAATATCGCTGAATTGCGAAGTCTGATTGAGTTGTGCTCCAAGAGTGATGTTCTCGGCCGAAGAAGCCTCACTTCACGGCTCGATCGATTCCTCGTAGACCTCAAACAGTTCGATCGGTCCTTCGATGCCGACAACTAGAGGCGGTCCCGATCCGCTGATCGCAGAAGCCCGCAAGCGGTGGAACCGCGCCTCAGAAGCCGAAGACCAGCAGCGCAAGCGGATCCTGCTCGCGAAGCAATTCCGGGCCGGTGATCAGTGGGACGCCGCGCTGAAAATCTCGCGGGCCGGCGGCCAAGCCATCCAAGGTCAACCCGCACAGCCGGCGCGACCCTGTCTCGTCGTCGATCGCCTCTCCCAGCCTGTCCGGCAAGTCTCCAATACCATCAAAAATGCGTCCTTCGGGTTCGATGTGCTCCCGAACGGCGGTGGCGCGGACACGGACACCGCCGAAATCTACAAAGGCGCGATGCGGCGGACGCACAACGATGCACGGGCCGAATCGCCGTTGGAATGGGCCGCAGATGGCGCCATCGAGGGTGGCATCGGCTGGTTTCGGCTGCGGGCCGACTACGTGCACCAGTTCTGGGATGGCGACCCGAATAACCCGGAGGTCTTTGATCAGGAAATCCGCATGGAGCGGATTACGAACAACCTCACCGTCTACTGCGACCCGTCGTGTCTGCATCCGACCCGCCGCACGGCGCTCTGGATGATTCAGACCGAAGATCTCGACCGCGACGACTTCAAGCAGCGATGGCCGAAGGCCGACCTGAAGAGCCTGGACGAGTTCGAGGCGACCGGCGACATGAAAGGTTGGGTGACGCAGGACTCCGTGCGAATTGCCGACTACTGGCACGTCGAATTCGAGGACCGCGCCTTCTGCGAGCTGAACGACGGGACCATCGTCGAGAAGACGAAGGGTTCGAAATACGACGACAAGCAAATCAAGCGTGAGCGCGTGATGCGGGTGCCGCGCATATACTGCGACAAGATCAACGCGGTGCAAAAGCTGGAACCCACCTACGAATGGCTCGGCACGCGGATCCCGCTATTTCCGGTGCTCGGCGAAGAACTGAACATTGACGGGAAGTGCGTCCTCCGCGGCATCATCAGCGAGGGCATGGACGCGCAGCGGATGGTGAACTACACCTACTCCGGCGCGATGGAAATCTTCGCGCTGGAGCCGAAATCGCCGTGGATTGCGGAAGCGCAGACCGTGGCGCCGTTTGCCGGCATCTGGCAGACGGCCAATCTCTACAACTACAGCTACTTGCCGTGGGAACGGACCTCGGCCGACTCGACGCCGCCGTTCCGCACCGATCGGCGTGGTGACACACTCCAAGCCGCCGTGATGCTCATGCAGGTGTCGGAAGACGCCATCAAGGCCACGACCAGCACGGGCGATGCGTCTCTCGGTAACACGAATCCCAATGAGCGCAGTGGGCGAGCCTTGCAGGCGCTTCAGGCGCAGTCCGACCTGGCGAACAGCAACTACCCGGATAACGTGCGGCGGGCGCTGATTGATGCGGCCTACGAGATGTCGGTCGTGCTCCCGCGCATCACACGGCCGGGGCAAATCTTGCAGATTCTCGGCCTCGACGACGAGCCGAAGCAGGTGATGGTCGGGAAACCCTACAAGGAAGGCGCGAACGGCGTGCCCGAAGCGGCGCCACCCGAAATCACGCCGGACATGCCGAACTTCCAAGACTCGGTGTATCAGTTCTACGACTTGAACAACGGGCGCTACGCCGTGACGGTCACGGTCGGCAAGGCGACGGCGACGAAACGCGAAGAGGGCGCCGCGGCGCTCGGCGAGTTGATCCCGCATCTGCCGCCGGAGATGGCTGCGGTCGCCACGCCGGATTACGTCGAGCAGCTCTCCTTCCCAGGCGCGCAGAAGATTGCGGAGCGGCTGCGGTCCGCGCTCCCGCCCGCGTTGCAGGAGAAGGACGAAAAGAGCGACATCCCGCCGCAAGCGCAGATGATGATTCAGCAGCTCCAGATGCAGCTCCAGCAGGCGATGCAGGCGTTGCAGACCGATCAGGCGAAGCAGCAGGCCACGATCCAATCGACGCAAATCAAGGCACAGGCCGATGTGCAATTATCGCAGGAGGATGCGCAGCGCGATCTCCAGCTCCAGCAGATGAAGCTGCAAGCGGAGATGGCGATGGAGGAGCAGAAGCTTCGCATCCAGACTGAGGCCGAGATGCGCATCGCGCAGATGAAGGCGGATCTGGAAATCACGCTCCAGCGCATGAAGGACGAGAGCGCAGAGCGCATCGCGGAGAAGAACGCCGAGGCGAAGGCGCGGCAGTCCCGCAAGGTGTCCACGTCGCGCGACGAGAACGGCAACATGAGCGCCGAAGTCTCCGGAGACTTCCAGTGATCACGCCTGGACCGTGCACGATCTACCTCCGCGATATTCAACGCGGCGTGCATCTGCCTGGCGACACCTACAAGCTGGCGATCTACACGGCGGATGCGAATCTCTCGAAGGCAACCACCTCCTACATCACGGCGCATGAAGTGAAGGGGAAAGGCTATCCGCCTGGGGGCGTCGTGCTCACGGGCATCCACTTCGACGAGCACCGGGCCTGTATGTCCTTCGATGATGCCTGCGTGCCGAAGGCGACGATCACGGCTCGCGGCGGGCTGATTTACAACGCCTCGAAAGGCAACCGGGCTGTCGCGGTGACGGTGTTCCTCGACGACGATGGGAAGCCGTGCGATGTGTCCTCGACTGCGGCGCCGTTCGACGTGTGCGGCCTCGCGGTTGAACTGGAGAGCGCATGAATCTGACGCCAGCACAACTCCAAACCATTCAGACGCACATCAACGCCAGTGCGGACATGAACACGCGGCCAAACGACGAAACCGACGAGGGGAACGTCGCGATTGTGAATCTCTTCAACGCGCCGGCCACACCAAACACGTTCTGGGCTTGGCGGACGGATGTGTCCTTCACGGAGATCACGTCGAATCAGAACGATCTCGGCGTCGCGCCGCCGGCTGATGCGTTCAACTGGACGACCTACAAAAACCAGGGCACCAGTGAGATTCTGGCCTTCGGGCAGATGTTTCAAGGCGGGCGCACGAGTTTTGCGCTGCCGAATCTGCGATCGGGCATCGGGAAGATTCACGGCGATGCGAGCGCGAATACCGCGCACTGCATGGCGATTGGTCGCCGGCTCACGAAGCGCATCGAGAAACTGTTAGCAACCGGCACGGGCAGCACGGCTAGTCCCGCGACGTTCGGGGTGGGTTCGGATGGGAAGCCGACCGAAGGCGTGATCACGCTCGCGCAAGTCAGCGCGGCTCGGAATCTCTAATGGCTGATGTCAAACTGGTCTATGGCTCGTGGGCCGCCGTGACGATCTCGCTGGCGTCGCTTGCCACGTCCTCGACGTTTGTGGCGGGCCGGGAATCGACCGCCATCGACAACACCAGCCTCCTCGCGCTCGATTACCTGCTCTCGGTCGAGAAAATCACCGTGGGCACGACTCCGACTGCCGGCACGGAAATCCGTGTCTACGTCGCCGGACTCGTCGGCTCTGCGGTCTGGCCCGACGTGCTCGACGGCACCGACAGCGCCGAGACGTTCACGACCGCCTCAATTCTCGATTCGTCCTGCGTCTTGGCCGGTCGCATGGTCTGCTCAGCGACCACGAGCAACGTCGCGTTCCCGTTCCATCCCATCTCGGTCGCCTCGCTCTTCGGCGGCGTCTGTCCGTCCAAGTTCGTCGTGTTCGTGGCGCACAATACCGGCGTCAACCTGAACTCCACCGCCGGCAACCACGTCATCAACGTCCTGCCGATTTACGAGACGGTGACGTAGGATGCGGCGGCACACCGGATCCCGCAGCTTCGGCACGCCGCAACTTGATCAGCGCGTGATTCCGGGCCTCGTGGGGCACTGGATGGGCGGCGGCTCCGGCCTCTCGTGGCGCGACCTGAGCGGCTATCAGAACGATGCCGTGTTCACGGGCAGCCCGAAATGGACGATCGGCGGCATCAGGAGTGATCGGTCGGCCGTGCAGCTCGTGTCTGGTGGCACCGATCTGCTGAATTGCGGCAGTCCGTCGATTTTCGATGATGTCGCCACGCTCACGCTGACAGCGTGGGTGTATTCCACGAGTTTCGCTGACGAACAACAGATCGTGGCGAAGTTGTCCGTGGCCTATTCGGGGTGGACGTTTTACATCGCGATCACGACTGGCGTGCTCGGCTGGTTCCAATCCGCGACGGATTCGGTCCTCTTTGAAACCAATCAGGCCGTGACCTTGAATCGCTGGACGCATGTGGCGTTTTCGCGCAGTGTGCTGGCCGGGGCACCATCAGGCGTGTTCTATCTCGACGGCGTGCTCTGCACGCTCGGCGCCGATCAGCAAGGGACCGGCGCGGTCAGCGATGCGGCGCAAAACTTGACGATCGGGAGTCGCGAAGCCGACGGCTCCGGGATGGCCGGCATCATTGATGATGTGCGGGTCTACAACCGCGTGCTCTCTCAGGTCGAAATCTCGCTCTTGGCCTCGCCGTCGTTCTATCCCGTCGTGGCGGTGGGGCGACGTGCCTGTAAAACGCCGGCTGCGGGCTGGGGGCCACTGCTCGGCGGTTCGCGAGCGCGGCTCGTGGTGGCGGCCTGATGGCGTATCTGGGCGATTTCCGCCTTGGGAAGACCTTCGATACGAAGTTCTGCACGGTCACGACGACAGGCGCGCCGACGGTGCTCGCAGGGACGCCGGTCATCTCGGCCTACGTCGACAACAGCGTCACGCAGATCACGGCTGGCATCACGCTCAGCGTGGACTTTGATGGCGTCGTCGGCCTGAACAACGTGCGGGTCGTGGCGACGAGCGGCAACGGCTATGCGACCGCCTCGAACTACCAGCTCGTAATCACGACGGGCACCGTGGGCGGCACGTCGGTCGTCGGTTACGTGGTCGGCGAGTTCTCCATCGAGGCGAGGTCGGCACTGATGCCAACAACAGCCGACCTGACGCTGGATGTCTCGGCCGGCGGGGAAGCTGGCGTGGATTGGGCGAACGTCGGCAGCAAGACGACCAGTAACGCTCTGACCGGCACGACGATCGCCACGACACAGAAGGTGGACATCGAGACGATCAAGACAAATCCGGTCGTGAACGGCGGGACGATCACCTTTCCGACCACAGCCACGCTCGCTTCAACCACCAACATCACGGCGGCGACTGGCGTCGACATCACGAAGATTCTCGGCACGGCCATTTCCACGCCGGCTACGGCCGGCATCCTCGATGTGAACGTGAAGAACATCGACAACGACGCCGCCAGCGCAAGCGGCACGGTCACGTTTCCCAACGCCACCTTGGCCTCGACGACCAATATCACCGCCGGCACCATCACGACCGTCACCACGACAACCACGGCGACGAACCTCACGAATGCGCCCACGAACGGCGACTTTACGGCTGTGATGAAGACCTCGATCGGCACGGCGGTGGCGGCGTCGGCGGTTGCCAGTGTGACAGGAAACGTCGGCGGCAACGTCGTCGGCACCGTGGCCTCAGTCGTGGGCGCGGTCGGGTCGGTTACGGGGAATGTCGGTGGCAACGTGACGGGGTCGGTCGGGTCGGTCGTCGGGGCGGTGGGGTCCGTGACGGGCAACGTCGGAGGGAACGTCACGGGCACGATTGGCGGCCTGACGGCGGGCGCCCTCAAAGACTTCTTCGATACCGATTCCGGCACGACCTACGGCAGCGCGGTTGCCGGGTCGGTCGTGAAGGAAATCGCCGACAACTCCGGCGATGCAGGAGACGGCTCTGGCCTGACGGCGATTCCGTGGAATGCCGCATGGGACACGGAAGTTCAGAGCGAAGTGACGGATGCGCTCCGGGCGCCGGTCGCCGGGAACGTGGCTGCGCCTGGCGTGCTGCCGAGTGTCGAACAACTCACCTACCTGATCGGCCAGTTCCTGAGCGATGTCGATGTGACCGGCGTCACAAAAACGATCTACGCGGTGGACGGCGTCACGCCGCTCTTCACGCTCACCCTGAACAGCGCCACAGCGCCGACGAGCACGCAGCGGGCGACCTGATGTGTCCATCAGTCAAGTCGTCGTCAACGGCGTCGGCACACCGGCAGACATCGCGCACAATGTGCTCTTCGGGCTGGAACCGGCCGCAGCGGCCACGCCGATCCCGACGACCGGCGGCGGCTATCCGATCACGCAGCCGCCTCGGGACCATCGCGCCCTCCTCAATCGGGACTACCGCGAGCGTGACCTCCCGAATCGCATCGCGCGCATTCCTGGCTATGCGAAGGCGTCCGAGATGCGCGCCGTGGCGTTCGTGCGGCCTGTGCGCGCTCGCGGTGGCATCGGCTATGAGCCGGCCCGTGCACGGGTGGCTCCCATGATGGGCACGGCCTCAGTCTCGGCAGTGGAGGGTCGCGGCTCGGCCCGCGCGAAGGCGAGCCGGATGGCGGCTGAGAGTCCGGAGGAACTCTTTCTCCTCGGCTTCCTCGCGGGGTCGGACTGATGGCGACGAAGGTTGTTGCGAAGACCGGCAACAACGCGAACACGGGGAACAGTTTCGCGCAAGCGTATCTGACGATTAATTACGCCTGCTCCCAAATCTCTGGGGGCGACACGATTGACATCTACGCCGGTGTCTACGCGGAGGTCCTACAGAATAACATTCCCTCCGGCACGGCCGGCGCCCCGACTCGCCTCGTCGCCCATGCCGGCAATACCGTCACGTTGACGCCGAACGCTGGCACGAACTGGGCGATTGAGCTCGGGCTCTCCCAGGAATACATCGTCTTCGACGGCATCAATCTCAACGGCGTCAACTCCGATGTCTCGAGCTGCCTAATCTTCGACAACCGCACCGCCACGCCGCCGAACTACATTTCGTTCATCAACGCCGATGTGTCGAATGGAAGCGGGAACGGGCAGGGTGGCGGGGCACTGCTCGTTGGTGGCGACAATCACTTCTTCTCGAATCTGACCGTGCATGGCACGTCGGGGCCGCTCGGGTTCTACATCTCCGGTAACTCGAATCTCGTCCAAGATTGCACGATCTACAACACGTCGCTCGCGGGCATCCAGATTTACCACGGCTCCGGTAATGCCTCGGGCAACATCATCAACCGCTGCATCATTCGGGATGTCACGCAGAGTTATTTTTTCGGCACGATTGACGATCGGCTTATTGGCGTGCTCGTCGCTGGCGATAGCAATACCGTGTCGAATTGCAAGATTTACGGGCTGAATCTTGGCCGCACCGCCTCCGGCAACTCCGGGGGGATTTTCCAGTATTACGGCGTCGGGAACCACTACTACAACAACAGTATTGGGAACTGCGTCACGCGCGGCATCAATATCGAGAGCGGCACGAGCGCGCAAGTCATCAACAACATCTGCTACAACAACACGACGAATTATCTCAACACCGGGACGAGCACGACCCACACCACGAACATCGACGACGGCACGGATCCACTCTGGGTCAACGTCTCGGCCAACGATTTCACGCTGAGCGCTGGCAGTCCCGCGATCGACACGGGCACCACGCTGGCGAGCGTGACGACGGATTTCCTGGGAGTCGCCAGGCCGCAGGGCGCGGGCTATTGCCGTGGCGCGCTGGAGTTCATTCCGCCCTCGGGCGAGACGCTCTGGACGCCCATGACGCCGGTCACGGCCACGGGCGATGCCAGCTTCACGTTCGCGCAAAGCGCCGGCATCACGACGACTGGCGCGAAACTACTGGTGATGAGCCTCGGTCGGTCGATCTTTGCTAGCACTGCGGTCACGGTGACTGATTCGTATGCGAATACGTGGATCCCGCTGACGCGGCAGGATCCGCTGGTGTTCGCGAGTCAGCTCTACTACGTGATCAATCCGACGGTGGGCACCGGGCACACGTTCCGGGTGGAGAATGTCTCCGCGAATCTGTTCCCGTCGTTCGTCGTGTATCCGTTCGCGGCCTCTGGCGTCGTCACGTTTGGGGGCGAGAACGGCTCGGCGGTCGGGGATACCGAGTCGACGATTCAGCCGGGCTCGGTCACGCCATCCGCAGACGATGCGCTGATCGTGACGGGGGCGACGACGTTTGCGGTGCCCGCGTTGCCCACGGTCGATCTCGGGTTTGCCCCGACCTCTGTGGCCGCGGCGCCGGACTATGGCGGCACATCGCTCGGGTTTGTGATTCTCGGCACCGCGGCGGCGCGCAATCCGACGTGGGATTTCGGCACGACGGACAGTTACGGCTACGCTTCGACGATTGCGTGGTTTACCGTGACGGCAAGCCCGCATGGGCTCTTGGTCTTCCGCAGACGGAGATAACGCATGGCTCTTCATTTCATCCCGACAAATACGGCGGTGATCATTCGAGTGGGACCGTTCTATGACGCCACCGACAACGTGACGCCAGAGAATGCGCTGACCATCACCGACGAGCGCATTTCGCTCATCGCGGAGACGTATGCCGGGAGCGCCCCGACGGTGGTGATCGACAACATCACAGGCGCCACGTCAGGCACGTCCAACGATCTGAACTACATCACGGGGGCTGACAACGCCTCGATGCAGATCGAACTCTCGGCGGCCAACAACAACCGCCTCGGCTTGGGGCAGTTGACGGTCACGAGCAACATCCTAGCGCATTCGCCGGTCTGGGAAGACATCGTCTGGCTCCCGCAGGCGATCTACAACTGGTTCTTCGGCGGGTCGGTGATTCCGACGGTGAACACGACGCAGCTCGCGGGTCAGACGGTGACGGCGGCGGCCGGTGTGACGTTCCCGACGAGTGTTGCGAGTCCCACCAACATCACGGCCGGCACGATTACAACGGTGCTCGGCAACGTCAACGGGAACGTGACGGGATCGGTCGCCTCCGTGGTTGGCGCGGTCGGCAGCGTGACCGGGAACGTGGGCGGGAATATTGTCGGCAACCTTCAAGGCAACGTGACCGGCTCGATCGGCTCGCTCACGACGGGCGCCATGACGAACGTCGAGAACGCGGTGTGGAATGCGGCAGCCGCAAGTCATACCGGCGCCGGGACGATGGGGCTCGTGATCGCCTCGGTGGCGACGGGCGCCGCGCCCTCGGCGGCGACGGTGGCCGCCGCGGTGTGGGACTTGACCGGCACGGGCCATACCGGCGCCGGCACGTTTGGCGGCATCGTGACCAACATCGCCACGGGCTCGGCGCCCTCCGCAGCCACGGTCGCGGCGGCGGTCTGGAACGTCACGGGGTCGGCCCATACCGGCGCTGGGACGTTCGGGCTCTACCAGAACAACATCAACACGAAGACCGGCTACCTGCCGAGTGCGACGGCGGGTGCATCGGGCGGCGTGTTCATCGCGGGCACCAATGCCGCCACGACGGTGGCGATCACGGGCGACATCACCGGCAACCTGAGCGGCTCGGTGGGGAGTGTGGAAGGGAACGTGGCTGGGTCGGTGGCGAGCGTGGTGGCGACGGTCGAAGCCAACGTGGTCGAGGTGAACAGCGTGACGGTGTCGGGCGTCGGCACTGGGGCGAGCAAGTGGGGGCCGGCTTAAGGTTGTGGCGACCTACTACGTCAAGAACACCGGCAGCGATGCCGCCAGCGGCTTGACGCCCGCGTTGGCGTGGCAGACCGTCGACAAGGTCAGCACGACGACAAAGGCGCCGGGCGATGTGTTCTTGTTCCAAGGCGGGCAGACACATCGCGGCCTGCTCTACACGCTCGAATCCGGGACGGCCACGAATCCGATCACGTTCGGCAGCTACGGCGGCGGGAAGGCCATTCTCACGCTCGCGACCGTGCTCAGCAGCGGATGGACGAGCATCGGATCGAATCGGTGGACGCACGCCGTGACGCCGGTTCCCACGCAGGTCTTTTTCAACAGCGTCCGCGGCACGCTGGAAGTCTCACAGGCTGCCGTCAATGCGCCACTCGAATGGTTCTGGGCGTCTGATACGCTGACGGTCTACTCGACCTCGGACCCGGCGACCGCCTACACGAATCCCGGTATCGAGCAGGACAGCGGCGGATCGTTCGGTGCGGTCGCCGCTTACGGGTTGAACTACCTCGTCTGCCGAGACCTGCACGCGACGAAATCGCGCTACGGTTTCTGGCTCGGTGGGCCTGGGACGCACAACACGCTGATCAACTGCGAGGGGTCGTATTGCTACTACGACGGGGCCAGTTTCCTCTCAGGAAACACCTACGGGACGATCCTGAACGGCGAGTGGCATCACAACGTGCACAATGGGGCGTCATTCCTCATTGACTCCCACTTCGGCACGGTGATCGGCGGCAGTTCGCATGACAACGCGCCGGGGTCCGACGTGCTGTTTGATGGCGGACAGGGCTATGCGTTCTACCAAGTGACGGATTGCACGGTGTCTGGGGTCGATGCCTACGACAATACCTATGGGCTGAAAGCTTACGACCCACTCACGGCCCGCATCACGTTTCGAGACAATAAGGCGCACGGGAATTCGCTGTTCGGCATCAACGTGGACACCTGCGGGGCGGATTGCGTCATCGAATACAACGAGGTCTACGACAACGACACGCACCAGATTGCCGTCGAGGTGTCGGGCACGCGGACGATCGTCCGCTACAACCGCGTCCATGATGGGCCAGCCGGTGAAGGGCTCGCCGGCATCGAAGTGATCACGGCCGCAGACGTGGCGATCTACGGCAACGTGCTCTATCTGCTTGAGAACGGCATCGCGCTCTATTCCAGCCCGCTCCGCACGCTGATCTACAACAACACGATTTCAGCCTGGACGGCGGCGGCGATTCAGGCATCCTTCGACAATGCCTCCATCTCCGGCATCGTCCTGAAGAACAATATCGCGGACGGGGCGACCGGAAGCTACCTGATCGATGCGGGGAACTACACGATTGCCGCGTTCGTGTCGAATCAGAATGACTGGTTCGGCGGCGGCGCCAATAAACTCCGCTACAACGGGGCCACGACTGGCCTAGCGGGGTGGCGTCTGGCGACGGGACAGGATGGCGCCTCGATCGATGCCGACCCGCAGTTCGTGAGTCGGGCGACACGAAACTACGCGCTGCGGATCGGGTCGCCATGTGCGACCTCCGGCGTCAATCTCGGCAGTCCGTATACTTCGCTGCTGCGACCGTCATCGTCTTGGCCGTTGCAAGTCGTGCTGGTCGATCAGGCGGCGCTGGGCCTGACCCGGGCGATGGGCGCCTACGCGCCGGAACTGGTTACGGGCGGCGGATTCCCAATCACGGAACCGCCCGCCGGCACCGGCAGCGGCACGGCGTTCTTTTGGCGGGACTATGCGGAGCCGGACTCGCCGCCGATGTCGCGCGGACGTGGCCTGTGCCCGAACTGCGGGCAGGAGATGGACCGGGACGAAGATGGCCTCTTTTGCTGGGACTGTGACGAATGACCTATTACCCGTGGGATGAGGATGGCACGATGCCGCTCGAACGCTACGCGCCGATGCCGCCGAGGTGTCCGCCGTGCCCACAGGCGCGGTGCGCGATGTATTGGTCGCCGCTGGACGTGCGCTGGCACTGCCGGTGCGGGTCGGCGGCGCAGATCGGGGATCGGCTCGTGTATACTGAGGAGCAATCCGCATGAGTGAGGAAGTCGCGATCGATCCGGTGGCGACGGTCACGGTCAATCAGGATGGGCGCACGCTGTCCGGCGTTGGCGTGGACGCGGCCCGCCTCACCGAGACGATGGACCGGCGCGCGCCGGCCGAGGAAACCGACGAGGCGCCCGCCGTTCCGGCAGGACCAGCACAGCCTGAGCCGCAGCCGAAGCTGACGCGCGGGCAGGCGCGGTTCTCCGAACTGGTGCAGCAGCGGGAAGCGGAAAAGGCCGAGAAAGAAGCGATCAAGCGCGAATTTGACGAGTTCAAGGCCAAATTTCGGGATCCGACCGCTCCAGCCGCGCCCGCTCCACCCCAGGCCGGACCGGCGACCACGGCCGGCCCGGTGCCGGGAGAAACCGGGCAACCTCCTCCATCTCGGCCCGAACCGACCGAAGACGAGGTCGGCACCAAATACGAGACGTATGGCGCCTTTGTCCGCGACCAGGCGCAGTGGGTATGGGAACAGCAGCAGCACAAACTCGGCGACCTTGTCCGACAGCAACTCGAGCAGCAGAAGTCTCAGCAAGAACTCCTGGCCCAAGTCGAAAGCACCCGGGCGAAAGGCCGATCAGTCTACCCTGACTTCGATATGCTGCTCCAACACGGCGCGGGCACGCACGTCAACATGCCCGAAGGAGCAATCCGCATCATCTACAGCCTGCCGAACTCTGAGCATGTGCAATACGCGATCATGAAAGACGCGGCCTTGGCGCAGCGGTTGGCGTGGATTGCCACGAATCAGCCGCATGCCTTCGGCCTCGAGCTGTCCAAGATCGCTCCCGCAGCGCCCGCCGTTTCAACGGCCTCGACGGGCAACACGGGTTCCGCCACGCCGCCACCCCCGATGCAGCCGGTCGGGTCAGGCAGCACAACGACGAGCCTCTCGTCGGCGGAACACGCCAAGGCTGGCAACTATGCCGCCTACAAGGCCGCACGTCTCGCCGAACGAGGAGGTCGCCGACGATGAAGTAGGCCGTCATGGCGAATAGCTTCCTCACGAACGACATCATCACGTATGAAGCACTGGATGTGCTCGAAAATACTGATGATGCGATGCAGATCATCAACAGCGAGTATTCCGACGAGTTCAGATTTGGCGGCACCGTGCTCGGCCAAACGCTGAACATCCGCAAACCGCCCCGCTACATCGGCCGCCTCGGGCAAGCCGTCAACGTCGAAGCCATCACCGAAACCTACGTGCCCCTCACGCTGTCGTATCAGCGCGGGATCGACACGGAGGTCAGTTCGCAAAACCTGATGCTCGACATCGACGACTATCGCGAGCGCGTGCTGATGCCGCAGATCGTCCGCCTCAACAACCTGATCGATCAGGACGTGTGCGGCCTCGCGCAAGGGTTGAATCAGTTCGTCGGCACCCCTGGCACGACACCGACCACGCTGACGACCTACGGCGCCGCGAAGGTCAAGCTGGACAACATGGCGGCGCCGAAGAATCGCCGCAATGCGATCCTGAATCCGGAAGCGGACTTTACGCTCATGGACAACCTGAAAGGGCTGTTCCATACCGGGCGGGAGATTGCGGCGCAGTATGACAGCGGCTCCATGACGCAGTCGGGCACCCTCGGCTACAAGTGGAGCATGGACCAGAACGTCTATGTGCACACGGTCGGCACGCTGGGAGGCACGCCCACCGTCACGACCTCGCCGAGCTCCGGCGCGACGACCATCGTCACCGGCTCGTGGACGTCGACCACGCTCAACGCAGGCGACGTGATCAGCTTCGTCTCGACCTCGACGCCCGTCAACGGCATCAACCCGCAGTCGTTCTCGAGCACGGGGCAGGCGATGCAGTTCGTGGTCACGGCGACCGTCAGCGATTCGGCGGGCACCATCACGATCCCGTTCTCGCCGGCCATCGTCGGACCGGGCAGCAATCAGCAGAATGTGACCAACCTGCCGGCAACCTCGACCGCGATCTACGTCTACAACACCCCGGCGGCCTCGTTCTCGACCATCTCGGCCAAAGTCTCGCCACAGAACATGGTCGTGCATCGGGACTTCGGGACATTGGCGATGGTCGATATGCCGCTGCCGGGTGGAACCGACCGCGCGTATCGGGCGTCCTCGAAGAAGTCCGGAAAGTCCATCCGCGTGATTCGGGACTTCGTCGCGACGACCGACCAGTGGATCCAGCGGCTCGACGTGCTCTACGGCTTGGCTGTGTTGCGGCAGGAACTCGGCGTGCGGGTGGGAGGGTAACATGGCATTGACCACAACCAAACTGAACGGCACCATCACGGCGAGCGCGCAGCAAGTCACGCTCTCGGCCTTCACCGACCCGCGCTCCGGATTCGGCGCAGAAGCCATGCTGAAGTTCGCGACCGGCGAGGTCTGCAAGATCGTCGATGCCTCGCTCTCGCCGACCTTGCAGGTCGTCCGAGGCTACTTCGGCACGCTGGCCGTCGCGCACACCACGAATGAGGGTGTGACCTATGGCCTGATGTCGGATTCGGCGTGGCCGCTGGTCCCACAGACCATCGTCCCGACGACCCCGATTCAGCGGTTCAACGCGGCCGAAATCACGGCGACCGGCGCGACGGGCACCGATGCGGCGATTGTGACGATCGCCTCACCGGCCTTCCTGAACGCAACGGGCGTCAGCGGCACGGGCATCAATCTCCCGGTCCCGGCGGTGGGTGACTTCTACTCGTTCCGGAACAACGGCACGGGCGTGATCAAGCTCTACTGTGTCGGCGGGACGATCAACGGCACCACGGGCACCACGGCGGTGTCGGTGACGGCCACGGGTGACTTGGGCGGGATTCTCCAGTGCGCCACGGCCGGCGCCTGGTGGATTGCGCCAATGCCGACGTAAGGAGGGCACATGCCAAGCAATTCTGCGGGCGGCGTGTTCCTTCCCGGCGATCCGCCGCCGGCCACCAACATGGTGCTCACGACGCCGACGATTACCGGCGCGACGTTGGCGGGCACCATTACGCAGACTGGCACCCTGACGTTGTCGGGCACGGTGGCGATTGCCGGCACGGCGACGCAGGTCTGGCAAGTCGTGGCCGCAACCTCTGCGGGCACCACCGGCAGTGATGCGACGGCGATTGCGATCGGCGCACCGGGGATCATCAGCGTGACCGGGGCGTCAGGGGCCGGCATCGGGCTCCCAGTCGCCACGGCGGGCGCGGTCTACGCGATTCGCAACATCAACGCAGCAACTGGCGTGCAGAACGTCTATGCGGTGGGCTCGACCATCAACGGCACGACCGGCACGACCGCCTTGGCGCTCTCGCCAACCGGCACGAAAGCGGCCACGCTCGGCTGTGTGACGGCCGGCGCGTGGCTCGTGACGGGTATCTCGACGACGTAGGTATGGGCAGCGAGCGGGATGTGAAGCCTGGTGACGAGGTGCGGCGATGCCTGCTCGCTGTTCGCAATATCGGGTTCGACGGGGCGTCCCAGACGATGAGCCTCGATCAATGGCGGGCGATTGTCTACGATCTCGTTGACGCGATCAGGAAGGAGGAGTTACGAAATTCCACCTGTTGAGTATTCCCAACACCCAAACGACCGCCGCCTACTACCTTGACGGCTTTGCGACCCGCACGATCCTGTTCGCGCGACTGTTGAAGGCGCTCGGGCACGAGGTCGTGCTCTACGGCGTGGAAGAGAACGAAGCGCCCTGCGATCTGTTCGTGCAGTGCGTCACGAAACAAGAGCAGCAGACCTTCATCGGCGCGGTGCCGTATCAGTGCGTCAACTTCGACGGCACGACGCCGTTGTTCCTGACGTTCAACACGCGGGCCGCGGCGCATATTCGCAGCATCAAGCAACCGGACGACATCATCGCCACGATTGGCGGCAGCGCACAGCATCACGTCTGGGAGATCAACCCGGAGCTGAAGTTCCTCGAATACTCGATCGGCTACCGCGGCGTCACGGCGCCGTATCGCGTCTACCAGTCGCACGCCTGGCGGCATTGCGTGCACGGCTATACCGGCGTGGATGGCGGCCGGGAGTTCGATGCGGTCATTCCGCCGTGGTTCGACCAGGCCGACTTCCCCTACATCGATCCGCCGGAGGACTATGTCCTCTACTGCGGCCGGCTCGTGCCGGCGAAGGGCATTGCGACGGCGTGCGCGGCGGCGCGTGAAGCGGGCGTGCGGCTCGTGCTCGTCGGGCACGGCGATGCGTCGCTCGTGACGTATGGCGAGTTTCTCGGCGAAGTCTCGACGGCCGAACGCAACCGGCTGATGTCCGGCGCTCGTGCTGTCTTGATGCCGACGCAATACATCGAGCCGTTCGGGAATGTCGCCGCCGAGGCGCAACTGTGCGGCACGCCGATCATCTCGACCGATTACGGCGCCTTCACGGAATCGGTGCAGCAGGGCGTCAGCGGGTATCGGTGCCACACGCTCGGCGAGTTCGCGCAGGCGATTGACCTCGCGCAATATCTCGATCGGCAGGACATTCGCGAGCGGGCGCGCAGCCTCTACAGCATCGAAGCGGCGAAAGTGTCCTATCGTGACTACTTCCGACGCTTGGACCTGATCGGGAAAGACGGCTGGAACGACAGCGCGCCGGGATTCCCGCAACCTCAGAGGAGAGACTATGCAGTTGTCGCCTGAACTACTCACGCAGATTCAAGCCGCCATCGCGGACGGCACGCTGGTTGTCGGCAATCCCGGCGGGCGGTCGCCGATTCGGCCGCGCCAGTTGCACGACCTGACGCTGCTGCCGACCAAGGACGACCCGCGGCCGACATGGTTTCCCTCAGCCGAGAAACCGCGCAACATTGACGTGTCGAAGACCTACGAGTTCCCGAAGCTGATGTGGAAGGGCGATACGGGGCAGGAAATCACCGTGGCCTCGGCCGAAGAGCAGGCGACCAAGATGCGATTTGGCTACGTGCTGACGTGCCCGCTGGCGGTGGAGCTCGACCCGATGGAGGAATTGCAGAAGCAGTTCTCCATGCTGTCCGACGAAGACCAGTTGGCGATTCGGAAGGCGACCTACGAGAACCGGATCGAGACAATGGTGGATCAGCTCGCCAAACTCGACCAGTCGCAACTCGATGCCATCTTCAAGATCACGCAACAGGCACGAAAGAAGGTGTCGTGATGGCCGGCACGTATCCGAAGTTGATGTGGTCGGCGGCCGACGAAGAGGTCACTGTGCACAACGAGGTTGAGGAGGCCGATCGGGTTGCCGAGGGCTACCGGCTCGTGCGTGAACCGCAAGAGCGCGTCTTGCAGAACGAATCGACGGTCGACGACCACAAGAAGAAGGCCAAGAAGTAGTGCCGACGGTGCGATCGATCTGCTCGGATGCGCTGATGGAAATCGGCGTGATTGCGCCGGGGGAGTCCATGACGGCCGAGAATGGCTCGGTGGCTCTGACGCGCCTCCAGCAGTTGATCGACTCGATGCAGGCCGACCGGCTGGCGCTCAACATCCAGCTTCGCACCACGTTCACGCTCCCGAGCGGCACGTCAACCGTCACGTTGGGACCGACTGGCGCCACAGTCACGATGCAGCGCCCGGTCTGGATTGATACCGTCACCTACGTCATTCCTGGCTCGTCTCCGGCGGTCGAGACGCCGATCGCGCAGATGGGCCGGGACCAATACGCGATGAACTCCATCAAGGCGTTGCAGTCCGCGCTCCCGACGCAGTGTTTCTACCAGACCTCCAACGATACCGTTGTCGGCTCGCTGTTCTTCTGGCCGCAGGTCACGCAGGACGTGACGATCGCGCTCTACACGCCGCAGGGGTTGGGCGTGCCGACCTCGCTCGATAGCGTGCTCTATGGGCCACCCGGCACGCCGGACGCCCTGATGTATCTACTTGCGGAGCGGCTCTTGACGCCGTTCGGTCAGAGCCCGCAGGACTTTCCGCTGCTGGTCGGGCCGGACGGCTTCGCGGCCAAGGCGCTCCGGGTGCTCCATCGGGCGAACACGATGCCGGGTTTACTCGGCGTGGATCCGGCGCTGTCGCCGACGCATGCCGGGGGCTACAATTACTTGAACGATTCGACCTCGTCTCCCAACAACAGGTGATCTGATGGCGACACCGATTCAAATCGCGCTCTCGACTGGCGCTGCCAAGTTCGTGTTTGGCGGCTCCGGGAAGGTCACGTCGTATTCGGTTTACAACCCGAACACGGGCGCGGCCTACATCCAGTTCTTCGACACACTGCTGGGGCCGACCGTGGGCGGCACGACGCCGAAATGGTCGGTGGCGATTCCTGCCGCGACCACAACCCAGCTCCGCACCGAGGATGTCTACTTCCGCGATGGCCTCTGGCTGGCGGCCACGACGGCAGCCACGACCGGCGCGACGGCAACCGGCGTCGATGTGAGCCTCGGGATTACGTAGTGCCGTCGTATCCTGGCTTCCTCGGGCCAGCCTACAAGAGCCAGTCGTATATGGCCGACGCCGAGGTCTGCCTGAATTGGTATCTGGAGAAGAACGAATCGCCGACCGCGCCGCATCCGTGGGTCATGCTGCCGTGTCCCGGCTTCGCCGTGGAGTGGGAGATTCAGCAGGCGCCAGTGCGAGGCATGTTCTACCAGCGCGGGCGCGCGTTCGCGGTCGTCGGGTTTGCCTTCTACGAACTGTTCGAGGACGGCACGAAGACGCAGAGAGGGACGGTGGAGAATGATGGCCTACCAATTACCATCTCAGCCAACGGTGACGCGGGCAACCAACTCTGGATTACGTCAGGGGGAGTGGGCTACATCTACGACCTCAGTAGCGACACGCTCTCAACTGAAGGCGTGGGCGGAACGACAGTCAGCATGGGCGGATTCCTATCCGGACGATTCCTCTATCTAGATGCGGATTCTGGCGCCTTCTACGCCTCAGAGCTTTACGACGGCACGACCTGGGATGCGTCAATGGTGGCGCAGTCTGAAAGCGGCGATCCGTGGCGGGCGCTCATCGTCACGCCGGACAACCTGATCCGCCTCCTCGGAGAATCCTCCGGCGAGTGCTGGGCGAACCAAGGCACGTTCCCGTTTCCGTTCAGCCGCATTCAGGAATCCGGGATTCCCTACGGCATCACGTCGCCGTGGGCGTGGGCGCTCGGCACGACGCTGTCCTGGGTCGCACAGAACGCCAAAGGGAAGGCGCAAATTGTCCGCGCGCCAGGCTACCAGCCGGAGCGCATCTCCACGCACGCCATCGAGGACCAGATCCAAGGCTACGAGGACATCTCCGACGCGATCGGGTTCAACTACCAGCAGGGCGGTCACGAGTTCGACGTGTTCACCTTCGGTGATGCCGAGAAGACGTGGGTGTTTGACCGCACCTCGTCGCTCTGGCATCAGCGGGACTACTGGGACACGCGGACGGCGACCTCGCTAGCCTATCGGCCGTCGTGCATGATGGAGGCGTTCGGGCGGACGTTCATGGGCGACCGGCTCGGCGGAAACATCTACGAAGTCTCGCCACGGTTCTACACGGACGTGGACGATAACGCGATCCGGCGAGTCCGTCAGGCGCCGCGCCTCTCGCTCGACCAGCGCCGCCTGACCATCGATAGCCTCCAGCTCGTTATGGATGTCGGGCAGGGCGTGCCATCGATCGAGGGCGTCCCGGCGCCGGCCTCTGGGTCGTCCTGGGGGCTGTCCTGGGGCGATTCGTGGGGTGATGCCTGGGGCGACATGGCCGATGCGCCGTCGGTGCCGCCACTGGGCGCCAATCCGCAGATGATGCTCAGGGTATCGCGGGACGGTGGGAAGACGTTCCCGCTGGAGCGATGGTCCGATACCGGGCGGATCGGGAAGTGGAACGAGCGGGTCTACTGGCAGATGCTCGGGCAGGCGCGCAACTTCACGCCGCAATTCGTGGCGACGGATCCGGTGCCGTGGGCGATTACGGACTGCCTGATTGATTACCGGGTGGGGCGGTCGTGATTCCTCTCAGCCGCTTCCCACGGTCGCCGGAGAAGCCGCTGCCGATTACCTACGACCTCTGGTATACCGCGCTCGTCGTGGCGGTCAATGCGCTACTGGTCGGCATCCAGACCGGCGAGGGCGACCCTGACGGCGTGCTCGTGGCGCCGCAGGGCACTATCTGGCGCCGCACCGACGGGGGCTCAGGGACCACGCTCTATGCCAAGGTGAGCGGGGGCACGGACCCGACCACGCTGACGGATACCGGCTGGGAGCCGTTCGCATGACCCTCCGGACCGCGACCCTCGCCGACGTGCCGGAACTTGTCGCGATGGGCCGCAGGTTTCGATCGACCTCGGGCTACTCGACGATTCTGGCCGAGAACGTGGGGCAGATGGAGATCACGGCCTCGAACCTCATCACTGGCCCGCGCTCGACTGTGTTCGTGGCGGAAGGGGTCGGAGGCGACCTGATCGGCATGATGGGCCTGATCTGTTTTCAGCATCCGATGTCCGGAGACTGGACGGTCGGCGAGGCGTTTTGGTGGAGCGAGCAGGCCGGCGCCGGGTTGCGGCTGTTCGAGCGGGGCAAGCTGTGGGCGAAGGAGCAAGGCGCGACGAAGATGCAGATGATTCAGCCCGAATCGGAACCGCGCCTCGGGCCACTCTACGCTCATCTCGGCTTCCATCGGATCGAAGTGGCCTGGCAGCTCGATTTGGAGGCCGCATGACGCCGCACGCCATCCGTGTGCTCGACGACGTGCTGCCCGACCCAGAGGGCTACCGGGCCGCGGCGCTCTATCTCGATTTCCACGACATTCAGCCGTGCGAGAGCGTGACCTTTCACGGCATGGCTGATGTTGGGCGGTCGCCGCTCTCGGACCTACTCGCGGAGCGATTCGGGCTGACCACGACGACCAGCTTTTTCCGGCTATCGCCGGAGGGCCAAGAGGAACCGAACTACATCCACACCGATCAGGACATGGGGGAGTGGACGGCGATCCTCTACCTGCATCCGGAGCCGCCGAAACAAGACGGCACGGTGTTCTGGCGCTCAGTGAAGACCGGCGAGATTCAGAGCGTGGCGTCCGACCCGCAGGAGAAATACGGCGAATGGCTGGCGTGGCGCGACCTGACGCTGTGGGATCCGTGGCACACCGTGAATGCCCGATTCAACCGGTTACTGTTGTTCCCGTCGCCCTACTTTCACTCGCGCGCCATCTACGAGAACTGGGGCGCCGGCGACGACGCCCGGTTGATTCAACTCTGCTTCGGAACAGGAACGCTGCCATGTGTGTAGCCACGACGACTGCGATTGCCATCGGCGCCGGGGCGGCCTCGTCCATCTACGCGGCCAAAAAGGGCGCGGACACGGCGAAGGATGCCGCCAAGACGCAGAGCGCGGCCGCACAGCAGGCTATCGACCTCCAGAAGACGCAATACCAGCAGGCGCGGCAGGATTTCAACCCTTACCAGCAGGCCGGGGCTGGGGCTGTCGGACGGTTGCAGCAGCGTGCAGCGGCACCACCCCCCGCGTTCACGCCCGGGCAACCCTCCACGTTCAGCCTCGGCAATCCTCAAGGCATGCCGCAGCAGGGGCCGCCGCAGCCGATGCAGGGCGGCCCGCAGCAGATGGTGAAGATCCAGAGTCCTGACGGCGAGGTCCGACCGATTCCGGCGAACCTCGTACCGATGGCATTGCAGCGTGGCGGGCGGGTGGTGCAGTAATGGGCTGGTTTGACGACCTCGCGCAGCCGGCGGTGCAGCCAGGACATGCGCTCTTCGGGAATACCGGATTCGACCCGAACGGCACGCCACCGAAACCGGCGCAAACAGGAAACCCTCGGGATCAGCTTCAAACGCTCAACGGCACGCCGCCGCCGATGGCCGGCCAGTTCGCGAACAACAATCAGGGGTTCCTCGATTGGGCAACACAGCAGTATGGCGCCGACCCGACGCGCGGGGCCGGGTTCGTCAACGCACAGGCCGCCGGCGGCCTCCAGAACATGCTCCAAGCCTACTCGCAGGCCACTGGGAACACGGCGAACTTCCTTGGCGGGCCATCCGGCGATCGAGTGGACTTCGGGCAGGGCGTGCAGGATGCGCTGACGAGTGGCGGCCAGATTTGGAATGCGGCTGGCGGCGGCGGGCCACGGCCGAATACCGGCAACGGGTCGCCCTCAAGCGGCTGGGGCGGTGCGAATCTCGGCAGTCTGGGCGGCGGCAGCGGGTTCACCATGCCGACCGCACCGAACTTCACGCCGCTCCAGACGCCTGCGCCGTTTACCTATCAGCCGTCCACGCTGGGGCAGTTCCATGGCGGCTCGGCAGTGCCCCAGATGCAACAACTGAACTACAACGCGATGGGCGAGCCGACGAGGCAGGCGCCAATTCAGGTCGCCGACCCGCAGCAGCTCCAGTATCAGACCTACAACGGCCAGCAAGGCGGGCCGACCGCGCAGAACGCCTACGACTTCCGCTTCCAGCAGGGGCAGAAGGCGCTCGAAAACACGCTGGCGCACGCCGGGGCACTGCGGACCGGGAACGCGGCGAAGGCGCTCACCGACTACGGGCAGGGCATGGCCAGTCAGGAATATGCCGCCGAGGACGCGCGGCAGCGGGCCAATGTCGGGATGAACAACGCCAATGCCTTCCAGTTCGGGCAGGCCAATATCGGCAACCAGTTCAACGCGACACAGGCGAACAACGCGAACAATCTGGCCTTTGGCAATCAGAACTTTAATCAGGCGTTCCAGACGAATCAGGCGAACAACGCGGGCAACTTCCAAGTCGGGCAGGCGAATAACCAGAATGCGTTGCAGCAGCAGGGGCAGCAGTTCGGGCAGAATCTCGCCGGCTATCAGGCGAACCTCGGCGCGCAGAATCAGGGCTACAACCAGGCCGCGAACGCCTACCAGATGAACGCGAACACGGCGCTGGGGTTCGGGTCGCAGAACCAGAACGCCGCACTGAACAACTACCAGGCGCAAGTGGCGGCGCAGCTCGGGCTCGGCAACCTCAACCTTGGCTACCAGAACAGCAACAACAGCTACGCGCTCGGCATGGGAAACCTCGGGTTGGCGCAGCAGGGGCAGAACTTCAACCAGCAGTTCGCGACGAATAACCAGAACTACCAGCAGCAGGTCATGGATCCGTGGATGATGAACTACCAGCTGGCGAGCCTCGGGAATCCCGGCCAACCGAACGGGCAGGGCTACGCGAACGCCACAGGCGACCTCTATACGCAGCAGGGCAACGCGAACGCCGCGGGGCAGGTCGGGGCCGGGAATGCTTGGGGCAACGCCTTGCAGAACCTCGGGCTGTCCGCGCAGCAACTCGCGTATTTGCAGGCGTTGGGGCAGTAGGCCATGCCGCTCGATTCCTCTATCCCGCTCAGCGTCAAGCCGCAGCCGTTCAATAATCCGTTCGAGATCCTCGCGCAGATGCAGCAGTTGCAGGGGCAGCGGCAAGTCATCAACTCGAACAAGGCGCTGGAGGATGAGCGGCGGCAGAAGATCGACGCACAGGCACGCGAGGAACAGGCGCAGCAGCGGTTCTACGCCATCATCGCCGCCTCTCGCACGCCGGATGAGGCTGAAGCGCGGATTCAGGCTGAAGTGCCAGAACTGCTCGCCTCGTTCAAGAAACAGCGGATGGAACTCGATAAGGTCGCTTCCGACATCGCGGCCGACAAGCTGCGGGCCGAGGAGTTGAAGGCTAATATCGCGAAGAAGGGGCAGGACTACGCGGAGCCGTTCCTGCAAATGGTCGAAAAGTCGAACTACGATCCGAAGGTGTTCGAGTTCGCGCTCGGGACCATCCAGAGCCACTTCCCCGACTTCCCGGCCGACCAGTTGCGACAACGCGCGGCGGCCGGTCCGGAGGCCATCCAGCAGATCATCGCCGGATTCAAGTCACCGCAGCAGCAGCAGGCCGACACAGCGGCGCAGAAGGCGGCTGAGGGGCCGCCGGCGGCCGGGTTCTCGCTCAGTCCAGGCCAGACCCGCTTCGACCCAGCAGGGCAGCCGATTGCCTCGCTGCCGGAGGTGCCGAAGCCGGCCGGCGAACCTGGCAGCATCGATGCCGCTATTCTTGCGGCTCGGAACAACCCGCAGGAACTCAACCGGCTGCTGAAATTGAAGCGGCAGGCGTCCGAGGCCGGCCGGGAGCCGTCAGTGGTCGGTTCGGACAAAGAGCCGCTGGTCGCCATTATGGGACCAGACGGTAAGCCAGTGCTCGTGAAGCGGTCGGCTGCGGAAGGCAAGACGCCCGCGACAACCCGCGAGCAGGGGCGGCAAGTCACGTCTGGCGATGCGGGCCGCATTGCCGACATCGACACGTCTCTCGACAACCTCAATACACTGGAACAGGAAGTCGGGAAGACCGGAGCTGGGTCATGGCTCGGATCTTACGTGCCGAATCCCATCACGGAATACACCGGAGTCGGTGCCGAATCGAAGGCGCGGCAGGGCGTGATCGACCGGGTCAAGCAGATGATCGGGAAGGCACTGGAAGGCGGCGTGCTCCGGAAAGAGGACGAGATCAAATACACCAAGATCCTGCCAACGATCGGGGATCCGCCGGAGGTCGCCAAGGCGAAACTGCTCGGCCTGCGCGAATTGCTCCAGCAGAAGAAGCAGAACATCCTCGACGCGCTCAAGGATGCGAACTACGATGTGACGCAGTTCGAGAAGCGGGCGACGGCGCCGAATCCGGCCACGAAGCCGAAATCGGCCAAAGAACTGATCGAACAATACAGCAAATAGCCATGCCTGACTTGGAAGCTATCGTCCAGCGCATGATTGATGCCGGGGAGCCGGAAGAGAACATCGCGCTCGTCATTCGCGAGTTCAAGTCCACGCAGCCCGCGCCGAAGCCAGCCGGCGAGCTCGACGCTCACGGCAACCGCATTGTCCGCAACCCTGACGGCTCCGTGAAGTTCATGCAGGGACCGGGCTACCGCGGCGACCTGCGAGACCGGCCTGACTCGAACATCGCGACGATCGGCGGGTTCGGCATCGCGCCTGAAGATGCGCTGATGGCGCCCTCTCTCGCTCAAGGCGTCGGCGCGCTCGCGGCCGGGGCAGGCCGGATGGTGCAAGGCGCGGCGTCGTCCAAGATTATCGGCAAAATTGCTCCGCAAATCGTCAAACACGCCGGCACGGTCGTCGGGGCGTCAATGGGTGGGCCAGTCGGGGCCGTGGTTGGCGCGGGCGTCGGCGAGGAACTCGCGGCCAAGTTAGCCGCACGACTCGCCGGGAAGGCTGTTCCGGCTGCCGCTGAAGCCGTCAGCGAGGCGGCGCCAGCCGTGGCGAAGGCCACAGCCTACCAGCCGAACGTCGCGCTGAAGGCCGCTAAGGACGCATTTGAGGCTATCGGCGAGGCGCCGCTGAAGGCGGAAGCCTCCAATGCGATGAGCCTGATCCAGCGCGGCAAGACGCCAGAAGAGGCCATCCAGATTGTCATGCGGAACCGGCCCGCGCCAACCGTCGAGAAGATGGCGCAGACCGTGAACAAAATGCCTGGAAACGTGAAACTGACGGCCGAAGAGGTCAAGGTCGGTCTGGGCCTACTCGCCAATGGCAAGACGCCGCAGGAGGCGCTCGACGCGGTCCTAGCGCAGCGGGCCTTTAGCAAGATTCCAGGCGTGCAATCCAATGCGACGGTCGCCTCTCGTGTGGCCGAACGCAACAACACCGGACGGTGGCCGTAAATGCCATACACCCTTGCCCCCTACGATCAGCGTCAATATTTTGACGATAATGGTAATCCGCTTGCGGGCGGCTTCGTCTACACCTACCTGTCTGGCACCTCCACGCCGGCCACGACTTACAGCGATTCGACCGGCACGCCGAACAGCAACCCGATCGAACTCGACTCCAGTGGGCGCACGCAGGCCATTTACCTCGATGCGCTCAGCTATAAGTTTGTGCTGAAGGATGCGGACGGCGTTGCGGTCGGATTCCCGATTGACCCCGTCACGTCGGTCGCGGTTGGCGCGGGCGCGGGTGTCGGCTCGATCTTCACCTTCGGCGGCAACCCGGCGGCGGCCGTCACGACAACCGGCTATCCGTCCGGGGCCACGTTCGACACACTGCATCCAGGCACGGCGGTCTACGTGGTCGATTCGGCCGATCTGGTTGGCACCTACGCCTTACAGGCCAACGGGTTGATGTTCACGGGCGGCACGCTGACCGTCGCCATCGTCAATCTCATTGACGGAGCGCCTGATACCCCGCTGGCAACCTGCTCGATTACGAGTCTGACAGGCGAGGTGGCGACGAGTGGCGCGATCACGTTCGCGAGCGGTGGCGTCGAGAAGCAATACGGCATCAAGGTAAAAGTCTCGGCGAATACCGGCTTTGCGTGGGGCATTTCACTCATAAGGACATCCTGACCATGTGTGCATTGCGAAACATCCTGTTCTTTCTCTTCGTGCCGGTTTGTGCGAGCGCGCAGCCCGCGCCCACGGTCGCGACGACGCTCGTCACGACGCACACCGGGCCGACGAGCATCTGCGTCGGCGGGAACAATCCCGGCGCGCCCACGACCTGCACGGGCGGCATGATGGTCGGCACCGTGAAGTTCGGTTCCAACGCCACGCCGGTCGTTAATGGCTCGCTCCAGAAGGCGGCGGCGACCGGGTTGACGATCGTTGGGGTCGCCGGATCGTCCTATGACTGGTCGCTCTACACCCCCAATACCGTCTCGCTCGTGATCGGCAACACGACCGGCACGCAGAACGTTGTCTTCGGCGGGACACTCACGTCCGCTGGCGCCATCGTCGCGACTTCGAGCGACATCACGGCTGGCGACGACCTAATCGCCACTGATGCCATCTCCGCAGGCGGGAATGGGACGATCGGCGGCACGCTCGACGTGACCGGCGTGAGCACGCTGACAGGCGCGACACGCGCCATCGGCGGGCTGAGCATTGGCAGCACGAACGTCACGGATGCGGCGGCTTCCACCTCAATCGTGAGCGGGTGCGGCTCGGGATCATC